>JRYK01002964.1_pt1 | contig 51978 bp, 45 predicted proteins | sample 235381 | NCBI WGS metagenome assembly JRYK01 (sample SAMN03074220, study PRJNA261476) | activated sludge metagenome | biome: Wastewater Treatment Plant; feature: Wastewater; material: Activated sludge; isolation source: activated biomass of a wastewaster treatment plant treating hydrocarbon... ... | reverse complement strand
ATCGCGTTCCGACTCCAAACAGCAGGGTCAGGAATACAATGCTTCCGATCATGCTTATGGTTGAAACTACACTTCACCGTCCAGTTGGATTGATCTAAAATTTCCCCGGTAAGAGCATCTACCCTGATGGACCAATAATCATTCGCGACAGACATCTCCAGACTTAAATCCCAGGCCAATCGCAATGAACCATCTTTAACTGGCATGTAGACCAATTTGACAGGGATTGGACTCAAGGTGAAGTTAGTCGCGGGAAAGCTGGTTTTTCCATTCTCTCTCAACACATGGGTGGGTACCAAGGCATTGTGAATCCTCAAGTGATTCACAATTTGGGTTAAGGCTTTAACTTCGGAGATTTTTGGTTTGGTTGCATTGATTTTGCTGTTTATTTGGCCATAAAACCGAGAAGGACTGTCGAAAATTTTACCATTATCGCTCACATGTACAGAGGTGATGGCATTAAAGATTTCAATACCACTGAATCGCTGAATTAAATAAACGTGTGTTATACCATTGTGAGAAGATCGGTACATATCGGTTACGGCTAGATCCCTAATGTCCTCAGGCAGTAGGCCCCAATCCTTAGATTGCTGCTCAACAAATCTCAAGCTCCGGTCCAAGGGGGTCTGAATTTGAGCATTAGAATTATTTATAATGCATAATAACAAGACATTTAAAATAATATATATATCTTTTTTCATAAATGTGATAAGTATTTGAATTGTGAAATTAGCAATAATTTTACGATTGAAATGCAAGGCAAAGATTTTATTCTGGGTAAAAACGCTTTAAGGGAAGCAATCGCTGCACAAACAGCAATCCAAAAGATATTTATTTCCGACAACCTGGAGGCAGAGGATACCAAATGGTTGTTAAAAACCGCACGTAGCCATGGAATTCCCATTCTGCGCGTCCATAAGTCCAAGTTGGACGCTTTGACCAAAAAACCACACCAAGGGGTTGTGGCCATGATCAATCCCATTGTGTTTCATCCTTTGCAAAATTTAGTTGACGGTTTATTTATGAATGGACAAAATCCAGCCCTGGCCATTTGCGATGGCATCACAGATGTTCGGAATTTTGGCGCAATTGCACGTTCGGCCGAAGTGTTTGGGCTTAATGGAATGGTTATCGGTTTAAAAAACAGTGCACCTGTCAACAGTGAAGCCATAAAAGCATCCTCTGGAGCCTTACTGTCATTGCCGGTTTGCCGTGAAAAAAACTTACTTCAGGGAATCCGACAACTTCAGCAGAATGGAGTTGTTATTATTGGAGCTAGTGAAAAGGCAAGCCAACCCATCAGGAATTTGGATTTACAAAAACCTGTTGCATTTGTCTTTGGATCAGAAGGTACCGGAATTTCAAGAGAGATTCTGTCTATCTTGGACGAAATGGCCATGATACCGCAGGCCGGTATTATCCAGTCGTTAAACGTTTCAGTAGCAGCCGGTATATTTTTTTATGAATGGATGAATCAAAACATGAATCACACACCATGAGATATTTATTTACCCTGATGAGTTTGCTGTGGATAAACACCCTAGCGCAGACTCAGGAAAAAGCCTTGCTTTGGAAAGTCCAACATCCTGAAAATGGACAACAAGCCTATGTGTTTGGGACCATCCACCTGATTCCATCTGAAAAATTCTTTTTGCCTGAATCTTTTCAACAGGCATTTCAGGAATCCCAAAAACTCTTCACAGAAATTGATTTGGATGACATGAACAACGTGGGCAAACTTTTTGGCATCATGGATGATTTGTTCATGTCCGATGATTTAAGCATCGGAGATTTATTGTCCGAGCAAGATTATGCATTATTGAAAGATCATTTTGATAAATTGGGCTTGCCCCTCAGCCTGTTTAGCCGTATGAAACCTTTGATGTTAAGTGCCTTAACAGGTTCGGGAGGAAACCCCTTTGCGCTGAAAGACGGAAGCTTCAAATCGTATGAATTTGAATTAGGTGACTTCGCCAAACAAGTCAAAAAACCAACAGAGGGCCTGGAAAGTTTAGAATTTCAGTTATCGATTTTCGATAGCATTCCTTATCCCGTTCAAGCACAAATGCTCATGGAATCCATTAAAGCTCCGGAAGAAAAAATGGATGAGTTGTATAAAATTTATTTAGATCAAGATATCGAAAAAATGGTAATGGCTGCAGAATCTGACGATCCAAAGCTTAGTCCTTACCTGGAAATGCTCATTTATAAACGCAATCAAAACTGGGTACCCATTATTGAAAAAGAAATGGGGAAGGGTATTTCTTTTTTTGCCGTTGGAGCCGGCCATCTTGGCGGACCAAAAGGTTTGATTCAATTGTTAAAAAACAAAGGTTTAGTCGTCACCGCACTTCATTAATCTACATTACAAACCATGGCTCTTGTATTACCGGTAAATGGAATTCACCCCAGTTGGGGATCTGGCTGTTTTCTGGCTGAAAATGCGACTTTGGTAGGAGATGTCACTCTGGGTGATCGATGTAGCGTTTGGTTTCAGGCTGTGTTGCGAGGAGATGTGAATTTCATTCGCATAGGGAATGATGTCAATATTCAAGACGGAGCCATCCTTCACGGAACTTACCAAAAAACCGGTACGACCATAGGTGACCGGGTTTCCATAGGACACAGGGCCATTGTGCATGGATGCACCATCTCATCAGACGTATTGGTTGGAATGGGTTCAATCATCATGGACCATTGTTTTGTGCCTTCTAATGTACTCATTGCTGCAGGAGCAGTTGTACTTGAAAACAGCCAACTTGAAAGCGGTTATATTTATGCCGGGGTCCCTGCCAAAAGAATTAAACCCCTTGACAAAGATCAATTTTCCTTTTATATTGATCGAACCGCAAAAAACTATCAATTGTACGCCAGCTGGTTTGGAGAGACGAACTAACGTTTGTTAGTTGATAGATGTTAGGTGATAAGTGTTAGGTGATAAGTGTTAGGTGATAAGTGTTAGGTGATAAGTGTTAGGTGATAAGTGTTAGTTGATAGATCTTAGGTGATTGAAGTTAGGAGTTTGTTGATAGACGTTAAGTTAGCATTAACCCTAAATACCTATGTCCCTAAATCCCTACATGCCTAAAAAAAAGCATCCTTATAATGTCTCAACTGATATTCAGTTTCAGAAAAAAACAATATTCCAATGATATCAAACCGAATTTCACCGTTATAATGGTATTGTTCCATATATGCCGCAGCGGCTTCTTGCATTAAATATTCCTTCCGATCAGAAACAAAACTGGCCGGATCACCGAATGGATTGGATTTCCTTGATTTGACTTCGACAAAAACCAATGCATTTTTATCCAATGCAATTAAATCGATTTCGGTGCGTCTGAATCGCCAATTGGAAAATAAAATGGTATATCCTATGGAGTGTAAATAATCAGCAGCGAGTTGTTCGCCCGATTGCCCGAGTTGCAAATGCATCGGTTTCATTCCATAGTTTAAGAAGGATAGGCTTCTTTCCAGGCGAGCATTCCCCCGACTAAATTTCTGACCTGGGTAAAACCTGCCTGGGTAAGCATCATCTTTGCCATATTGCTTCGGTTACCAGAACGGCAATAAACGATGATTTCTTCATCTTTGGGACCCTGCCATTCAGCAATCAGCAAAGGTAAACCAGATTGCAAGGGTGCTAATTCACCTCCAATATTGAATTCTTCGTGTTCATAGACTTCTCTGACATCGATTAAATTCAGAGATTCATTATCCATTTTTCTTTTATGCAATTCCTGCACGGTGATATCTTCCATATGCTAATGTGGTTTACTAATTGCAATTTTCAGGTTTTGTTTGTACAATGTTCAATTTGACCCGTGTACCCAATTGGACGGACTGACCAGACTTGGGTTGTTGAGCCAAAACGAATGCATTCTCCTCATCGGTAATCTCACTATCAAACTGAACATCTTCCAGTTCTAATTTATAGGTATTCAAAATAAACTTGGCTTCTGATACACTCTTACACAATACATCGGGCATATCCACTGTACCGCCGCTTTGTGTGGAAATTATGAAATCAAGGGTATCGCCTCTTAATATCCTGATGTTGTCATTACGTTGTGTTTCATCCGCAATGGTTTGACCGTGGTAATATACTTTTAGGATATGTTGTTCCGGTCCAGGATCATACGTTAACTCCTTGATTCTGGAATTCAATTCAAAATTTACAAACAACGATTTTCTTATAAATTCAAACCGCTTACCATAAAGAACAGGTAGCTCAGCTGAAGTCAAGACATCCGCCAGGTATTTGGTGGTAGTTACATAAATGGTTCGACCTTCCTTGACCATGGCTCCTGGTAGTGGAATTTGAGACACGATCAATCCTCCTTTATGTCCTTTTCGGAATACAGAATCGGTTACTACAATGCGAAAATCTTTACGGTCAGCATGACGATGGGCATCATCCAAATGGACACCTAGGTATTTAGGCATTTTGATTTTTTGACCATGATTGGTGTACAATCTCAACAAAACAGAATGCAATAGCCAAAGGATTAGCATCACCAAAACCCATCGAATTAAGGAGTGACCGAAAATTTTGCTTTTGATAAAGGCCGGAAGGTCTCTTAGCTGAAAACCGTTTGAGTTTTTTTGCATACCGATCTAAAAGCTCAAAGTTATAAACATTCTACAAGCTTTGAAACGCAAGCCCACTCAGCCAGGTTACAAATGGATTCCACTGAATAAAGTGGCCGGTGAGTTCGCTACAATAAACACAAAAGTACTTCTCATCTTTATTGAAATGTCCGCATGGCTTTTCATTATTAATATATTATAATACTTTTTAATATGTTTTATCTTTGACCTGAAAACAAAGGGTCCGCAATATGATCGAACAAAAAATTACCGTAGGAATCCTTTTCGGAGGGAAGTCTGCAGAACATGAAATCAGCCTGCAATCTGCAAAAAACATTGTGGCTGCTTTAGATCCAAAACGTTATGACGCTGTTCTGTTGCATATTGATAAAAAAGGAAAATGGCATTTATTGGAACAACCGGATAGTTTGGACCAGATTCCCATAGGTCAAAGTTTACCTACGGGATCAGAAGGTTGTCCAGTCAGCATGCCACCAGAAAGTGCAGGCCACTTAATGCCGCTGCATAAGCCGTCTGGTTTTCAAAAACTGGATGTGGTGTTTCCGATTTTGCATGGACCTTTTGGAGAAGATGGAACCGTACAAGGCCTCCTTAAATTAGCCCATGTCCCGTTTGTTGGAGTGGATGTTTTAGCTTCTGCCGTGGGCATGGACAAAGATATCATGAAGCGGTTGTTGCGTGACGCCGGCCTTCCCATTGGTCCATACAGGGCCTATAAAACATCTGATCCAAGACCCAGTTTTCAAGAGATTCAATCCAGTCTTGGGTTACCCGTATTCATAAAACCTGCCAATTTGGGTTCATCGGTGGGAATCTCTAAGGTCAATGATGCAACTCAATTCGAAGCTGCTATTGATTTGGCATTTTCCTTTGACCATAAAATTGTCATTGAAGCCAATATCCAGGGAAGAGAAATTGAATGTGGCGTCATGGGCAATGAACATCCCATTGCTTCTATTCCCGGTGAGGTCATTCCCCATCATAATTTTTATTCCTATGAGGCAAAATACCTGGATGAAAAGGGGGCCCACACTGAAATTCCAGCAAACATCAGCGTAGAGCACACCGAGCGAATCCGTCACCTGGCAATTGAAGTCTTCAAAACACTTCAGTGCGAAGGTTTGGCAAGGGTGGATTTCTTTTTGACGGATGGCGGCGAAATATTGGTCAACGAAATCAATACCATGCCGGGCTTCACCCAAATCAGCATGTTTCCAAAGATGTGGGCCTACAGCGGTATACCCTATTCTGAGTTAATTGACAAGCTGATTGGCTATGCAATTCAACGACACCAAAGGGACACGAAATTGCGGACCACTTATCAGCCTTAAGGCTTAACCCACAGATAACACTTGGGTTTTCAATTGATTGTACATTAAAAACCAACGCAGTAGGCCAAAAATTTTCTTATCGGCTGAAAGGCAGGCAATAATACTTTTAAAAAAAATTCATAAAAAGTTTTGTGCAAGCAGCCCAAATTGTTAAAATTGCACAGTCTTAACCTTTATTGTAAACTTGCAAAACTTGCACATTATGAAAAAACAACTTTTCCTTTCATTTCTCTTTATGCTTGGCTTAAGCGTAGGATCATTCGCTCAAGGCAAGCTGTTCTTAGGTGTTGACCTTGGATTCCATTCCAACGATGCACACAGCTCATTTGAATTATCTCCAGCTTTGGGATATTGGCTAAATGACAATGCAGCAATCGTTGGTAGCGTAGGTTTTAGTTCAGAAACTGACAAAACGACTTCTCCAGACGACACTAAAACCAGCGGCTTCGGTATTGGCGTTCAGTATCGTCATTGCTGGAAAAATGACAATTTCTATTTCTATTTAGCACCAGGAGTAGGATATGGAACTGCCAAAGTGGATGATGGTACTACAGATTTTTCTGTAAATACCCTGAATATCTCTTTGACTCCAGGTATTTCTTACATGCTTTCTGACAAATGGTCAATCAATGCTGAAATGGGATTGATTGATTTCACCAGTGTTAGCGGTGACGTTGAATCCGATTCAGAATTCAGCATCAACACCACCATGAGTGCTTTGTCTTTTGGTCTTTGGTACCATTTCTAGGAATTCACTAATTCCCATTAAAGAAAAAAACCCCCGGATGACCTCCGGGGGTTTTTTTATTGCCCAAATGAACTCCCGTAAAGGCTTACCAGTTTAAAATTCCAATAGATTATTCGTTAAATGGAATTTAGATTAAACGGTTTGTTATGTTTACAGTCTCAGATAGGTTAAATCATTGACCATGCGCTTAAGTTGGATACTGTTTAGTTTGTGTTTCTTCCAGGTGATAAAAGCTCAGGGCTTGTATTTTCCCCCTTTGACTGGAAGTCAGTGGGAAACCATAACTCCCCAGAGTCTGAATTGGTGCACAGACGAAATACAACCCTTGTTCGACTATTTAAACCAAGAAGAGAGTAAAGCATTTTTGGTGCTGAAAGATGGGAAGCTCGTCATCGAAAAATATTTCGACCAATTTACACGGGATTCTCTTTGGTACTGGGCATCTGCTGGTAAGACTTTGACTGCATTTCTGTGTGGTATTGCCGAGCAGGAAGGCAGGCTAATATTGTCAGAGCCCAGTGCAAAATACCTGGGTCAGGGATGGACTCAATGCAGTCCCTCGCAAGAAAATGCAATTAGCATTCTTCATCAACTAACGATGACCTCCGGATTGGACGATGGGGTACCGGACAATCACTGCACAATTCCTTCCTGTCTCATGTATAAAGCTGATCCAGGCAAGCGGTGGGCTTACCATAATGCACCGTATACCTTGTTGCGTAACGTATTAGAAAATGCAACAGGAATGAATGAGAACAACTATATCCAGAATAAATTAAAATCCCGGACGGGGATGAAAGGATTTTGGTTTACCTCAGGTTATGACAATGTTTATCTAAGCGATGCCCGAAGCATGGCCAGGTTTGGTGTACTCATGCTAAATAAAGGAATTTGGGACAAAGACAGCCTGTTGAAAAATCAAGACTATTATCAGGCAATGATTCAACCTTCACAAAACTTAAATCCGGCTTATGGATATTTATGGTGGCTCAACGGACAAAATTCATTTAAACTGCCTGGGCTTCAAATTGATTTTCCTGGATTCCTTGTGCCCGATGCTCCAAAGGACATGTTTTCGGGAATTGGCAAAAACGGACAGATCCTGTGCATTGTCCCTGGTGAAAATCTCGTGGTTCTTCGCATGGGTGATTCCAATGGAGATGACGAAGTTTCCATTTTACTGCTTCGTGAAATTTGGACCCGGCTTAAAAAAATACGCTGCAATGGTACGGTAGGTGTGATTGATGAGTCTCCTTTAGGTATTGAAATAAAGCCAATTCCCAATCCATCCCAATCCGAAATCAAGCTAAATGGCTTAAAAAATGGGACAGAAATTTGGATTTACGATGCTTATGGCCGTTTTATTTTAAAAAGTAAATATTTTAATAATATATTAATTAATGATTATAAGGATGGTATGTATTACATTAAAATACCAAGCATAAATCATTGGATTTCTTTTTTAAAATTATAAGCTGGCCAATCGTTTGTTAAGGTTTTTAATATTCCTTTTCGCTATAAATCAATTTTTTATATCTTTGCAGTCCGTTTTTCCAAAGCCGGATATGGACCCTTTAAGAATGTATGTTATTCCGCTAAAAAGTTTGCGAAATGGCATTCACCATTTTAATTGGGAACTGAATCATCGCTTCTTTGAGCATTTTGAAAACAGTTCACTACAAAAGGGCACATTTCAAGTAGAGGTGGTACTGGATAAACAAGATGATTTGTCTACCCTACAAATGAACATTGAGGGTTCTTATGAAGCCAATTGTGATCGATGTTTGGCAGTCATCAGGATTCCTGTTAGCGGAGATTATACCCTCTATGTAAAAACGGCAGAAGAAGAAGAATCGGACCCAAGTTTGCTGTGTATTGGTCCAGGTGAGTTGGAATTGAAATTGGCATCGGTAATATATGATTATGTTTGTATTTCGTTGCCCATTTCACAGACCATTGAATGTGATAAACTGGAAGACCCGCCATGTGACCGCGAGGTTCTGAAGCGGATTCAGTTGAATGATGAACCGTCAGACACTTCCGCTTGGGATGTTTTAAAAAATTTTGAACAGACTTAAATTTTAACGATATGCCAAATCCTAAATGGAGGCACTCCAAACAACGCAAAAGAAAGAGAAGAACGCATTATAAGGCGGAAACCCCTCAGTTGGCAACGTGTAAGACTACCGGTGCTACTCACATTATGCATCATGCTTATTGGCACGAAGGAAGTATGTACTACAAAGGAAATGTAGTCATTAAGGGTGCTACCGAAGAAGCAGCTACTGAGCAGGCATAAGTACCTTAAAAGAAATTCGGAAAAGCTCCCATAGTGATTATGCGGAGCTTTTTGCATTTAAAATAGTCAGATTATGAAAAAAGTCATCTTTACACAAGAAGCACCACAACCCATTGGCCCTTACAGCCAGGCCATCTTAATCAATGGAACCTTGTATGTATCCGGGCAGATTGCCTTAGACCCACATACCGGAGGACTTTGCATGGATTCTATTGAAGAAGAGACCCACAGGGTGCTGGATAACGTTGGAGCCATCCTAAAGGCGGCTGGAATGGAATATTCCGATGTAGTGAAGTGCTCAGTTTTTGTCAAAGACATTCAACAGTTTACTGCCATCAATGCAGTGTACAGTACCTATTTTTCAGGTCAGGAACCTCCAGCCAGGGAACTGGTTCAAGTTGCCGCATTGCCTAAATTGGTCAATATTGAAATCAGCTGCATCGCGGTTAAATCTTAAAATCTAAAGCATGGAAACCAAACGGAAAGTGATCCTCAGTGGAATACAACCCACAGGCAAATTACACGTTGGCCGGTATTTCGGAGCTATTCGCAATTGGGTTCAATTGCAAGAACAATATGATTGCATTTACAGTATCGTCGATTACCATGCTATGACCATGCCGTATCACCCTGTAAAATTGAGGGAGAACGTTTGGGACCTCGCCATCAACTTATTGGCCTGCGGCATAAAACCTGAAAACCTGTTTATTCAATCCATGGTTCCTGAGCATGCTGAACTTGCATGGATCTTATCCTGCATGTGTAGTTATGGAGAATTGAGTCGCATGACTCAATTTAAAGACAAGACACAACAATTAAAGGAGAAGGACAAAGACTTATTTGTGTCCGCAGGCCTATTTATTTATCCTGTCCTACAAGCAGCAGATATATTGATTTATCGTGCAGACTATGTTCCCGTGGGAAAAGACCAGGAGCAGCACTTGGAATTGACGCGTAATATTGCCGACCGGTTTAATTTGGTCAGCGGAAAAAATTATTTCACTTTACCGGAACCCTTGTTTACAGAAGTACCCAAAGTCATGTCGACTGCAGATCCCCTGAAAAAAATGAGTGCAAGCGCCGGTGACAAACATTTTATAGATTTATTTGCAGAGCCTGCTGTCATTCAAAAACAAATCCGTTCAGCGGTAACCGATGCAGGAGATCAGACGGTGAGTGATGCCATGAGTCCAGGCGTTGAAAATCTGTTTCAGTTACTCAAGGCCTCAGACAAATTACAATATGAAACTTCCCTAAAACTCTATCAGTCGGGACAATTACCCTATAGTCAATTAAAAGAAGTCGTTTCAGAAGCTCTGATATCTTTGGCGATTCCAATTCAAAATGAGAAAAAACAACTCTTGCAGAATAAAAAAGAAATCAAAGACATGATTAAAAAATCATCTGCTGTCATCCGGCAAAGGGCAGCTCAAACCGTTGCGGAAGTAAAAGCATTAACAGGTTTAGCTTAACTTAATTGACTTGTATGACACTGTTTTGTATTGGCAGAAATTATTCGGAGCATGCAAAAGAATTGAACAATCAGGTGCCCACCGAACCTGTTATTTTTCTTAAACCTCCCACAGCAGTACTGCATGAAGATAAACCCTTTTATTATCCTGATTTCACGCATGACTTGCATCATGAGATTGAATTAATCTTCAAGGTTTGTAAAAAAGGAAAATCCGTACCGGCAACATTGGCTTGGGAATACATCAGCCATGTGAGTGTAGGCATTGATTTTACGGCGAGGGATATTCAACAAAAGTGCAAAGAGAAATCCCTTCCCTGGGAAATCAGCAAAGCTTTTGATCATTCTGCTGTGATTGGGAAGTGGATTCCCATTGAAGAAGTTCAAACTGAATCTTTGGTATTTCATCTATTGGTCAACGGCAAGCCAGTTCAAAAGGGAAGTATCCAGGATATGATTTTTGATGTTCCTTCATTGATGGAATACCTGACCAGATTCTTTAAAATCAATAAAGGAGATATCCTGTTTACCGGAACGCCATCAGGCGTGGGGCCTGTGAAAATAGGCGATCGTTTGGAGGGATTTCTCAATAACATGAAGCTGTTTGAAACGGAAATAAAATAAACGGTCCCTTGATGACTGCCCGTTATGAATTTATCCTTAGTTACCAGAATTTAGTTTATCATGAATACTAACGTTCGTTAGTAATTTCAGAAAGATCGGCATTGATCAGCAATTCATAAAATTCCTGTAGAATCATACTGGTGGCACCCCATACAACCAGGTCATTCCATTCTATGACCGGTACAACCATCTTTTCGCCCAAATGATTTTGAATGGTACGTCGGCTCCTGCTATTTAAATTGATCAATGCTTCCAATGGAAATTCATGTACGGAAGAAACTTCGTTGGTTTGTAAATGATACTCAGGTGTTTTGTGATATACTGCAAGAAAAGGATATACCAGATAATTACTCACTGGAATGTAAATTTCACTCAATGCACCCATCAGTTCCATATGTCTGGGTTCAAGCCCGATTTCTTCCTCACACTCCCGAAATGCCGTTTGAATCAAATCGGCATCCGCTTCATCCCGCCGGCCACCCGGTAAACTGACCTGACCTTTATGAACATCCGTTTCCTTCCATTCTGCCCTTTTAATTACTGGAAAAAAAAGTCTTCCATTGCGTTCAATTAAAACCATCAAAACCGCTGCATGAATTGCATTTTCGGGAATCGCATATTGCAACCGGGATAAATTTGGAACCATTTTGACATGAGCCTGCTTTCCGGGCAACTTGGCTGCCAGTGTATCCTTAAGTTTTGATTTCCATTCGTTGCTATTCACCCACTTCACTTCCTTATGATTAACAAGGCAAAGATTGGACTTCAGTAAAACCGTTAATGATGAATTACTTATTGGATTTTTTCAAGTATTCTTCAATGGCCATATTCATAGAGGGAGTTTCAATCGTAGGTGCCTGTACATCCAGAATCAATCCGGCGTCACTTACGGACTTGGCTACGGCGGATCCAAAGGCTGCAATCCGCATTTCTCCTTGGTCAAATTGAGGGAAATTGTCAAAAATTGATTTGACTTCTTGCGGACTGAAAAGCACGATCATGTCATATTCAAAAGCCTTAAGGTCTTTTAGGTCCGAACTTACCCTGCGGTACATGGGTGATTCCAGAAATTTTACTTTGAGGGATTTCAAAAAACTGGCAACTTCCGGATTTCCTGATTCTGAGCATGGTACCAAAAATGGACCAGCTTCTTTGTGCTTGGTAAAATAATTGGCCAACTCGGTAACAGTCTTTATTCCGTTGAATACTTTTCTTTTTCGGAAGATGATAAATTTTTGCAAGTAATTGGCAATGGCTTCTGTTGCGCAGAAATATTTGTTCATTTCATTGATCTTGAAACGCATTTCCTCTGCCAGCCTGAAATAGTTTTCAATGGCATTCTTACTGGTAAACACCACGCAGGGATATTCATCATGTCTTATGCGTTGGCGTCTGAATTCTTTTTCAGTGTAACCTTCTATGGTAATGAGAGGACGCCAGTCCAATTGGACTTTATATTTGGTCTCCAAGTCAAAGTAAGGGGATCGTTCCGGCTTAGGCTGGGATATGAGGATGGATTTAACTTTCTTCATCCTGCTTTCCTTCTTGGCTGCGATGGTTGTCGTCTTTGTCGGCATTTTCTCAGCGTTCAAATCACCCCATTCCTGCTTAGATAAACATATAAACAAATCACGGGTGCGATTTCGAAGGTGCAAAGGTACAATAAAAAGTGAAGAATGCGGCCCTGCCACAAATTAATAGAAAATGCAATTTCTCTTAATTGCCTGTAAATTAATAAGATAATCAGCATTACACCCACCACAAATAAGCATTTTTTGCCTATCACCGGACTGACGAAACTGATGACAAAATTTGCCGGAATGAGTAAAATGGCGATCATACAAGAAAAAACGACAATGCTAAACAGATATCGGTCGGTTTCTTTTGATAGGCCATAAACCCATCCAATCCACTTTAGGGTAAGATGCTTCAAACTGTAAACAATGATTATGCACCCCGCGAGATACACTATGTAAACAGGCGCTTTAATACCTTGGTAATGAGTAATTAATAAATATAGAAAAAGACTAAATCCAATGAAATAAAGGCCATATAAAAGGTAAAAGACCAAGCTAATATCCTCTTTTGATTCGCGATAAAGTAAACTGAGGAAATTGATGTTAATGATGCTCCGATACATTTTTAAGGTAACCGACCTGTTGATGTTGAGTGCTATAGCCAGAAGAAAAGTGAGAAAGAGCTGCCCCCAAAACAAAAGCGTTTTAATATCAGATTCGTTTATTTTATATTTATTTTTTGTTGTAATCCAACTAGTTATAGGATTCTCTAGGCTGATTTCACCATCCCACTGGTGAATGGATTTTCGCATTTTAAAGGGGTTTTTCCATTCGGCCAAACTATCTTGTGGGGTATTGGAAACTTGACTGGAGTCTTGAATAGAATTTTGTTTAAGGTTAAATGGGTTGCCCACCTGAGCTAAGGTCGAATGGAAACACAGCCAACCAATTAGGGCGAAGATCTTAATCCTCAAGGACATATAAACTTAAAGCCAATACCGTGTATGTTATCAATTTTTATTTCTGAATCTTCACAAAGGTATTTCCGTAATCTGGAAATAAAGACATCCAGACTTCTTCCCATAAAGTAATCATCTTCACCCCAGAGGGTTTCCAGGATCAGGGATCTCTTAATGACTTTGTTCTTATTTTTCAACAGGAAGCTCAACAACTCGCTTTCCCGTTGGGTTAAAATCCTGGATTGTCCATCCAGAATAAGCTGATATTCCAGAGGCATATAGATGTATTTTCCAACCTGAATTTCCTTTTCCTCGGTGGGTGCTTCAAAGACCCTGCTGCGTCTTAAGAAAATCTCAATTTTCAAAATCAACTCTTCAATGCTAAAGGGTTTAGTCAGGTAGTCATCCCCTCCAAGTTTTAAGCCGTGGATCCGATCATCCTTCATGGACTTTGCGGTAAGGAAAATGATCGGGATTTGATGATCCTTGCGCCGAATGTTTTCGGCTATAGTAAATCCGTCCATTTCAGGCAGCATGACATCCAAAATGACCAGATCGAATTTTTCTTCCTTAAATTTTTCGAATGCAGCTCCTCCACTGGAACAATGAACCACTTCATAACCTTGTAATTCAAGGTGGTCTTTGGTAATAAACGACAGGGTTTCGTCATCCTCGGCATATAAGATCCTGGCCCGTTTCATTTATGCGAATTTTTGACCAAGATACGTACAATTGTGCCTTTCTTGTATTCACTTTGGATGCCCAATTCAAATCCATGCTCGTCACAAATCCTTTTGACATAGTACAATCCGATCCCAAATCCTTTTACATTATGGACATCCCCCGTTGAAACTCTATAAAATTTCTGAAACAAATAGGGCAGGTCTTCTTTTTTAATTCCGATACCCCGATCTTCAATTTCCACCACACAGGCATCTACCAAGTCAAAAGTCCTGATATCAATTTCAGGATTAGGCCCGCTGTATTTCACAGCATTATCAATTAGGTTGCTCAGTACGTTGGTCATGTGAAATTTGTCAGCTTTGACCCTATGTTTTATCGATTGTAAATGGAGCTCCAGCCGGCCTCCGGAGTCCCGGAAGCGAAGCTGAAGATTAGAGGTCAGTTGCTGAAGAATCTCGTGAAGGTCAATCTCTTCTTTCTTTAAGCTAAAGGTAGAGGACTCCATTTTTGCTAATTGCAACACTTTCTCAACCTGATCATTGAGTCTTTGGTTTTGATCTTTGATGATCTTGGTGTATTGACTTAACCTTTTATCGTCTTCAATCGATGGATGATTTTGCAATACATCCGCTGCAATTTTAATGGAAGAAATGGGGGTTTTAAACTCATGCGTCATATTGTTTACAAAATCCTTCATAAGCTCTGAATACTTTTTCTGTCGAAGAATGATGTACATCGCAGAAATCAATATCAAACAAGCCGCTAGCAACAACCCGGAAAAAAAAAGCATATTGGCAAAACTCTGGTACAGGTAAGCCTCTTTTTCAGGAAACTTTACCACAAAGTAATTAGAAGCATCATCTTTCTTTTTAGCTTTTTTCTTTTTGCTCGGAGGCAATTTCTTTTTATTGGGAACACTACAACATTGAGAATAAATCAGTTCGTTGGTGTTACAATCGTATACGCCATACTCAAATGGTGTATTGACATGTTGCTTCTCAAACTCGGTTTCCAAATAGTCCGCAAGGACCGTTTGGTCAATCGCCGTGTTGACCTTTACTTCATAGGTATTTCCAGCCTCCTGAATGATCAGCCCTTTCTCAGCCAACTTGGCCTGGTTGTACTTCGCAATGCCACGAGCAACATTGCGTAAAGCGGTACTCACATCCCGATGAAATTCTCTTTCTTCTCTGTTGTAAGTTTGTTTGATGAAATAAGCCTGCATACCCAGAATTCCCAGGATTACCAATACACTGAACGTGATGATGACCGTTATTTTTCCTGTAGACAATCTTATGTATTTATCATATAACCCTATTGTACATAATAAGGTTTAACCATTTACTGTTTCTAAAAGTTCTTCCCACCTTTTCTCCAGGGATTCTATTTGTAATTGCAACTCTCCCAAGCGCCTATTCATTTGATTAATTTCTTCGTCTTTCAAGTTGCCTTCATTGAATTTTTCAACCAGCAGGTTTCTTTCCAAGGTAAGCTTATCCAATTCGCGTTCTATTTTTTCCATCTCCCTTTTTTCTTTTACTCCTTGCCGATGGGATTTCGTTGATTGGATTGGTTTAGTTTCTAACTCAAATGATTTCTCTTCTGTATTGGCAGTCTGCAAATTTCTCCATTCCGTATAATTACCCGGGAAGTCAGATACATTTCCTTCAGGACCCATGACAAAAAGATGATTTACGATTTTGTCCATAAAATAACGATCGTGAGAAACAATCAAAACACATCCCGGAAAATCCAATAGATATTGTTCCAATACATTTAAGGTGATGATGTCCAGGTCATTGGTAGGTTCATCCAAAATTAAAAAATTTGGATTCTTCATCAAAATCGTCAACAAATAAAGCCTTCTTTTTTCTCCACCGGAAAGTTGGGAAACAAACACTTGTTGTTGCGTTCGAGAGAAAAGAAATCGTTCCAATAAACTTTCTGCAGAAAGCTTGTGTCCTTTGCGCAAAGGAATGTAATCGGCAATGCTTCGGACAACATCAATGACCCTTTTATCTTCTTCCAATTGTAAGCCATCCTGTTCATAAAATCCAAACACAAGAGTTTCACCAAGTACCAGTTTTCCTTGATCCACTGGCATTCTCCCGATGAGTATATTGAGCAATGTCGTTTTACCCGAACCATTCGGTCCAACAATTCCAATTCTGTCAGTAGGTTTGAACTTGTAGCTTAGGTCGGCTATCAGCTGCCTCTCACCAAATGATTTGTGGACATGATGCAACTCAAGCACTTTGGTCCCCAATCTGGGCATTTCAATTGGGATTTCACCCATTTCCTGCTGGGTATGTCCATCAATGGTTTCTTTTAAGGCATAAAACTGATCCACTCGGGCTTTGTTTTTTGTGGTTCTTGCTTTTGGCATTCTTCTGACCCACTCAAGTTCTTTGCGAAGTAGCTTCTCCGTTTTCTCTTTGTAGATGTTCTCGTTTTGTTGACGTTGAGTTTTCTTTTCCAGAAAATCCTCATAGTCGCCCACATATTTATATAAGTTACCATTATCCAGTTCGAGGATTGAGTTGCATACATTGTTTAGAAAATAACGATCGTGAGTTACCATAAACAGCGTAAGCGAATTTTGATTCAGGTATCGTTCCAGCCATTCAATCATCTCGAGATCCAAGTGGTTGGTGGGTTCATCCAAAATTAAGAATTCGGGATCTCCACATAAGATTCTGACCAAAGCAAGCCTTTTCCGTTGACCTCCACTTAATCGTTTAACAGGAAAATCAAAACCCGGAAGATTGAACTTGCCCAACAACTCCCTCATTCTTGCATCCATTTCCCAGGCTTCAGGTTGATCCAAAGCTGCCAAAACTTTTTCAAAGGAGTCGCCCGGGTGACTTAAATGAGTTTTGTGAAGATTTTTTAATGATTCCATCCATTCAAAGGGATGATCCAGCATTGCATCAAGCAGGGTATGCTGTTGATTAAACGTTGGATCCTGGCTTAAATAGGCCATCCTCACATCTTTGTTGCGATATAAATAAACCTGCTGGCCTTCAGGCTCTTCTTCTCCTGTAAGGATTCGAAGCAAGGAAGACTTTCCAGTGCCGTTTCGGGCAACCAAAGCTGTTTTGTCACCTTTGTTGATCATCAAACCGATCTGATCAAAAAGCACCTTGTCTCCATAGGACTTACTGGCGCGCTCCAAGGTTATATAATTCATTGGTACAAAGCTAAGACTTGATCACTAGCTCTAATAATGATATTGAGCTACAACCCAAAGAGAAAGACCTACGTGAGTCATAATACCTGGACACTACAAATTCGTGCATTAATGATCCACATTGCTTGCTTCGTTAACACGCTACTGGATGTTTAAACCGTCTTTTGGCATAAAAGATTCATAAAGCTCAACTATCCAATCTGGAGATAGACGTATGGATTAGACATAATGTGGAATTCCGATGGCTCATGAAATAAGAACGCCGACGAGAAAAAACAAAACGCATAGATTAATTTCGAGAAAGCAAATCGAATATCGATCTTTAACCATTTGTCAGCGTGAAACCCAACAAGCCCTTAAGAAAAGGGTTTGGTCGGCCTCAAAGGCAGTGAATACATTTTGAATGCATGGATTAACTATATTTGCATTATCCAAATTATATAACACAAAATTTTAAACTTACCATACACCAACCGAGCAATTAAAGGCGAAATAAAAATGTTGAAAATTCAATTATTCTTATTCCTTAGCCTGATCTCATACACCGTCAGTTGCCAATCTTTTGGTGCAAAGGGAGCAGCTGCAATCAATGGTGTTAAAGCGGATTCTGGACAAACTTATGCTTTGGTCATTGGGATCTCAGACTATCAAAATCCTTCCATCACTGATTTAAAATTTGCTGCAACTGATGCCATTGCTTTTGCCAATTATCTAAAAGATCCCCATAGAGGAAAACTTGCTCCACAGAACGTCAACCTTTTAATCAACGAAAAAGCTACAGCAGCAAATGTCATCAGTGCATTGTATAAAATCGTGGAATCGGCAAAACCCAATGACCAGATAATTCTTTATTTTTCAGGCCATGGCGATGTTGAATCCAATACCATATCTCAACCAGGTTTTTTATTGTGTTGGGATGCCCCTTCTGCGGTATATATGATTGGAGGAACTTTCAGCTTAATTTATTTACAAGAATTGCTTTCCACTTTGTCCATTACCAAAAAAGCCAGGATTGTGTTCATTGCGGATGCATGTCGTTCAGGAAAATTAGCAGGAAGTTCAGTCAACGGTACACAAATTACTGCTTCTAACTTAAGTAAACAGTTTGCGAATGAAGTCAAAATATTATCCTGTCAACCCGACGAACTTTCGTTAGAAGGGAATCAATGGGGGAATGGCAGAGGATTATTTTCTTATTATTTGGTCGAAGGTATCAGTGGAGCAGCTGACATGGACCAGGACAAAAGTATCAGCTTGCTGGAGTTAGATCGGTATTTAAGTGAAAAAGTGCCCAAGGAAGCTTCTCCGATGAGTCAAATTCCTATGGTATTAGGCAACAAAACGCAATCGATTGCACGGTATGATCTTCAAAAGGAGGTTCAGGAATCAACCATTATCACCCATTCCATTTCCTCGAAATCCAGACCGGAAAAAAAAATACAGTCATGTGACCACAATAAAAAATGGATCGATTCTTTTCACCTTTGCATTGCAACTAAAAAATTTATTAAACCCACTGGAATATCTGCCTGGGATTATTTAAAAAAGCTCATCAATACAAAATCCTGTATAGATTCAATTGCCGACTGGAAACAAGATCTGGCTGCCGGATTACAAAACGAATGCCAACAAGCCATCAACGATTATCTAAGATCCGATCCGGTTGAACTCAAAAAGCGGTGGTCGTTTGACGACAAATATCTTGACTATCCCAAATATCTTGAGAAATCCATTGAATTGTTACATTTTGATGGATCATTGGATAAGCATTTAAAAGCCCGTTGGTTCTATTTCAAGGGTCTCAATTTTAGAATGGAAGGAGAGCGTAAACGCCATAACCATTTGCTGGATAGTGCTGAAACTGCATTAAATCAATGTATTGCCTTACAACCGGATGCTGCGTTTGCCTACAATGAATTGGGTCTGATTGCCCGCCGCAAAAAAAACTTTACCCTGGCCATTGAACACTTTACTCAAGCCATTCAACACTCTCCCCGATGGTCATTACCCCTTTCCAATTTATGTGTAACTTTTTTAGACTTAAAACTTCCGCAACAAGCCATAGGATATGGAATCGCAGCTACATTAATCAATGACTCGTTGCCATTAGCTTATTACAATTTAGGCACTGCCTATTTTGAAATGAATCAGTGGAATCTTGCTGTTACACAATTTAATAAAACTATAGCATTGGACAGTAATTATGCTAAAGCATATTACAATTTAGGTTTGTCATTTTACCAACTCGAACAATATGATGCTGCAAAAAATACCATGTTGAGATATTCGTCTAAACGGCCAGAGGATGAAGATGGTTGGAAGAGTTTAGGAGAAATCTGCCGAAAGCTAAACCTGCCAGAGTCAGCCGAAAAATACTTTAATAAAGCCCTTCAGATAAATTCCCATTCCTTCGCAGCACACGAATCATTTGGTGAATATTACTGGGACCAAGGTAAATTTCAGGAAGCCTATGAACATTTTATACAATGCCGTCAAATAGATGATTCAAATGCGCAAGTATATTTTTACTTAAGCCGTTACCATTGTCATGTTGGTCAATGGGAAGAGGCTGAACAACATCTTGAAAAAGCATTTCAAAGGGGTTTTTCAAATATTGATTTATTGATGAATGACCCCAATATGCAAAATGCATTAAACCGTGAGACCATCCAATCCATCATCTCACATTACAAGAAAAAGTAAGGTTTGGACCCCTATTGATATTGAGTTTTTCTGGAAGCTAAGCAATGGTTCAATTGAAAATAGAACCTGAACCAAGATATCGTCCTGTTTTTTTATCAAAAATCGAATACAATATAATGCCATTCACTAACGAATGTTTGTCGAATGTACGACCACGGCCAATTGTTTTTCCATACAAATCAAACAAAATGACTTCCTGATGATCTTGAAGGGCCGGGAAATTTAATTGGTGATTCAGCCAAACCGGTTTGATTTGGTTTGAAATATTTGTGTTGCGTACTGTTTCTTTCATTTCATAGCAACCTATGTCAAATCCAGTTCCCTGAGGTCGTTGAATCAAGTCAAGGTCATTGGTCACCAGGTTCATAACTGCAGGTGTACCCTTATTGATTGCCGAACTTCCCGGCTTCAAATGGAAATTAAGGTTGACCAGGTTTTCAAATACCGAGTTATTATCCGAAATCAGTGTAGAATTGAGGTCGTGCCCTAAATTCTGCCATTCCTTAAAATTGATATAACTGGATCCTTGATTGATGGTCATTCGGTCATTTAGCAGGTTGTAATCGCTGAAATAATTTGAGCAACTGGTTTCAATATCCAGGCAACCTTTCGGAGAAAGGCTAAGGAGGATATTGTTATAAACAAACAAACTGTCACTCTCAATGGCAAGGATTGCCCATTGAGAGGTGGCCGGTACAACAACTGTGTTATGATAAACTTTTACATTATTGCAACCGGTTGCCGCATCTCCATGGAATAAGGTGATACCATTGCCGCCTCCACCCATACCATTGTTGTAAATTAAATTATTGTAAACATAAGAATCGTAAATGCCCTGGAGATTTAATCCTATTCGATTATTGTAACAAATGTTATGATGAATCCAAACATCCTTAGATATTCCCGGAGCTCCACTGCTAAGATCCGGATTGAGCTGTATGCCGGCAGCCCGGAAGTTTCCAAAACATTGATTGTATCGGATGACGACGTGATCACTATTATTGGATACATAGATCCCATGCTCACCGTAGGAATTTTTACAGATATTATTTTCTGCCAGAAAATGATCGGAATACCCTGTAAAAATTCCGCGATAGCAACTATCCACCTCACAATGTTTAACGGTAATATGATCTGCCAAAACAACCCTGATTCCATCCTCGCCAGAACCCGAAAGGTCGAAAATGCGCGTGACTTTAAAACCAATCAACTGAATGTAGTTTGCTCCTTCAATATTGATTCCGTCAAAACCCCTTCCGCAAGATTGGTTGACCACTACTTGATTGCCCATGGCCATATAAACAATTTCATTACCCGCCGTGCCGCTTCCTTTATAAAAATGATCAAACCCCTTATAAATTCCATCGAATACAAATACAGAATCACCGGATTTTACTCGATTGGTTGCAGATTGAATGGTTTTAAAAGCTTTAGCAAAACTTAAACCATCATTCGAATCAAGCCCCGATGAACGTACATAAAAGTTGGTAGCTTCACCATGATTCAGATACATCAACAGGAAACCCATCCATAGAATTGACTTTTTCATATTACTGCGATTATTATCTCAAATTTAAGTTAAGTTAAACAGATAGTTATCATGTACCCTGATGACAAACAAAAATAACAAAAACAATTTTGAGTGTTGGTTGCAGCGAACCATTATATGGAATGTTAGGTTCAAAAATCTTAATACCTGTTGAAAATAATCATCTCCACATAAATAAAAAACCCGGCATAACACATCATACCGGGTTTTTAATTGACCGAAAGGTCCTTTTATTTTGAATTCAATACGGCTTCAGCCAAATCATTTTTCTTAAAGCGTTTTAGAAATGCAGCATAACTCATGCGGATCATTTGATTATCCGATTCATCTTCCAATGCCATTTCGTATCGCTCTGCAGCGGCTGAATAAAACGAAGCCTGCTCCAGGGCAGCAGCTTCCATCATGCTTTTTAAACCGGGATTGGAACCTGGTCCGAGATTTGATTTGAGAGCCTTTCGTGCAGCTTCTTCCAATTCCTTCTTAGTGGCCACGGCGAAGGCAAGTTTGTTGGATGCAGCCTCAGGTTCCGCAGTGACGTCGTAAACCCTCCATTGGTAGAGTTGATCTGTTTTAACATCGATGGTCGCTAAATCAATGTCGATATCCGTCCGTTTGCTTTGAAGACTGTGAATTACATTGCCTTGAGGATCCATGATCTCAAGGGTATATTGCTTTACGCCAGGAATAGGTTTCCAGCGAAAACGGGTTAACCCTGAAATGACTTTTCCAAAAGGAAAGTAAGGTATGGCTGAGGCAGACTGATCACTCCATCCATCATCACCCCCTTTAGCGCCTCCAATGCCTGACCATCCGTCATCTCCTCCTTTGGCCCCACCGATTCCAGCCCATCCATCATCACCCCCTTTAGCACCACCAATTCCAGCCCATCCGTCTCCACGTTTTTTAGGATCCAGCATTTTTCCAGATTCATCGGATGCGGCTACGGTTGATGTGTAGTTCACTGCTGCCTGAACAAATTGACTATAGGTGTTGTCAAAATTAACTACAGGTTTAGGTTTAGCATTCGTCACCGCTTTGCGAATGCTTTTCATTCCTCGACCTTGAATATTGACAAATTTATCGTCACAAAGACAGGTCACTTTCACACCTTCATCCAATTCTATACTGCCGTCCATACTGATTACGGCGCCAGGATTAAGCGTAATTGATTTTTCGAGGTTAGGGGATTGATATTTGGCTTTACCGGCGACTGCAACCACTACAACTGAAGCACAGTTTTGTGAAATTGCCTGACTCGAAACAAAGACCAATACCAACATTAAGCAAAACAAATTTTTCATATGGTTGATTTAATTATTTTTAAATTCACAGTAAATGTATTTCTTCTTCAGCATACCCTTATGATTGATTTCAAAAAGCATTCCCTGATCCAGTACTTCAGTTTTTGGTGAATCATTAGGGTAAACATACAATTGTCCATTTGGGGTAATCACAATTTTGTTAGGATTACCGAATGATGTCAAAACATCCTCTCTGGTTCTTTCTTTGAAACTGGTGGATTCCTGTACTTTTTCTCCAAAGAAAAATAAATTGGAGTTTGTGTTTTCACTGGTTATCAAAAAAGCTGAAAGACCAGGCGAACTAGCTTTATCATTATAGAACTGTGTGTAGGCATCCAATGGCAATGAAGTCAATGAATCGTAAGGTAAGCTTCCATCCTGCAAAAACTCCGACACTATTTTATTCATGTCATATTTATTCAACACCAGTGATTTTGAACTTTTTTTTGCGCTGGAGGGAATCTTTTTATTATCCAGGATTTGAAGGTTAACCCAAGCCAATTGATTCCCTTGCTTAGCCAATTCAGACAATTTTTTCTTAGCGCTGATTGTATTCCCTTCCAGTGCATCCAGCAAAGCAGATAGTAAATCCAGATCTGAGGCAGAGTTTTCATATTTTGAAGAAGTGATACGGTCTCTGGCTTCTCGTTCAGCATAAAACCGGCTTCGCGCATAGTCTTTTAACAATGCATAAGCCAGTGCTTTATTATAATAAGCAGGTACATAATGGGCGTCCAGGCTAATGGCCGCATCGAAATAAAGAATGGATTCATGTAACAATTGCTTTACAAGAGAATCATTTGACGCACCTCTTGACTGTATCGATGATTCTAAATCCAGGGAAGCACTAAATTGAAAACGCAAAGAATCCTTACCCATAAGGTCCATCGCATAGTGAGTTGCTGCTACTCCAAGGTTGTTATAGATTTCCCGGCTATTGAATTCCCCGAGAATAAATTTATAAAAACTCATGGCTTCCCGATATTTTCCAATTGCATTAAGCAAATTGGCCTGGTCAAAAACATCTACCAATGTTTTCATTTTATCCGCCGAGCGCTGACTAAGAATTTTACGATCGTACAAACTTGGATAACCCGGCAGCGTATCGGGTAATCCATAAGCCTGATAAAGTTTTTCGATAAGATCAGCGCTTTTTTCAAACAATCCATAACCTGCAGAATAAACTAAAAAACCGCCGAGGTAATCGGCTTCAGTTTCATGGTAAACATCATCATGGATTTGTGATAATTTCATGGCTACCGGCAAATCTTTGAAATCATAAACAAAAGCTCTCCGCCATCCGTGCTTTTCATAGTAGTGCGTTAGCTCATGTCCTAATAAAAAGGCAATGGCAGCATCTTTTTGGTCGCCAAATGAATTACAGACATCAAGGGCTTTTTTTTCAATCACGATATCTGGTCCATCATATTCAATAAAAGCAACTTTTCTTTTACTATTCGTCAATGAAAATCCAGGAACAGGCAATCGGTAATCTCCCCGGGTTTGTATGAGGTCTTCATAGATGGCTAGCGCTTGAAAATATTCTGGAGAATTTTTGATTTTTTGATTATCCTCAAAACGTCCGGGAACTCCATCTACCATAGGTAAGGTACTGTAGCTGCGGGATTGGGCCATCAGGATTGAAAAATTCATCCATGCAAAAACCATGATGGGTACTATTCTGAAACATGTGGAATAAGAAACCACTTTGTCAAACAGTAATGTATCCGCATTAATGATATATGCTTCAGATCTCATTTGTTTATAGGGGTATAAATAATTAAGCAATTAGTTTCTTTTAAAAACAGTGTATAAATTTTCATTTGGTTATCAGAATAATTTAAAAAAATTGGACTGAGTTTATTCATCTTCGAAAACTCCTTTCCCGTACCTTGTAATTCTGATCTCCTTGACTTAAAGACATTTGATAAGGTTTAAACTTCATCCTTGAAAACGAATGCAAGGATATTTCTTCTTGATCTTAAAAATGATTAATTCCAGCGGGGTCTGGCGATGATGGCGATCAGAAGAAATAAACCATACAACAAACCGGGCAAGGCCAATATCCATAGAATTCTCTTTGCCCATGGCAACAAATCAATGGTTTTAAGGTACCATGCCCCACCTAAAATTAAGACTAGCCCAAGCAAAATGCCAAGCCACAAATTAATATTACGGCCATCAACCGATCCATCACCTATACCGATGATGAAAAAATAAAGTATCACGGCTGCAATAATGCAATCGGTTACCCAAAGAAACCAGAACCAACCCATATTCAAAAATAACAATAATTATGGTTGTGTAACAAAAAAGAATTAAAAAAGGCAAACCCAATGGCTTGCCTTTTTTAAACTTTATAGACGGGATATATTGACGGCTTAGTTCAATGTAAACGTCTCGCTGGATTTTCCTGCTTTGGCACGAAGGCGAAGTTTTTGGCCTTTTGGAAGTTTTGAACCATCAATTACGATATCTCCCGCCTGGTTATTGGTGATGGCAGCATCCAGTCCACTGACTGGAGTTCCTTTAGGATCCAGAAAATCCAGTGAAAGGTCAATACCGCGTTCTTTCCCTTTAAACAGATTTCCAGATACCAAACGGGTGGTTGCTTTACCATTGGCACCCAGGGTAGAAAAATAAACTTTGCTGCAACACTTCCGTGCAGACTGAGCTGACTGAGACTGACTTTGTGAACCTGGCGCTTGGGTGGTACCCTGAGACGTTTGACAAAATGCAGTAGCCGCAAAAGAAACGAACAAGAAAACAATCAACTGTTTCATAAAAATTACAGATTTAGTGGTTAATAGAAATATTATTTAAGGATTAGTACCAGAAAATGCGTGTAGGTTATCAAAAAAATGCTGATTTATTTTTTTGACCCCTACTTCAATTGCCTCATAAGATGACCCAATACACCCTATGATCCGATTTTACAACCCAACAAATTTTCTACAATTAAATCCATCGAAGTTTTTATCATGGTAAAGACATTGAATCTTAGACTTGAGGGCAATTAACCAGTATAGGCCGAATAAGGACTCACCAAATCCGTGAGGGGCATTGTGATAGAAAAAATTATTGAGTTCGACTAACGGACATCAGATCAAGGATAACAGGAATTCTTAATTCATAATACATATATATTTATTGTAATTTATATAAAATTGTATTACTGCATTTTATGTATTATTATTCAGTATATCTACATTATAGTCAGAAACCATATTTTATTTTAAGAATCAATTGTAATTTTGATAAGTTCAATACCCTTCACTATGAAACATATCATACCATCCTCCATCCTGATTCCTCTCATGTTATCAATATCCCCTTTTACATTTCTTCGATCCCAAGATTGTCAAAACGATACCCTACCACCAGTGATCATTTGTAAAGACAGTGTCACTTTAAGGTTTGGCTGGTGTGGAAACGAAATGATCTATCCTTCAGAATTTATTCAGCATGTGAGTGATAACTGCAGTCTACAATCCATCAGTTTTGACAGAGATGGGATGAAACAAGACTTAGATATATTGCACTTTCATCTTCAATATGGCAATTCCAATACCATTCCAATCTATGCCACAGACAGCTCAGGTAATGTGGGTAGTTGCCTTGTTTATTATAAAATTAGCGACGAAACCTTTTATCCTTCAGTAACTATCAATTTACAAGTCTTTACTGAATTTTATAATGAAGATTATGATAGGTTTAAAATTGGATTACAGAGTCAGGATGCAAAAGTCTTTTGGAACAGTTTTAACGCATACAAGGGTTCTAAACTTCCCTTAAATATTGGTGATTACATCACCCCGAAGAACCTTAGAGTAGGTATCAATGAAAATCAAATTCCGGAAAGATCCTTGATCACAACATCCGACATGATCATGGTGATCAAGCATATTCTGGGGATACAAAGCTTCGAGCAAACCATCAACAAATTAAACGCTGACATAAATGAAGATGGCACCATTGATATCCGTGATGTAAAGGCTCAATATGACCATATAATTTATATGAATTCAACAGACTCTTTGTATAAACCGAAATACAAAGCAAGTTTCGTTGAGCCTGATGGAAGACCTCTTGCTGATTCAATTGAGTATTCCCATATTCCAACGACCCAGTACTATGTGAGTCTTGATCAACTGGGAAATATCAACCGAAGCATCCCGTTTTCGCAGATTATTCCCAGGGAACCCCTTACACAATTCAATGGGCCAACGAGTTACTGGGAAACGAAGGATATATTCTGTAAAAAAGGTCAATCCTATCTTTTACGATTCCGATTGACTGATTCAAGTTATTTTTTCGCCATTCAATCCGGATTGGAATATTTACCCGAATGTCTTAAGGTGGATACGATCTTTAAGCCCAATCAAAATGTAGGTTTTTACTCAAAAATTCTACCCAACGCAGTGCGGACCATTTTTTTCAATAGATCCAATCCCATCCTTCGATCTTTTTATCCTGAGTTTTATCTTCAAATCACAGCCTTAAAGGATTTTAAATTAAGTGATGGATTTCGGACTGTCAACACTGATATGAGTCAGGTAAAGGTTAACTACGATGGACAAATATTTCCTGTGACACCCCGATTTACATCATTAAAAACAGCATTTGCCGACGAAGCTGAAATCAAAAAAACAACGTTAGCGCCCAATCCTTCAACCGGCTTAATCGAGTTAAACGCTTATTTTCCGGAAGCCGATCAAATCGAACTGATCCTGATGGATGCATTTGGAAGACCAATACTTCAACGCCAAATTCCCTTGATTTCGGGCCATCTGAATTATACCTATCAGATATTGCAAGAAGGATTGTATTTTATCATCCTGAAGCATGAAGATAAAATAATGTATAAACAGCGGATCATCATCAATAAACATTGATCCATATTGCTATAGTTCAACCAAATCTTATCAATTCACAGTTCCAATGATTTAACCTGCGGGTCTAATTCTCGTCCTTAAATTAAAATTTAATTTAACGCGGAACGATTGCTTTGTACCTTGATTAAAAAATAATAATGGTCAATCGCCCTATTCGAACCGTAATAATAATTTGACTATTTTCGCCATGCTGAACATTGGTATGACATTATGCGGTACGAACAAATTTTTATCAACAATCAGAAATGGCTTGAAGAAAAAACCCGGACAGATGCTGAGTTTTTCAAAAAATTAGCCACGGGACAATCGCCAGGTTATTTATTTATCGGATGCAGTGACAGTCGGGTCACCGCAGAAGAAATGATGGGTGCAGAGCCCGGTGAAGTTTTCATCCACCGGAACATCGCCAACTTAGTCCCCAACAACGATAACAATTCTGCTGCGGTTGTCGAATATGCAGTAGCCTACCTGAAAGTCCAACATATCATCGTATGTGGCCATTATTTATGTGGTGGTGTAAAGGCTGCCATGCTCAACCAGGATCTTGGTATATTAAATCCCTGGTTAAGAAACATCCGTGATGTATACCGGCTGCATAAAGAAGAGCTCAACGAGATTCAGGATGAAAACCAACGTTACGACCGCTTGGTGGAACTAAATGTTCAGGAACAATGTGTAAACATCATTAAAATGGCAGTCTGGCAAAAACGCTATCTGTCTGAGAAAAAGCCATTCATTCACGGCTGGGTGTTTGATGTTAAAAATGGAAAACTGATCGACTTAAAAATAAATTTCAACAGGTTATTGGCCAACATTCGAGAGATTTACGATTTAGGTACTGACCAACAATAATAAATATTTTTAGTAAAAATAGTATGGTAATTGAAAGTTTATTGATTGGGTATTTTTTTCAATAACGCTTCCTGAGACCCCTGAACCAAACTTTGGTAATCTGCGTCTTTCTTGTTTTGAGTCAATTCATTTTTTCCGAAAAGCCATTGGTAATTCACCCCCCCTTGATCCGCCAAATATTGATTAATATAGACAAAACGTGCTGCCTTAGGCCAATTCACGCCGGAATTCACCAGGTTGGATTTTGCAGCTTTCACCTGTTGTTCAAAATCATTTGTTGCCGAAAATTGTAAAGATCTTACCTCATATTCAAGTTTAATGCCGGGTAATGTTACCTGCCAGTAATATTCTTTACTTGCTTCAAACAACTTATCTGGATTTTTCAAAACGAAAGACTTCTGGTTTAAAATAGTATCGATAACTTTCTTCCGATCTTTCAAGGCATAAACAGAAAATTTCACTTTGCAGGTGTCGCAAGGTAAAATCCATGAAAATTCTATGGAGGTCATCCCACTCGGGTACAGGCCCTCCATTGGGAAAATCAAAGTGGGTTTTACGGGTTCACCCCGGCTAATGGCATGAACCGTGGATTTGTAACTTGATTTCGATTCCGAAGAATGGCTTGGTTGAAAGAAAGATTTAATGAATCCACCCATTTGGGCCACGAAAGAATTGTTCATTGGTTTAGAAAAAACAAGTTGATTGACCGGGTATGTACCGGCTTTAGTCAATTCACACATGGTTCCATCTTCACGAATCATTTTTACCCGGGCTTTTTCCTTTAATATTAATTTATCATCTGTCGCAAGGTTACCAAATTGTATCTTCCTTGCGGCTTGTTCCGATTCCATTGTTTTGCAAATTTTCACCACTCCTTCAGCATGTAAGATATATACAGACTGCGGCCAGGCAGAAACATGAATCATTCCAAGAAAAACCATTGTGAAAACCCATCTATTCAACATAGAAAACGCATTTGTAATTTGCAAAATAGTACAGTAAAATCTTGTTCCGTTATCAGATAAGGGATAAAATTAACCATTATTTGTGGTGAATGATGCGGTTTCGGGTAACCCAAATTCCAATGGTGCTCAGGCTTTCCTCAACCCAGCTTTTGACTTTGTGGAGATAAAATTCATACAACTCATAGGACAAAATGATACAAGTCGCTATAAAAGTGAATCCCAGTTTAATGTTAAAATTCAAGAGTAGCAGAATACAGGTAGTCAAAAAAATAAAAAACTGGAATACCTGCACCAAACGAATGTAGGGCAGTGACCTGAAGAAATCATGACGGTGCAAAAAAGTAAAAATCAAATAATTCAACACAAATATCAGGAAGGCAATACCATATATTCCCTTTTCCGAAACATCGTGAATCAAATCCCGATCCAGCAACATAGAAATGATGTTAGCATGCACCACCACTCCGTGCATGTCGGGTAATGATCGACCCGTATATTGCTCATTTAATGGGGTAAAATACCGGTCTTTCATTGAAAAAGCTTCTTCCGTTTCTCCACAGAATCCCAATAATATGATTTTATTCTTGAGCCAGGAATGGTCTAAATGGCTGGTATCTTTCAGAAAGTTGTCAATGTGAACCATTCGGTAATGAACCTGATGTCCTGAGTTGATGGGATAAGTCATGTTGATTTCACCGGGCTGCAGTCGTTTAAAATTAATCCACTCTGTCGAACTGCACCGCTGTTTTAATTCATCCAAGAGTTTATCATCTCTTAAGCTCGCAAGGTAAACTGAGAATGCAGCAACTGTTGAATCATTTATTTTACGAAAAGGTTCAAATGCACGAACTGTAAATCCGTCGTTCGTCGCCAAATTGACATATCCTTGAAAAACATTCGAAGAAAAAAAAGAATCCGACTGTAGTCCCACTATAGTGGACTGAGGATCGTCCATGGAAGATTCAAACGTATAACCCAAGATAACCTTCGGATGTTGTTGAAAGGAAATTTTTAATAAACTATCGTCCTGGTTATGGAACAGGGTATCAAACAATAAGTCCACTCCGATGGCTGCCACATCATTCCTTCCCAGAAAATCCACCACGGAGGCAATTTCCCGTCGATTGGTAACCCCTGTATTGATCAGTAAAATTCTGTCATCAAACAAATCGGGATCATTATGATCTCTAAATCTTGATATTGCAATATCCATCATGTCATGACCTTTGATGGCTTCGCTAAACGGATCAATAAACAAATGATTGACCGGTACCAGATGAAGAATAAACATCAAAACCGAGCATAGCAGGGCAAACGAAATAGCATGTAAAATGGTTCCTCCTCTCAAAAGCTATATTTTAATTCTCACGAGTGAACTTTAAGAGTTGAATACTTTCCTGGATAACCTGGTCTTCATTCAGCAAATATATTACTCCTGAGTCGTTGCACAACAAGTAATTACCTCGTTTACCAACCATCCAAGAAATGTTTGAAGCATGGCTAAAATTCTTTCCGGTAGCTGGAAATTTGTGCACTGCTGGATTGAATACCTCCCATTTCATTCGATACAATGGAATATCATCTTGTAACAAACTGATGTCTTTCAAACCATTTTGGCTGCTATAGACCAGTGACATGGGTATGCCATCCCAGTTCATATGGGTAGTGTCTTTTTTCATTCCGCTTTCATGTTGGGTTTCCAATATACCCTTGCATTCCACAGGGCCTGGATTGGGTTCGCGTTGAAATGAATAGACTTGAGCATTGAATAATGCAAATTTGCTGAGTTTTGCATCCTCAACATTGCATAAACCGCCCAATAATTTTGATGCACTGACTTCTTTTTGGAGGGCCATTGCGATGGCCAGTGCTAATTTCACTCCAGAATCATTTGAGAAGCCCGGTACTGTCTTACGGTTTAATTGGTAATGTCTTACAGCTTTCTCAGGGTTTCCAGACAAACAATATACCGACATGATATTTGCATGGGAAATGAGGTACTCATGATTGATGGCTAATGACTGGTTAAAACAACTGAGCGCTTTTTGCAGCAACTGATTTCTCTTGATCCGGAACTCCTCCTGAAGGTCGCCTCTTGCTTTTTTAATTTTTTTCAAACCAGTATTTAAATCCAGCTCCAATGGATAAGCATATTGGTCAAGGATCGGATCCTCCCATTGCATGGCTTGCAATGCATGACAAATTCCTAAGTTATTTAAAACCTCCGTTGCCTGAAAGTATTTGCCCACCCAATTAAGGCAAGCCGATGCCCATTGGTATTGCCCATTCATCATGAATACGTTTGATAAATCAAATAAATGCGCAAGGGGCTCTGCGACAGCCAATACCTGTTGAGCACTGTTTTGCCTAACCGCCATTTTAGGATATTTTAGTCCATCTTCTTTACTTATACCATATCGCAGATAAATTTTTTCAAGTAACAGTGTCAAGACGCGATGTGGTTGAAATCCAGCCTGGTAACATATAAAAGAGCCCTGCAAATCGGCCTCGTACTCCGCAGAAGCTTTTGATGTGTGATTTCTGCGATAGTGGAGAAAATTCATTGAATGCAAATTTCCTTGATTGGCGAAAGCATGACTTAATTCATGAGCCAAAATAAATGCCAGGGCTACCGTTGAATCCTGACCAAATTCTCTACAAATATCAAACAGATGCGTCTCTATCCAAATTTCGTTCGTATGAGGTTTGTACCAGGCTCCTGATTGTTGCCCCGTTGAAATTCTGATATTGGGTAATTGCTTTAATGTATATCCACTAGATTGATATAGCCTATTTAAAATCGAGTTAGCCGTAATGGTTAATGTATGCGAACTAACGATCTGTTGTCTACCAAGATGCTGACCCATCAGCCAGCCGGTAGTCAGAAAAAAAATCAACAACACATAGCGTGTAACACAAAGTCTCATTTTGATGGATTGAGAATCTCATTTGCTTTTTTCTGGTATGGAGATTTGGCATCTTTTGATACTTTCAACAAATGTTCGCGTGCAATATGTGAATAATGCCTCATTTCGGAAGCCGTCAATGCTGCATACCAACAGGCTTCCGCATGAAACTCAAAGGCTTCGATTTCACATAGCGTTGTCAATATTCCAAAAGCCTGTTCATATTGTTTCTGGTCAAGATAACACAAGGCCTGGTAAAAGATGCGCAAAGGTTTTATTTGCATATCTGTTCCAGATCGCCCAAAATAATCGGCAATTTGTTGACATGTTCCTTCTTTATAATGGTTTAAGGCCCAGACGAGTGAATCCGTTTCGCTATTGCCCGGGATCAGGCCATCGGATTCAAATCGTTGTATCAAACGATCTGTCACAGCAATTTCCCGCTGATAATATTTTTTGTAAATGCTGACTTGTTTACTGACCGATTTAGTTTCAGGCCAAAGCAGGTAAGCAGCAACCACCAAAATAGTGACACTTGCGGCCACTGCCATCCAAATTTTTGTTTTACCAAAATTTGGTAAAAAGGTTTTTCTCTTCCTGTTATTTCCAGGACCATTGAAAAAACCATTGCTGTCTAATTTTGATTGGACCTGCCTCACAGATTCCTCTAAAGTTGAGTAACCCCACTGATCAATTGAAGCCATCATGGTTTGCATAAAAGAGACCTCTTGTTGCAACCCGGTATCTACGGCTAATTGCTTTTCAAATTGTATCCTCTCATCTTCCGACAAATTGCCGTCAAGATAGTTGAGGATCCACTCCTGCCGTTCCAGATTTTGATCCATGGATTCCATTACCATTCCAATTGAATTAATTTATAATCGCCCGAATCTTGTACCAACCGTTTTAGGCCTTGAAGACACCGATGTTTCTTAACTTTAACGAACTGCTCGGAATACCCAAACATTCGTGCTAATTCAGCATTAGGTTTCTTCATATAAAATGATTCGTAAATTATACTCCGGCAGTCATCTGAAATCTCCTTTAGTTTTTGAAGGACCAAATCCATCACCTTGCTTTGTTTTTGACGACCTGTATCGTTTTCATCATCGGGTTGATGAATTGCCGGATTAAATTCCACATTATTTTTATTTTTCTGCAATTGCTTTATCCACATATTCCTTGCCATTCCCAGCAGGTAACTCCTTTCATCCAAGATGTTTTTCCCATCAGGGTGCTCCAATATTTTGATGTAGCTAACGCAAACTTCCTGGAACAGGTCTTTCGCGTCATCCAGTGTACCATTATTCTTCATCACATAATACTTTACGTCATTGAAAAAATTTCTATACAATTTCTCAATTCGTTCTGAAATATTCATTTTATTGACTTCAACAATATTCACAATAATTTGATTTTAACCTTGACCCATACTATACTTCTGAGTTAATGATAAATATTTTTTATCTTCCTAAGGTGTAAGCAATTCCAAAGTAATATCCTGTATCATATCTTTTTTGAGTTGGAAGCACACCTTCTCCGATTTGAATAGCTTGTCCAACCGCCAAGCCATTGCTCAATTGATTTATTTTAGAAAACATGAAACCTCCAGTCAACATTACCGTTTTGTTTCGACCGAGGGTCATGCTGGGCCCAACGAAAAAAGTGAGGCTTTCAGTATTCTCACTACTTTTCAATGGCATTCCAACTCCAAATGACAAAGATGGTGAAAAAGTTGGTGACACTGAATATGTAACATTAATAAATGAACTTAACAAAGGAGCATATTCATCGTCAGCTTCTGCATTAATTACATTGTTCTTTACAAAATATCGCTGAGGAGTTGTACCGTGTTTGCCTACATTAATGCCCATTGATGATCCCAAAGAAAATTCACCATAAGTTTCCACCAGCAAACTAAGGGTCTTTATTGGTACCCATTCATCCTCTATACCACTTGTGTTCTGAAAACTGTCTTTTCTAAATAAGCGGAGTTTATACAAAAGATAGCGACTTTCGGTTTTGGCACTGTGTGTAAAGGAAAAATCGTTGTTCAGTAATTCTATATACTTTATGTAAAAATTGCGAATCGAACTTGAAAGCCCAGAATAAGCTTCGTCAGAAACAGTGATAAAGTTTTTTGACAAGGAAATTTCAAATCGACTCATGTCATCCGTTAATTGTGGTAAATTGGTTTCATATTGCTTGATCAAGGGATATAATTCATCAATACCATGATCTGTACTTTTTAAAACAGTGATATACTTGGTTAATTCCTGTACTTTTTGCTGATACCCTAACAAACGTTCGTGAGTTTGTTGTTTCAATAATGTTGTTTCTGTTAATTTTGCAAACAATTCGTCAACATCCTTTAATTCGAACTTCTTGCCCTTTTCCAACATTAATGCTTCTTCAAAGTAATCCATGGACATTTGTTTTATCAAGCTGGGAGCCATGGAACTGCTTTTGCAGATGGTTTCAACAAATTCAGCATTTCCTTTAAGTATAGTTAAGGCTTTTTGGCGTTTATTTAACTCATCAACCTGTGCATTGAGTGCTTGCTGAATAACTTCAATGTCTTCCAACAATTTTTTAAACTTCAGAATTTCTTCACGATCTCCCCTTGCATTCCCATTTCCCTGAAGTCCTGAAACGGCACCCATAAGACTTCCAAAAACCGGAATATTCAAGAAAGGTTGTTTCCCGTCTGGAAAAAATCCGGATAGCAGGCCAGGAACAAAACCCTGAAACCGGCTCGAATCTATACTCATTCCAGCCGGAGGAAGAGCATGCTGCAATGCATCAAATTCTGATACATAAATGTAATTATTGAATTCCACTAAATGAAAGTAAACTTTCTTCCCTTTCTTGACACTTAGCTCTTCAACAGCCTTTCCATTTTTGACGTACCACATACTGTCGTGGTGTACATCATAGTAAATATGGAGATCCTGCGCAAACAGAGGACTAACGAGAAAAATCACTAAAAGTGCGTAAATAAGTTTCATCAATGCTTCTATTTTGTTATGATAAAGGTATCTGAATAAACATGTATTTCTGAACCCGGTAAGCTTACTGCTTTACCACCACGTGTCTGCATTTCATCTTCTGAATCCAGTGTTTGATAAAGTTGCTGAAAGGGATTCTGAGGTCCAGACCCCCGGGTACCGATCGTTGATTTCAAGTCCATAGGTTTTGCGGATGCTACAAGCTTGAATACTTCTGTCCCATAGGGAGGACCGATTTTGAAAACTGTACTGATGAGTAACTTTTGTCCAGGTAGAATTCTCAACTCTTCGGCTGCTGTGGACTGGTCAGGCAACAATACGTTGATGATATTGTCCGGTTGAATATCCATCAAACAAAAGAACGCGGGTTTAATGCCTTCGTTCTGGATCAATATGCGTATTTCTGAGTCTTCCGGCAATTGTTTTACCGACGTTTCGTCAACTCCTAATGGCTTAATAGCATCCAACGGGTCGCCTTCTTTAATCGAGTCTTGCGGAATAATTTTAAAACTTACCTTTATTTCTTCAGACTGAACATCGAGTTTTCTGTAAAAGCTACCCTGAATAAATTTTCGAATGAGTTTTTGAAGTCGCAACAAATGAACTTGTAAAAGTTGTCCATGCTGACTGAGCTGAAAACTATCCAAGCAATATCCTCCTTTCACCATTAAAAATAATTTCTGAGTGTCATTTACTTGATGACTAAGGATTAGCTGGGATGAGACCGTATCGGTCAATTCGATATAAGGTTTCTGTTGTAAAACGCCTGAGAGCTGTGTCTTTAATTGAATGGTCAGCAGATCCAGTGAAACTTTTGCACGAATATCTCCAAGTCCTGTTTCCAATACGTACACCCAAGATTCTTTTAAAACATTTTCAGGAACTGGTGTATCCAATAAAACACTTGCATTCAACATTAAAGACTTTTGAACCAAGCCTTTAGTTATAGGAATCGCATTTTCAAAATCTCTGGTTTCTGCTTTATAAAACCCTAAAACTGCGCCTTTTTCAATTCCCTGGAGTGAACCTCCATTGATCTTGCATAGTGTATCTGATATCACGTTTATCACTCTGAAATAACTGACTTTGCCAAGCAGTTTACCGTTAAAAACATCCATGTCAAGTTCGCCTTCCACCTGTGGTTGCTGTAAAGGAGAAGTTACTGCCATTTGGTTGCGGAGTCGGTCAAACAAGCCGCGGTACGACACCCCCTTTGCAAAATTTGATAGACATTTGGAAAAAGCATAACTTAAGGATCCCACTTGTTCGCCTTGATCCGTAGTGGTCTCGTAATTCAACTGGTTTTGTGCAGCACCAAAAAAAGAAATCATGGGTGCCATCTGGGTTTCATCCGCTCCTCTTGGTGCTGATGGTAGCTCGTTATTTTCTTTACGTGATGATGATATGCGATTTAAATTTTTCAAAAATTCAGGACTCGCCATAACCTCTGTGGTCCCCCTCGCTTGTGAAAACCCGCGGGTACCAGTACCTGAATGGCAGGCATCTAAAACCACCACCACGTGTCCTTCAGGGCCTAATTTCTTCCTGATCATTGCAAGCGACTGCCCTAATTCATCGTCTGTGATCAAACGATCCCCTTCATAAATTCCTTCTTGAAATTTCTTTGGGGAATCAAAAGGAACAATACATTCATCCAGATGATCAATTTGTTCATCCCCGGTTTTATCTTCCATTTGCTGACCATGGCCGGAAAAATGAAAATAAAAAATATCACCGGGTTGCAATTGCTGATATAAATCCTTTTGTAGGGTTTTCAGTATATTCTCTTTAGTAGCCGATCCGTCAGACAGAACGGTGATGTATTGTTCAGAAAAACCTTGAATCAACAAGGTCTTTTGGATGATGGACAAGTCATTGGCTGAACTCAACGCGTTCCATCCACCAGCCTCAGGATATTGACCAATACCAATCAACAAAGCCTTTTTTCTTGAATCCTGGGCATCGGCCATATATGGACCAACCAAATGAATAACCAGGATCGCCAAAACCGTGAATGCGTTTCTCCCCAACACAAATCCAATCATGTTCTTAGTTTTCATATTCTGTATGTACTCCTTGGAGGTCCATGGTTATCATAATTTCTGGGAAAATTACAGTTAAAATTGAAGATGTTAAAGAATTAACTAACATATAAATTTTAATCATTCATTCCTTTTGGTTCGAAATGGCGGATTTCTGCGTAAGCCGATTTTAACCTTGCAATGGCTCATAATATGTTTGTTCGTGCAATGCCCTTGGAAATGTTTTGCCGAAATCCAATTTTATGGGTCCATGCCTATCTTTACCCACCAATAAACTCACCATCAACTTGGAAAACAGAAGTTTATCCGCCATTTTATTTACTGATATTTCCGGATTCACGGGGTGGATGCAGAAAGATGAATCTGCTGCCTTGCAATTATTGAGAAAAAACAGGGAAATTCATCAAACCCTGGTGCCTGCTTTTAAGGGTAAAATAGTCAAAGAGTTGGGCGATGGAATGTTGTGCGTATTCTCAACAGTAACTGACGCGATGGATGCCGGTATGGCCTTACAACAAGCAGCACGTGAAATTCCAAACTTAAGATTAGGAATGGGTTTGCACGCAGGTGAAATCTTAAGTGAAAACGAAGATATTTTTGGAGATGCAGTAAATCTGGCTTCTCGGATCCAGTCCATGGGTCAATCCGGTGCCATAGTATTTTCTGAAGCTGTGTATCAGGCAATCCGCAACAAGTCCCAATACAAATCAGCAATTTTTGGAAATTTTCAGTTCAAAAATGTGCAAATGCCTATGACGCTTTACTATTGGGATCATCCTACACTTGCTGTTCCTAACCGAAAAAACATCAGTGGCAAACTGACCGCATCGGTCAACCCTTGGAAAATACCTGCTTTAGCCCTCTGTATTTGTATTTTTATCTTTCTAGGTGCATACTTTTTTGTCAATAGGCCTAGTAAACCACTCAATCCACCAACCATTCCACATATTAAGGTAAGTGAATTTGTCAACCAAACCAGAAATCCTGAATGGGACCCCTTTGGCCACCTCATAGGCGACTGGCTTGAGCAATGCCTTGTTGAATCGGAAAAAGTAATCGTATATTTCAACAAGGATACAAAAACAGGAGGCTTAACGGCTTCGAAATCTGGACTGCACAACGGTTGGATCTTAAGGGGTACTTATTACCTCCATGATACACATCAGATGGCTCTAACCGCAGAAATAGTCGATACCCGAACGGGACAAATCCTGTATTCAATGCCCTCCGTGAAATCCAATCTTGGAAACTTTCAGCACCTTTTGGATGAAACGAAACAATACATATTAGGATATTGTCTATCTGCTCAAAGCAAAATCAAAGGAAACAGACCGCCCAGGTATGATGCATATGTTTCTTTCAGAAAAGCGATTGAAACTCCATCGGATGAAATCTACCAAAAGGAAACTTATTTGGTTGAATCTATTCATAAAGACAGTGCCTTCATCCAACCCTACCTTTCTTTAATTGAGTTGTCTGGAAATTGGGGACATACTCGTTTAATGGATTCTGTTCTAAATTTATTGGAACTAAGGCAGAAATTTCTAACTGATTACCAGTTTTTACAACTGGAATCATTAAAAGCACGCTTTTCGGGTGACTTATCCAAATCCGCAGTGATCCAGCAAAAACTGTTTGAACAATATCACTTGGAAACCGGAGCAACTAAATCCATTTACTATCATGTTTCTTCCAATCAAGCCGCTTCGGCCTTAAAGGTCTATCACCAGTTCATCCCCATCGAACGAAATCCTGGTTCTGGAAACCCTAAAGATCAGGCCTACCTTGGCGATGTAACAGAAGCATATATGGCATTAGGCCATTATGATTCAGTCATTCATCTGGTCCAAGAATTGAAATTCCCAGTGTTGAATTACACGATTGCATTAAGCCATCTGGAGGCACTGACCAGACTTAAACAATGGGATTCCCTGAATCACCAATTAAGGCTATATCAACTTCAATTGCCCCTGGATCAACGGTGGTATTCACCGCCCATATTGCCCTGGAAGATTGCGTGTAGTTTATATATACATCATGATACCCTCCGTTTAAAACACTATGTTGACCAATTGGATGCCATCAATGAAGCACATCCGAACAATATGTTTTATCATTATTTCAGATCCATGGTCCATTATTTTAAGGGTAATTTTATCGCAGCGGCAGAAGCTTACAAGGTGCATTATGACCAGACACCCCAATTTCGTTTTTTTTTAGCCTTACCTGCGGTTTGTTATTTGAAAGCCGGTAAAAAGGACCTTGCTAATCGTTGGATAAACACTTTGCAGCAAGATGCCAAAGGCTATCCGGGACAATTGGAATATGCCCAGGGGATTATTACTGCGCATCGTTCTGATTTTAATGAAGCCATCCAATTTTTGAAAAAAGCCTTCGCGAGTGGTTATGAGTTTGATTTTTATAGCTACCAAAATGATTTATTATTGACTGAATGGATGCATCATTCGGAGTTTGTTAAATTCACCACCCCCAAATCTTAGAATGAAGAACACCTGTCTAACTAACAACTGTTAATATCCATGCATTACTATTCACTTTCGGAAAATCTTCAATCTTTTATAGAAAATCAGAAATCCTCTGGAAAAAAAATTGCTTTCGTGCCCACCATGGGTGCATTGCATGAAGGACATCTTTCATTGATTCGATTGGGCATTCAACAATCATCCGTAGTGGTTTGCAGCATTTTTGTAAATCCAACCCAGTTTAACAATCCAAATGATCTTCAAACTTATCCTCGGATGCTGGAAGCTGATGCCCGTTTACTGGAAAAAACGGGATGTCATGTATTGTTTGTTCCCGATGTAATCGAAGTGTATCCACCGGCTTTGGATACCCATATCCAACTGGATTTGGGGACATTAGGACAAGTGATGGAAGGAAAATTCAGACCAGGACATTTCGATGGGATGCTCCAGGTGGTCAAACGCCTGTTGGACCTGGTAAATCCAGACTTGTTGATCATGGGACAAAAAGATTTTCAGCAATTTACCCTCGTTCAACACATGATCAATGCTCTGGCATTACCGGTTCAATTAGTGATAGGCCCCACCCTCAGGGAGGAGGACGGTTTGGCCATGAGTTCAAGAAATCTTAGGTTAACACCGGAATTGAGGAAAAAAGCCAGAATTCTTTTCCAGGTCCTCGGGGAAATTCAGGCTAAACTCGGACAAACGGACCTTGACATCCTCCGTCAGACCGGACTCAGACAAATTTCAGATCAGGGCCTAAAACCAGAATACCTTGAAATCGTGGATGGCAATACCCTTGAACCCATCCTGGATGATAAGTCCCACAATTACCTGGTGGCTTGTTTAGCTGCATGGGCTGATGATGTTCGATTAATCGACAATATCATATTAAAAGGGAGCAAAGACTGAACTATTTTACCGAAAATGCACTTATAAAGGGGGTATTGCATTTTTGAACTAATTTTGCAGGCATGTTTCTCCAATTTTTTAAATCAAAAATTCATCGGGCCACCGTAACCGAAGCCAACCTGAATTATGTTGGCAGTATTACCATTGACGAAGTTTTGATGGAAGCCGCCAATATTTTTGTTTTGAAGGTGAAAAAGTCCAGATCGTCAACAACAACAACGGCGAGCGTTTTGAAACTTACGTTATCAAAGGAGAGCGAAATTCAGGGATGATCTGTCTCAATGGTGCAGCCGCCCGAAAAGCAGAAGTCGGAGATATTGTCATCATCATCTCGTACGCCTTCATGACACCTGAAGAAGCGAGTCGATTTCATCCGGTTTCCATTCATGTCGATGACAAAAACCGCATAAATTAATCACTCTTGCTTCCGATACTCAAGAACATACTAAAGCTGCTGATATTTCTTGGAATAGGAATCGGCATTATGTATTATCTCTACGACAAAAATCAGACGTCTTATCTTGAGCACTGTCAGCAGCAAATGATGGCTCCTGAAGATTGCAATTTGTTCAAAAAACTGAAAACCGATTTCAGTCAGCTCAATTATTTTTGGATAGGCTTGATTTTCGTTGGATTTGCTATGACCAATTATTCCAGAACCCGAAGATGGCAGATCATTCTCGAAACCATGAATTATAAACCAGGTTTTGGGAATGCTTTTAGTGCCGTATGTATTGCTTACCTTGCTAACTTGGGTTTTCCCCGAATCGGCGAATTTGTCAGGGCCGGAGTTCTTGCCCGCCAAGAGAATTTACCCGTTGAAAAGGTATTTGGTTCGGTCGTACTGGATCGTGTGGCCGATATGTTAAGCTTTATCGCATTGGTCTTGCTGGCCTTTTGTTTGGATTGGAAAACATTTGAACATTTTTTTGAAAAGTATGCCCAGTTACCTTCTTTTCATTTGAATTATTATTCCGTAGGCATCATCATATTATTGGCCGGCATCGTTTGGTTTTTTCGCAACTCGATCTTGGATATAAAAATTGTACGTAAGTTTTATGCTGTAATCCAAGGAGTTTTAACCAGTTTGAAATCCATCAGAAACCTAAAAAAACGAAATGCATTTATTTTACACACGGTATTGATCTGGGTTTGGTTTTTTTTGATGTTTGTATTTGCCTGCAAGTCCTTTAATCCAACGGCCGCGTTGAAACCGGTACAAATGCTGGTGGTCTATGTATTTGGAAGTTTTGGGGTATTTATTCCTTCTCCAGGAGGTATGGGCACCTATCATTATTTGGTGGCTTTATCCTTAGGACTTTATGGAATTCTTCAGGCAGATGCCTTCTCTTTTGCCAACATTGCATTTACGTGGGGACAATTTCTAGCGCTAATTCTATTTGGTACCGCGAGCCTGATCTGGACGTATGCTTTATCACCCAGGAAGTTGAAAGGCAAACATCCTGAATAAAAACAAATTACATTTTTGGATGAAACAAAATCTGGATCAAAAGATATTTCTCCTGGACGATTTAGTTCGCCAAAGAAAGATTTGGAAATATCATGAGGAGATTTGTGTTTTTACCAACGGTTGCTTTGACCTATTGCATGAAGGACATGTGCGATACTTACATGAAGCCAAATCCCTGGGCCATCGATTGATCATTGGACTCAACAGTGATGCCAGTGTCCGGAAACTCAAAGGTCCTACCCGTCCCATCAATTTTCAGGATAGTCGGGCTATTGTCTTAGCTGCACTGGAATCGGTGGATGCCGTCATTGTTTTCAATGAAGAAACCCCCATCCATTTAATCCAGCAATTGCTACCAGACATTCTGGTGAAAGGAGGAGACTGGTCAGTGGATCAAATCGTGGGTGCCCAAGAGGTTATCGAGCATGGTGGAAAAGTCTTTTCACTCAGTTTTCATAATGGTTTTTCAACTACACTTATCGAACAAAAATTAAAATCCGGTACATGACAAGCTTAAGAGAACTCATGACTCATCTGGAAGATCACGCACCTTTACATTTACAAGAGAGTTATGACAATTCTGGGTTGCTGTATGGTTCGCCGGACTGGCAAGTGACGGGTGTGCTGTGTTGTCTGGATGCTACGGAAGCCATTATCGAGGAAGCCAAAGAACGTAACTGCAATGTGGTGGTAAGCCATCATCCTATAGTTTTCAAAGGAATTCGTCAACTAAACCTGAGCCATTATGTGGACAAAGCCCTGGTGTATGCCATTAAGCATGACATTGCTTTGTATGCTATTCATACCAATCTGGACAATGTTTTGAAAAATGGGGTGAGCCAACAGATTGCAAACCGACTTCAACTAACAAACGTACGATTACTGGATCCAAAACCAGGAGATTGGGGAACCGGCACCGGTATTCTCGGAGAAATGAAAACGCCTATGGCAATCCACGAATTTCTTCCCTGGTTAAAAATGCAAATGAACACCTCTTGTATACGTCATACTCAGCCTAATTCCAGACTCATTCAAAAACTGGCCATTACGGGAGGATCCGGTGCGCCCTGGATCCGCAAGGCGATTCAGGAGGGTGCAGACGCGTATATTACCGGCGATATCAAATACCATGAGTTTTTCGAAGCCAATGACGAAATAATGATTTGTGATGTCGGGCATTATGAAAGTGAACAATTTACCATAGAATTAATTGCACGGCTGATATCCGAAAAATTTAGTAATTTTGCAGCCCACTGTACTAAATTGAATACAAATCCAGTTCAATATTTTTGATTATGTCCAAATCCACCAGCCAATCAGAACTACCCATTGCTTTGAAACTCAAGCAATTATTTGAACTTCAGCAAATTGATTCCGAGATAGACAAATTGCACATCATCAAAGGGGAATTGCCAGTAGCGGTCAGTGACCTCGAAGATGAAATTGCCGGTTTAAATACGCGGATCAACAAATTGAATTCTTCGATTGCTGACATGGACCAGGATGCCACCAATCATAAAGTCAATGTCAAGCAGGCGGAAGAAATGATCAAGAAATACGAAAAACAGCTAAATACGGTTAAAAATAACCGTGAATACGATGCATTGAACAAAGAAATTAACCTTCAGCGCCTCGAAATTCAGCTTTCAGAAAAGAAGGCTAAGGAAGTGGTCGAACAGGTAAAATTAAAGAAAGCCACGCTGGATTCTGTGGTGGAACGCCTGGACGCCAAACAAAAAGAACTGGAGGAGAAGAAAGAAGAACTCAATAAAATCATTGAAAAAACCGAAAAAGAAGAGCAGGCATTCGCTAAGAAATCTGAAAAAAACCGAAAAGTCATTGAGCTCCGCCTTTTAAATGCCTATGATAAAATCCGCAAACGTTACCGCAATGGCCTTGCTGTTGTGAGCATCAAAAGGAATGCTTGCGGGGGTTGTTTCAATCAAATTCCGCCCCAGGTTCAGCTGGAAATTGGCTTGCGTAAAAAAATTATTGCCTGTGAACATTGTGGTCGCGTGCTGGTAGATGACCAAATCACTGAAGTGGAAGGCTAAGATTTTTATTGTGCAAGGACATCCAAATTGGGTCACTGTCGTTGCCTGGATATTTTGGATTGGCACAGTTGCTGATTTATCTGCTCAACCACCAGATCCTTTCAATGAATCTTGTCATCGCATTTACGAAGAAATCCTCAAACTTAATTTCAGAGAAGCTAAAAGTCAACTCGAAATTTTTTCCAGGGACCACTTAAGTCCTGAAAGGAAGGGTGCTGTTTTGTTGCTCTACAATGAACTTGACTTTTATCAATTGTTTCTGACCGGTAGTTTTACTGAATTCTCTGCCAAAAAATCCAATCGGGAACAACGTATTAAAACACTCGGCAAACTAAAACTTGCAGAACCATGGCAAAAATTTATGCATGCGGAAATCAACCTACACTGGGCCATGATGCATGTTAAATTTGGGGAAGAAATAAAAGGTATTCAATTGCTCATCTCCGGCAAACAGTTGTTGGAGCAACTGGCCGAAGACTATCCGGAATTCTATTACTACAAAAAATCCTTGGGCATTTTGTTAGCTCTTCTGAGTACCATCCCCTCCGAATACCAATGGGCGGGAAAATTAGTGGGTCTGGATGGGGATATACGAACGGGAAAATCCATGCTTTTGGATTTCATAGAACAGGCCGAAAAAGATCAATCTGTTTTTTACCAGGAAGCCATTGCGGCCTATAGCTTTATTCGCTGCTATCTTGAAAACAAGCCGTTGGAAGGTTTTCAGTTTTGGGGCCATAAAATGCGTAAAACAGATTTAGCCCCTGTTCATGTTTGGACAGAGGCAAAACTCGCCTTCAAAGCCGGGTACAATCAAAGTGCCGCCTTGGTCTTGCAAACTTTGCCACCCAGCCACCGCGACCGCCTGCCTGAACTGTGGTTTTTACAAGGGCTGGCCAATCTCCAGAGCCTGGAATTAGATCAGGCAGATCAAAATTTTACCCATTACTTAAAATTAGACGGCGGTAAAGATCATATCAAAGAAGTATGGCAAAAAAGAGCGTGGATTGCATTGTTAAAGGGCAATTTGCCCAATTACCATTTGTATCAGTCCAATTGCCTGACCTTGGGAGATAATATCGGAGAAGGCAATCAGCAAGCATATCTTGATGCGAAATCCGGCCATAAACCGGATACCCTTTTATTGAAAGCGAGATTACTTTGTGATGGAGGATTTGGGCTTAGGGCTTTACAAATCCTAAAGGATCAGGAGCCACTTTTTGCTCATGAATCCTCCCATTCATTGGAATACCATTATAGAATGGGGCGTATTTACCAATCGATCAACCAGCCTGAGCAAAGCCTTCTGTACTTTGCTAAAGTTCTTGAAACCCAACAAATCCAAAATTATTTGTTTGCTAATGCACAATTACAAAGTGGTCTTATACGGGAAGGATTATTCCAACGCAATCAGGCCCTAAAGGATTATGAGGCTGTGCTTAAATTAAGACCGGATCGCTATCAACGCTCCCTGCATCAAAAGGCCAAAGCAGGCATTTCAAGATTGCAATTAAAATAATTGCACAGTTTGCTTCATTCGGTTATTTTTGCAGCCCCATTTGGGCCTTATGTGGCGTGGTAGCTCAGCTGGTCAGAGCGTGCGATTCATAATCGCAAGGTCGAGAGTTCAAGCCTCTCCCACGCTACAATTTTTTTAAACCCCGACGGTTATTGTAGAGATTCATCTTATTTCTTGTCAATAACTTCACTCTCCAATTCAATAAATGGAAACTGTCCATTTTATTATTCAGATTAAATTTTTATCTTTTAAATTAAGTAAAAACAAGTTCTATCAAATCGCAAAGATCAAATGGTTTATTTTTGCGATAAACTTTGCGCGACTCTGGGTCCCTTGATCTTGAATTTATCTTTCCAAAACCATTAGTGCAATCTTCCGGAGTGTAATATTCGCCAAATAGTTTTTAGCATAGGTTTCTTGCATCAAATACTGCCCTGCCACCATAAGCGTAACAATACTGGGCGATGTTGCCTTGAGATTTACTAAAAGATTCACATGGTGCTATGTTCTTCAATTTTATCTATTTATTAAATTTGCCTTTATCTTATCACTGTAAATTTCCCACTAAATTTATTGCCTTTCAAATTTCCACCGGAAAGTACATATTCACCTGAAGGCAAAGAATTTAAATTAATTTCAGCATTAGTCGATTGCATAATACCTGATGCAATAAAATCGCCTGTTATGCTGTAAATGTTATAATAACAAAGCTCCATTTCAAAATTTTCGGGAAGTTGCAGGTAAATTGATGTAGTCGCAGGATTGGGAAAAATATTTATGCTAATTTCCTTACTTGCAACATCATTTGTAGAGACTAATGAGTCCAAACTGTATTTGATTAAAATTGCATCGGACGAGCCGTCGGTGGTGTCATTATAGATAATTGTGTTATTAAACTCAAGATGATCACTGCCAAAATTACATAATACATATAAATCCTTACCATTAGAGGTTAATTGCTTGTCATATTCATTCTTGGCACCTCCGTATGAAAAACCAGTAATGATCTCTCCGCTATTTCCGGTCAGTAAAACAAAACAATCACTCTGGCCTATAGAGCCAAGTTTCTTATTTCCTGCGTAGAGATCCTGGTTTGAAAAATTTCCTGAAACGATCAAATGACCCGATGGAAGAATTTGTATTGACATGTCATCTATTGGGTCAATTCCATTTATAATGGGTCTTGCCCATATACAATTTCCATCTTTATCATACTTTGCATAAAATATATCATATTAGTTCAACCCTCTTTTATCTTTATAAAGAGTATTCCGTTCGTCAAATGTTAAGGTATCGCTGCCATATATGCCTCCCAAATAAATATTGTTAGCTCCATCAAATGTCAAATCATTTTTTGAACTATAATCGTCTTCCTTCCCATTGATTGCTTTTAACCAAATGGCCTTCCCTTCCTTATTAATCTTAAGGATATAAATTTCATCCTGGCCAAAATCTCCCTGCAAATAGACCGTCTCCGCATTTTGCACTGTAAATGAATCAACGGTTAATTCACGTCCGCGGAACCTCCCGTATACGATAATATTATCCTCGCCATCTACCTTCACATCTCCAAAATATCCATCTACATTATAATATTTTTTGATCCAGATCGGATTAAAATCCTGGTCTAATTTGAATAATAATAAATATCTTCCTTTGGTAAGATCTGACTTGAAAATCGTATCCTTATTTTTGTCGATAATACTTTTTCTCGTTTGAGCAGGCAAGTAATAATTGCCCGATTTATCTATTGCGATTCCACCTTCGTTATAAAATGTACTTCCATCAGATTCATAAGTCTGAAAATTCTTTAGTGTACCCTTTTCATCCATCTTTATTAGAAATGCAATATATCCAAAATTTGCGTCTGAATAAATTTTCTGTGTATCAAGGTATAAATGATCGCCTACATTCAATCCTGACATGACAACATTATTGTCCTGATCAATGACAATTCCATAAGATGCAATCCCACCATTTGTTTTTAACGCCCGGCCCCATAAGAGCTCACCTGTTGCGGAATATTTCAGCAACACGGCATTGCTGGGATAATTTTCAGGATTTATCCATTTAAAGAAAAATTTATTGTCGATGGAGAAATGAGAGGAGTACACTTCACAGAAAAGATAGATGTCTCCTTTATTATCCACTTTCATGATACGAGGAATTTCAGATTTACTACCTCCGAAGGACCGCGCCCATTCAAACTTAAATTGCTGGGCACTTAATATCGAATGACTATATACCATCATCCAAAAAAGTAGTTGAATTAGACATTTCATAATTCTATCAATTTAAAAAGTGGAGGTCAAATCATATTGACCTTGCATACAAATCAATCTATAACCTTTCTTTTGTATTCATTACATTACACGTTTTACTACTCCTTTTTCACAAAACGTCCCACGAATTTTTTTCCACTTAATGAAGCACCCGTTATGATGTAATTACCGGCTTGAATGGATTTTAAAGATATGATTGTCTGATTTGATCTCAACAAACCAGAGCTCATGAATTTGCCACCCATATCATACAGATTATAAAACAACAATTCCTGCGAGATATCTTCCGGCAGTTGCAGCCTTATCTGTTCTTTTGCAGGATTTGGATAAACTCCTATCTCGATTTGATCTTCCGGTATATTAGATGTTGATGTGAGTGAATCGATGCTGTATTTAAGCAATAAGCAATCCAGCGAACCATCTGTGGTGTCATTTTTTACAATTACATTTTCATATTCCAATTCACTGCTCCCAAATGAACTGAGTATATATAAATTCTTGCCATCTGATGACAACTGTCCATCGTATTCCTGTTGATCACCTCCATAAGAGAATCCGGTAATGATCTCCCCGTTATCGCCGGTCAGCAATACAAAACAATCGCCTTTTCCTTTAGAGCCAACAGTTGTATTTCCCGCGTACAGATCCTGGTTAGAAAAATTTCCAGAAACGATTAAATGTCCCGTTGGAAGCACATGTATTGACATATCATCTATAGCATCGTTTCCATTGATGATGGGTCTTGCCCATATACAATTTCCATCTTTATCGTACTTCGCATAAAATATATCCCAATAGTTCAACTGTCTCCGGTCTTTATTCAAACTGATCCTCTCGTTAAATACTACTGTATCGCTACCCATCAGCCCTCCTAGGTAGATATTGTTATCCTTATCACATGTCAGGTCGTTTTTTGAACAAGCTTCTACATCTTTACCTAGTACAGATTTTAACCAGATTGCTTGTCCATTCGGATTGACCTTCAATAAATAGATCTCTGATTGACCAAAATCTCCCTGCAGGTAATCCGTCTCAGCATTGTGTACTGTAAATGAATCAACGGTTAATTCTCGACCGCGGAACATCCCGTATACGATAATATTATCCTCGCCATCTACTTTGACATCGCCAAAATATCCATCTACATTATAATATTTTTTGATCCAGATCGGATTAAAATCCTGGTCCAATTTGAATAATAATAAATATCTTCCTTTTGTAAGATCTGAGTTGAAAATCGTATCCTTATTTTTGTCGATAATACTATACCTTGTCTTTGCAGTCATGTAATAATGACCTGATTGATCTATTGCGATGCCGCCACCATTGTTAAAACCGCCGCTTATGGTTTCTGCAAAAGTTTGATACTTTAATAATTTACCTTCCTCATCTAATTTCAAAATAAATGCGAATTTGTCGATATTAACACTCGAATATATTTTCACTGAATCCAAGTAAAATTCATTGCCCTGGTGCAAACCGGATAAGATTATATTATTGTTATGATCTATGACTATACCATAAGCTTCGATTCCTATATTGTTTGTTTTGAGTGCCCGGCCCCACAAGAGCTCACCTGATGGGGAATATTTTAACAATACAGCATTGCTGGGATAATTTTCAGGATTTATCCAGTTAAAGAAAAATTTATTGTCGATGGAGAAATGAGAGGAGTACACTTCACAGAAAAGATAGAGGTCTCCTTTCTTATCCACTTTCATGATGCGGTCTATTTCATCTTTACTCCCTCCGAAGGACCGCGCCCATTCAAACTTAAATTGTTGGGCACTTAATATCGAATGACTATATACTATCATCCAAAAAAGTAGTTGAATTAGACATTTCATAATTCTATCAATTTAAAAAGTGGAGGTCAAATCATATTGACCTTGCATACAAATCAATCTATAACCTTTCTTTTGTATTCATTACATTACACGTTTTACTACTCCGTTTTCACAAAACGTCCCACGAATTTTTTTCCACTTAATGAAGCACCCGTTATGATGTAATTACCGGCTTGAAGGGATTTTAAAGATATGATTGTCTGATTTGATCTCAACAATCCAGAGCTCATGAATTTGCCACCCATATCATACAGATTATAAATCAACAATTCCTGCGAGATATCTTCCGGCGGTTGCAGCCTTATCTGTTCTTTTGCAGGATTTGGATAAACTCCTATCTCGATTTGATCTTCCGGTAGATTAGATGCTGACGTGAGTGAATCGATGCTATATTTAATCAGCACAGCATCTAGTGAACCGTCAGTAGTATCGTTTTTGAGTATGGTATCATTTATCATTAATTCCCTGCTTCCGAACATTCCAAAAATATATACACTGCGCCCATCAGATGCTACTTGTTGTTCATAATCATTATTTTCTCCACCATATGTTGTCCCGGTTATAATTTCACCATTATTATTTGCCAATAAAATAAAAGAGTCTGAACGCCCTTTATTGCTTAACTGTGCGTTTCCAGCTTGAAAATTCTGCGTTGAGTAATTGCCAGAAATAATCAGATGGTTTGAACTTAATAAATGAATGCTCATATTATCGGCTAAACCTTCAATCTTTCTCTCTATTGTTTTAGCCCATTGACATTCTCCGGTTTTATCATACACGCTATAAAAAATATCAAAAAAGTTAGATCGGATTTTATCCTTATACAAATATATATTTTCAGAAAACTTTAAAGTATCACTTCCGAACATACCGCCCAGGTATATACTATTTTCTTTATCAAAACTTAGGTCATTATATGCACAATATTCTACATCCTTCCCCTGAATAGACTTTAACCAGATCGTTTCGCCATCTCGATTTACTTTGAGTAAATAAATCTCATCCTGGCCAAAATCTCCCTGCAAATAGACCGTCTCCGCATTTTGCACTGTAAATGAATCAACGGTTAATTCACGTCCGCGGAACATTCCATATACTATAATATTATCCTCACCATCTACTTTGATATCGCCAAAATATCCATCTACATTATAATAATTTTTGATCCAGATCGGATTAAAATCCTGGTCTAATTTGAATAATAATAAATATCTTCCTTTTGTAAGATCTGAGTTGAAAATCGTATCCTTATTTTTGTCGATAATACTATACCTTGTCTTTGCAGTCATGTAATAATGACCTGATTGATCTATTGCGATGCCGCCACCATTGTTAAAACCGCCGCTTATGGTTTCTGCAAAAGTTTGATACTTTAATAATTTACCTTCCTCATCTAATTTCAAAATAAATGCGAATTTGTCGATATTAACACTCGAATATACTTTCACTGTATCCAGGTAAAATTCATTGCCCTGGTGCAAGCCGGATATGATTACATTATTTTCCTGATCTATGACTATGCCATATGCTTCAATTCCTATATTGTTAGTTTTAAGTGCTCGGCCCCATAAGAGCTCACCTGTTGCGGAATATTTCAGCAACACGGCATTGCTGGGATAATTTTCAGGATTTATCCAATTAAAGAAAAATTTATTGTCGATGGAGAAATGAGAGGAGTACACTTCACAGAAAAGATAGAGGTCTCCTTTCTTATCCACTTTCATGATGCGGTCTATTTCATCTTTACTCCCT
>JRYK01000744.1_pt1 | contig 53136 bp, 48 predicted proteins | sample 235381 | NCBI WGS metagenome assembly JRYK01 (sample SAMN03074220, study PRJNA261476) | activated sludge metagenome | biome: Wastewater Treatment Plant; feature: Wastewater; material: Activated sludge; isolation source: activated biomass of a wastewaster treatment plant treating hydrocarbon... ... | reverse complement strand
TATGGCCTATCCCAGTTTGTTTTTTTTCTATTGAAAGAATTAGATTGTTAAAGTGCATACGGTCTTTGATGGTCCGGCTACAACTAAATATATGGAATACCAAAATCAGTTTAAAAAGAATATTCAAGAATTGAAGCAGTGATCAAAAAAAATGTTTTGATAACCGGTGCTAGCTCTGGAATTGGACGCGCATCGGCAGAAATGTTTGCTCAGAATGGCGTAAACAGATTGATTTTGTGTGGTAGAAGAGAGGCCCTGTTAAAGGAGGAAAAGGCTAAATTGGAAAAATATTGCGACATTACTTTGCTTGTCTTTGATATTCGTATTCCTGAGCAGGTTGATGCTGCGGTGAAGCAACTGGGTGAATTGGCGCATCACATAGATGTCTTAATCAATAATGCAGGTTTAGCGAAAGGTCTGGATCCAATTCATGAAGGAAAATTGGAGCATTGGGAATCCATGATTGATACCAATGTGAAAGGTTTGCTTTACATAACCCGTTTAATCAGTGGGTTTATGGTGAATCGTAAATCTGGGCACATTATTAATGTTTGTTCTACGGCAGGAAAGGAAGTTTACCCTAAGGGCAATGTATATTGTGCTACAAAATTTGCTGTAGATGCGCTTACCAAAGCGATTCGGATGGATTTATATCCTCACAACATTCGCGTGAGTCAAGTGGCTCCTGGGCATGTTGAACAAACTGAGTTTGCATTGAACCGATTTGACGGAGATCGCGAGAAGGCGAATATCTATAGCGATTTTACTCCATTACGAGCGATGGATGTTGCAGAAATTATTTACTTCATTGCCACCAGGCCAGCTCATGTCAATGTTCAAGATATACTGGTGATGAGTTCGCAACAAGCCAGTTCGACACTTATCGATCGTTCTGGGCGGCACTTTGATTGAATTCTCAACACAGTTTTAGACAAACGTAACTTGAAGTCACTCGTTTTTGGTATTGGCAATAGTATAATTTATTATAGTCCCTCAAAAAAACTTATAAGCGTATAAATTTTTTGAATTTTTCAAATCCGTCTAATCGAAGGATATAACAACCTGGCGGTAAACTTTCTAAAGGAACCTGATTATGGGTAGAAGTTAATTTACCGGATTTCATCACCACGCCATTAAAGTTGGAAATTGCGTATTGTACAGGTATTTTGATATCAGTCCCAATATTTACCTGCAGAAAATTATGTGCAGGGTTTGGATACACTTGATAAAAGCAATGCAATTCATGATCCTTATTGGCAACAACTTCTTTAATCAGGTCTTTGATCGGAAAGCTTAAAATGGATTTACCATAGGTTCCTGCAATAAGTGTTTGAGCAGCTGAGTTAATTTCGATGTCGACCACTTCAAGAAAGGGCATATTTTCCCCTACCCTTTTCCATGTTAATCCATTGTCTAAGCTGGCATAAACACCAATGTGATTTCCAATGACCAATACACTATCACGATGATTGGGTAGTATTACTATGTCATAAATGGGTAAATCGGGTAAATTACTTTGAATACTGTTCCAGCTTGATCCACCATCTGTGGTTTTGTACACATATGCGCTGAAGTTATCACCCCGGTGACCGCTTAGCGTTACATAGAAATGCTTTTTATTGAATTGAGAGCATTTTACAGAGGTGATGTACCCACCCGGTAGCGGACCAGAAACATTTTTCCAATTCTTATTAAAACTGTCTGTTACCCATACATTACCATTAACAGTCCCGGCAATAATGACATTGCTATCCAATAGAGATTCATCTATGGTTGTGATAGTGGGGCTTGATCTCGAAGGATATTTGCCATTGCTGACCAGGTTAGGACTGATGCCAACCCATGCAGCAGTTGTGTCAGAAAAATTTACATGCACAGCAGTAGAGCCGCACAATAATTTTCCATCATCATGATGCGAAATCATGTAGGGAAAATCCCAATTACGGGAACCGTTGATTCCTTTGATGAACAACCTCCAATCATTGAGGTAATATTGATATAGATTTCCGTTTTGATATTCAGCATAAAAGATATCTGGATTGCTTGGCTTAAAAGCCATTTGAAATCCGTCGCCTCCAAAAATTCGTTCCCAATTATCAATTTGAAATTGGTTACCGCCTGTAGACCCATTGTCTTGTAGTCCTCCATAATACAACTCAGGCTGATAGGGATTGTATGCTACTCGATATATTTGATTGGTGGGAATATCCTCAATGTCTTCCCATACATCGGCATCATTATAGTATCTGTATAATCCCCCATCTGTCCCAAGTAAGACGTCATCATTTTTTAAGAATACCAAATCATGTTTATCTGCATGCACTTCATCTCCTTGAATATTAAAGTCTGCTGGATACCAGGATTGGCCACCGTCCTTAGAGCGGAAAAGATCCACAGCAAGTACAAAAAGATCATTGGGATCTTTTGGGTTGACTGCAATGTGATGAAAATACCATCCGAATCCTCCAGTTTCTGTACAACGCAGTCCAGAGGAGTCATTTACACAATTGAGATTTGTCCAAGAATTTCCGGTATCGGTGGACTTGTATATCCCGTAAAGATTATTTGATACAGATCGGTTGCAGCTAAACGTTCGGACATACCGAGCGTATAAAATATTGGGTTGGCTTTCACAAATGGCTAAAGCGATTCGCCCATTAATGCTATCACTGGGTAGTCCGTTGGTTAGTTTTTCCCAAGTAGAACCTCCATTTTGAGATTTAAAAATTTGCCCATCAGGGCCTACAGAAATACTTTTGTTGTTTGTACCAAGTTTATTCCAGGTAGCCACAAATAAGACGTCAGGATTTTTAGGATGCATAACCAGGTCAGTTACCCCTGAAGAATCATTGAGATAAAATACCTTGTTCCAATTCATTCCACCATCTGTTGATTTATAAAGACCTCGATGTTCATTTTTTGCATAACTGTAACCCAAGGAAGCAGCATACAAGATATTTGAATTAAGATGATTCACTGCAATTTCTGAAATGACACGAGTATCCTTGAGTCCTATGTACTTCCAGGTTTTGCCAAGATCTACTGATTTATATATGCCATTGCCTTGACCGCAATAAAATCCGCCACTGTGATCACCAGTTGCCAGATATAGCGTATTGGGTTGGTTTGGATCAAAAGCGATATCGCTTACATAGAGAGAACTTTCTTGATCAAAAACAGGTTCCCATGTCAGACCGTTGTTTAACGTCCTGTAAGCTCCTCCATGTGAGAACCCTATGAAAATGATGTCTTCATTCTTGGGGTGAACGGCAATGGTATTGACTCGCCCTCCAAGATTGCCTGGTCCCTGGGTGGTCCATTTTCCTGGAAATAGGATATCTGGACTTCTATAAACTTTTAGATTATTTTTAAATGAAGTGATTTCATGGTGAATCTTCTCTAAAAAGTGTTCATCTTGTTCGCCAAATTTATCCAATAAATGTAAATCATCAGGTGGAGCCCATTCGAAGGATGTAGATGGATTGGACTGAAAATTATTTTGCCTAACATCTGTTTTGCAGGAATTAAAAATAAGGCTAAAGGCCAACATAATTGATAGCCCAAATAGGAAAGGATTATGCATTGAGAAAATCTTTAGATTGTGTTGCTTCTGAAGGTTTCATGCGACCACTGTGAACCAACCGCATTTCACGTCGAACAATGGCTTCATCAAAAAGTTTTTGTTCCATTTCAGTTTCAGGAATTACTGCAGGTATATCCTTAGGTCTCATGGTGCGTTCATCCAGAGCTACAAAAGTAAAGAAAGCCTGATTGGACATTCTCGTTTTACGCTGCAAGGTGCCCCGGGTAAAAACTTCTAAATAGACTTCGACAGATGTATGAAATGCTCTGGTCACTTGGGCTTTGATGTTGACCACATCACCCAACTTTATGGGTTCATGAAAACTTAGGTGATCTACTGAAACGGTTACGACATAGGCATCGCAATGTTTGCTGGCGCAAATTGCAGAAGCTATATCCATCCACCTCATGAGATTTCCACCCATCAAATTTCCCAAAATATTGGTATCATTTGGCATGACCAATTCATTCATTTCAATAACGGATTCTGATACTTTTTTTTCTTCGCTCATATGGTCTGTTCGAGTTCAAATGTATGTAAAAAATGTTTTATGAATAACTTTTTAACCTCTTCCATCGACACTTGTACGCCCATCTCTTGTTGAAGTGAAGTAATGGTTTTTTCGTCTGGGTTTATACCGCAAGGAATTATGTATTTAAAATAATCAAGGTTGGTGTTGATGTTAAAAGCAAGGCCATGGAGACTGACCCACCGGCTGAGGTGAATTCCTATAGCACAAATTTTACGAGGTTTTGGTGAATCGATGGAAATCCATACACCGGTCAGTCCATTGATTCTACCAGCGTCAATGCGATACTCCTTGAGAACCTGGATGGCGACTTCTTCAAGTGCACGAACATAGCGATGTACGTCATTATACAGATGGTCGAGGTCAAGAATCGGATAGGCCACCAGTTGACCCGGGCCATGGTAGGTAATATCGCCTCCTCTGTTTATCGGATGGAACTCAGCTTTGATTTCGTGCATTTTGTCCAAAGGTTGAAGCAAATGTCCCTCATCCCCGGATTTTCCAAGTGTAAAGACATGTGGATGCTCACATAGTAATAAACTATGTTGCTGAAACGCTGATCCATCCGGGAAATCCCTTTTCTGCTGGATCAATTGCTTGTGAATCAAAGTTTGTGCAGCCCAGGCCTCTTCAAAAGGAATGGTTCCGAGATCCAATATTTCAATTAAATTTGGCAAAAAGCTTTGATTTTTAAGGTATTATATTTAAATTTGGGAAAATTTTTACTATGAAACACAGAGCACTGGGCTTGTTAATGGTCATAATTACCGGTGGTTTAACTTTTTTATCCGCGCAAAAAGCACCTGATTTTACGGTTACGGATTACAATAACAAGACTCACCAACTTTATAGCGATTATTTGAACAAGAACAAAGTTGTGGTGATAAAGTTCTTTTTTATTGGTTGTCCTCCATGTGCCTCAGTTGCTCCTTACGTTGTACAGGCATATGGTCGAAATGGCTCTGGAGCTGGAAATGTTGAGTTTTTTCAAATATCGACCTTGAGTTCAGACAAAAATGCAAGTGTTAAATCTTACCATCAATCGAAAGGTTTTACTTTTCCAGGAATTGGATCCGATGGTGGTGCAGCGGCAGCTTTGAGTCCTTATAAAAATGGAATGTTTGGGACTTGGTATGGGACGCCAACTTTTGTAGTAATTGCTCCCAATGGAGATGTTGACTATAATGTACCATTAAGTGGAGGCAATCAATACGCTTTAGATACTGCCATCAACCGAGCGCTGAGAAAATCGAACGGTAATGGAGGTGGAAACCCTTGTACCGATGCATTTACCGTGAAAACTATCACTAAAATACAACCTGACGGGTATCTTGTCATCGATTATCTCAATGGAAATAACTCCAATGTGTTAGACTCTGGGATATATAAATGCCAATTTAATTTACCAAATAATTTAAGTCAAACATATGTTACAGCTTACATCAATCGGACAGAGGATGCAGTAACTGGGATATCAACGGCTGATGTTGTGAAAATTCAACGGCACATATTGGGGTTAGATACTTTAAACAATTTACAGGCCATGCTGGCAGATGTAAACAATTCAAGTTCAGTCACTGCCGCAGATGTTGCCGAAATCAGAAAATTGATTTTGGGTGTCACATCAAAATTTGCCAGGTTAACGCAACAGTTTGGTGTAATGCACAATCCAAAATCAAAACACTCATGGGATTTTAGTTCGAAGGTTTTGGTCAGTGATTTAATTAATAAAAATAAAACCAATGAATTTGGAGCAGGTAAATTTGGAGATATTACTGGAGCTGCCCTTTTTACCTCAAATTCTCCAATTGAACGAGTTTCATTCACAACATCCCTTCGGGTTAGTAAAAAACAACTATCTAATGGAAGTTTTGAACATATATTTTACTTAAATGAAAACTTACCCATAGAGGGATTTCAATTGTCTTTAAACTATCCGTTATCAGGAAAGATATTATCCATTACCGCACACCCGGATATTGATTTAATGTACCAGATCAATCCGGTCAAAGGAAGTGTTGTGTTGAGTGGATTGAACATCGAAATGGAGAATCAACATTTCTCAAGCGAACATGCGTTGTTTACTGTGATTACCCAACAGGAGATTTCCTTGACCAGAGGAGAGCATGCCGCTGAGTTTGACGAATGGGTATCAGGAGGAAAGTCGTTTTCGATTCATTGGATGTATGACAATAAAGCAGATTTGGAGACTCAAGCCCTGGTTTGGTTCGATCAACATGAGATTTACATCAATAGTATCAAACCTATTAAAGGTGTTGCATTGTATGCTCTTACTGGTGGACAAGTTAAGGATATAAAATGTGCAACGAGATCTTTGCAAAATTGGAGTATTTCAAATATCTCTTTGAGTGGTGGTTTTTATATTCTAAAAATAAACTACTATGACCAAATGGATGAAATGGTTAAAGTTTTTCTTCGGTAATTGAAGCGAATACAATTGTTGCGTCAATTTTTATTTTAGAATAGCTTACATGAAGCACTGTTGAAATGAGCGACATATATCCTTAATGACTAAATGAATTAAGTAACACTTAACGTCATTTGTGGCATTCACATGATGTTCTCCCATCCATTTTAAGTTTTATCAATCTTGGAAATTGAATCGTGATTTCAATTGGTCGATTTTACGTTAGAATCAATTCAATTTATTCCTCAACTCCGGCTAAATTCAAAGCGTTTAGAGGATTGGGTTTTAAGCCCTTGATGTTTTTCTGAACAAACCAGGCAGTTTGATCATAGAATAAAAATACTACAGGGCATTCATGAATGAGTAGTTTATCAAGTTGTTGGTACAAAACAATTCTTTTTTTTGGATCCAGCTCCTTGATGGCCATTTCATACAGTTGGTTGTATTCTGAATTGTCAAAACGAGTATAATTTGGCGGTGAGGGATTGGGGCCATAAAACACGGTTAAAAAGGACTCTTCATCGGGGTAATCGGCTATCCAGGAAGCCCTGAACAAACTCACCGCTCCATTCTTCATTTTTTCTCTTAATGTGGCAGTCTCGACCAGATCAATGCTTACCGATATCCCAACCTCTTCCCATTGTTTGGCAACAAAAGTTATCAGATCGACGTAGTCTTTATTGGTACTAAGCTCCAATCGATGAAGAGGATTAGATGGATCGTAATGAATGGATTTAAGTAATTCTCTTGCTTTTATTGGGTCATATGAATATCCAAGATTCAGCGCTGGATCAAATGCCGGAAGACCCTTGGGTATAAATCCTGAGGTAGCTGGAGTGCCCATATTGAATCTTAGCTTCTGCAGCATTTTAGTTCGGTCCACTGCATAGTTTAATGCTTGCCTGAAAACTCTTTGTCTCAGGGGATGGTTTTTGGAAAGAGAAGTAAAGTTTATTCCGATATATTCTGTATTCAGATAATCCCCTTTCAAGAAATTGAACTTGTTTTTATAATCCGGAAACAATTCACCATTTGACTGGAAAATCTCATGAGCGAATCCAGAGGCAAGACCTGAAAAGAAATCAATTCCACCTGTTAAGAATTCAAGGTAGGCGGTATTCCTATCTTCCATGAAACTAATTCGTATGCCATTCAGATATTGTTGAGATTGGAAACATGAATCAAATTTGCTTAAAAAAATACCTTTTCTGCCCAACCATTTTGACAATTTAAAGTGTCCGGTTCCAATTGGATGTTTTGAAAATTCAGTTTGGTATACCTTTACGGCTTCGGGAGGATAAACACTGCAATAGGCATTGGTGAGAATATGGAGAAAAGGTGCAAATGGATTTTTAAGACGAATTTCAATAATGCTGTCACCAATGCATTGGAAGGAATTCAGAGAATCAATACGATTTTCAAAAATCCACGAACCAGGGGCATTCAGTGATTTATCGATTAAACGTTCGAAACTAAATTTTACATCTTCGGATTTAAGTTTTCTTGTTTTAAGACTCCCAAAGCAATTGTCTGTATGAAAATAAACATCATTCCTAAGGTAAAAGCGATACAATTTTCCGTTTTCCAGAATTTCCCATTTCCTGGCTAGTTCTGGAACAATTTGCATTGAATCGTTCAGATCCACGAGCTGGTTATAAATATGGTTAACCACCCAAATGTTGTTTTGAGATTTTGCAAATGCAGGATCCATCGAGGTGACGGGATTGGGCTGATTATAATGAAAGACCCTATTGGGGATAGAAGATTCCTGTTTGGAGCAAGCCAAAGCGATTACCAGGGTAAATGGGAGGCATGTTTTCAATATTCCACCCAAACGAATTAAAGAGAACCAGGTCATTGTGCCCAAAACTAAAGGTTTAGGAGCAAAAAGTGTAGTTAATTATTGCATTGCAGTCAGATCTGAGTTTGAGAACCCAAGTTTTGCTTGGATTGCTGTAGGTTTGTGGAAAATTATAAATGGAGCTAAAGTATTTAGGACATTCTTGTTTTCAAATCCAATTCAATGGCAAAACATTATTGTTTGACCCATTCATTACGGGAAATCCGTTGGCAAAAGAGGTGAGATTCGATGACATTTGTCCAGATTATATACTGCTGTCGCATGGACACGGCGACCATGTGATGGATGCAATATCCATTGCTTCACGTTCAAAGGCATTGATAATCAGTACTTATGAGATTGTCTCTTGGTTTGAAAAACAAGGCATCTCTGGAATCCCAATGAATACCGGAGGTAAGAAACAATTAGAATTTGGCTGGGTAAAATTGGTCAATGCCATTCATTCAAGTGTTTTACCAGATGGTACCTATGGTGCCAATCCTGTAGGATTTTGCATCTACCATGAAAACGGTTGCTTTTATTATGCAGGCGATACAGCACTTACCATGGACATGCAACTTATTCCAAAGATCTGCCCCCCACTCGATGTGGCCATATTGCCCATCGGCGATCACTTTACCATGGGCTATGAGGACGCGATTCTTGCTGCACAATTCGTTCAATGTCAGCATGTTGTTGGATGCCATTTCAATACCTTTCCAGCTATTGAAATAGATTCCGAAAAAGTGCGTTCAGCCTTTGAACAAGCAGGAATGAAAATAACCATACCTTCTATAAACGAACAGTATAGTTTCTAATGGGAAAAATTATAGCTATAGCGAATCAAAAAGGTGGTGTGGGAAAAACCACCACCGCCATAAATCTTGCTTCTTGTGTAGCGATTTTAGAGCACAAAGTTTTGTTAGTGGATGCGGATCCTCAGGCAAACAGCAGTTCGGGTACAGGAATTATATTTGAAGCCAATCAGCCTAGTCTCTATGATTGCATGATTAATGAAGTTCCAGCTGAAGAAGCTATTGTGCCCTCCGATACACCAAATTTATATGTATTGCCCTCAAACATTGATCTGGTTGGCGCTGATATTGAATTGGTCAATATGCCACAAAGAGAGAAAGTTTTAAAGAAGGTATTGGAATCTGTGAGAAATCAATTTGATTTCATTTTCATTGATTGTCTTCCATCACTGGGACTGATCACGATTAATGCTTTGGCTGCTGCGGATTCGGTGATCATCCCAGTCCAATGTGAACTATTTGCGCTGGAAGGATTGTCTAAAATCCGGAATACGATTGAATTGGTAAAGACAGCTTTGAATCCAAAATTACAAATAGAAGGAGTTTTACTGAGTATGTTTGATAAAAGGCTTAGACTTTCCACTATGGTGATCGAAGATATAAAAGCAAATATTCATTTACCAGTGTTTGACACCATCATTCATCGTAACTCGAAAATTTCAGAAGCCCCATTAGTTAAAAAACCGGTTGTATTATATGACGCCGCGAGTAAAGGAAGCATGAATTTTCTGAATTTGGCGGATGAATTTATGAGAAAAAATAAAGTTGTTCTTGATGAAGCAAAAAAATGAATTGGGTAAAGGCTTGCGTGCCTTACTTAGCAGTATAAATACTGAAAACTCACCTGCAGTTGGAGAAGTTCAGAATAGCCGCATTAATTCGGTTAACATGATACCGATTCAGCAGATTCAGCCCAATAAGTTACAACCTCGGAATGCTTTTGATGAAGAATTAATACAGGAATTGGCTGAATCAATAAAGACATATGGTATTATTCAGCCATTGACCGTTAGACAACTTGAAGGTGATCACTACCAAATCATCAGTGGAGAACGGAGGTATCGTGCGTCAAGGATTGCCGGTTTGACGGAGTTACCTGTTTACATTCGCGAAGCAGATGACAATGAAATGCTTGAAATGGCATTGGTGGAAAACATTCAAAGGGAGGATCTAAATCCAATTGAAGTGGCGATATCTTATCAAAGGTTATCTGAAGAATGTGGGTATACCCAGGAAGTGCTCGCAGACCGCGTGGGTAAGAAGAGAAGTACCATTAGCAACTATGTCAGATTATTAAAACTTCCAGTGGAAATTCAAACAGCTTTAAAAGGAAAATCTTTATCGATGGGACACGCTCGTGTGATTGCAGGGATTGATGATTTGATGGTTCAGATGCAGTTGTTTAAGGATATCCAGAAAAAGGAAATGTCTGTACGCGATGCAGAAAAAGCATTACAACATTACACTCGCTCCAAATCGAGAAGACCTGTTCAAAGCGGTCCAGTGCAAGTAACAGCCGATGGGCAAATTGAAATATTGGAGAAGAAAATTAGCATGTTCTTTGGTTACAAGGCCAACATTCAGCGTAAAGAAAATGGCGAAGGACAAATCATCATTCGGTTTAAGAATGATCAACAACTGAATGATATACTTGACCGTTTGGAAGAATAAGTTTTATGAAGCTGTTAAGTGTATTATGGATCTGCGCACTGTACTTTCAATTGAATGGTCAGGAACACAAAGACAGCATTTCACATTTGGAAAATTCACCTAAGAAATCTAAGATTGGGTTATTTTCAGGTGAGCCTGGTAAAGCATTGGGGTTATCCTTATTATTACCAGGTGCTGGCCAGGTTTATAACAAGAAATATTGGAAGCTTCCAATAGTTTACACTGGCTTCGGAGTCATGATTTATTTTATTCAATTCAACAGTGAACAGTACAAACGATATGATATCGCCTTGCATGAAAGAGTCGATAATCCAACCAATCCTAATGATGAATTCGTTGGAATTTTGAGTACTTCCGGTATTGACAGTTATCGAGATTTTTACGATCGAAATCTACAATTGAGTTATATTGGACTAGTAGCGGTATATTTGTTGACAGGCATTGAAGCCTATGTGGATGCACATCTCGCAGAATTTGATGTTTCAAAGAATTTGAGTTTTCATTTACAACCTGTGTTCACACCATATCAAGGTCAACTGGTGGTCCAGTGGAAATTTTAATTTAAGCTTACATCCATCCCAGTATTTTAGCAAACTTTATCATCTCCGATTGATTGGATACCTTCAATTTTCCGGTTAGAATTGCCATGAGTGGGTTTAGTTCACCTTTGAAAATTTTTTTCAGATCTTCTGCTGTTGAACGAATGGTACATTTTGAAGAGCCGATCAACCCTTCCATACAGTTCATAACCCCATTTTCAACCAATATGCTTACCTGGCCACCACCTTCACCTTCCATGTCAAAGTGAAAGCAGGTCGTCATTCCATCCAATAGCTTGGAGTTAATTTTAGTAGGTAAATTCAATAAAAACTCTTTTGTTGTCATGATTTATGTTATTCCGTGTGAAAAAGAAAACTATCTCTGAAGCTATCCACGTCTGGAATCTGGTTGCTCACATACAAACCCATGGAAAACAATTGATTAGTCTGCACGTCTAATTGAATGGTATAGTATTCTTGAGTCCATTTCCAGGGTTTAAACTTGACCACAATTTGACTGGATGAGAATTGTTTTTCACCCCGTTGTAGGTCCAAGGGGATGTAACAAAGAATCTCAGAATGATCTCTTAACTTAACGTTCAATTCGATGGGAATAGGAAATTGTCCTTTGTTTCGAATGATGATATTTAATTTTCCGTGAGCATGGAAGACACTGTCGATCGTATAATTGATTTGCTGTGTGGTGTGAACAAAATAATGTTGAAACCAATCCAGTTCCATTTTGGACGACTTTTCCATGACCCGAAAGAAATCATCTGGAGTTGGATGTTTAAAACGAAATTTCCAATAGTATTGCAACATTCCTCGACTAAATGCTTCATCGCCTACAATATAGTTTAACATATCAAGACAAATGGCACCTTTACTATAAGCTGCCATACCATATGCTTTATTTGTATTGAAATAATCTGCGGGTGTCACTAAAGATTCCTCCATCCCACTCTTTATAAAATTTACATAGTTTCTCATGTTGTCAAGCTGAGGATTGTCTACATCACTGCCGGGCAATAAATGGATTCTTTTTAAGTAATTTATGGTTTCCGTTTCTACATAGGAAGTAAAGCCCTCATCCATCCATGCATACAGTTGTTCGTTTGTGGCGATCATCCCTTGGTACCAACTATGTAGAAGTTCATGGATGGTCACGCCAACCAAACTCACCAATGGCCTTTTACCCGTGATGAGTGTGGCCATAGGATACTCCATACCGCCATCTCCGCCTTGAAGAATTGAAAACTTTGGATAAGCATAGGGCCCATAATGTGTTTCTATATAATTCATTGCGGAATCGACGATTATAGGTAATTTTTGCCATTGTGGTTGGATTTCTGGATGAGGTTGGTGCAGTGTCTCTATGAGGACACCATTTTCTCTTTTATATACATTACGTTGATACTCTTTATCAGCAGTCCAGACAAAGTCATGAACATTGGAGGCCTGAATTTGCCAAGTAAGCTGATTCTTTTTATTGGGATTTTCAGGACGCCCACAATTGTCAACACCAGGATTGAGGAGAAGCCCTGTGAATCCTAGACAAAAGGACTTGTCCACGGTCAATGACACCTTATATTCAGCAAATATTCCGTAAAATTCTCTTGCGATATAGGGTTCGGTATGCCATCCTTTACAATCGTATTGACATAATTTTGGATACCATTGGGCCATACTGTATTCAATACCTTCCCGATTGTTTCGGCCAGAACGCCTAATTTGCACAGGTACTTGTCCATGGTATTGTAAATCTATCTCAAGGCTATCTTCCGGTGAGCAGCGTCTATCAAGTTGAATTTTTACTATGGTTCCAAGGTGTTCAATTTTTAATGGATTGTCGTAGTGAAAGGCTTTATTGATGGATATACTTCCGATTTCATCTGGTGTGAGCTTAGAGATTCTCTTGCCGATCCTGGGATCCGGGTCAGGAAGCCATTGACTTCGCTGGTCCATTTCACTTTCAGGTTGAAAAGCGTTGAAATACAAGTGGAAATAAATTTCTTCTAAAGTGTCTGGACTTGAATTATAAAGAATTACTTTTTGGGAACCAGTAAACCGATGATTCTCATGGTCTAAATCAAATTGAATGTCGTATTTGGCTTTTAATTGCCATGTGCAATTCTGTGCGTTGACAGAGATTAACCAATTGAAAATAGACATGCATATCAACGGGACAATGGGACCAATCTTTATGATCATAAAGGACTTTTTAATTTTAGTTTACAAACGTAAGTATAAGTATATTGAATAGTGACGATCGTTATCAATACTGAGAGAATATCGACCAATAACAAAATTAGGTTAAATCCCTTTTCATTGTTCGTGGATTGAGCCATAAGCAAATAAACGGCTGCTGCGTTGTGCGCCCAATGGATGCCAATTGCAGATTCTAAACCGTTTGTAACTAAGGAAAGATATTGCAATAAGAGGCCAATTAAAAAAAAGTAGAATGTTACATAAAATATTTCATAGGAATTTAATTCTGTATCGGGAAGGTGTATAACTGAAAACATAATAGACGGTATGAGGATTGAGGAAATCAATGATGCTTTCCAATTAAAAATGGCTTTGGACAGTAGGCCCCTAAAAACCACTTCTTCATGAAAAGCCGTGAAGAAGAGCGCCAAAAGGCTAAATTGAAGCGGAGTATCAATTGAAATGAATTTAATCAAACTCGTAACATTTGGAAATTTAAACATTATTGCCAGACTTGTTGAAATCATTAAGAAAAGACACGAGGCAAAAAGCATGCTTGCCCATCGAATGGTACGTTTTGATATTAAATGGAAAATTGAAATTTTAAAGAAAGTCCGGAGTAAATAGTGAAGAAAGAGTACGGATAAAAATGCGGATACAAGCTTTTGAGCAGAACCGCTGAATCCAGTATCGGGACTGACATATTTTAAAGTCAGAAATGTAATGGTAGATATAAAAATGTGGCCTAGTAGGTAGAAAAAGAAAAATAAAGCCAAACCTACCTTGTTAGCAGTTCGAAATGATGGTTCTACTAGAAATCGGATCAACAAAATGTTTGGATATGATGCAAACAGACCAAATAGCGTTGAATGATTAAAAATGCAAATTTGACGTATTTTTGTTTGACAAAGTATACCATGAAAAATAAATTACCATGGGTTGGAATATTATGTTTTCTATTGATTATCAGTAGATTAATTCCACATCCACCAAACTTTACTGCAACTTTAGCTTGTCTTGTATTAGGAGGTGTGCTCTTGAATCTGCGGATAGTTTTTCCTTTGTTAATGGTTTCTTTCTGGATTTCTGATCTTGCCATTAACAATATTTTGTATGTAAAAGAGAATTTTATATGGTTTAGTTCGGGTTTCTCCTATCTGCTGGGTATTTACTTTTTAATTTATATTCTAAACCGTTATCTGAATATCCAAGCCAATCAATCTGGATCAATAACCCTTTCGATCATTGCCTCTTCAACCATTTTCTTTATTTTAAGCAATCTGGTGGTTTGGATGAATTCAAGTACTTATTCAAGTGACTGGTCAGGTTTAATGACCTGTTACCTCATGGCAATCCCCTTTTATGGAAATGAAGTTCTGGGTAGTCTGTTTTATAGTATATTGATTTGGGGTGCCTTTTGGTTATCCAAACATAATAGTATCTTCCATGCAGAGATGGAATCCAAATGATGGAAGTTGGTGCTCAGCTCAGAGATACTGAATTAATTGAAGGGCAAGACTATACGGTTGAGAATGGTTATTGGATATTTGCGCGGTCATATCTTCTCAAACGTGGTTTCTGTTGTGGTTCCAAATGCAGAAACTGTCCTTATCCTGTTGAGCCTGTAGAGGCTTGATGTTTTGGGACACGCTAAAATCTCATAAAGCGATTCATGTGGACTGACCCATCGAAAAATGCTTAACCATTAGGGTTCCAGTAATGTTCTTGTTGGCCATCCATTTTACAGAGAAAACGAGATAGAATGAAAAAGTAATCAGAAAGTCTGTTGAGGTAAACGATGATTTCAGGGTCAATGGGTTCAACAGAAGAAAGGCTGATGATTCGCCTTTCGGCGCGTCGACAAACGGTTCTGCAAATATGAGCTTGAGCAGATGCAAGACCACCTCCGGGCAAAATAAAATGTTTGAGCGCTTCTAAATTTTGATCCATGAGGTCCATTTTTGATTCCAAAAGAAGACTTTGATCCGCTTTAAATTCAGGTAATCTCCTTTTTGCCTCCTCCGACTGGGTTGCCAAATGTGACCCAATGACAAAAAGGGTAGATTGAATATTTTTTAATGAGCCAACCAAAGCATCATCTTTAATCCATTGGATGAGCAACCCAAGATGGGCATTGAGTTCGTCAACAGATCCATAAGACTCAATCCGGATATCGTCTTTGGAGACCCTTGTGCCATCAAACAAAGAAGTCTCGCCGCCATCACCGGTTTTTGTGTAAATTTTCATGGCCTTGTGATTTGGTCGGATTCCACCATTCCATCCCGAAGGCGAACGATTCGATGAGCATTTTGAGCAACATCATTTTCGTGTGTGACCAGGATGATGGTATTACCCTCTTGATGGATTTTATTTAAAATTCTTAAAATCTCCTCACTGGTTTTAGAATCGAGGTTTCCTGTAGGTTCATCGGCTAAAATAATCGATGGATTATTGACCAATGCTCTTGCAATGGCGACACGCTGACGTTGTCCCCCTGAAAGTTCATTTGGTTTATGCAGCATTCGATCTGCCAGGCCAACAGCTTCAAGTTTTTGTCTTGCAATTCCTTCCCGTTCTGCTTTGGACTTGCCGGCATACAACAAAGGCATAGCGACATTCTCCAATGCACTCATTCTGGGGAGAAGGTTAAAAGTTTGGAAAACAAAGCCGATTTCTTTGTTTCTAATTTCAGCCAATTCACTGTCGTGGAGACTGCCCACTGATTTACCATTTAGCCAATATTCACCAGAAGTGGGACTGTCTAAGCAGCCTAACACGTTCATTAAGGTAGATTTTCCGCTACCTGAGGGCCCCATAAGTGCCAAAAATTCGTTTGCATGAATCAACAAATTGATTTTTTGGAGAGCTGAGATGGTCTCCTCTCCCATTTTATAGATCTTCTTTATTTCTTTAAGTTCGATAATCGTTCTGGTCATATCGCTCGTTTCAGTGTAAAATTATGTAAAAGCTTGAGTTTGCTGACCACATTTAGGCAATTTGCTAATCTAACAAGACCAGTTTAGGGTTCTTGCCGATGAATCCTCAAGATTCGCTAATTTGGAGGCTTGAATCATTTATGAAGCATATAGCAGTTGCAGGAAATATCGGTTGTGGCAAAACCAGTCTTTGTGAGATTCTGGGAAAGCATTATCAATGGGAGGTTTTGTATGAGGATACTTCAACAAATCCCTATTTGAGTGATTTTTACTATGACATGACACGTTGGTCATTTAATCTTCAAGTTTACTTTTTGAATTCAAGGTTTCGTCAGATAGTGGATATTCAGAAAGGCAAAGACACGGTTATTCAGGATCGTACCATTTACGAGGATGCGCATATTTTTGCTCCAAATCTTCATGAGATGGGTTTAATGTCAAAGCGAGATTTTGACAACTATTTTTCCTTGTTTGAAATCATGATGAGCACCATTAGACCTCCTGACCTGGTCATCTATCTAAAAGCTTCTATTCCTACACTGGTTCAACATATTCAATTAAGAGGTAGGAATTATGAAGGGAACATGAGTTTAGACTATTTAAAAAAGCTCAATCAACGCTATGATGACTGGATTGAAGATTATAAGCACAGTCCTGTGATCGTGATTCCTACGGATCAACTTGATTTTATCAACAATTCGGAGCATTTAGGTCAAGTGATCGATTTAGTAAACGGACATGTTAATGGACTATTTAAGTAAAGTGGGTTACCGAATCACTTTTGCCTGAATCCAATTATAGAAAAACACAGAATCCGGATCGTTTATCAATTCATCCATTGCGTATGCCACTTTTTGCCATTCCGCCAAAGAAAGGCAATTGTTTTTGATCATTTGAAGTGCGGCACTGCGCATGAGTTCAGTCCAGTAGTTAAACATTTGGTTTTTCGCATCAGGTTGTGAGCGGTCATAAAACACAGGAACTGCCCACGTCTCAAGTTCTGACACAGGCAAAGAACTCAATAGATTAGCCAATTGTATGCCTATATTACCATTGCCACTTAAATTCTGCTGAAATACCATCATACGGTTCCAGAAATTGCTGATTTCAGGTTTCTCAGGACAATGTTGAAAACTACGATTGTAAACCTCTGTAAAGTACATGACACCTTTTTCTTGCAATGTTCTGAATGCCTCAAACAAAATAGGGATTGGATTGGATATGTGCTCGAGAACCCATACAAAGAGGATGGTATCAAATGCTTGATCGGGTATTGGAAGATGAGTTCCATCGGCATGAATCAGTTGGAAGCGTTCTAAACCAATCTTGGATGCTTTAAGGTAATTCAGGCAACTTTCAAGCTGCAACATTGAATGATCAACTCCAGTAATGTGAGCATCTGGGTATGTTTTCAAGACATGCAGCATTTGAGCGCCAGAGCCACATCCAATTTCAAGGATTTGCGAACGATTGGACAAGTCTATGTTACGATATATTAAGGGACTCAAAACATCATTTTGGCTATGCAGCCTATGTTGTTCTTCCGTATCATAACCATGTAAATAGGGTTCCAATCGTAATAACTTTATGATTTGTTAAGAAGATCTTCAGTAGAATTTCCGCTCTTTGAAAATCCATGCGATCAGCAAACTCAGCGAAACGGAAGTTATGAGCAATAAATAAAATGACACGTTGGAATCACTTAGGTTAAAAGGCAGTGGCACATTCATTCCAAAAAAACTGGAAATTAATGTCGGAACCATCAGGATAACTGTAATAACGGTTAGCCGGTTTACGAATTTATTCAAGTTGTTTGAAATAATAGAAGCATAAGCTTCCATGGTTCCGTTTAAGATATTGGTATACAATTGAGCAACCTCACGTGCCTGATTGTTATCGACAATAATGTCTTCAAATAATTCAGAGTATTCTTCATTCAACTTAATGTTTAAAAAATCGGTGCGTTTCATTTTTAATTTTAGCAACTCATTCGCATTCAATGAATTTACAAAATATACCAAAGATTTTTCAATTCTAAGCAAACTGCGAAGTTCTTCCGAACGGCTTGAATGATAAAGTTCTTCTTCAATTAAATTTCTTCTTAGATTCAATTTGCGTAGATCTTCTAGAAACAATCTCACCGTATATTCAAAAAGTTGGAGGATGAATCGGGTCTCATCGCGGATATATGAAAACTTGGTACGATTGTCCAAAAAACGATCGATGATTGGACTCTCAACGCTGCATATGGTTATTATTTTATCTTGCCAGAGGATGATTCCAAGCGGCACGGTAATGAAAATGGGATCATTTTCCTTTTCTGTTTCGTTTAATACGGGTGTATTCATGATGATGCTGCGGGCTTCATCATATCGCTCGTATCGGGCTCTTTCTTCAATGTCAAGGGGGTCGGTAAGAAAGTCAGATTCAATCCCCAGAGTGTTGGCAAACTGATCCAATTCCCCTGGCCTGAAAGGTGGTGAGAGGTTAATCCAGAAGGCCTTTGACAAAGAGTCGGTCTCCTGAAAGTAAGTATTTCCAGAATTGTAGTAACGGATCATCCGACTGTGAATCTTCTGTCATGATTTACAATTTGCAATAGGCTGAATAAGACATGCAAAAATAGCAAAAAGCAGACCAAAAACATCATTATCAAACCATAAGGACAATTCTATTAAGGTTGATAAATTATATCATGTGTTTAAGGCTATATGACATTGGATTATATATAGAACAATATATTTTTCTCGACCATCATCTAAACTTTAATGCATTTACCGGGCGTATAAAGGTGACTAACCAGCTTGGTAAAATTAAACTGAATAAAACAACGGTAAAAAATATCAAATTCAAAACCAGTATAGGTATAATATTTAAATCTACCGGGGCATGTGACAGATAATAGTCAGCTTCACTCAATTTGATGATCTGGTATTTATGTTGCAGATATAAGATTGCATATCCAATTGTGTTGCCAGCAATAAGGCTGGTCAAAAGGATTCTGGTAGCATAACGTAGGAATATTTTTCTTTGAACCCAGGATCGCATGCCTAAAACGTTCAAAACACCAATCATGTGAGTTCTCTCTAAAATTAATATCATTAACGTCGTAGCCATATTAATAATGCATACAGCAACGATTAAGCTTAATATAAAATATTTTGTAATATCTTGTAATGCTAACCATTCAAAAATATTTGGAAATTTATTGCGAATGGTTTCAGAGTACCAGGTCTCAGGTATTACTTTTTCAAAAAGCTGCTGATTTACTTTATCAGCATCTAAAACATTCCGGCAAAATACTTCAATTCCCGTTACTTCATCACTTTGTTTGTTCAGTACATCTTGCATCATCCGAATATCGACCAATGCAAATTTTTTATCGTACTCGGCTAAACCTGTATTGTAAATACCGCAAACAGTGACTCTCCTTTTTAAAATCTCCTGATTCAAAAAAATGTTTATTGTAAGTTTTGAGCCTACTCTTATTTGAAGATTCTTTGCTGTTTCTTCTGAAACTAGAATACTTTTCTCGAAGGATGTATCTTGAGTGTTAAAAGGTTTTCCACTGGTTAGAAAACTACTGAAAAAATCCCATCGAAAATCTTGGCCAACTCCCTTGATAAACAACCCTTCTGTATTGACATTATGGCTAATAATTGCAGGATAAATGATAAATCCCTGGATATGATCAATGGCTTCACTTTTTCCATTTGAAGCGAAATAGCTGGAAATGGCAGACCTTATCGAATCACTGAAGTTAAGGGTAAACGGATCAAGACTTTGGCTACTTTGAATATCTGTTATGTGGATGTGGCCCCAAAATCCAAAAACCTTCTTAGCAATTTCTTTTTGAAAACCGTTGAATATACTTTGGGCGACAATCATGACCGAAAGACTCAACGTGGTTGCCATTACGGCAAGTCGAATAATAATCTTTGTAAATGATTTTTTGAAGCTGGAAAATGATTTACTGGCTATAAATTCAAATACCCTCATGAAGTGCCTTGTGGAAACAAGGTTCAAGATTACGTCGAATCGTTTAATTTTGCAAACATTTTGAAGAGCTACATTATGCAGACTAAAGACTTTTTGGCCGAATTGAGTTGGAGATCCATGTTACAGGATTGTACACCTGGCTTGGAAGATTACTTAAGGGGTGGCATACGGAAGGCCTATATCGGTTTTGATCCTACGGCAAAATCTTTGGGAATAGGAAACTATGTACAAATAATGTTGCTTATCCATTTGCAGCGTTGCGGGCATCAGCCGGTGGTGGTTATGGGAGGTGCAACTGGAAGAATTGGCGATCCTTCAGGAAAAGATAAGGAAAGGGATTTGAAAAGCTTAGAAGAGCTTGAAGCCAATATGAAAGCCCAGGAAATTCAAATGAGAAAACTAATCGACTTTGAACATGGGGAGAATAAGGCAATTTGGGTGAACAATTTCGATTTCTATCAGAATATGAATGTCTTACATTTCTTAAGAGATGTGGGCAAACACTTAACCATCAACTATATGATGTCAAAAGATTCTGTCAAAACGAGATTAGAAACCGGAATATCTTTTACGGAATTTTCTTACCAGTTACTGCAAGCTTACGACTTTTTATGCTTATATTCCCATTATGACTGTAAAATTCAAATGGGCGGATCTGATCAGTGGGGTAACATAACAACAGGTGCTGAACTCATTGGAAAGTGTGTCCCTCATTCAAAAGCTTTTGCACTTACCACCCCCCTATTAACCAAATCGGATGGCAAAAAATTCGGAAAATCTGAATCAGGCAACGTATGGCTAGATGCAGAATTCACCAGTCCGTATAAATTTTACCAGTTTTGGTTAAACGGGGATGATGCTGACTCGAAAAAATTATTCCGGTATTTTAGCTTAAAGTCTCAAGAAGAAATTGAAGCCATGGAATTGCAATATCATGACGATCCAATACGTATCAAAAAACTTCTAACAGAAGAGCTTACGGAAAGAATACACGGAAGTGAAGCATTAGAAAGTGTGCAACAGGTGTCTGAAATTTTGTTTAACAAGAATTGTTCAAATGCTTATTTGAAAAGTTTAAGTGCTGGCACCTTAAAACACCTCTCTGCTGAAATACCCAGTTACCTTATACCAGCTGAGCAAATTAAGAGTGAAACTTCACTGGTGGAGTTGATGACTGAAATTACCGGAATGCTGGTGTCCAAGTCTGAAGCCCGTAGGGCTATTCAATCCAATGCAGTGACCGTGAATAAAGAAAAAATTGTTAATGTGGAGACTCTCATACCAAACGAGCAGTGGTTACATGGAAAATTCCTTTTAATTGAAAATGGTAAGAAGAATAAATTTATCTTGGAACTCGCCTAATATGCTTCAGGGTTTGATTTGAGCTTTTGCCTCAAAATCGAGTGCGGCAGAATTGATACAATAGCGCATTTTAGTAGGAGCCGGGCCATCATCAAATACATGTCCAAGGTGTCCTTTGCATCGGGCACATTTTACTTCTACTCTTACCATACCGTAACTACGATCTTCTGTTTCCAATACGAGATCCTTTCTTATAGGGCGCGTGTAACTTGGCCATCCTGTTCCAGAATCAAATTTATCATACGCCATAAACAATGGTAGACCGCATGCTTTACAGAGGTAAATGCCAGATTGGTGTTCGTCCCAGTATTTCCCAGAGAATGCTCTTTCTGTGCCATGCTNNCTCATAACATAGTAAGTTTCGGCTTCCAGTTTTTGTTTCCATTCAGAATCCGGTAAAGTTATGGAGTTGACGGATTCTGGAAGACTTATATAGGCTAATGGTTTTGCGGATGATTTCGATGATTCATTTGGGCTGATTTCCTTTTTGGGCGTTTGTTGGCATGAAGCCTGTTCCAGTAAGATTATCGAAAGTAGGCCAAAGAATATTGTTTTCATGTTTTGTTATTGGTTTGTTTAATTGCCAGGTCAACTATTTTGCGAATCATGGCAATGATGACCATAAAAACGAGGTACACAATGGACAATACATACACGATATAAGAGTGACTGCCAGCATCTTGAAAATCTATTCCCGTTGTGATTATGCTCAACCCAGTAAGCACAATGGTCAATATGAGATAAACAAAGACCGATTCACGGTAATACTTAAGTCGATCGATGGCATTGAAACAAAAGATGCTTGACATTATAATATAGAAAAATACCATCGAGGTAGAAATTAACCAAATGTCCATCGGTTCAAATACGATGACTCTTAACCATTTTAAAACAAGCACTATAGCAATAACAGAAATGTCAAGTGCTGCGATAATAAGCCCTTGTGTCAGTGGTCTGAGATAAAAAGCCGTTGTTGAATTCAATTCATTGGTTATTTATAAATTTTCCAGTGAGATCGTATGCACTAGCTCCAACAATTTGGACTTTGGCAAAATCCCCGACTCTAATGTAAGCAGAATTATCCATATTGCAAATCACTTCGTTATCCACTTCCGGACTGTCATATTCAGTCCGTCCGATATATGAATTTCCTTCTTTTCTATCTACGATAATGGTTTCTGTTGTTCCAATTTTCTGTTCGTTAAAATCAAGACTAATTGGTTCTTGTATGGACATGAGGATATTGGCACGTTCATTCTTAATATCTTCAGGTATTAGGTCTTCCAAAGCTTCAGCTCTTGTTTGATCTTCGTGAGAATAAGTAAAAACACCCAATCGCTCAAATTTAACGTCCTGGATAAAATTACATAATTCATTAAAGGATGCTTCCGTTTCGAGGGGGTACCCTACCAGGAATGTGGTTCTAAGATGGATGTCTGGATGAATGTTACGAATGTTATTGATCAGATGGGTGGTTTCCTCTTTACTGATTTGCCTCCTCATGCTTTTTAGAACTGGATCCGATATATGCTGAAGAGGTAAATCCAAGTAATTGCAAATTTTGGGTTCGTCTTTCATCACTTGGATGATTTCCAATGGAAATCCTGATGGATAAGCATAATGCAGTCTGATCCAGTCGATGCCCTCAATCTGGCATAAGGCACGAAGCAGGTCAGGTAATTTTCTTTTTTTGTAGAGGTCCAATCCGTAATAAGTCAACTCCTGGGCTATTAATATCAACTCTCGAACTCCTTGCGCAGCAAGATGTTTGGCCTGGCTGAGTAAAGACTCCATGGGTATAGAGACATGTTTTCCTCTCATGAGGGGAATTGCGCAAAAGCTGCAGGTCCTGTTACAACCTTCTGAAATTTTAAGATATGCATAATGGGATGGGGTCGATAAAATGCGTTCTCCCACGAGTTCATGTTTGAAGTCAACATTAAACTTTGCCAATAAAGCAGGCATTTCCATAGTCCCAAAAAAAGCATCGACTTCAGGAATTTCCTGTTCTAAATTGTCTTTATAGCGTTGAGATAAACAGCCGGTGACGTATAGGGTTTCAATTTTACCCTCCGTTTTGAGTTTGGCGAATTCCAAGATGGTTTGGATAGATTCTTCTTTTGCTCTGTCAATGAAGCCACAAGTATTAACTATCACTGTATCAGGCCCGTAACGATCATTTGAATGATCCACTTCGATTTCATGGTGGATCAATTGTGTCATCAGGTTCTCAGAATCTACCCAATTTTTTGAGCATCCTAAAGTTACCAATTGAACTTTTTTCGTTTTATGCGATCTTGTACGCAATTTTTTTTACACAAAGATAACAATGGTTAAAAAATCGTGTTTTAAGCTTATGAAATTGAAGTTTTTCCTTTTAGCTTGTATCATTATTTTGATAATTCCGGCATACAGTCAAATTGGCTTTTCTCTTCAAGGCGGCAATTTTGCGCTGGAGGAGGATCCATCTTCGAATGAAATCAAAACCACAGATCTTCAACAATTCACTGCTGGTATTTCTTATCAATTAGCATTAAAGAATGTTAGGATCGAATTTCTACCAGGAATTTATGCAATTTATGGAAAAGGAAAGTTGGAGAATGCTGATCACTTCAACCGTTTGGGAGTGCAATTCTCTGTTCCCATAAATTTTTATTTATTGGATCTTGGTAGTGATTGCAATTGTCCCACTTTTAACAAGCAAGGGCAGGCTTTCGAAAAAGGCTTTCATTTCTTTCTATTACCTGGAATGCTCTACCTTCAACATGAGCGTATAAAATCACAGGGACCCGAAAGAGGGGCCCATTTTGAATATCTTGTAGGATTAGGTCTAGGGTTTGATTTTGGATTAAATCGACATAGCACTTTAAGTCCATTTGTATATTATTCACGTCATTTTAATCAACATCTTGATTTTAATAACTTGGCTCAAGAGTGGTATAAATCATCAGGCCAGTCAAGCTTTAATGCAGGAATTCGATATACTTGGTATATGAAGAAAAGAAGATAGTTATTTGATCAGTGCCTGGATAAAGTGCCAAACCGCTATCCCAGCGCTAACGCTGACATTAATGCTATGTTTGACCCCAAATTGTGGTATTTCGACAATTTCATCCGCTAAATCCAATATGGCTTGGCTGACTCCATGAATTTCATGTCCAAAGACTAGTATGTACTTTGCATTAGGGTTGCAAGGAAATTGCTGCAACGGAATGCTTTCAAAGCAATGCTCAAATGCTACTACACTGTAACCATCATGCTTACACTGATGTATCGACAAATAGAGATCATCTGTGAATAACCAACTTACATGCTGTTCTGCACCTAACGAGGTTTTTAGAATTTCAGGGTGAGGCGGTTTGGCGCAACCTGAGCTTAGCCATACGGATTCGAGGCGAAAAGCATCTGCAATTCTGAATAAGGAACCTATGTTATGCCCAGATCGAATGTTATCGGCGGCTAGAATGATCGGATGTTTAACAGCAAGCTTAAAGGACTCAGCATTAAGCCTTTCTATCTGTTCAACTGTCTTTTTGAATACCAATTTTAGCGATTAATCTTTTTTTGAATGCAAGCTTTAATGAATCCAATAAACAATGGATGTGGAGATTCAACGGTAGACTTCAGCTCAGGGTGAAACTGGACACCTAAAAACCAAGGATGATCTTTTAACTCAACAATTTCAACCAAATCCTGATCTGGATTAATTCCAGTGGCCACTAGGCCAGCTTGCTGAGCTTGTTGCAAGTAATGATTGTTAAATTCATAACGATGTCGGTGCCTTTCTTGTACCTGATCGGCTTTATAGCATTTTTTAGCCAGGCTTTTGTCTGTCAGCGAACAGGTATAAGAGCCAAGACGCATAGTTCCGCCTTTATGCTTAATTCTCTTTTGGTTCTCCATCATATCGATGACCGGATGTCCTGATTTTGGATTTACTTCTGTTGAAGCGGCGTCTTTAATTCCAAGGACATTGCGAAACAGTTCGACAACAGCACATTGCATACCCAGGCAAATTCCAAAGAAAGGCAATTTATGGGTTCTGGCATATTGAATAGCCCTGATTTTGCCTTCAATACCTCTTTCTCCAAATCCTGGAGCTACCAGGATTCCATCTAGATCTTTAAGTGCTTTAGAAACGTCCGAATCAGTTTCCAGATCTTCTGAATGAATAGCTATAACCTTTACTTTACATTCATTGTAAGCTCCTGCATGTACAAAGGCTTCATGTATGGATTTGTATGCATCTGGCAACTCATTGTATTTGCCAATTAACCCAATGGTAATAGATTCACTGGGGTTTTTCAGTTGCCCTAAGAACTTTTTCCAATTTTTCAAGTCTGGGTCCGCTTTAACTGGGAATCCGAGCTTTTCCAGTACCCTTACGTCCAATTTCTCTTTAAGCATAAGCAAAGGAACATCGTATATGGTATCTGCATCAATGGCTTCGATTACATGATCACGTTTTAAATTGCAGAATAATGCAAGTTTTGCCCTGATTTCGTCGCTGAGTGGGCGTTCGGTACGACACACCAGAATATCCGGTTGAATTCCAGCTTCCAAAAGTTCTTTAACTGAATGTTGACTAGGTTTCGTTTTCAATTCTTTAGCCGCTGCCAAATAGGGAACTAAAGTCAAATGAATCGTTACGACATTTTCGGGACCTATGTCCATTCTAAATTGTCTTAACGCTTCGAGATATGGCAATGATTCAATATCCCCAACGGTGCCACCTAACTCAGTGATGACCATTTGATACCCGGAGTCTCCCAATAGCGAGATTCTTCTTTTAATTTCATCGGTGATGTGTGGAATAACCTGGACGGTTTTGCCTAAATAATCTCCCTGACGTTCCTTATTGATAACGGTTTGGTAAATTTTGCCTGTGGTAATATTATTGGCTTGAGATGTGGGTTTGTTTAAGAATCGCTCGTAATGACCTAAATCCAGATCAGTTTCAGCCCCATCATCTGTCACATAGCATTCCCCATGTTCATATGGATTTAGGGTTCCAGGATCAATATTGATGTAAGGGTCAAATTTTTGTATGGTTACATTATAACCTCTGGCCTGTAATAGCTTGGCCAGCGATGCTGAAATTATGCCTTTTCCTAAAGATGATGTTACGCCGCCCGTAACAAATATGTATTTTGCAGCCATGAAATTATTGCTTTACTCTGTTACGGGATGTAAAGGTACATTGATTTTTATGAAAAATGGAGCATCCACGTTTTAGTACGAATGAGATCTATGTATTTCCCATTAAATCAGGACCTGCTGTTAAGCGGTCATTAGTCAGTTTTGAAGGCGATTGCCTGGAGTTTGACCGCCAATGGATGCTTGTAGATGCTCAAAGTCAGTTCATCACCCTCAGAAGCCATCCTGTATTGAACACTCTTGAACTAATCGAATCAGAACATCAGTTTTCTTTGATTTTTGAAAACGAAAAGATTGATTTTAACAAAATAGATGGAAAGTATGATAAAATTGAGGTTAGAATATGGAATTCAACTGTCTTGGCATATACGACACAATTTGAATTAGCACATTGGTTATCCAAGCTACTTAAACAACCCATCCAGGTAGTGGTTTTCCCAGATCGGATTAAGCCCATTTCTCAATACATTCCTTCTGATCCTGTTCGTCTAAGTTTCCAGGATGGATATCCAGTTCATGTTATTAATCTGGCCTCCTTGCGGTGGATTGAACAGCAATGCGATATAACCTTGGATCCTTTGCAGTTCCGAGCAAATTTTTACATTGATGCTGACCCATCCTTTGATGAGGACCATTGGGATCGATTTTACATCAACCAATACGTTTTTAGGCGCATCAAGGCCACTGAACGGTGTCAGGTTGTGAATTTACCCAAAAAATCCCTGAGATTTAACCCGGCAACATTAAAAGCTTTAGCAAAACACCGAAGTTTTGACAACAAAGTACTTTTTGGTATATATGCTTTACCTGTTCGATAAATCAAAACCGTATCCGTTTTAAAAACGAATCAGTGCTGAGGGACATTATCATTACAAATGCAATAATGTCTATTTCGTTTAGCTCAAAAAATAGCCTTTATAGTTTAACAAACTTCTTGGCACTCGTTTTTCCATCTTTCCCGATCAATTCAATAATGTACAACCCTGGTTTTAAGGTACCCACTGAAATAGGATTCAATGCCAATGATCCCTTGAGGACAAACTGTGTTTTTCCGTCTGATGTTTTAATTTGCAACTTATCCATGTCCAGTCCATCCCGATTCATTTTGATGTTAATCTGGTCAAATGCTGGAATTGGATATACTTGCCAATCCAAATCTTTCAATGGATTATCAGATCCCACAATGGTGCCATGAATTCTAAGGTTGTCTAATAAAATATAATCTTTGGATTGGTCAATTTTTTGAGTCAAGGAATCAATTGCACCTTCCAAGACCAAATTTTGAATTTCGATGGTCACCGGACCACCTGTAATGGGGATGCTTTGCTCAAAATGTTCATTTACGACCACGCGACTGGCTTTTTGAATGTAAGTTGGTGTACCGATGGAATTGCCTTGCTGGTCTCTAAAAATGACTCGGGTTAAAGCAGCTCGTGTTGTGTCAACTAGCAATGAATCATACCAGGGGTTATTTCCAATTTTCTGTATATAGTCAAAGGATAAAAAAGCATCTTTTAAGTTATTGGTATGTACACATGCATACAAGTTAGTCGTAAACTTTGGGTTAGCCGTAAACATATTCCCTAAATTTCCGGATACACTTGGAATCAATCTATTTTGATCGTTGATGACTTTTCCACCGCTGATTAATAATGCTTCAGTTGATGCAATATTGGAGTTGATTTCAAGTAATTGAAATGAGTCTGCGCGAACAACCAACAAAGTTGAATCAAATTTCTGATCTGTAAACGGCTCTAAATAACCCAATTTCGCGTTGTCGACATACACCACAAAAAAGTTTCCGGTATTGTTGGTCGGTAATGTATCGTTTGCATATTCAAGCCGAGCTAACACTCTCCTGGCTCCGAGGAAATCTCGGTTAATGGAAAATTGAGGTGTCCGATAATTTGAATTAGGATAAACCGTACGATCTACAAAAAATGTATGTTCAACTTGTTTGGAGTCATATTCCAACACAACTCTCACAGGTGTTCCAACCGCTACTGGATGGCAACCGAGATAGTTTGATGTAACCTGGGCTTGTACGGTTTGACCTTCACAAAGTGAACCGGATGTCTGTACTCCAGTAACCCTGAAATCATGCTCAGCATTGTTATTTTTAGACAGCAATAATGGTAAACGATTGTTCACAGTATCGGCATCATTCTCCAGAATAGCTTCAATCTGAATCGTGGTATTGGTTCGATCAATGAAAGGTTTATTATTAAATTTGTAAATGACTGATTGACCTGGTAACAAGTTACCCGGTAAAGTAAATAATTCCGTTATTTTATTACGACGAGGAACCGAGATACACATCGTAATCTCTGTACCAGCCGGTAAGGTTTTGATGCAACTCAAATTAAGAAGACGCACCTCTGTAATAAAATAACCTTCTTTGCAAGTGACCTGTGGAATTTTTTCATTAACGATCATGATGTCGTTTTCTGATATACGGGCACCCATACCTACGGCAACCCAGGCTTCAATGATGTTAGCATATTCGGGTGAACAACGGCCATACAGTTGCTCTGCAATTTCCAAAGTGGCTTGACGCATATCGTAATACTTCGAAGTTTTGCCCAAATAATTGGTCATTGCTTCGTACAGAATTTCAATAACTTTATGAATGCCAATTTTAGTGACATTATAATTCACATTTTTTTCAGTGGTCCCTGTGCCACCTTCCGACAATAAATAAAACCAATGATTGAGTACTCCACTGTTGGTATGTACACCACCATTGTCAGCTGCTGAAGTAATCCAACGATTTCCTTTATAGTTCTTAGGATTACCAAACCGAACCGGATCTGACATACTTCTGAATGCTGTATCTGCTTTGTGAAAGAAACGTGATCCAAGCAGCCAGTTAAATCGCGTCGAATCATATTCATGTTCAACGGCTTTGCCGAAAATGTCGCTGAGACTTTCATTAAGAGCTCCTGATTCATATAAATATTCCAATCCGCATGTGTGTTGCGTTAAGCCATGTGTTATTTCATGGGCTACTACATCAAGACATGTTAATGGGTTGGTAACCACAGAATCACCAATACCAAAATTGGTCGTTGTCCCATCCCAAAAGGCATTAACATAAAAAACTGTGTCAATGAGTTTATTGAGCAGTTTACTTCCTTTGTTGTCGACCCCACTTCGTTTTAAAAATTGTTTGTAATAGTCGTAGGTCATTTGTGCTCCAAAGTGTAGATCAAGCGCTCCTTTCCTTTGTGCCCAGGAGCCAGCCTCCCAAGTGTTATCATCATCAGTATATTTTCTGCCTGAAGCGGATATAGTTTCAATTCCGTCCCCTCTGGTCAAATCCAACAATTCATATGGGCCTGATGGATTGTGGGTCTCCATTTCACGAGTACCATGGTATAAAGTATGTGCAGTTCCAACACCTGAAAAACAAGTGGTCAGCGTTTCATGAGCTAAAATGATCGAACCATCTATTGCATCTACATAAACTCTCTTTTTGCTGAGAGGCTGGTAACTATATACATCCAAGCGATAGGCCAACTTCATTTCGCCAGAAACTTCAGGGTACTTTACATCCATAATGATCAAGTCAACATGTGGAGCTTGTGAGATGTCTTTTTGCCATGCATATAACTGGGCAGGGAATTGCTTAATGGCTATGTCTATGGCATCTTTTGCACTTAGTGCAGGTATAACCGGCAAGTTTAGATTGTAAAGAATGTTTCCATTGCTTGAAACAACATTTTGATTTTTAAGATGGAGAAAAAGCTCACTACCCAAAACCTCTATGCCATTAAACGTCTGCTGAAGTTTTAAATGTCTTAAGTCAGATACTCCTCTGACATCTGAGATCAATTTAAGTTCATTGGCAGCAGGAATCTGAAATTGCTGTTGTAATGATTCTATAAAATCCTTTGATGTTATGGACTGCTCTTGTTGCGGTTTATTCCATTGGTGACTTTGCAAAGAATGAATTCCATTGACATTGTGCTGTGCAGAAAGATTAAAGCCTATGAAAATGAGGCAAACCAAGATGGTGTTTTTAGTCATAATAAACTTGATGTTGTGTAAGGTTAATGAATGAAATAACTAACTTAGGAAGAAATTGTATTTCTAATTTTAATGATGTTTTTAGATTTTTACAAATCTCAGGAGATTTGAAAGTTTATCATTGTATATCTTAAGATAATAAACGCTGCTTTTTAATTGACCTGAAGAAAATTTCATCATATGATTATTGCCAGGTTCTGGAATGATCTGTCCACTGAACAGTTTCTTACCTTCATTATTGAACAATGTGAAGTATGCCTTGGAAAAGGATTCATCTTTCCATGAAAGGTAAAACTCATTCTCGCAGGGGTTAGGGAAAATGTTCATATCAGAATCATCCTGTAGAACATTAGACGAAACGGGAATACACTGAATAACCCCTTTTGTCTCTAGACTGCAACCAAAGGAATCTGTTGAAATTACAGAAAATATATCGTTATGGTTTAAGGTATCGCCGTCTTGGTTTCCTGAAATACTCATAATCCCAACTTTGCTACCGGCTTTCACCGACAATAACGCTTTTCCAGTATTATTCCCAGAAGGATCTTTTAAGCAATCATAATTCACCCATAAATTTGGTTTTGAATAAACACAGGAATCAAAGTGACAAATGATTTCCCCAGATGTTGTGGCTGAACAGCCAGCCGCATCCGTCACAATAGCTTGAAATGATTCACCTGTCGAAAGCAAATCACCATTTTGATTTCCTTGCAGGCTAATGCCTCCTAAGTTCCCGGAGACCGTTAAATTCAATCGTGCTTTTAACAATGAATCGATACATTCATAATAGCTGGTAATTTTAAGTGTTGATTGACTGCAATTAAACGGTGGGCAATATATCTTACCTTCCTCTATTACAAAACAACTGTCCGAATCGATCAGTACAATTTGATAAGGATCTTCATGATTTAAAATACTGCCATCCTGGGTGCCATAAATAAAATAAGCACCGCTGCCACCTGATCCGTTGATTTGTAACTTTACCTGGCCTGTTTGTCGACCAATGGAATCTTTTAAACATTCAGTTTTAACTAAAATATCAAGATTAGACGATTTGCATCTAACGGGAGTATTGCAATCAATGATAACGGTTTCAAAATCCCGACATCCGTTGGCATCTTCGATGAACGCTTCAATTTTCTGTCCTGGCAAATGCCATTCCTGAGAGGAAGGTCCATAATATTGATAAGGTGATACACCGCCATTCGCTGTATAATGCACTTGACCCAAAACGCCATGTAGGCATTCCGTTGTCAAATATAAACTGAGCGGATTGGGTTTTTGAAATTTACTTAAAGCATCTGCCTTCACGCATAGGCTAGCTTCATTGAATTTAACAGGGTGTGCTGCCGTGCTGATTTGAAGAAAATACGTTTGACCTGGTGTAAGATTTCGAATCGGTATAATACCCTGGCAAGGATCTGGCTGAAGGCCACAAACAACTTCTGTTAATTTGGAGCAAGTTCCAACGTATAAGGTATAATTAAACATAAATCCAGACTGTATTTGTAACCCTATTTCTCTTTCAACAGGGGCAACAAATTGGTACCAAATATCGGGGGTGGAATAAACGATGCAACTTCCTTTGATCGTGCTGTATGTGCTATTCAGGTTAGATAAGGTAGTGCAGTTTTGACCTAAAGTAAGACTAAGCGCGGTATTACATTCATCATTGACAGGTTTAGCAGTGCTTCGCTCGGTAACTTCAAGACAAAGATTTCCTTCAATGGTTGAAAAATATCCAGATACTTGAATAAAATATTTAGTGCCTGCAATGGGATTACTGAAAATCAACTTGGATCCTAAATCTTCGCATTTTACTTCAGTGAGTTGATTGCAATCTCCTTTATACAATGTGATAACATCAGCGAAATTGGCTTTGCTTAATATTTCCAAGGGTTTGGTAGAGTTTGGAGTAAATTGATACCAAACATCTGCCCGGGACCTTTCATTAAGACTTGGAGTAGGTTGATCAAATGTAGCCTGTTTATTGACTTCTTGTAAGCATGGTGTGTTTATAGTTACCAATTTGCTTGCTGTGCAAAGGTCATTGGCTGGAAAGTTTGGCGTTTTTTTGGAAATCGAAAAACATAAATTGGAAAGATCATCTCGGCCGTAAAAATTTGTTTGCCGTAGCACTCTAAAATAATAAACAGTACCCGCTGTTAATTGAATATAATTTCTTTCACCACCAAAACCAAACTCATCTTGATTAAAGCAATTAAGATTGTTGAGATTCGTGCAGGTACCTTGAAATACATTGACTGCATCGTTAAAACCAGCTTCTGTTTTTAACATTACCCATCCGGTATAATCACTGGTCAGTTTGTACCATAGGGATTGCGTGTAAGTTCCTGTACAATTGACTGCAGGCCCAGAAAAAATTGCACCTATATTGTTGCCGGATAAGCAGGGTTCATCCAAGCGGATTTCTACGGCTCTGCTACAATCATCATTGTCCGGACCACTTAGCAAAAGGTTGTCAATCAGGATAAGCGAGTTGTTGTCATTCCCATTGGCCTCATATTCAAATTCAAATTTCAATTTTGAAACATTAGAATTCACTGGAATATCAATGCTTTGAGTAACCAGTACAACTCCATTTTGAACCACATCAGCATTAAATGATTGCATTAACATGCGCGAACCATTTGAAATCGCATATAACTTAAGGGTACTGTTATTGAGTGTTCTGATCAACCGGAGACCGTAGGTTAATCGGTAACTCTGATAGCGGAAGATGCTGTAATCCTGTGTTGCAATACTGAATTTCCTGGGAGAATTATCTGTCTTGTTTGTTTGTTGATAAACAATACTGCACGTTGCATCAGATTGTGGCATTAAACTACTTTTCATGATCGAAAAGCCATACGATCCGGTTTCAGCGTTGAGTGACCAATTTGATGGTAAACTACATGAAGCCAATGACTCATTCACGAGTTGGTTCTGAGAATAAATATCTGCTGCGATCAATAAAAAAGAAAAAACAATTGCTTTCATAGTTGCAGATTAATAAATATTAAAACGTCTCATAAAAGTTTTACCTGCACTGTCAAGTTGATACAGGTATTCTCCTGGATGAAGCTTCCATTTGTCAGGAATTAAAGGTATGGTGTAAGATCCCTTGACCGTGTATTCATCATGAAGAATGGCTAAGGTTTTTCCATCCAGGGATTTCACCGTAAGTTTTACCGCATTGGATTGCAGTTGACTAAACTTGATATCAACTGTCCGGATATTTTGTTCATTTGGATTATGTCCAAGGAGAATCGTATGAAAATTTGAGCCTGAAGAGCTTCCATCGCAGGCGTTATCAAATAAATTAAGTCGGCTATATCCTTTACCTAAACTAAAATCCACCAATTCCCTGTCCATGCACATCCATTGCTCAAGTACACTGGCATACATGGTTCTGAAATCGATTGAACTCTGTTTTTCAAAATAAACGCGTGTATCACCTGCCTTAAGTGCAGCATCATTAAGGTTAATGGGACTTCCGTAAAATCCTCCTTTCACTCCAGGGCCAAAAAGCATCATGGGTGACATATTACCATGATCTGTGCCGACTGATCCATTTTCGCGAATGGTTCTTCCGAATTCTGAAAAAGTCATTAATGAAACATTTGAATCAAACCCGTCAATTTTTAAGTCATTGAAAAATGCAGAGACCGACTCTGCAATATTTTGCAGCAATCGGTTGTGTGGGTCTTTTTGATTGGCATGAGTATCAAATCCATCGATGTAAACCATATAGATTCGCGTACCCAACTTTCCTTTGATCAATCGCGCCACGATTTTCATTTGCTCGGCTAATCGGGAGACTGTATTCGATGGGTAATTCACTTTGTTGATGGTGGAATTGTATGCCTGAGTCACTGATTGACTATAGCGCAATGAATTATTGGTAAGTTGACGGAGAAATTCCACTTCTTGATCGATTGCACATTCTCCAAGTCCTTCAGTTGGGTACAACTTTCCGTACTGAGCAAGACGATAGAATTCATTTGGATCATTGAAAACCAATTCAAATTGCTGATTTTCATCATTTCTGAAAAGCAGTTCTGCATTATACCCAATCCGTAGTGCAGGTGGGACGGTAGGAGGCGTTTCAGAAAAAACAGGAAATTCCTGATCAAGATAACGCCCCATGTATCCAGATTTATAGCGGTTATCTAAATTGTTGTCTGCTGCACTGGACCAGAGATCTATGGAACTAAAATGAGAATAATCTTGATTTGGATACCCCACATTATGAAGAATGGCCATATTACCATCATTCCATAAAGGCATCAAAGAAGACATTACATTGGGTACTGCAAAATCCGCAGGACCAAATCCTGTGAGCACTGTATTGTCTGTGTAGTCAGTTCCAAATTTGTGTCCAATATTGGGACGATAACTGAGATATTCAGTATTTCCGGCGGCTGAACTGTGAGGAAAAACCATGTTTAAACCATCATTTCCTCCAAACATTTTTAACAACACCAGAATATGATCTCCTCCATTTAATGCGTTAGTGGGCAATTGGGCTGAAAACAATGGACTTACCGGCAAACCGCTTAACAGGACGGATCCTAAACCCGCTAAACCTCCGGTGATTAAAAATTGCCTCCGATTCCATAATAAATGGTCATCCGTATGTTGTTTACCAAGATCGGTTCTAAAGTACCCTAAATCTTCATTATTTAAACACATGGTAAAAATTGTTGACGTTTATAAAAGCTGAAATTCTGGAATGGTAACCAGATAGTTCATTAGGTTAATGAACTGTGTTGGAACGAGAAAATAATTTAACGACCAGGTCCCATCCACATAATAATTCGAAGGTACACTGGCTTTAAAAACTCCAATAGCGGTTTGAATCAATTCTTCAGAAAGGTCTACCGTGAAAAAATGTTTGATAACAGCCCTTACTATGGGATCAGGATCTTTGCTGTTGTTGCTAAGGGATTTAAGAAACTCACGGTATTTTTCTTTCGTTCGATCGTATTGAAGATAGTAGCCGAATTGGTCGCGGTTGTATCGCCAGCGATTGACTAAAGTAAATTCATTTAACCAACTTCTGTATCCGGGCCAACCCGCAACATTGACTGGGTTAAACAGCCTTTGTCCAAGATTATTGGTGCTGTTATAAATATGGCTAAGGGTATCCCTATTTANNCTATTTAGGGTATTTGGAAAATTACCTGGGTCTGGAACTTCAGCTTGAAAACTGTTATTGATCCATTTGTATTTATAAAAATCTTTTCCAGCTTCTAAATCCAGGCTTCTGAAATAGTGGATTTGATTTTCGATATGGCTTTTAATCCCTAATGCCATGACAGATTCCTCGTAAAAGTGTTCACTTTTGAACAAGGTTTTTAGAACTGCTGCAATATTGAAATTGCTTGTGATAAATACTTGGGCAAGACCATCGAGGATGTCCTCAGGTGGATCATTGTAAACGTAATATTTGTAAAGTTTTTTGCAAATAAATTTTGCAACCTCATTTTTTTTGATTTTAAAAATAAGTTCATCGTGAAGTAAATCATACTCCAACTTCGCTTTTGTAATGGCTTCCGCATCTGTGCTGGGTATCACTCCTCCGTTATTTCCAATGCTTTGCCCGAAAATAAATTTACCCTTCCAATCATGATTGTTCCGGTAGAATACAAATTCATCCACTTTTGTCGGCCCAATAAAATAATTGCCACTTCCAACCGGATTCTCATAATAACGTATGTTCCAACCCGTTAATAATCTAGCGGTTTCAGACACATCTCTTTGGGTGTAATTACCTACTCCCATGGTAAATAACTCTAGTAATTCTCTTGCATAGTTTTCATTGGGAGAGTATCGGGTATTGTAACGTCCATCGAGGTAAATCAACATATTTGGTGTAAGTCCAATGGCTTTTACAAAGTCCTTAAAATTACCCAAAGCATACTTGTGAAGTAAATAATAATATTGAAATACCCAAGTTGGGCGATTGCCTGCATCGTCGGCAGTTGTCACAAAATGGTTGGACCAAAACAACACCAATTTATGCCGAATACCTTCTGAAATCATCCCATTGAACCACATGTGGACAAGTTCCAAATACTTGTAATAGGCATTAGGATCTTCAGCTATATCTTGTTCCTTCCAACTATAACTGTAATCAATGGTTTTTACACCCACTTTTCTTTCTCCAGGCAAAGGATGTGCGATTGCTGTATTGATGAGGTAATCGACCCATGCTGAAGGACTGTTGGCCTTCGCCGTACTGATCAAATTAAGTGGAGCACCGTTTGAAAGTTTGTTGTAGAGATGATGGATTCTGCGTTCATCCCATGGTTTTTCGGGTCTTGGAACGAACTCTTGTAGACTGCCGGAAAGGCAATTCAAATTGGACATAAGCTACAATTTTACCTTCGTAAAACTACAACTGAAATTAGAGTTTTCCAAATAAAAGTAAAAGGTTTGCAGCATTACCCACAAACCTTTTTGAGTTTTTTGAAATAACCCGATAATTATTCTACCAAGTCGTTATAAAATGATCAGGCTGCTTAATTTTTATTGACTTCTTCAAATTCAACATCCGTTACCTTTTCATCACCTGAAGGGTTGTTGCCATTGGCTTGGTTGCTATTTGCTTGCGACTGCTGTTGATTTTGGGCCTGGTAGAGGTCCTGACTGGCAGATTGCCAGGCCAAATTTAAGGCATTCATATGTTGATCGATTCCTTCTAAATCCTGTGCCTTGTGGGAAGTTTTAAGTGCTTCCAGCGAGGCTTGAATCTGAGCTTTCTTATCCTCTGGCAACTTATCGCCAAACTCCCCGAGTTGTTTTTCTGTTTGGAATATGATCGAATCAGCCTGATTGATTTTCTCTGCCCTTTCTTTAACCTTTTTATCGGCTTCAGCATTCATTGTGGCTTCAGATTTCATTCTTTCGATTTCATCTTTAGAAAGGCCCGTAGACGCTTCTATACGGATATTCTGTTTCTTTCCTGTGCCTTTATCCAGGGCGCTTACATTTAATATACCATTGGCATCCATATCAAAACTCACTTCAATTTGCGGAACACCGCGTGGTGCCGGAGGTAAACCATCCAAAATAAATCTGCCCACAGAACGGTTGTCTTTTGCCATCGGACGTTCTCCTTGCAAGATGTGAATTTCCACGGAAGGTTGTTGATCGGCTGCAGTTGAGTAAACCTTAGATTTACGTGTCGGTATGGTGGAATTGGATTCAATGACCACATCGTAAACTCCTCCTAAAGTTTCAATTCCCAAAGATAAAGGGGTAACATCCAACAGCAGGACATCTTTAATTTCACCCGTCAGAACCCCACCCTGGATTGCAGCACCAATGGCCACCACTTCATCTGGGTTGACTCCTTTACTGGGCTTTTTACCAAAGAAATCTTCAACTGCTTGCTGGATTCTTGGAATACGCGTTGATCCGCCCACCAAAATGATTTCATCAATGGCCGTTTTGGCTATTCCAGCATCTCTTAAGGCATCTTCACATGGCTTTAAGGTTCTTTTCACAAGATCGTCTGCAAGTTGCTCAAACTTTGCACGGGAAATCTTGAGGACCAAATGTTTAGGAACACCGTCTACTGCCGTGATGTAGGGTAAATTCACTTCTGTTTCCATCGAACTGGAAAGCTCAATTTTGGCTTTCTCAGCAGATTCTTTTAGACGTTGCAGCGCCATGGGATCTTTTCTCAGGTCGATATTTTCCTGGCTTTTAAAATGATCTGCCAGGTAATCTATCAATACTTGATCAAAGTCATCTCCCCCTAAATGCGTATCGCCATTGGTTGATTTTACTTCGAAAACACCGTCGCCTAATTCCAGGATGGAGATATCGAAAGTTCCTCCTCCAAGATCATAGACTGCAATGGTCATGTCTTTTGTCTTTTTGTCCAGCCCATAGGCAAGAGCGGCAGCAGTCGGTTCGTTAATGATTCTCTTTACGGTCAAGCCTGCAATTTCACCTGCCTCCTTTGTAGCTTGTCTTTGAGAGTCATTAAAGTATGCTGGTACAGTAATAACAGCCTCATTAACCTCATGACCTAAAAAGTCTTCTGCGGTTTTCTTCATTTTTTGCAAAATGATGGCTGAAATTTCCTGGGGTGTATATAAACGTCCATCGATGTTAACCCGGACTGTGTTATTGTCGCCTTTTTCAACCGAATAGGCAAGGCGATTAATCTCTTTGTTGACTTCATCGTATCGACCACCCATGAAGCGTTTAATAGAGGCTACGGTCCGGCGAGGATTTGTAATAGCCTGTCTTTTCGCCGGATCCCCGACTTTTCGCTCTGCGTTGTCTAAGAACGCAACAATAGATGGCGTGGTTCGTCTTCCTTCATCGTTTGCAATTACGACCGGTTCACTTCCTTCCATAACCGCTACACATGAATTGGTCGTCCCTAAATCTATACCTATAATTTTTCCCATTGTAAATAATTTAATATGTACAGGTCAATCTGTATGCCAGATGGTAAAACCTACACTTTTGGCAGCATTAATGCCAGAACTAGGTTGAAATTGTCCAACAACTGCCTAAATTCTGACAAATTGACAGTATATTCTCGCTATTTGAAGTTTAATTCCTTAGTCAGCGGGTGAGCCCTTAGTGAATCCACTGTAGGAGGTTGTGGATTAATGGTTTTAATGGTTTTATGTTTCGAACTAAAGATTCCAAATCCTTGAGAAAGATTAGAGTATCTAGGGATTTCTTGCGATGCGGTAACTCCTGTATTGGCATTTAATACTTCAAAATATTCCAGAAGCTCAGGTCCCCCTCCGATCAACTGATAATCAATTTTTAAAAGGTAACGTTCTACTCCGGTTGTTGGCGATAATTTGTCATGCAATGCGTTATAAATTCCAGAGCTAAATATTTTCAAGTTGGTAAAGACCTCACCTGACCCGTCTTTTCCAGGAAGGCTGGAGGTTATGGGTAGCTCTATTGTCTTAAATTGGGAAACATTCGTGGCAATGTCTACCTCCTCAACGTGGATGATTGCTTTCAGATGAAAGACCTTGGTATTTGTAAGGTGCTTCCATTGAAAATCGTAATTGTTGATGTAAAAATATTTAAGCTGTTTGGTGTTATCATCCGGAAAAGTAAACTTCATATCGCTTACGGAAACAATGGTGGCAGTCACCGGGTTAGTTAATTCATCTGCAGTAACTTCCAATTCCCAAACATCGCCCCCATTCCAGGCCATTTTACTGGTTTTAATTTTATACACATAGTTAGGCGCCTTGGCAAATGGCCCATCTGATCTCGGGTATCCTTCAAGGTTTCCGTCAACTTTGGATAAAATATATTCTTTGTTTTGGGTTTTATTGATAAGTATGACTTCGGCATTGGTATAATACAGCGAATCGGGATTTTGAGCTATAGTCGACGCAGCGATATCTTCATTCACGAAGGCTTTTTCTACTCTGATATATTGTGCAGTATCGGTACGATCCAAAAAACCATACACCACCGGAATGGGTTTATAGGGTTCTGTCAATTGGAAATCTTCTTCACAGGCCCAGGTAAAGAGTCCAAGACAAATGCCCAGAATTTTCGTCAAATGCTTCATGGGATCAAAGATAGGATATATTAAAATCATGACATGTATCTAAGCGTCTAAATGTAGGGTCTGCATTGTTAAAGTTGTAAAGTTACTTTCTGGAAATACACCTACCTTTGAGGCATGTCCGTGCATAAAAACACCAAAAGGGTTACCACACATACCTTGCAGGAAATGAAAAACAACGGTGAGAAGATCGCCATGTTGACCGCTTATGATTACAGTATGGCAAGGCTCTTAGATGCCGCCGGAATTGATGTGCTCCTGGTAGGTGATTCAGCCTCCAATGTGATGGCAGGTCATGAAACGACCTTGCCCATTACTTTGGATCAAATGATATACCATGCACAGTCAGTGGTAAGAGCCGTTGAACGTGCTTTGGTCGTGGTGGATATGCCCTTTGGGTCATACCAGGGTAACAGCCGTTTGGCATTGGAATCCGCCATCAGGATTATGAAAGAAAGTGGCGCTCATGCCGTAAAACTGGAAGGTGGTGAAGAAGTTGCTGAATCCATAAGGCGCATACTCACTGCGGGTATTCCGGTTATGGGTCATCTAGGGCTTACCCCTCAATCCATTTATAAGTTTGGAACCTATGTCGTTAGGGCGAAAGAGGAAGCCGAAGCAGACAAATTAAAGCACGATGCACAATTGCTGCAAGATTCAGGATGTTTTGCGCTGGTTTTGGAAAAAATACCCGCACAATTAGCCGAAATGGTGAGTTCGAATTTGGTTATTCCTACCATTGGAATAGGTGCTGGTATGGGTGCAGACGGTCAAGTATTGGTGATACACGATATGTTGGGCATTAACCAAGAATTTAACCCTCGGTTCCTTCGACGTTATGCACAGGTAGGCAATATCATTGACCAAGCGGTCAAACATTATGTCCAGGATGTTAAAAATAAGGACTTTCCCAACGCAAACGAGCAATATTGATGGTATTGAGGAAAGCATTTCTTTACCTGCTCATGTTAACAGGGTTACTGTCCTTGTTACTGGCTTATTTATCCTATCACGCCGCTTTTCGTAGCAATATCAAAAAATCTAAAGCGCCCTTTGTACTTTATGTAGATGGTGACGATTCGCAGGACAGTGTGTTTACTAAACTGGATACCGTCTTGAAACATCCCGAAATGTTTAAAAACCTCTGCTATGTTTTAGGACTTGAAAAAATCAGAACAGGCCATTATATTTTAAACGATGGAACAGACAATTTTACCTTGTTTAAAAGGTTAAGAAACGGACAACAAGATCCTGTTTCATTAACGTTTAATAATGTGCGGGATATATATTCCCTGTGTGGAGTTCTGGGAGCTCAGCTTTTGGCAGATTCTTCCGATTTTCTAGTGGCTTATTTGGATAGTGCCACACTCAATAAGCTGCAAATCAGCCAAGAGCAAATCATGAGTTTTTTCATTCCCAATACTTACCAGGTTTATTGGAATGTAACTCCAGAAAAATTGCTTTACCGAATTTTGGATGAACACGATTTGTTTTGGAATAAAAACTCAAGAAAGGAAAAAGCCGCACAAAAGCAATTGAGCTTAATACAAGTATATACATTAGCCAGTATAGTGGAAAAAGAAACGAATCTGGAGGATGAGAAAGGNNGCAGACATGCTTTTGCTGAAAGTATGCACGGGCATTCTCAAAATGCCGTCGCCTATCGCAAATGGCTGAACAAAGAAAATATTCGTTGAGTCCAGAATTGTTTCAGTGGTTAATCAGATACCTCACTTTCAATACAACAGCTAGAATTGAACAGGATGCCGTTGGTTTTTTGCTCATTTATACGAGGTGTACATACTTTACAGAACTATTCCTCTTTTGGGAAATTCGCCTTGCTGTAAGAAGTAATTGGTGATCGACAGATCAGTTCTTCTGAGTGGGCAAAGCCGCTTCTCTTTTAAGTTTTATTTGCCAGGGATTGTTCCCATATTTTGCAGTACCCACCAACAACATCTGTGCTGGATCGGACTTCACTTTCCATTCAGATGCTGCTTTATCTGAACGAAGTTCCAAAAGTTGATCTCCCCCACTGTTGGTCAAAATGAAATATCCTTTGTCTAAAGTATCTTGATAAACACCTTGTTTAAATGTTCCATCAGGTAATAAATCGAGCCAATGTCCCTCATAAATATTTTCTTTTGGGGTCGGATCTTTGATGGATAAAGCAAAAACATAATGCCAAATTTGATCTGTTAAAGCTGGATCTGGTTTTTGAGCTGTCGCTTCAGTGACAAACTTGGAATCGGGTTTGTTAATTGCAGGTGCAGGCAATTTAATTTCCTGCTCGCTAGCAGCTGTTTCCGCTTGGCTAATAGGCTCAGCTGCTGTTGGTTTCTCCTTATCTTTGCAGCTTATTGTTAAAAGACATATAAGGGTAGGTATCAGAAAAAGTTTCATTGAAAATAGATAATGGTTGAACTGTGCAAAATTATTGAAAAAAAAGGATTGTTTCATCAAAACGATAAATTATTGGTCGCAGTAAGTGGTGGAATGGACTCTATGGTTTTATTGCACGCCATTTGTCAACTTGGATTCAAACCTGGAGTTGTGCATGTCAACTACGGACTCAGAGATGAAGATTCTGATCGCGATGAAACCTTGGTTAGCGATACAGCCATTCAATTAAATCTGCCATTGTATATTAAGCGTGAAAAACTGTCCAAAGGGTCTAATTTACAAGAACGTGCAAGAATGATGAGATATGATTTTTTCGATGAAATTGTTAAATCTCATCAATATGATTATCTCTTAACGGCTCATCATGCCGATGACTTACTTGAAAGTTTTTTCATTCAACTGAATAGAGGTGCAGGAATCTCTGGCCTAAAATCGATTGATGAAATCATTTCCTACATTCGCAGGCCTTTGTTGTCTGTAAGTAAAATGGAAATAACCCGTTATGCAGAACATCATGGTGTGAAGTTTAGAATGGATTGTACCAATAGTGAAATTGTTTACGAAAGAAACTTTTGGCGCAATGTAATCATTCCTGAAATTGCTCAAAGATTTCCATCATTTGAAAAAATGGTATTGCGAAGTATCCATCATTTAAAACAGGTCAACCAGTTTTTAGAAAGAGAATATGATTCGTGGAAAATTCGCCAAGTATCAAATCATCAGAACCATTTTGTTCTGGATATAAATTTGTCGGATCCACCCATAATGCTGCAAAAACTCTTGGTTGAATGGGAATTTCATCCCGATACCATAGAGAGAATTTGTCAAGCCCTCGGTAGGAAGGGTAAAACGTTTTACAACCATAAAAACCAATTGCTTTTAATGGATCGAAACAGATTATTGTTTTATCCATCAGTGGAAAATTTTCCAAAGGCTTTTGAAATTGAGCATATTGAAGCCAATATAGAAACGGAATTTGGCTCACTTGAAATGGTTGAAGTAAACTGGGTTGGAGCAGAAAAGCCTTTACTTTTTGATAAGTATGAATCTTATTTCGATGCGGATACCTTAGGTTTTCCCATTACGATTCGGGGTTGGATGCCTGGCGATTTTATTTTTCCTCAAGGTATGAAAGGGAAGAAAAAAAAACTTCAAGATGTATTTTCTGATGCTAAGCTGAATGTTCAAGAGAAACACAGGATTCCGATTTTCATTTCAAATAAACAGATTGTTTGGATTCCGGGAATTTGTCGCTCAGAACATCATCTTGTAAATGATCAAACCAATAGTGTCTTCAGATTTCGTTGGAACAAAAATCCGATCTGATCAATTTTTTTTTCTACCAAAAATATCCCGTTGTTTAGAATCTGGCCCAAAGACGGGTTTTTCAACCGGAGCGGTATCCATAGGAGTGTTTTTTAAATAGTCAATGTGTTCAAATTTGTTCTCCATCCAAATATAAGCTTCAAATGTTCCGTCTGGTATTTTAAGGGTCTCTCCTGATTTTGGATCAATCACATGTTCAATGTGATCAAACATGAACTGCTTAGCTTCCTGTTCATATCGAATGGCTACTTGAGCTGAGGGTGAGTAATGCAATACAATGCGATGAAAGGACTCTTTTTCTCTTTTCTCATTTTCTTTAATAAATAAATCCCTCCCGAAATGACAATTGCCTTGATCGACTTGCAGGGGTTCAATGATGCGGTGTTTTGTTCCATCCGGTGATTGGCAAAAACCTAGTAACAGGTAGCGCCCGTCAAAAGTATCAGGGACGATATGGTAGTATAATGCTCCATACCAGTCGCGATTGGTAAAATCGTCATAATTGATTCTCTGATAATTTCGTGGTTTAGAAACCAGACAGAACGGCTTCTCTTCTTTATAGAAAATACATGCGTAATATTGATTTGTGCCTTGGTGGGTTTCCCGAGCCCAGGTATATATTCGCAGTTGTCCATCAGCACTATTCACTTTAATAATTGAAGGATGAAAGTTTAATAAATTGGTATCAGAAAGTGAATTGACCTGTCGATACCAAAGGTCATTAAAGCGTTCAGCGGAAATATTTCTAAATTGTTGATCACGCATGCTGATCATAGCATCACCCCAAAAGAATAGACTGTCCTTTGAAGAAAGTACTGCATTTTGAGCAATCGATTTCCAAGAGCTAATGAAACAAAGTATAAATAAATAATGCTTCATTGAAGATTAACGAAAGACCTAAGGGTTGTTAGTATGTGCGTGTTGGCAATTGACCATTTTAAAATAGTCAGGCTTGTCAGAAGGAAACTTATGCCTGAATTCCGAAACGATCATTCCTTGGCGAATGAGAAATACACCAGGCATTTGAAATCCATCGCCTAACTGCATTCCAAACCCATAACCTTTAATGACTCCTGCCTCAATGCCTCGAAACCAGGACCTGAAACCGAATAATTGGTTAAAAGTACCTTTTAATAGACCAAACTCTTTATAATGTTTACAAGTTGGATCAGCGATTCGTGAAACATCAGTGATACCGTATCGTTGAAAGTACTTTTCTGCAACGTCATCCGTTGACATGTGGACCATTATCAATTCGGTATTTTTTTGGGCTATTTCAGACTTAAGTTTGGATAATTCTTCCATTGCTTCACGACAAAAGGTGCAGCCAAAATGTCGTAAAAATACCAGTAGTATGTCCTTTTCAAATGATTTTTTGAACACCGAATCTCCCTTTTGGGAGATCATTTGTTCCATAGCCTGTTTCATCCGAAGCATAAATTTGAAACAAACCCATGGTTGGAAAGTTCAATAAGTTAAACGGCCCCCTCACCTATTGGAGAACGTAAGATGCTATTCAAATGATTTAAGAACAATTCTTTAGAGGAATTTTAAATCTAAGTTATCACACTTGAAGGCCATCATAAACCGCCATCATGGACTTAACTTCATCTGCTGAATTGTTGAGTAGGGCTTGTTCATCGGAAGATAAAGCTAACTCCAAAATGGACTCTACCCCATTCTTTCCTAATTTGACGGGGACACCAACAAATACATTGGTGAGACCATATTCTCCATTAAGCTTAACGCAGCAAGGAAAAATTCGTCGTTCATCCTTTACAATGGCTTCAACCATTTGTGCAGCAGCGGCACCGGGAGCGTACCAGGCGGAAGTACCCATGAGTTTAACCAATTCGCCTCCCCCGACTTTGGTCCGCTCTACAATGGCTTGAAGTTTTTCTGAGGACATTAATTCAGTTACCGGTATTCCGGATACGGTGGTTAAGCGTGGGAGTGGTACCATGGAATCTCCATGTCCTCCCATCAGTATGGCCTGGATATCTTTTGGTGAAACGTCAAGGGCTTCGGATAAAAACGCCCGGTAACGAGCAGTATCTAATATACCCGCCATGCCAATTACCCGCCTATCGCTTAAACCACTCACCTTGTATGAAGCGTAGGTCATAACATCCAGTGGGTTTGAAACCACTATAATAATGGGATCTTTAGAGTATTTTAATATACTACTGGTCACCGAATTTACAATCGCAGCATTTGTACTGATTAGGTCATCTCGGCTCATACCAGGTTTTCGAGGCAAACCAGCTGTAATGACAACGATATCTGAATCAGCGGTCAAAGTGTAATCATCTGTTCCGATTAAATGGGTTGAATAATAATCAACGGGGGCTTGCTGGAAACTGTCCAGGGCTTTTCCTTTTGCCATTTCAGCTTTAATATCAACCAATACAATTTCCTTAATAAAGTCTTTGTGCGCCAATACATTAGCGACAGTGGCGCCAACATTTCCGGCTCCAACAACGGTAACTTTTTTCATTTTCTGATCGTTATAGTAGTTAAAGTTGCAAAACTATTACATGATGTCTTAATTTTGTAGGCTATTTGGAACATATTTAATCTTTCTTATATGAGTAAAATTTTATGCTTAACAGGGTTATGCATCTTGTTGGCGGCTAACGGGTTCACACAGTCCAATTCTGGCAGTTGCGGAACAGGTCTTGAAGAGAATTTGTTGATCAAACAACGAATGATGAATAATCGTATCGAATGGAACGGGAAATTACTCCCCAGAACCGGTGCGACAACCTTCATTCCAATAAATTTCTGGCTAATGGCTAAAGACAATGGAACAGGGAGACTTCCTTTGTCCAAAGTATTGGATTTTATGTGCTGCATTAATGAAAGTAGCGTCTATAAAGATATGGATCTTCAGTTTTATATCAATAAAATCCAGTTTGAAAATAGGTCTTATGTGTATGATGATCCAAGCAGCCAATTGGGTGAGGCCTATTTAAGAAGTTATATGCTTTCAAATAAGAATGCCGTCAACATATTTATTGCCAATGTTGCTCGAGCATCCGACCTAGGAGTTCTAGCCTTTTATACGTCCAATGGCGATTACATTGTTGCCGGCAAAGCCAATGTGAGTGGTGATTGTACTACCCTTGCGCATGAGTTGGGACATTATTTTTCACTGCCACACACTTTTGTGGGTTGGGAAGGTCTGGATTATTATGACATTACGGCTAACTGTACCAAAGCCACACCAACCGTGGTGGGGAATGGTATTTTGGTGGAGTATGTCGATCGTAACAAAGCTGGAACAGGAGGTAAAAAACATTGCGAACAATCGGCTGATGGCTTTTGTGATACTCCTGCAGATTACAATTTAGGTTATGGATGGCCGGCAAATAGAGGATGTAATTACGATAGTTGTGCCAAAGATCCTTTGGATGTGCTTTTAGGCCCAATGGAAGATAATCTGATGAGTTATTTTTTGAATTGCATTAAAACATTTACCGCTGAGCAACGCGCGGCCATTCTTAAAGACTATTTAAGTTCTGCAAGAAATTATTTGAGAAGGACTCCGGCTTATTCTGCACTCCCAGCCATTGCGGATCAGGTAAATTACATCAGCCCGACAAGCACAAACACACCTGTAGGTTATGATGAAGTAAAATTTGACTGGGAGGATGTTCCCAATGCTACGCATTACTGGTTTGAATTAGCCGAAAACACAGGCTTTACATTGAATGCGCAATTTTATCTGTTAACAAAGTCGGATACAACGCTTAAAAATCTAGTTAAGAACAAAACGTATCATTGGCGGGTATTTCCTTTTAATTCCAACAGTGCCTGCCTAGTTCCGAAATTGATTTCATTTAAAAACCCTGCCTGGACTGTTTCAGCTGAAAACATTGTAGATGCTAATACAAAAACTTATATCGTGCAACAAGAAAGTTTGGGTTGCCATTGGGTCATTGAAACTCAGAGGCCGCAAGAGTTCAAGTATCAAATCTTTAATTTGAGCGGACAAAGGATTCGACAAGGAGAATTAGCCGTTCAGGAAGGCAAACATTCCATTTCACTGTCTGACCTCAATGCAGGAGCTTACTTTTATTCTTTATCCAATTCAGCTAATCAAATCCACACAGGAAAATTTATAATTCATTGATATGAAATTTACCCATTACATTCAGTTTTGTATACTGAATATTTTCACTTTATATACTGCAAGTGTTTTTGCGCAATCTGACTTTTGTGGAACACGAGTGGTTGATCAGGAAAAATCAATTCAAAGTATTTCTGCTGTATCACAACACTTCCGTCCTGATCAGGGAATTCAATATGTACCGTTAAAGATTCACACAGTAGCAAACGACAATGCTTCAAGTTTTTACATAGGCTGGCAGGTATTTGAAACGCTTTGTACTTTAAATGAAGATTTTCTTCCAACCGGTATACAGTTTTTTCTTGAGGAGGATTTTAATTATATAAAAAATACCAGTTGGAACAACCACGAAGGATATGAAAAAGGTGAAGAGATGATGGTTGAAAGCAATGTTCCCAACATGGTTAATTGTTATTTGGTTTCTAATCCTGCGGGTAACTGCGGTTACTTTACTTATCAAGGCGATGGCATTGCACTTAACAAAACTTGTCTTGGTAAAACCAGCCATACCTGGGCTCATGAACTAGGTCATTTCTTTTCACTTCCTCATACTTTTTTTGGATGGGAAGGAATAAACTATTCCAATGGCAAGAAAACCAGTGAATATGCAGGTCAAGTGAGTAGACAAATTGAAAATATAGTTAGAACGCAATGTAAGCGACAAGGAGATTTGTTTTGCGATACTTATCCGGATTACATTTCCAATCGATGGACCTGTAACGAAGATGGAAAAAGTAGCATGATCCTTCGGGATTTGCAGGATTCGACCTTTAGGGCTGACGGAACTTTATTTATGAGTTATTCGAACGACCAATGCATGAATCGGTTTGCTGCTGAGCAAATGGATGCAATGCATAANNTGCAGAATTACTCAGGCCACAGGTTCAACCAAAGATGATCGATCAATCAGAATTGAGCTTGGAATTTCCTTTAGACAGTTTAGAATTGTCAGGTACCGATGTTTTACTGCGTTGGGAAGAAGTTCCAAATGCACGTTATTATGTGATTCAAATTAGCAGAACATCAAATTTTAGTATCATTGTAAAAAATCTTTTACTCACAAAACCAGAAGTTTTAGTGGACTCATTAACCTCAGGGAAAAATTTTTGGTGGAGAGTACGGGCATATTCTGAATTTGATTTTTGTGGTGCAGAATCGAAAGTGGGCTATTTCAAAACGCAACCAACCATCGTTGGAACTGGAGATTTGATAAAAGGTCAAGTGTTATTGTACCCCAACCCTGTTGCAGCCGGTGGAAAGACTTTTTTTAGAGTAAAGGATTCAAATCAACACATTCAGCAAATTCAAATGATGTCTTTGAATGGCCATGTCATAGCTATGCCAGAATTTTTTCAAGCCAATGAAGGTATTGTGATTTCAATTCCTTCTGATTTGAATGGAATGTATATTATTCGAATTGTGGGAACAGATAGTTCCTATTTAACAAAGATCAATATTCAATATTAATATGAATTTACATGAATATCAAGGAAAAAACCTGCTTCAACAATATGGCCTTCGGACCCAAAGGGGTTTATTGGTTGAAGCGGTTAGCGATGCAGAAGTTCGTTACGATGAGTTAAAATCCAGTACTGGAACCGAATTTGTGGTTGTAAAAGCACAAGTCCATGCCGGAGGCAGGGGTAAAGGCGGTGGAATTCGATTAGCGAAGACTAAAAGTGAAGCTTTACAATGGACTAAGGAAATACTCGGGATGCAATTGATTACTCCTCAAACTCCAGGAGGAATGGCTGGACCAGGAAAATTGGTTCGTAAGGTTTTTATCGCTGAAGATTCTTACGCACCTGATTTTGGGAAATGCAAGGAGTTTTATTTTTCAATATTGACTGATCGGTCTAGTCAGCGAAATGTTATCATTTATTCTACAGAAGGTGGAATGGATATTGAGAAAGTTGCTGAGGAAACTCCGGATAAAGTATTTAAAGAATTCATAGATCCTACGCTTGGATTTCAAGCTTTTCAAGGTCGGAAAATTGCATTTCAACTGGGTTTAAGCGGTAATGCTTTCAAGGAAATGGTGACCTTTGTCAAAAATTTGTATCAAATGTTTACCGAAAAGGATTTAACCCTGGTAGAGATTAATCCAACATTAATTGATTGCAATGAAAATGTTGTAGCGGTGGATTGTAAAGTAAGCGTTGATGACAATGCACTTTTCAGACATCCTGATTTAGAGAGCATGCGTGATGAATTTGAAGAAGATCCTACTGAAGTAGAAGCAAAAAAATTCAATCTAAATTATGTAAAGCTTGATGGAAACGTAGGTTGCATGGTAAACGGAGCTGGTCTAGCTATGGCAACCATGGATATTATTAAATTATCAGGCGGAAATCCTGCTAATTTTCTGGATGTAGGTGGCACAGCAGATGCTCAACGCGTTGAACAAGCATTTAGGATTATTCTCAAGGATCCAGCCGTTAAAGCCATATTGGTCAATATTTTTGGTGGTATTGTCAGATGTGACCGGGTAGCTCAGGGTATAGTGGATGCCTATAAGAATATGGGTACATTAACCGTTCCACTTATCGTGAGGTTACAAGGAACCAATGCAGAACTTGCAAAACAAATGATTGATCAATCTGGTTTAAAAGTGCATAGCGCCATTGAATTACAAGATGCTGCTAATATGGTTAAATCAGTATTGATGAATGCCTAAATGCAAAATGGCTATTTTACTGGCTGATTGAGTTAATATTTTATCGATCTCTGTATTTTGCATATGGTTTAAGTAATGTTTTAGAATCAATGTACCTTAGAATGAGTGCAAGCGAAAAGGCGTGTTGAAATTCATAGGTTTTGTTAATTTCAAAGCGTGGAACCATATTTACTCAGTACACTTAACACCTATATCAGAAGGGTTATTGGAATCAATTTCCAGGAAGCGTTGTGGATACGTGCAGAAATCACACAATGCAACCTTAAATCCGGACACTACTATTTAGAACTCGTTGAAAAATCTGAATCAGGTGAAATTACAGCTCAGGGAAATGCTATAATATGGAAGTCACAGGCAGATGCTATATTTAAAGAAGTACAATTACCTGGTTATCAATTTTTAAAACCGGGACATGAATTTGTCTTCAAAGCTTTAGTCGATTACCATATTCGGTATGGGTTAAAACTCATCATTCAAGAAGTCAGTAAGGAGTTTATAATAGGGCAATTGGCCATTCAGAGGAGGAATACGCTTGAACTCCTTAAAAGAGAAGGACTTTGGCAAAGAAATAAAACCCTGACTTTACCTATTCCTGTCCTCCGCATAGCTTTAATTGCCAGTAAGGCCAGTGCTGCTTATGCTGACTTCACGCAACACCTTGTAGAGAATGTACATGGCTTTACATACCTTCTTGACACTTTTAATGTGAATGTTCAAGGACAAAGTTCAGTCGCAGATATTTGTTCAGCTTTTCAAAAAATTGAAAAACGAAGGGATTATTGGGATTTGGTAGTTTTGATCAGAGGTGGCGGATCAAAACACGACCTGGCAGATTTCGATCATTTTGAATTGGCTAAAGCAATTTCCTTATGCAAATGTCCTGTACTGACCGGTATTGGTCATCAAACTGATGAATCCATTGCGGACCTTTCTGCATGTATTTCATTGAAAACACCAACAGCTGTAGCTGATTGGATAATTCAACATACATTTCAAATTGATCAATCTCTGAATCAAATTTGGGTGGACATCAGTACACTCAGCTTTCACCAATTGCAACATAAAAAACTTCAAATAAATGAAATTGAGTCCCGGATTTATTTATACTCAGAACGACATTTCGGCAAAATGCAATTACAAATAAGTGGTTTTTGGTCAGAGCTTCAAAGGAATATTGCACGAGTTCTTTATACAAATCTTCAGCAAATAAATGAATTAGAACAATTCGTTCAACAAAATGACCCTGCCAACCTATTGGAAAGAGGATATAGTATTTCAACGATAAATGGAGTTCCGATTCATCGTTCTGATAGTCTTCAAGCAGGAGCGGAAATGACGACTATTTACTTGCACGGAAAAATAAAAAGTACAATTATTGAAACATGGCCAAACGAAAATTGAGTTACTCAGAAGCGATTCAGCATTTGGAAGTGTTGACGGATCGTTTGAAAAAAGAAGATATTCCTCTTGAAGAATTACCTGATGCAATAAAACAGGCGAAGGAAATGATTTCCTATTGTAAAAATTTATTGCGTTCTGTAGAACAGGAAATCAATCCTACGAGTGGCATTGTTGAGGATGGAGAGTAAGCCATAATTGGATGAGTAAAAACTGTTTATTTGTTAAAGGGCACTTCTAAAAATGGCGCTATTGCGCCAAAACAAATCTGAAACATATTATTGATTGAATTTAACTTCACAGTATGTCGTTGTTCCTCAGTCAGTGATTGTTCCACATAACTTCCTTGAAATTCTGCAAGCCGCTCTTGCGGTTCCTTCGCTTGGCGAGTTGCCGCACGCCACCCTTTTCGGGGTCGCTCGGTCATTCTGTTTTGTTAATCCCAATCCATGCATTAAAGATGCATAGATTGTCCTCAGGGCCGACATGACCGAGTGGTAGCAAAGCTAATCAAGCCATACAAAATGGCTTGA
>JRYK01000593.1_pt1 | contig 53355 bp, 43 predicted proteins | sample 235381 | NCBI WGS metagenome assembly JRYK01 (sample SAMN03074220, study PRJNA261476) | activated sludge metagenome | biome: Wastewater Treatment Plant; feature: Wastewater; material: Activated sludge; isolation source: activated biomass of a wastewaster treatment plant treating hydrocarbon... ... | reverse complement strand
ACGTCGTCGCGCTCGACGACGTGACGCTGCGGATTCCGCCGGGCCGGGTCGGATTGCTCGGTCCCAATGGCGCTGGCAAATCGACGCTCCTGAAATTGATCCTCGGCCTGATTCCGCCGACGTCCGGCACCGGCACGGTGCTCGGGCAGCCTCTCGGCCGCGACGACGACCCGGCGATCCGTCGGCGGATCGGGTTTCTGCCGGAGGCCGACGCGCTGGTGCCGGGATTGAGCGGCGTGGAGTACGTGGCCTTGGCCGGCGAGTTGAGCGGCTTGCCGCGCGTGCAGGCGCAGCGGCGCGCCCACGAAGTGCTCACCGCGCTGGAACTGGAAGAGGCGCGGTACCGGCCGCTGGAAGAATACTCCCTCGGCATGAAGCAGCGGATCAAGCTGGCGCAGGCGCTGGTCCACGATCCGCCAGTGCTTTTGCTGGATGAACCGACGAGCGGTCTCGATCCGGCCGGGCGCGAGGCGATGCTTCAATTGCTCGTCAGCCTGGGGCGGGATCACGGCAAATCGCTCATTCTCTCGACGCATCTGCTTGGCGACGTGGAGACGGTCTGCGAGCAAGTCGTGATTCTCGAGGGCGGCAAGGTGCGAGGCCACGGCAGCGTCCGCGACCTCTGCGCTCGCCGGCACGACCGTTACCGCCTGCAGGTTCAGGGCGACCCGACCGTCTTCGTGGAGGAGATGGCTCTTGAAGGAGTCCGCGTGCTTTTCAACAATGGGCGAGGCGAGCTGCGAGTGGCGGCGCCCGACGGCTTCCTGACTCGGGCGTTCTTCGCCCTGGCGGATAATCACGGCGTCGTTCTGCGCGGATTGGAGCGCGACGACGAATCGCTCGAGGAGATGTTCCACCGGCTCGTCGGCGGCGATCCGGCGGCGGAAGTGCAGGAGTCCAATTAGCGCATGGCGCTGGAGACGTTAGCGGAGCCCGAAGCGCGCGCGGCGGCGTTGCTGCATTACCGGCCGTACCGCGGTCCGCTGCGGGGCCCCCTGGCCGGCGTCGGCGCGATCGCGCGCACCGGGCTGCGCACGATCGCCCGCCGCCGATTGTTCTGGGTGCTGTATGCGCTGGCCGCGCTCATCTTCCTCTTCTTCTTCTTCGGGCAGTACATCTTTTCCTGGCTCAGTGGAAACGTCGCGGAAACGAACATTCGCGTCGGCGTCGGCGCCATGCCGATCCAGCCGGAGCGCATCCTCGCCGCCATGCGCGACCAGCTCAAGATCAACGGTGCGGGCGCGACGTACTCCAACTTCATCTGGTACGAAGGCTACCTTGTGATGATCGTGCTGGCTCTCGCCGGCGCCATCCTCGTCGGCAACGATTTTCGCTTCGGCAGTCTGCCGTTCTACCTCTCGAAGCCGATCACGCGGTGGCATTACGTCCTGGGCAAATGCCTGACCGTAGCCGTGTTCGTCAACGCCATGACGACGCTGCCGGCGCTGGCGCTGTGGATCGAATACGGCCTGTTGGAAAGCTGGTCCTATTTCGGCGACACGGCGCATCTGGCGTTGGGAATCCTCGGGTATGGCCTGGTTCTGTCCGTCGTGCTCAGCCTGCTGCTGGTGGCCACGGCGACCTGGCTGCGGCGGACGACGCCGATGATCATGATCTGGGCCACGCTCTTTGTGTTCGCGCGCGGCCTGGGCGAGATCCTGGTGCGCGTCAGCGGCGACGACGCCCGTTGGCGGCTGATCGACCAGTGGTCCAATATGTACGTCGTCGGCTGCTGGGCGATGCAAACGTCTCCGATCGGCGTATACCCGTCGCCGGCCGCCGCCGCCGTTCCGCTTGCGATCGTGTGTCTCGTCAGCGTGCTGTACCTGAATCGGCGCATTCGGGCGGTGGAAGTCGTGTGAAGAATAAGGGAGTAGGGAGTGGGGAGTAGGGAATTGGGAGTGGGGGTAGGGAGTGGCGAGTTGAGCGCGGAAATTGAAAGTGTGCGGCTTCGGGAGTCCGTTCGGCGGGCGGAGCCGGCGGCGCCACCGGCCGCGGAGTCGCCGCCGCCCCTGCTATTGTTCCATCATGTCTCGAAGTGGTACGGGCCGGTCCTGGGCGTCAACCAGGTCACGCTCGAACTGCGCGGGGGCATCACGGGGCTGGTTGGCGCTAATGGTGCGGGCAAGAGCACGCTGCTGCGACTGGCGACGGGTCAATTGCGCCCCGACGTCGGGCGCGTCACCGTCGGCGAGCACGACGCCTGGGATTGGCGAGCCAAGCGGCTCGTCGGCTTCTGCCCCGATGCCGACGCGTTTTACGAGGAGATGTCGGGAACGCGGTTCGTCGAGACGATGGCGCGGCTGAGCGGTTTCGGCCGCGCCGCGGCTCGCCGCCGGACCGCCGCCGCCCTCGATCTCGTCGGCATGAACGCTCGCTCCGATCGGCCGATCCGCGGATATTCCAAGGGCATGCGCCAGCGGATCAAGCTCGCCGCCGCACTGATTCACGAACCCCGGCTGTTGGTGCTCGACGAGCCGCTGGGCGGGATCGATCCGATCGGTCGGCGCGAAATGCTCGACCTGTTTCTACGCTTGGCCGCCGACGGACGCTGCCTGCTCGTCTCCAGCCACGAGCTCGACGAACTGGAGAAACTGACCGATCACGTGGCGATCATGGCCAAAGGGCGGATCGCGGCGGTGGGCACGCTGGCCCGAATCCGCGACCTGCTCGACCATCACCCGATGGCCGTGCGCGTCGAGTGCGACCGGCCGCGCGACCTCGCCCAATGGCTCTTGCGCCTCGAGGACGTCGTCGCCGTCGAATTGGCCGACGGTTCGGCGATCACCGTCCGCATTCGCAACTCTCGGCGATTCTTCCGCGAATTCACGCGACTTGTCCTCGAACAGGACATCGTCATCGAGCGGCTGCAATCGTTGGACGAATCCGCGCAGGCAGTGCTCGGCTACCTGCTCGGCGGCCGACGAATGGGATCGTAGCCACGGAAGGGGCACGAGTCGCGGGCGCCCGCCCGAACTCGGGATAGTCCATAGCACATTCATCATGAACTCTTTGACCACGCCAACGTCGCCGCCGCCGGCCGGATTGTCGCTGTGGAGCGCGTGGTGGGCGGTCGTCGGCGTGTCGCTGCGTCGGCAGGCGCGGCTCCGGCAGACGCTCTGGATCGCGCTGGGCCTGCTCGCTCTGGCCGTCGCCGTGGTCCTGGCCATGCGCTTCGATCCGATGCGCAAGGCGGCGTATCTGCGCGCCAGCCGGCTGGCAGCCGATGGCGTGAGTTCCGCGAGTGAAAGCGCGTTGGGGATGGCATATCGGCGGTTTCCGAACCGCAACGGCGTGGCGCTGGTGGACTACGACGTGTACTGGGCGTCGGCGGCGGCCGCGGCGCCCCTCGATCCGGCGACGGCCGCCGTTCAGCGTCTCGCGTCCGGTACGTTGACCGGACTGGTGCGCGGCTCGCCGATCATGGTCTTCGCCCGCTGGGTCGCGTTCTCGCTGTTCGTCAGTTTCTTGCTGCCGCTCTGGACGCTGAGTTTCGCAACGGAAGGTCTCGGTGGCGAGCGCGAATCGCGGACGATGACCTGGTTGCTGACGCGCCCCCTGCCGCGCTGGGCGATCTATCTCGCCAAGTTCGTCGCCGTGCTGCCCTGGTGCCTGGCGATCGCCGTCGGCGGGTTTGCATTGATCTGCCTGGCCGCCGGCGAACCGGGCTGGATCGTCTTTCGGATGTTCTGGCCGGCGGTCGCCATGGGCGCCACGGCATTCGCCGCACTGTTCCATTTTTTTGCGGCCTGGGCCCGTCGGCCGATGGTCGTCGGCTTGCTATACGCTTTCTTCCTCGAGGTCCTGCTCGGCGACATGCCGGGGCTGATGAAGCGCATCAGCATCAGCTTCTACGTCCGCTGCCTGATGTTCGACGCCGCCGCGGAGACCGGGCTGACGCCGGACAAGCCGCACGTCTATATGCCCGTGGACGGCGCCACGGCATGGATCGTGCTCATCGCGGCGACCGCCACCCTGCTGCTGGTCGGCATGGTCGTTTTTTCCCGGCGGGAATATGGCGACGACGTCTAGGACGCGGCCGGAATTGAGCGATCACGCAAGCGCAAATCGACGGCCGCACGAGCGGGTGCTTCCTTTTCGTGCCTTTCTCATTTCGTGCTTCCGGGATTTCGCGGAAGAATTCGGCCATCCGCGCATCTTGAAACGTAGAATCGATTAGACGCAGTCGCGTTTCACACGGGGAGCCGCCCATGGCCGAGTCGTTTGGTAGCGTCATGGATCAATCGCCGCTGCACGGGTTCCGGGGCGAGACGTCGGAACGAGAGCGCTGGCCGGCGGGCTTGACCATCGCCGTCAGCCGCGAAGCCGGCGCTCGCGGCAGTTCGATTGCCCGGCGCGTGGGCCGAAAGCTCGGCTGGCAGGTTTACGACCAGGATCAGATCGAATTCATGTCGCAGACGGAATCGCCGACGCAAGCCCTGCCGGAAGCGGCTCAGGCGTGGACGGAATCGTGGCTGAGGCACCTCCAGGAGCGCGGTTCGCTCAGCAGCGATCCGACGGTGGTGCGGCTGGCGCGATTGGTGCTGGCCCTGGCGGCGCAGGGTGAAGCGGTGCTGATCGGGCGCGGGGCCGGCCACATGCTGCCCGTCGCCACGACGCTGCACGTCCGGGTCGTCGCCCCGAAATCGGCTCGGATCGCGTACATGAAGCAATTGTTGCGGCTGACGGAGGACGAAGCCGCCGAGGAAGTCCTCCGCCGCGACGCCGGCCGGGCCGAGTTCCTCCGCAAGCATCTCCATCTCCGCGCTCATGACCCGCACCCGTACGACCTGTTCGTCAATTCCGGCCGGCTCAGCGAGGAGGCCTGCGCCGACCTCATCACCCTGGCCGCTCGCGCGAAGTTGCAGCAATGGGAGAATGAAGAGTAAGAGATTGACCCATTGATGATGGCCGTCGAACTCGGATTGCGATCCATATGATCAATCTGTGTTCTCCGGTCTTCATCTGTGGTTTCGATACTCCTCCGCTGCCGATTCGCCCCGGATGAGGCGGACATGAGCGGATTCGCGGCCTTGCAGTCGGCGGCCGCGGCGGACCGTCCCGTCGCTGCGCTGGTCCTCGGCTCCGGGATGGGGGCCGTCACCGAGCGCATCGAGCCGCGGCTCATCTGCGGCTTCGCGGAGATTCCCGGGCTGGTCGCGCCGACCGTCGCCGGGCACAAGGGGCAATTGATCTACGGCGAATTGTCCGGTCGGCCGGTGCTGGCGTTCACCGGTCGGCTGCACTTCTACGAAGGCCATCCGTGGGAGCGCGTCGTTCGGCCGGTCGAAATCGCGGCCGAGCTCGGCGCGCCGACGCTGCTGCTGACCAACGCTTCCGGCGGCATCGCGGAGGCGCTGGCGCCGGGCAGCCTGATGGCGCTCGTCGATCATATCGAATGGAACCGGAAGAACTGTTGGAACCAGCCGGGGCCGGGCACCCGCCCGTCGCCGTACTCGATGGAGTTGCGCGAGGCCCTGGATGCGGCGGCCGCCGAAGCCGGCGTGACGCTCGAGCACGGCGTGTACGTCTCGGTCACGGGTCCGTGCTACGAAACCCCGGCCGAGATTCGCGCGATGCGCGCGTGGGGCGGCGACGCCGTCGGCATGTCCACGACCCGCGAAGCGCTGCGCGGCACGGAGCTTGGGTTGGCGGTGGCGGCCATCTCATGCATCGCCAACCGTGCGGCCGGGCTGAGCGGCGGCCCGCTGTCGCACCAGGAAGTGCTGGAGGTCGTCACGGCCGCCAGTGCGAAGCTCGCGGCGGTGTTGAGCGAATTCGTCGCCGCCATTTGACCTTGGCGAAGCGCGCAGGAGCGTCGGCCATCGAAGGGTCGGCGGTTCGCGCCGGTTGACCGTCGCAGGCCAGCGCCTATAGTAACCGCGAAATCATCGCCGCGCCCATCCCCCCGCGGAGCCGCAAAGGACGGTCTGACCCGTGCCGCCGCTCGCGCAGATCGTCACGCCGACCAGCGTCGAACCCCAGTTCGACCTCGTCACTTACTACCCGATCGTCATCTATTGCGTCTTGGTCGTCGGCTTTGTCGCGGTCAGCCTGGCGCTTTCGTACGTCATCGGTCCGCGGAAAAACACCGCCGTCAAACTCATGCCCTATGAATCGGGTATGGACCCGATCGGCGACGCCCGGCAGCAGTACGACGTCAAGTTCTACCTGATCGCCATTTTGTTCCTCGTCTTCGACGTGGAATTGCTGTTCCTCTATCCATGGGCGGTGATCGCCTATCGCGGCGGAGCGGAGATCCCCTGGCGGGCCGAGTTCGGCACGCTGGTCTTCGCCGAGATTATCGTCTTCCTGGTATCGCTGGGCATCGCCTACGTCTACGCCTGGCGTCGGGGGGTGTTCCAATGGCGATAGCGCCCAACGAGAACTTTCTGATCTCGAAGCTGGATTACGTGGTGAATTTCGTCCGGGCGTCCAGCCTCTGGCCGATGCCGTTTGCCACCGCGTGCTGCGGCATCGAACTGATGGCGACGGCCAGTTCGCGCTACGACTTGGCCCGGTTCGGGGCCGAGGTCATGCGCTTCACGCCGCGGCAATGCGACATGATGATCGTGGCCGGGCGAGTGGTCATGAAGATGGTCCCGGTTCTGCAACGGATCTGGCTGCAAATGCCCGAGCCGAAATGGTGCATCTCGATGGGCGCCTGCGCGTCGTCGGGCGGCGTGTTCGACACCTATGCCGTGGTGCAGGGCGTCGATCGCTTCCTGCCCGTGGACGTCTACGTGCCGGGCTGCCCGCCGCGGCCCGAGCAATTGATCCGCTCAATCATGGACTTGCAGGAGAAGATCAAGCAGACCGGCACGATTCTCGGCAAGGAATTCGAGCAGCGCGCGACACCCGAAGGCCCGAAGCCCTTGGTCGGCGAATTGCCACCGGACAAGGAGATCATCGTCCCCGGCGATTACCGCTCGGCGACGCGCGTGGGAAACTAAAGGCAGGGAAAACGATCCGCAGTTGAACGCCGATTCACGCAGATTCAGAAAGCGGTTTCTTTCATCTGTGTTCAACTGTGGCTGATTCATGAGGCTTTCAATGTCGGCGGTTGAGACCCTGACGAGCGCTTTGGGCGCCGACGCCGTCGCGGCCAGCGAGTTCCGCGGCGAGCGGCGGGCCGTCGTTCCGGAAGCACGCCTCTTCGAAGCGCTGCAGTGCCTCAAGGCGGCGGGCTTCGACCTGCTCGTGGACATCACGGCCGTGGATTACCTGCACTACCCCAATGCCAGGGACCGCTTCGGACTGGTGTACCTGCTGGCGAATACGGCCACCGGCGAACGGATCACCGTCAAGACGTTCTTGAACGAGCCGGACATTACGGTGCGCTCGGTCTTTGGACTGTGGAAGGGCGCCGACTGGATGGAGCGCGAGGTGTACGACCTGTACGGCATCGTGTTCGAAGGTCATCCCGACCTTCGTCGCATCCTGATGCCGGAAGGATTTGAGGGCCACCCGCTGCGAAAAGACTACCCGCTGCGCGGCCACGGCGAGCGGCACAACTTCGCGCCTCTGACTCGCGCCGAGGGATAGATTTCGGATTCGTGTCGCGCCCGCCGGCACGGGGCCGCGGACGCGACTCGAAGAGTAGGAAAGCATGCCTCTCGAACTGCTCGACGCACTGGACGAATCCGCACCGGAGGGACAAAAGGATTTCCTCTGGACTCTGAATTTCGGGCCGCAGCACCCGGCCACGCACACCACGCTGCGCCTGATCCTCACGATCGAAGGCGAGCGCGTCGTCCGCGCCGTGCCGGACATCGGTTACCTGCATTCCGGATTTGAGAAACTCGGGGAAGACCTCGATTACAACCAGTACGTGACGATCGTCGATCGGATGAACTACATTTCGCCGATCGCCAACGAGGTCGCCTGGTTTCAAGCCGTGGAAAAGCTGCTCGGCATCACGCCGACGAAGCGCTGCCAATACCTGCGGGTCATCTTCAGCGAGCTGGCGCGGATCAGCGATCACCTGCTGTGCTGCGGCGCAGCCGCTCTCGATCTCGGCGCGTTCACCAGCTTCCTGTACGCCTTCTACCAGCGCGAGAAGATTTACGACATCTACGAGACGGCGTCCGGCCAGCGCTTTCATCCCAGTTTTCTCCGCGTCGGCGGGTTGATGGCCGACGTGACCGACGACTTCATCCGCCAGGTGCGCGAGTTTGTCCGAGGTTTTCCGAAGGCGCACGGCGACATCGTCCGGCTCTTGAATCGCAACCGCATCTTTGTCGATCGCACCAAGGGCATCGGCGTCTTATCGAAAGACGATGCGATCAATCTGAGTTGCACCGGCCCGATCGCCCGAGCCAGCGGCGTCGTCCGCGACGTGCGCAAGGACGAGCCGTATCTGGCGTATCCGGATTTCGATTTCAAAGTGATTTGCTCCACGGCTGGCGATTGCTATGCCCGCTACCTCGTCCGCATGGAAGAGATGCTCGAAAGCCTGAAGATCATCCACCAGGCGATCGAGAACCTGCCGAGCGGGCCGGTCAACGTCGACGTCGAAGGCAAAGCGGTGATGCCGGACAAGACGGCGACCTACCGCACGATCGAGGGACTGATTCAGCACTTCGAACTGATCATGACCAACCGGCAATGGACGCCGCCACTGGAAGAAGTCTACGGCTGCATCGAATCGCCGAACGGGGAACTCGGCTTCTACGTCGTGTCGGACGGCACCGGGCGGCCATACCGTTGCCGGACGCGGCCGCCGTCGTTCATCCATTTTGCGACGTTCCCGTACTTGATCGAAGGGCACATGGTCAGCGACGTCGTGGCGGTCTTGGGCAGCCTGAACATCATCGCGGCGGAGCTGGATCGGTGATGGATGAGCCGCGACGCGGGTGAGCCGCGACGCGGGTGAGCCGCGACGCGGAGGCTTTGCGGAGCGGAGCGCGAAAGCGCGCTCGGCTCGCTGATGCTCGCCTCGCGGCTAACAGGGCGAACGATGGGATAGTTATGGCGGTTCTCAACGACGAACTTCGAAACCGGATCGCAGATCTCCTGCCGCGCTACCCGCACAAGCAGGCCGTGACGCTGCCGGCATTGCACATCGTGCAGGACGCGCTGCGCTGCGTGCCGCGCGAGGCGATTCGTGAAATCGCGGACCTGCTCGATCTCAGCCCGGCGGAAGTGCTCGACACGATGACCTTTTACGGGTTCTTTCGCACGGAGGACAACCCGCTCGGCCGGACGCGGCTATGGCTTTGCCGGAGTCTGGCGTGCATGCTCCGCGGCTCGGATGCACTGACCGAGCACCTCTGCCGTTCTCTCGGCGTGTCGCCCGGCGAAACAACGAAGGACGGCGCGATCACGCTGGAAACGGCCGAATGCATCGGCGCCTGCGAAGGCGCCCCGTGTGCCCTGGTCAACGACGAACGAACGATGAACTTAACGCCCGAAAAGGCGGACCAACTGGTGAGTCGATTGCGTCAGCATTTGCCGTGACGCGGGCTAGCCGCGACGCGGAGGCTTTGCGGAGCGGAGCGCGAAAGCGCGCTCGGCTCGCTCATGCTCGCCTCGCGGCTAAGAATGTTGTTGGACAAACATGAATTATCAACCCGTCCTGCTCGCGCGAATCCACAAACCCGACAGCACGTCGCTGGCCGGCTACCGGGCCGACGGCGGCTATCGGACGTTGGAGCGCGTCATCAAGGAGATGCAGCCGGCGCAGGTCGTCGAGGCGGTAAAGGCGTCGGGACTTCGCGGCCGCGGCGGCGCGGGGTTCCCCTGCGGCGTCAAATGGAGCTTCTTGCCCAAGGACCATCCCGGCCCCATCTACCTCTGCGTCAACGCCGATGAAAGCGAGCCGTGCACGTTCAACAACCGCGTGCTGATGGAGAAAGACCCGCACCAGGTACTCGAAGGGATCATGATCGCGGCGTTCGCCACCCGGGCGACGACGGCCTACTACTACATGCGCTACGAGTACGGTGAAGCCTATCGCGCGACCCAGCGAGCCATCGACGAACTGTACGCGGCCAAGCTCCTCGGGCAGAACATTCTCGGCACGGCGTTCAGTCTCAACATTTACACGCACCGCGGCGCCGGGGCGTATATCTGCGGCGAGGAAACCGGCCTGATCGAGTCGCTGGAAGGCAAGCGCGCCTGGCCGCGAATCAAGCCGCCGTTTCCCGCCGTCGAAGGCGCCTTTCGCAAACCCACGGTCGTCAACAACGTCGAGACGCTCTCTTGCGTCAAGCACATTCTCGAGCGCGGCGTGGAGTGGTTCACCTCGCTCGGCGTGCCATCGCCGGACCCGGCGAATCCCGGCAAAGGTTCCTACGGGCCGAAACTGTTCAATCTCGCCGGGCACGTCGAAAAGCCCGGCACCTACGAAGCGCCCCTCGGTATCACCGTGCGCGACCTGATCGAAAACTACGGCGGCGGATGCTGGAAAGGCCGGAAGATCAAGGCCGTCAATTGCGGCGGGCTGAGTATGGGCTACAGCACGGCCGACGAACTCGACATGCCGCTGGATTTCTCAAGCCCGGCCAAGTACGGGCTGCTCGGCCTGGGGACCGGCGCGATCACCGTCATCGACGATCACACGAGCATGATCGACGTGCTCTGGAACACGTGCCGGTTCTTCGCTCACGAATCGTGCGGCCAATGCACGCCCTGCCGCGAGGGCACGACCTGGATGTTCCGGATCATGGACCGCATTCGCCGGGGCGGAGGGCGGCTCGAGGATCTCGACATTCTCGAGGAAGTCGGGGACCGTATCGGCATCATCCCGGGTACGACGATTTGCGGATTGGCGGACGGCGCCGGCTGGCCGGTGAAGACCGCCATCCGCAAGTTCCGGCCAGAATTCGAAGAGTACATCGCCAGTGGCTCCAGGAATCGGAAGCCGCTGGCCGTGGCGGCGCATTGAGTCCGTTTCGCGCCCGCTGGGATGCGCCGACGGACGCGCCACGAAAAACAAGACGCTTCCGCGAGGCGTCGCTAAACAGACATGATGCGAGTTTTCGTCGTGATTGTCGTGCTGGGAACGTTGGCCGGCTGCCGACGCGGCGACTCGTCGGCGCCCGCGCCACCGGCTGCGAACGAGAACCTGACCGGTCAGCAGCGCGTCGTCGGCGCGATGCCGATTCTTCGCCGCAACATCACCGCCAACGACATGCACCAACTCCAGGCGTTCATCACGCAGGTGCACATCGACACCAACAGGTACCCGGCTTCCCTGGCTGATCTGCCCGGTTTGCAGCGCGACGCGCCGACTCTGGCCAGTCTCATCCAGGAAGGCGAACTGATCCTGGCCGGCGGCAGAAACAACGTGCTCGCTTATGCCAAAGCCGGCCTCGAGCGCCGCAGCGCCGTGCTCACCACCACGGGCGTGCAAGAAATGGAAGCGGACGAACTCAAGCGACTCGTGCAGCAATAGAAAGCGCCCATGGCGACGGTGCACATCAACGGCCGGCCGATCACCATCGGCGACAACGAACGCCTGAACGCGATCCAGGCCGCCGAGCGCGCCGGCGTCTTCATCCCGCGCTACTGCTGGCATCCGGCGCTGACGGTCGTCGCCAGTTGCCGCATGTGCCTGGTCGAAATCGGCGAAATGAAGGACGGCAAGCCAGTCCTGCGGCCGAAGGTCGAGCCGGCCTGCCAGACGCCCGTCAGGGACGGCATGGTCATCGTCAGCGACTCGGAGAAAGCGAAGGCGGCACAGGCTCAGACGCTCGAAGGGCTGTTGCTCAACCACCCGCTCGATTGCCCGGTCTGCGACAAGGCTGGCGAGTGCATGTTGCAGGACTTCAGCTATCGCTTCGGCCGGGCCGAAAGTCGCCTTGTTGACGAAAAGAACATGCCGCCCAACAAGCCGGACATCAGCCCGACGATCACGCTGTTCACCGATCGCTGCATTATGTGTACGCGGTGCGTGCGCTTCACACGGGAAATCTCCGGCGAAGGCGAACTGACGGTGATCGACCGCGGCACGCACTCCGAGATCGACGTTTTTCCCGGCGAACCGCTGGACAACAAGCTGGCCGGCAACGTCGTCGATCTCTGCCCCGTCGGCGCACTGGCCTCGAAAGACTTTCTCTACAAACAGCGCGTCTGGTTTCTGAAAGAGACGCCGACCGTCTGCGCCGGCTGCTCGACCGGCTGCTCGATTCACGTCGATTCGAATAAGAGCGTGGTGTTCCGGCTCCGGCCGCGGGAAAACCCGCAAGCTCAGGGCTGGTTCATGTGCGACGAGGGGCGGTACGGATTTCATTACTTGAAATCCGCCGACCGGATCAAGCGGCCGACAACGCGCGCCGGCCGCGATTCGAAACCGGCGCCGTGGGCGGACGTCTTGCCGGCCCTGCGAGAGCACCTCGCCGACGTCGCTAAGCGACGACCCGCGGGCCTGGCGGCGATCCTCTCGCCATTCCTGACCTGCGAGGAAGCCTATCTGCTGGCTTACTACTTCAAGTCGCTCTCGCCGGAGACCCGGCTTGCGCTGGGCCCGGTCCCGTTGCGCGGCGCCGATGAGACGTTTCCGAAGGATCGCCGCGGCCGGCCGATCGAGCCGGTCAAGTTCACGATCCGCGCGGAGAAGTGCCCGAATCGCCGCGGCGTCGAAGCCGTGCTCAGGCACTTCCAGAAGTCGATCGTCCCGTTCGGCGAGATGGTCGCCGCGGCGAAGGCCGGCGAGATCAGCGCGCTGTGGGTCGCGGCCAGCTATCCGCGCGGCGGCGGGTACCCGCTCAGCGAACCGTGGCTGACGGAGGATCAATCGACGTCGCTGCGCCAGGCCGGTTTTCTCGTGGTGCAGGACCTGTTCCCGACGCCGCTCAGCGCCGTAGCCGACGTTGTACTGCCGAGCGCCGCCTGGGCGGAAAAAGAAGGAACGTTTGTCAATCATGCGGGACTGGCGCAGCCGCTGGAACGGGCCGCACACGCTCCGGGCGAAAGTCGGACCGAGGGCCAGGTCTTCGCGGACCTGCTCAGCCGGCGCGGATTGCTGCACGCACGGACCGTTCGAGCGGAAGTGGCGCAGCGGGTGCCGGCCCTCGCTGCGCTGGCGCATTTGCCGGCATTGGGAGCGAAGGTGTCGTTGGAGGTGGTTTAGGCCTGGGCGCGCTCCGCTTCGCAAAGCCTCCGCGTCGCGGCTAACAACCCCGCGTCGCGGCTAACTACCCCGCGTCGCGGCTAACTACCCCGCTTCGCGGTTCACCAGCGGCGCGGTGAATCGAAGGTGACTCGGAATGGATTGGTTGATTGAACACAATCTGGTAACGCCGCTGTGCGTCATGATCGCGACCATGGCGACGCTCCTGGGCGGGACGCTGTACCTGGTCCACGCGGAGCGGAAGATTTCGGCTTACATGCAGGATCGCATCGGGCCGAATCGCCTCGGTTGGGGCGGCATGTTTCAGCCGATGGCTGATGGTCTCAAGATCTTTCTCAAGGAAGACATCATCCCGAAACACGTGGATAAGGTGTTTTTCGTGATGGCGCCCGGGATCGCGGCGGGGACGGCGCTGGTCGCGCTGGCGGTCGTGCCGCTCGGTCCGGCCATGCCGCCGCCGGCGCCGGTGGCGATTGCCGCGCCGCCGGGCGACGTCCGCCGGGCCGACGCCGAGGCCGCCGCGCTGAAACAACTGGAAGCCGAGCACGCCGCCTGGCGCGCCCGCCCGCAAATCATGATCGCCCCGGGCATCGACATCGGCATCCTGTTTACTTTCGCCGTGTCGAGTCTGGCCGTGTACGGCGTGATTCTCGGCGGCTGGTCGTCGAACAACAAATACAGCCTGCTCGGGTCGCTGCGCTCCAGCGCGCAGATCATCAGCTATGAGATTCCACTGGCGACGGCGGTGCTCGGCGTGATCCTCTTCGCCGGCTCGCTCAATCTGGAGACCGTCGTCGCCAGCCAGGTCGGCCCCGGGGGCATCGGTTGGCACGTCGTCTTTCAGCCGCTGACCTTCCTCATGTTCCTGATCGCGGTCTTCGCCGAGTGCAACCGCTTGCCGTTTGACTTGCCCGAGGCGGAGCAGGAACTCGTGGGCGGCTATCACACCGAGTATTCGAGCGTGAAATTCGTGTTCTACTACCTCGGCGAATACATCCACATGGTGACGACGAGCCTGTTGATGGTCGTGTTGTTTTTCGGCGGTTGGCATTTCCCGGGCTTGTCGAACCTCGGCGGCGAAGGGACGGTGGCCAACTACGTCATTCGCATGGCGATTATGGGTGGAAAGGTCGGCGCGTTCATCATCTTCTTCATGCTCATCCGATGGACGATTCCGCGGTTCCGGTTCGATCAATTGATGGGCCTGGCCTGGCAGACGTTGATCCCGCTGTCCCTGGTCAACCTCGTTTTGGTGATGGTGGTGCGGCAATTCGAGTGGTCGCCGTGGGTGCTGCCGCCGGCGCAGATCGGGCTGCTCCTGGCCGTCGCGGCGCTGCGGCTGCGGAAGCCGACGGTTCCGGACGTCATCCGCACCGGCAAGCACCCGGCGCTGATCGAAGTTTAACCGCGGCGAGACGATTCTGAGCGGAGCGAGAACGATGCCGATTGCCGCCAACGACGTGAAATGGGTCACGGAGCCGAAGATGGGCCTGGCGGAGATGCTCTATCTGCCGGCGATTTTTCAGGGACTCTCGACGACCGTCGGCCACATGTTCTCGAAAAAGGTGACGGAACAATATCCCGAGCAGGAGCCGAATCTTCCGTCGAACTACCGCGGCGTACACCGGCTCAATCGGGATGAGCACGGGCGCGTCAAGTGCGTGGCGTGCTACATGTGCTCGACGGCGTGCCCGGCCCATTGCATCGACATCGTCGCCGCGCCGGCCCCGGCGGATTGGACCGACCGCGAGAAGTATCCCGAGTTATTCGTCATCGACGAACTGCGCTGCATCTATTGCGGCATGTGCGAAGAGGCCTGCCCCTGCGATGCCATTGAACTCACGTCGCTGTACGACCTCACCGGCCTGAGCCGGGAGGAGATGATCTTCGACAAGGAAAAGCTGCTATCGGTCTTCGATCAGACGGCGCACGCGGGGAAGGATCCGATCCGCCGGCGCTCCAGTCCGCTCGGAATCGCGGCCGAGCCGGCCGATCCAGCGACACCGTAGTCTGCACCAAGGAGACGCCGACCTGGAACGGAGCGAAGCGATTCCGATTCTGCTGACCGTCGCCCTGGGCATGGGGTCGATCGGGCTGTTGCTGCCTCGGCCGCGGCGCCGGCCCATCTTGCTCGGGCTGGCCGTGGGCGCGGCGGCGCTCGGCTCGGCCGCGATTGTCCTCGTCCGCGGCGTCGGCTGGACCATCGAAGCGCTGCTGTTCTATGCCTTTGCCGGGCTGGCCGTGGTCGCCGGCGGCGCGATGATCTCGCAAGCCAACCCCGCTCGGGCCGCGCTCGCCTTCGCCATCGTGGTGCTCAGCACTTGCGGACTGTTTCTGCTCAACGCCGCCCCGTTCCTGATGGCCGGCACGATCATCATCTACGCCGGGGCCATCATCGTGACGTTTCTGTTCGTTCTGATGCTGGCGCAGACCGACGGCCCGTCGGACGCGGACAGCCGATCGCGCGAACCGGTGCTGGCGGCGATCGCCGGCTTCTTTCTGCTCTCGACGCTGCTGCTGGTGCTGCACCGCTCCTACGAGCCGCGCGATTTCGAGGCCTGGCTGGCGCGCGTCGAGCGGGCGCGATCGGCGAACCCGCTCCAGGTCTGGGAGATTCTCGGCGGGGACGAGGCGTTCCGCCTGGAAAGCGAAGACGTGCTGAATCGCTTATTGCCGCGAGAGACTGCCCGAGCAGTGATCCTGATCGTCCAGCAGAAGGATGATATCCCGGGTATCGCCTCGCCCAATGCCGAAAACCGCGCGGCGATTGCGTCGTGGCTCGGCCGAGTCGCCGAAGCCGGGCACAGCCACCGGCGCGAGGTGCAACGGAAATTTGGTCGGCTGGCTCCGCCCGATGCCGCCCGAGTCTCCGAATTTGCCGGCCGCTCGCCGCAGCATCCCGCCCAGCCGTTGTCGAGCGAAAACGTGGCCAGCCTGGGTCGGGCGCTGTTCCACGATTACCTCCTGGCGGTGGAACTCGGCGGCACGCTCCTATTGATCGCGACGATCGGCGCCATCGCCATCGCACAACGGCCGACGGCCCGGAGGACGCCGTGACCCTCCATCACTACCTCATCGTCGGCGCCATCCTGTTTGTCCTCGGCGCCATCGGGTTCATGACGCGGCGGAACCTGATCGTGATGTTCCTGTCGGCCGAGATGATGCTCCAAGGGGTGGCGCTGAACCTGATCGCCTTTGCCCGGGACCGCGGCAACCTGCACGGACAAGTCTTCGCGCTGTTCATCATCACGGTGGCGGCATGCGAGGCCGGAGTGGCGCTGGCGTTGATCCTGGTGCTTTACCGCAATCGGCGGTCGCTGGACGTGAGCTTGTGGCAGGACCTGCGCGAAGCCGATCTCGAGCCGACGGTCGATCCGGAGCCGTTGCCGCCGCCGCCGGAACTGCCGGCCGATCCGCGGTTGGCGCCGGCCGGCCGATTGCCCATTCGGAGGACCGAGGACAGCTATGTCTGAGCCGCAGCCGATGCTCTGGCTGATCCCCGGCCTGCCGCTGTTGGGCGCGATCGTGGCCGGTCTGTTCGGTCCGCGCTGGCTGCGCGCCGCGAGCCATTGGCCGGTCGTCCTCACCGTCGCCGCGTCTTGCGCCGTGACGATTGTGTACGCCGTCCTGCCGCTCTTCGGCTCCGATCCCGCCGTCAACCTGATCCCCGCGCCGAGCCTGACCTGGTTCCATTCTGGCGACGTCCGCGTCGATTACTCCATCGCCGTCGATCCGCTGACGGCGACGATGTTGACGGCGATCACGTTCGTCGGCACATGGATCGCCATTTACTCGATCGGATACATGCACGGCGACCCCGGCTATCCGCGCTTCTTTGCGCTGTTGAGCCTGTTCGTGACGATGATGTGCGTGCTGGTGCTGGCCGACAATCTCCTGCTGCTCTTCGCGGGCTGGGAAGGCGTCGGGTTGTGCAGCTACCTGCTGATCGGGTTCTGGTTTGCGAAGCCGTCCGCGGCCCGGGCGGCTCGGAAGAGCTTCCTGGTCACGCGACTCGGCGACGCCGGCATGATCCTCGGGATTTTCCTGCTCTGGTTGCATAGCGACTATTCGCTGGAGTTCAGTCGGATCTTCCGATCCGCGGCCACGATGGATCCGGTTATTCTCAACACGGCTTGCTTGCTTTTGTTCTGCGGAGCGGCCGGTAAGTCGGCGCAGTTCCCGCTGCACGTCTGGTTGCCGGACGCGATGGAAGGCCCAACGCCGGTCTCGGCCCTGATTCACGCCGCGACGATGGTGACGGCCGGCGTCTACCTCGTCGCCCGCTGTCTGCCGCTCTACGTCGCCGCGTCCACGGCCCTGTACTGGGTCGCCGGCATCGCGGTGTTCACCTCGCTCTTGGCCGCGTTGATCGCCATGACGCAACACGACCTGAAGCGCGTCATGGCCTATTCGACGGTCAGCCAATTGGGATTCATGTTCTTCGCCCTGGGCAGCGGGCACGAGCCGATCGCGGTGTTCGGCGCCGCGGCCGCGATTTTCCACCTGTTCACCCACGCGTTCTTCAAGGGGCTGCTGTTCCTGTCGTCCGGCAGCGTCATGCACGCAATGGGCAACGTCATCGACATGCGGCGATTCAGCGGCTTGCGCTCGGTTCTGCCGATCACGCACGCCACGTTCTTCTGCGGCGCCGCGGCGTTGGCGGGTCTCATTCCCTTCGCCGGTTTCTGGAGCAAAGACGAGATCATCGACGCGGGGCTGCTCGACAGCCACAACCCCGCCCATGGGAAGTTTTACTTCTTCCTGTTTGTCGTGATGCTGGCGACCGCCGGGCTGACGGCGTTCTACACCTTCCGCGCGTATTTCCGCACGTTCTGGGGCAAACTGACGGTGCCGCCCGAAGCCGGCGCGCACGGCCACGACGACCATGGACATCATGGACACGCGGAGACGGCTCATGGCGAGGCGCACGAATCGCCGCCCGTCATGACGTTGCCGCTCATCGTCCTGGCCGTCGGCGCGGTGACGATCGGCGCGATCCTCGGCCCGACGCACTGGCTGGCGCATTTTCTGGCGCGCACGCCGTCGTATCAGCGATACCTCGCGCCGCTGCCGGAGGAAGGACTGAACTGGACGCTGCTGCTCGCCAGCACCATCGTCGCGGTGTCGGGCATCGTCGTCGCCTATTGGATGTACGTGGCTCGTCCGGTAGCGGAACCGAAGATCGGCTGGCCCGCCCGGTTGTATTCATGGTCGCAGCACCGATTCTACTTCGACGAACTGTATAACGCCGTGCTTGTGGCTCCGCTGCGCGGCCTCGCGCACGTCGCGGCATTCGTTGATTCGATTATCGATGGATTGGTGGATATCGTCGGACTGGCGCCGAGCTGGATCGGCTCCGCATTGCGGCCGATTCAAAACGGGCTGGTGCAGTTCTACGCCCTGGCGATGATCTTGGGGCTGACGGTCTTCCTGGCGATTCTGACCTTGAGAAACGGACCGTGAGAAACCGATGGACTCCGTGCCATCCATGCTGGTGATTGCGATCTTGCTCGTGCCGATCTTCGGCGCGGCGGGCGCGGCGGTGTTCGGCCGTCGCAGCGCGCCGGCGGCGCGGAGCATCGCGCTGGCGGCCGTCGTCGTGACATTCGCGTTGACCGCTTGGATCGCCGCCGAGTCCGTTTCACCGCTCCTGTCCCGCGGCTCCGATCTCGGCCCCGCGCTCACGACCTTCCGCCCCATCCACGACACCCGCGTCGACATTCTGCGCCTCGGCGATCCGCCGGCGTCCGCCGTGCAGTTTTACGTCGGCATCGACGGCATCAATCTCTGGCTCGTCGCGCTGACGTCGCTCCTGATGGTGACGGCCGTGCTGATCTCGTGGAACGCGATCCGCGATCGCGCCAACGAATACTACGCCTGGCTGCTGATGCTGCAACTGGCGATCACCGGCGTGTTCGTCGCCTTCGACGTCGTGCTCTTCTACGTCTTCTTCGAACTGACGCTGGTGCCGCTCTACTTCCTGATCGGCATCTGGGGCGGACCGATGCGCCGCGAGGCGGCGCGCAAGTTCTTTCTGTACACTCTGGCCGGCAGCCTCATCACGCTGCTCGGCGTCATCGGCGTGATCCTGGTGTGCTATCACAGCGTGTCGCCGGCCTCCGGCGGCGCCCGGCTGACGTTTTCCATTCCCGAACTCGTCCAGAGCGTGCAGGATCTCGTCAGCCGGACGCCCCGCGCCTATCCGCTCGAGGTGCAGACGGCGATCTTCCTGGCGATGGCGCTGGGATTCGCCATCAAGGTGCCGCTGTTCCCGCTGCACACGTGGTTGCCGCTCGCGCACGTGGAAGCGCCGACCGCCGGCTCGGTTCTGCTCGCCGGCGTTCTCCTGAAGCTGGGCACCTATGGCTTTGTGCGGCTGGGGCTGCCGCTGGCGCCCGACGCGATGCTGGCCGTCGGCGTGCCGCTGCTCGGGACGCTGGCCGCAATCGGCATCATCTACGGCGCTCTCTGCGCCTTCGTGCAGCCGGACATCAAAAAGTTGGTCGCCTATAGCTCGGTGTCGCACCTCGGCTTTTGCGTGCTCGGGCTGGTGGCGATGAATCATTGGGGATTGACCGGCAGCCTCTTGCAGATGATCAATCACGGGCTGTCCACCGGCGGGTTATTCCTGCTCGTCGGCATGATCTACGAGCGCTACCACACGCGCATGATCGACGATTACAGCGGCATGGCGGCCAGGCTCAAAGTGCTCAGCGCGTTCATGGTGTTTATCTGCTTGACCAGCGTCGGCCTGCCGGGGCTCAACGGCTTCGTGGGCGAGATGCTGGTCTTGGCCGGCGTAGTCGATCTCCGCGGCGCCGGCGTGTCGGGCTGGCCGTTCGCCGTGGCGATCGCGGCCGGCATCGTGCTCGGCGCCTGGTATCTGTTCACGATGCTGATGCGCGTGTTTTTCGGCCCACTCCACGAACCGCATCACGACGGCGTCGTCGGCGACCTGGATCGGCGCGAAACGGCGATCGTCCTGCTGATCGCGATTCCGTGCTTGATCATTGGGTTGTTGCCCCAGCCGCTGATTGAAACCACCAAGGGCGACATCGGCGTCGTATCGCGGATTGCCGACGCCGCTCGGACCCGCGCCCAACGTTGACGAGGACGATCGTGACTCCCGGCGTGTACTTTGATCCGGACATCACGGCGACGCTGCAAAGCGTCTTCACGCTGGTCGTGCCCGAGACCATCCTGGTGGCGGCGGCGTGCGTGCTGTTTCTCGGTTCGACTTTTCACGCGGGACGGAACCTCTGGGGCTCGGTCGCGCTGCTCGCCGTCGTGGCCGCCGGGTTCGTCGCCGTCCGTTATCCCGGCTCAACGGGCGGCCTGGTCGCCACCGCAAGTCCGATCTGGCCCGACGGGTTGACGTACTTCGTCCGCATTGTCTCACTGACCGGCGCCTTGGTGCTGATTCTCCTCACCTGGGGCAGCGCGTCGAACGAGCTAGCCGGAGAGCATTTCGGCTGCCTGCTGTTGATCGCGGCCGGGACGAACCTTTGTGCCGCGGCCAACGAATTGATCACGCTGTTTCTGTCGCTCGAACTGGTCAGCATCCCGACGTATGTTCTTCTGTATCTCACGAAGCGCGACCGCCCGGCTCAGGAGGCGGCCGTCAAATATTTTCTGCTCAGCGTCTTTTCGTCGGCGTTCGTCCTGTTCGGGTTCAGCTACCTGTACGGCCAGACGGGCACGACCAACATTCCAGCGATCCTGAGCAGTTACGCCGCGGCCGGCGCCGCCCGCCTGCCGGTGCTCGCCGTCATGGCCGTGGTCTTCATCGTCTCGGGTCTGAGTTTCCGCATCACGGCCGTGCCGTTCCACTTCTACGCGCCGGACGTGTACGAGGGTACGGGAACCGGTTCGGCGGCGATGCTGGCATTCGTGCCGAAGCTGGCCGGGTTCGCGGCGTTGATCCGCGTGCTCGGGTTGGCCACCGCGGGGCGCGGCGAGCCGGCGTTGGCCATCGACTTCCACGTGCCCTTGCTGTTGTGGATCCTGGCGGTCATCACCATGACGCTCGGCAACGTGTTGGCCCTGTGGCAGGACAACCTGCAACGCATCCTGGCGTATTCGAGCATCGCGCACGCCGGCTACATGCTGATCGGCCTGACGACGGCGCCGATCCTCTACATTCAGGATGCCGGCGGCGCACCGGGCGGCGTGCCGGCGCTCTTGTTCTACGTCGCCGCCTACGGCGCCATGACGCTGGGCGCCTTCGGCGTGATCGCACTGCTGAACTCGACCGGAAAGACCGTCGAGCGCGTGGACGACCTGGCCGGGCTGGCGCGCACACAGCCGGGACTCGCCCTCGTCATGTCGATATTCCTGTTCAGCATGATCGGGCTGCCACTGACGGCGGGCTTTGCCGGCAAGTTCGCGCTATTCTTCGGCGCTTTGACGTCGCCGCAGCCGCTGTTCTGGGCACTGGCGGTGATCGGAGCCGTCAATGCCGCGATTGGCGCGTACTACTATCTGCGCATCATCGGCGCGATGTATCTCCGTGGCGCGCTGCACCCGCTCGATCGGCCGCATTGCCTGGCCGGGCGCCTGGCGATCGCCGTGTGCGCCGCCGCGACGCTGATCTTCGGCGTCTACCCCGCGCCGCTGAAACAACTCGCCCAATCGACCGTCGCCGCCGCGCAGCGCTGATCTCGAGTCGGCAACGCGGTCCCACAGTGGCACGGTGAAATTCGGCCTCTCCGACGCTGGCTTCCCTGAATCTCAGCGGTTCACACGCTTTTCGACGCCGTCGTCGCCAACTCCGTTGCGGCTGGCTCCGCTGACTTCTGATCGTGAGAGGTACAGAACGATTGCAGGAGCAACAGCCCCGCGCCGGCGACGAGGAAGCAATCGGCGAAGTTGAACACCGGCCACTCGAACCAGTAGAAGTAGAGAAAATCGCGCACGCCGTGGAAGACGATCCGGTCGAAGAGATTGCCGAGCGTACCTGCCAGGATCAGTCCGAGCGCCAGACTCAGCGTGCGGTCCGCGGCGGCGGCGGGATGCCGCATCCACCACAGAATCGCGACCGCGGCACAGACGCTCACCACGGCGAAGAAGGCGTTGGCGTGTTTCTGGAAGTCGCCGCCCACGCCGAACAGCGCGCCCTGATTGACCCGCGGCAACACCGGACCATTGAGCCGTTGCAGCGGCGCTCGCCAGCCGGTTTCGATCGGCGCCTCGGTGAACTGCGCGATCAGGCGAAACACGCCGGGAATGATCTCGCACCGGCCTTCGCCACTCGGCCGCCACAGTGCCCGGAACATTGCGTACTTGGTGCCGAGATCGAGCGCCAGGCCGATCGCCACCACTGTCCAGAACAGGCCGCGAAACGAGCGTGGGGTCATGGTGAAAGTCCAGGCTCCCTGAGCACGGTAGCGCGCCGGCGCGACGCCGTCAAGAACGCTCCAGGCCGCGTATAGTGCCGAATCGTCGCCGCCGCAAGTCCGCTCGCGCCCGGAACAGCGGATCGGGCAAATGCGCGAAGTTGCCCATCTGTGCCCGGCGACGGGGCCAGGGAAGATTTTACAACGGCGAATTGAATGGACCGCCCCGGCAAGCCGGATCGGGCTTGACGGGAAGCGGCTCCGCGGGAATGGTTGCGCGGCTCTCCGGGGGGAGGTACGGGACCGTGCGCCGCTGGCTGGGTCGATGCCTGATCGCCGTCGCGCTGGCGCCGGTCGGCTGCGCCGCGGCGCCGAAAAAGACGCCGCCGGCCAGCATCCCCGCCGCAGATCCGAGCAAGCCCTTCTGGGCCGCCGACAACGCCGCGCCGACGGCGTCGATTCCCGGCCGCGGTGATCCGATCAACAAGCCCGGCAACGATCCGGAGATCGCCGGCGTACTCGCCGGCCGCGTCGTCGATGCGTACAACCGGCCCGTCGCCACCGGGTCGATCCAGGTCATCGAAATGGCCACGGTCGCGCCGCGGGCGCCCACCGAAATCGAACTCGAACCGAACAACCAGGGGCGGTTTTACATTCGCGGCCTGCAACCGGGGCGCACGTATCGGCTGATCGCCCGGTCGCGGGCCGATGGCCGACTGCTCGTCGGCGAAGTGCAGGTCCGCCCGCCGGATTCGCGCCTCCTGATCCCGATGAAAGAAGAACTGGCATCGGCGACCGCGCCGCCGATCCCCGGTTCGCCGGAACCACTCGTGCAGCGGCGGCCGGCCTCCGGCCAGGCGGCGCTCGGCCCGCCGCGGGTCGGCGATGCCGGCGTCCGGCCGGAATCCCCGACGGATCACTCCGCACCGCCGCACTCGTCGATGCCCACGCCCGCGCCGCCGCCGCCCGGCATGCCCGCCATCGGCGCCGATGCGTCCTCTCGCGGCGGCCCGATCGAGCCGCAGTCGTACTCGCCGGCGCCGGCAATCGCGGCGCCGCCGATCGCCCCGATGACCCCGTCGTGTCTCGTCCAGGCCGGGCGCGTGCGCTATCTCTCGCTCCGCGACCTCGACGGCCAGGTGTGGGACTTCGGACAGCATCGCGGCCGGTTGGTCCTGCTCGACTTCTGGGGCACGTGGTGCGGTCCGTGCGTCCGGGCGCTGCCGGAGATCGCCCGCCTGCATGCGCAGTACGCGGACCGTGGGCTGGAGGTCGTCGGCATTGCGTGCGAGCGGACCGCGCCCGCCGAGAGCATCCGCAAGGTGCGCCAACTTCAGAGCCGCGTGCCAGGATTGGACTACCGAATTCTGCTGGCGGAGGAGTCGGGCCGCTGCCCGGTGCAGGCGCAATTTCAGATTGCGGCCTATCCGACGCTTGTTCTGCTCGACGGCGACGGCACAATCCTTTGGCGCGGCAGCGACGCCGCCGAAGCCGACCGCGTCATCCGCCGACGACTGGGGTACTGAAGCGGGCGGAGCAGTGATCGCCACGCCGATCCAAACACTTCTTGTAGTTGATCGTCGCCTTTGCTCGCATGGATCCGGCGCCGCCACTGTGTACTGTTTCACCCGCTCTGACACATCGGCTAAGTTCGAGGTCGGCGGTGGTTGGGGCACCGATTTCAATGCCACGAGGGGGACCGATGCGCGAGGCCGGCCGGGCGAATTGCACGAGTGCGTCCACGAGGAAGTGGTGCGGACCAAAAAAGCGCAGCGGCTGGCCCGCGAAGTAGACGCTGGCGACCTTGGACATTGCGCCGCCGAGTTACTACCGCTGGCGTCGGCAGCGAGCCTGCGAACGTGGGCCGGCGCCGCTTAAGCCGGTGCCGCCGTTCGAGGCGACAGCCGAGGAGAAGACGGTGGTCCTGAAGTTCGCCCGGAAGCATTCGGCGCTCCGGCATCGGGAGTTGGCCTGGCGGACGGTGGATGAGGGCGTGGCGTGCCTGAGTCCAGCGACGGTCTATCGGATTTTGAAGGAGCAGAACCGGGTTTACCCATGGCGGCGGCGGACCAAGCGCTACCCGGAGGTGTAGGAGAAGGCGTGCCGGCCAGATCAACGATTACCGCCGCGACCCAGACGACTTGCAGGCCGCGCGCCGCGCGAAACTGGCCAAAGCCCGGCACCGCCGCCGCGAGGCGAATTTAGAACTGAGGCAACGCACCCTGCCGTATCTCGACCCGCTGGGTGTTGCTGAATGTGCCGGCCGATTTGTGCCATTGGCGGTGAAACAAAACATACCCGGCCACTTTGATTCAGAGTCCGGCACCGCAGATTGCCGAAGTCTGAGGTCCGCCTCGTGTCCCTGTTCCCAAACCATCGGCTTCTTGCGCTCGTCGTCCGTCCGGCGTCCAAGCGATGACGATTCCCGTTCGAACCCCGTTCCCCGCGTTGCGCCACGCCCGTTTTTGCACTACAATTGGGCGGGTTCCCGTTCGGAAATGGGATCGAGTCATGCGCGAAACGCTCTTGCGGCGGCGGCTCACGGTGGAACGGCTCGAGCCGCGGACGGCCCCAGCCGTCGTCCTCAACGTCAACGCCAATGCCGATATCCGGCTCATCGACCCGCGCATCTACGGCGTCGCCTTCGCCTCGACGAGCGACCTGAACGCGCTCAACGCCTCAACCAATCGCTCCGGCGGCAATGCGACGTCGCAGTACAACTGGCAGCTGAACGCGTCGAACCGCGCCCACGATTGGTACTTTCAGAGCATCGGTTCCGCCAGCGCCACCCCCGGGGCCGACGGCGATTCGCACATCCAGTCCTCCCGTGCCGGGTTCGCCGAGCCGATGCTGACCATCCCGATGGTCGGTTGGGTCGCCAAGCTCGGGCCGAACCGCGCCAAGCTGGCCGGCTACTCAATCGCCAAGTACGGCCCGCAGACCGACAACGACTGGCAGTGGTTCCCCGACGCCGGCAACGGCATCCAGGCCGGCACCAACGCCCGCATCACCTGGAACGATCCGAACGACGCCTCGATGCCAGCCGACGAGAACTTCCAGCGCGGCTGGGTGCAGCACTTGGTCAATCGCTGGGGGCTGGCGTCCGCCGGCGGCCTGCGCTACTACTTCCTCGACAACGAACCGTCGCTCTGGGCCTGGACGCACCAGAACGTCCACCCGCAGGGCACGGGCATGGAAGAAGTCCGCAACAAGATGATCAGCTACTCGGCCATGATCAAGTCGGTCGATCCCGGCGCCTTCGTCATGGGTCCGGAAGAATGGGGCTGGAATGGATACTTCTGGAGCGGGCTGGACCAACTCAACGGCAACGGAGCCGACCGCGCCGCGCATGGCGGCTGGGACTACCTGCCCTGGGTGCTCGATCAGTTGCGCCAATACGATCAGGCCAACGGCACGCGGACTCTCGATGCGTTCACGGTCCATTACTATCCGCAGGGCAACGGCGTCTTCGGCAACAACGTCTCCCAGGCCACGCAACTGTTGCGCAACCGGTCCACGCGGTCGCTGTGGGATCCGAACTACACCGATGAAAGCTGGATCAACCAGAAAGTCAACCTGATTCCGCGGCTGCGGCAGTGGGCGGATACTTACTACGTCGTCGGCACGCCGATCGGCATCACGGAGTATAACTGGGGCGCCGAGGGGCACATGAACGGAGCGACGGCCCAGGCCGACGTGTGGGGCATCTTCGGTCGGGAAGGCCTCACGATTGGCAACCGCTGGACGACGCCCGCGGCCGGTTCGCCGGCCTATCTGGCCATGAAACTCTGGCGGAATTACGACGGCCAGCGGAACGGCTTCGGCGACGTCAGCGTCCGCGCCACAGCGCCGAATCCCGATCAGGTTTCGGTGTTCGCGTCGCGGCGGACCAGCGACGGCGCCCTGACCGTCGCAGTCATCAACAAGAATCTCTACAACTCTGGCAACCCTGGCGCGACGACGGAAATCACCGTCAACCTCTCGAACTTCGCCGCGTCCGGCAACGCGCAGTTCTGGCGGCTCGCGGCCGTGAACCCCAGCAATCAGACCGTCGCCTCGATCACGCAGCAATCGTCCGTGCCGCTGACGAACGGCAGTTTCACGTTCAATGCCGCGATGCAGAGCGTGAACTTGTTCGTCATCATGCCGGCCGACCAATCGGCGCCGCAGGTGCAGTCGCTGGTGATCGGCGACGGCTCGGCGCAGCGGTCCAAGGTCGCCAGTGTCACGCTGACGTTCTCCGAGGTCGTGGCCCTCGGCGCCGGCGCCATCACCGTTCAGCGCGTCGGGACCGGCGGAGCGCTCACGCCGGTCGGCTTCACGCTCGATCTGTCCGGCAGCACCGGCGGCCAGACGGTCGCCCGGCTGAACTTCACGGGATCGCAGACGGCGTTCGGCTCGCTGGTCGACGGGCGTTACCAGATTGCGGTCGATCGACGCCTGGTGCTGGATTCCGGCGGGCGAGCAATGGCGGCCGATTACTCGGCCAACTTCCATCGCTATTTCGGCGACGTCAACGGCGATGCGCGGATCGACATCGCCGATTTCGGCGTCTTCTCGCTCGGCTATGGCACGCAGTCGGGCCAGGCGAATTACGTCGGCTACCTCGACTTCAACGGCGATGGACGCATCGACATCGCCGATTTCGGGCAGTTCGCGCTCCGATTTTTCACTACTCTTCCGTAAACGGCGGTTGCTGTCCGCCGCTTGGCATTCCCGCACAGCGGAAGAGGCACGATGTCCGAACTCTGTCTGGTCACCGGCGGCGCCGGATTCATCGGCTCGCATTTGGTCGAGGCGCTGACGGCTCGCGGCCGGCGCGTCCGCGTTTTCGACGATCTCTCGATGGGCTTGCGTTCCAACCTCGACGGGATCGCGCCGGCGCCGGAGTTCATGCTCGGCGACTTGGCCGACGCCGAAGCCGTGGACCGCGCCATGGCCGGGGTCGGCGTGATCTATCATCTCGGGGCGCTGGCATCGGTCGCGCGGAGCGTCGAGGCGCCGGCCGTGACCCATCGCGCCTGCGCCACCGGCACGCTCCACGTGCTCGACGCCGCCCGGCGGCATGGCGTCCGCCGCGTTGTCTATGCGGCCAGTTCCAGCGCGTACGGCGGCAAGTCGGACCCGAATGGGCAAGTCGAGGCCGCGCCCCTGGAACCGCTCTCCCCTTATGCCGCCGCCAAGCTCACCGGCGAACTGTACATGCAAGCGTTCGCCCACACCTACGGCCTGGAGACGGTTCGGCTGCGATTTTTCAACATCTTCGGCCCGCGGCAGCGCTCCGACAGCCCGTATTCCGGCGTCATCGCGCTATTCATCGCCGGCATGTCGGCTGGAACCGCGCCGACAGTTCACGGCGACGGGCTGCAATCCCGCGATTTCACCTACGTCGGCAACGCGGTGCAAGCGCTCATGAAAGCCGCCGAGACTCCCGGCGTTTCCGGTCGGGTATACAACGTCGGCGTCGGCGCGAGCATTACGGTCCTCGACCTCGTCGCAGCGCTGAATCGGCTGCTGGGGACCAACCTGAAGCCGAGCTTCGGCCCGCCGCGGCCCGGCGACGTGCGCTACTCCCGGGCGGACATCTCCGCCGCGAGAATCGACCTCGGCTACGCGCCCGACGTCTCGTTCGACGAAGGATTGAAGCGCACCGTCGAGTGGTATCGATCGCAGCGCTGAGGGCAAGTGTGCGCTGTCTTGCCGTGATTAGAGTTAGAGTTATCCACAGATGATCACAAGTTGACACAGATTACAGAACCGAATCTGTGATCCACTGTGTGAATCTGAGGAACGGTTTTGCATTTCGTCAGCGATTCGGAATTGACGCGATCAGTTTTGCGAATTCCTCGCGGAACTCCGGCGCGTCGCGGAGTTCTCGGAACTCGTTGGCAGTTTGCAATCGGGCGGCGTCCTGGAAACCGCCCTCGATCGCGCGGCGGAGCAATGCGATTGCCGTGTCGCCGCAAGCGCGGATGGCCGCGTCGCGGTCGGCCGGCTTCAGCCGGGAATCGCCGCGGGCGGCCGCGGCGGCCTGGGCCAGGTGCTCGGCCAGCGCCACCAGGCCGGGCCAGTTCGGCGGCATGTCGGCCGAGACGCGGCGCGATTCCGCCGCCGCTTTCGCATAGTCGTTCCGGTGGGCGAAAAACTCGACCAGCGCCACGCCGTAGACGCCAAGATTGGTGAGCAGGTCCGTGCGGCCGGGCGCGAGTTTGAGAGCCGCCTTTTGCCGATCATAAGCCGCCGACAATCCCGCCTGGCGCTGCAGCGCATTGTCGGCGTGCAGTTCCGCGAGCGCAAAGAGCGACCGGGCCACGTCGGCGAGCGGGTCGGGCTGGTCGGGAAAATCCGCGGCTCGCTGCTTCTGCTGTTCGAGGGCGCGCGACCAGGCGGCGATCTCATCCTTGCTCCGGCCAAGATGTTTCATCAGCCCGGCCTGGTTTAGAAACGTTTTGATGAGCACGGTGCGAGCGGCATCGGTCGCGGGCCGCCGCGCCAGGGCCGCTCCGAGCACGTCGGCCGAGCGGCCGTAAAGCGCCTCCGCCTCCGCGTATTGCTCCTGCCGGGCCGAAAGGATGCCGAGATTCAGCAGCGCTTCGCCGAGATCCGTCTGCACGGTGACCTCGTGCGGATCGTCGGCGGCGAGACGTTCGAGCAGCGGCAGCGCCTCACGGAGCGCCGCGGCGGCGGCGTCTGGCTGACCCTGCTGCTCGGCCAGCGCGGCGTGCCGATTCAGGCTCCGCGCGAGGCGATGGCGATACTCGTCCACGTCCGGATGCTCGGCGCTGAGTTGCCGATAGATGGCGCGGGCGGCATCGCGATCCGCGCCGCCGGCGGCGAGCCCCCGCGCCGACTCGATCAGCCCGGCGATATTGTCCAAAGCCTTGGCCCTTTCGAAACGGTAGTCCGGGACGCGGGGAAACTGCGTAGCCAGTCGCGCGAACAGCTCCGCGGCGCGGCGATACACGGCGATCGCCGCCTCGGTCTGCCCGACGAGGCTGCGCGCATAACCGAGAATCGCGATGCCGCGACCGAGTTCGCGGGCATAGATCGGATCGTCGACGGCAGCGGCCAGCGATTCCAGCGCGGCCACGCCGGATTCGACTTCGCGTCGGCCCTCGTCGATCCGCTGAGCGGCCAGGAGCACGCCGCCGAGATTCAGTTGCGTCCGGGCGGCTTCGAACCGGACTTCTCGAGGCGCGTCGGGTGATTCATTCGCCAGCCGCAGACTCGCCAGGGCGTCATGAAACGTGGCGAGCGCGGCGGCTGTCTCACCCCGCGCCGCCAACGCCGCCGCCCGGCTGTTCAAGAGCGACGCCCACTCGATCCGGTAGTTAGGCACATCGGGCTGTTCCCGCACCAGTTGCCCAAGCAAGTCCGACGCCCGGCGGAACGCGGCGTCGGCCTCGGCCCGCCGGTTGCTCGCCTCGAACACCGCGGCCAATTGCCGCAACGAATCCGCTTCGCCCTTGCGATTGAGCGGCTGATCCGGTTCGCTGGCCACGAGGTCGGCAAACAATCGTGCGGCTGATTGGTACGCATCGATCGCCCGTCGGCGATCGCCCTGCAATTCGCGGACTCGGCCGACGCGCTGCATCGCCCAGCCGGCCTCGCGGCGGACGGCCGGATCGCCGCCATCGGCGCCCTGCAAAAAGCCCTGGTAAAACTTCGCGGCCGATTCGAGCAATTCCCGCTGCAGGCGCTCCGTCCGTGGTTCATTGCGCAGCTTCTGATCCCCGACGCGGGTCAGAAATACGTCCATGGCCTGGCGTGCGGCATCGAAATTCGCCGCGGCACGCGCCGATTCGCGCTGAGCGCGATCGCGCTGTTGCTCGGCCAGGTCCTGAAGTTGCTTGGCGACGACGGCGTTGTGATGCTCCTCCTCCGCCTGATGATATTTCAGCCGGGCGATCGTGAGGGATGCCGCGACGGCGCCGACGATGGAAACGGCGGACAGGGCGATCAGCGCGGCCGTGGCGGGTCGGCGCCGCGACCATTTCCAGATTGTCTCGAACCAGGAAGTCGGGCGGGCACGGATCGGTTCGCCGGCCAGGAATCGTCGGAGGTCGTCGGCCAGGTCGGCCGCGCTGGCGTAGCGGCGGTGAGGCGATTTCTCCAGGCACTTCAGGCAGATCGTTTCCAGGTCGCGCGGGATCGCCGGCTGCCAGCGGCGCGGCGGCACCGGCTCCATGTTGCGCACTTGCAGGATCGTCGCCATCGGATCGGCGCCGAGAAACGGCGGACGGCCGGTCAGCGCGTCGTACAGGATCGTGCCCAGGGCGTGGATGTCCGTCGCGGGGCCGATCTCCTTGGTGCGGCCCTCCGCCTGCTCCGGCGACATGTAACTCGGCGTGCCGAGAATCGCTCCGGTGCCGGTCAGGCCCGACTCACTCTGGAGATCCTTCGCCAGGCCGAAATCGGTGATCTTCGGCGCGAAGGGCAAGCGCACCGCCGCGGCCCGCTCCGCCGCGGAGGTACTGGTCGCGGAATCGGCCTGGGTCTCGGCGTCATCGTGAATCTTGAGTAGGATGTTGGCCGGTTTCAGATCGCGGTGGACGATGCCGTTGGCGTGAGCGTATTGGACGGCGCGCGCCAGCAGTTCGACCAGGGCGGCGGCCTGCCGCGGCTCGAGAGGCTGGCTGTTCAGCCGCTGCTGGAGCGACCCGCCGTCCACGAATTCCAGCGAGAAGAACGGCAGACCGTCGCGCTCGCCGACCTCGTACACCTGCACGATGTTGGGATGCTGGAGCCGGGCGACGGCGAGCGCTTCGGCGCGGAAGCGTTCGCGCTCGCCAGTGCCGGCGTGCGCTCCGGCGATGATCATCTTGAGCGCGACGAGCCGGTTCAGCCCGCGCTGGCGGGCCTTGTAGACGACGCCCATGCCGCCGCGACCGAGCACGCCCAGCACTTCGTACCCGGCGATATCCGGGACACGGGCTTCGGCGGGCAGATCCGCCGGCTCCGGCCGCGGCGCCTCGTCCAGGGTGTCGGCGGAAAGCGACGCCGATGGACTGCTTGGATTCGCTTCGACCGGCGGCTCGACGAACTCGCCTGTTGAGCTCGACGAATCGGACTCTGGCGGTGCGTCCATCGTGACGTTGGACGTCTCGGGCGCCGCGGTTGTGCGATCGCCCGGTGCGGCCGACGCATTGACGAGGCAACTGGCGTCGCAGATCAGCGTGTCGCCGGGCGGAAGCTCCGTCGGGGGCGCCGGACTCGCCGCGGCGTCCGGCGCGACCGGCAGGACGACGACCGTGGACCGATCGCCCGGCAATTTCAGCATGAACTCCTGGGTGGAAAGACCCTCAGCGTCCACAGGCAGCGCGGGAGGCGCGAGCGGACTTCGCGGCCGGTGCCGCAGCGATTCCGCGTAACTCATCCCGGATTCGTCGACCGGCGGTTCATGCGGTCCGTCGGGCCGGCCGGTCCGCACCTCGAACACGTCCGCGGAGCGGCAGTCGGGGCAGAACGTCAGCGGTCCGAGTTCGCCAATCCAGGCGTGTCCGTTTACGCAGCGCCAATGTCGCGGCATCACTCGCAGCTCACTGTCAACCGATCGGTTCGCCGTCGGATGGATTCGAACTCATCACGAAACCACGATGGTCGGACAGCACGAACGTGGAGTCGATCTGTGTGCTGTCGTTCTGTCGCATACTCGTGATGGGTCGGCCAGTTTCATGCTGGCGATTTCCCAGCCACGGCTCTCATTCGCCGGCACCTCTCAGTATAATCACGCCGGCCCCGCGCCGCAGCGATCCGCTTTGTGTTTGAGTCAGTGCGATCACAGTTCGAACGCAGAAACATGGCGACGAACCTGTGTCAGACGAAGTGCGTCTTCGAAGTCCATGACGCAGGCTCGACGCAGTGAATACACGAAAGAGAAATCTTGAAGGCGAAGGCGTTGTCGTGATTCCCCTCGAATGTCTGAACGTGAAAAGGAAATGAGATCGTACCGCCGATTCACGCGCATTGACACAGGCTCGGTTTCTTCATCTGTGCGGATCTGTGTTCATCTGTGGGGCACTCTTCTTTGGAAGTCGGCCGAACGGTTCATCGCACACGCAACGGAAGCGATTCGATGGCTCATCGGGTGGTGATCGTCGGCGGCGGATTCGGCGGGCTGAACGCGGCGCTGGCGCTGCGATCGGCGCCGGTCGAAGTGACATTGATCGACCGGCGGAATTTCCACTTGTTTCAGCCGCTCTTGTACCAGGTGGCGACCGGCGGGTTGTCGCCGGCCAACATCGCCGCGCCGCTGCGGTCGGTGCTGAGCCGGCAGCGGAATGCGCGGGTGATTCTCGGAGAGGTGGAGTCGATCGACGTCGCGGCGCGCGCCGCGGTGCTCACCGGCGACCGAATCGAATACGACACGCTGGTCGTCGCCGCCGGCATGAGTCATTCGTACTTCGGCCGTCCGGAATGGGAAGAACACGCTCCCGGGTTGAAGACAATCGAAGACGCGACGGCCATTCGCCGCCGCGTGCTGCAAGCCTTTGAAGACGCCGAACGGCAGCCCGATCCGAAGCTCGGAGCCGACTGGCTGACCTTTGTGGTGATCGGCGGCGGGCCGACCGGCCTCGAAATGGCCGGCACGATCAGCGAACTCGCCCGGCACACGCTGCGACACGATTTCCGAAGAATTGATCCATCGAAAGCCCGCGTCATCCTCATCGAGGGAGCGGATCGCGTCCTGCCGACGTTCCGCGAAGCGATCTCCGCGCGCGCCGCCCAGTTGCTATCCCGACTGGGGGTGGAGGTATGGACCAATTCGCGCGTGACGGACGTATCGGCGGGCCGGGTCACGGTCCAGCGGCCGAGCGGCGTGACTCTGGTGCCGGCGGCGTGCGTGATCTGGGCCGCGGGCGTTCAGGCCGTGCCGCTGAGCCGACAACTGGCCGAAGCCACCGGCGCCGCTACCGATCGCGCGGGCCGCATCCGCGTCGAGCCGGACCTCACAGTGCCGGGCCATCCGGAGATTTTCGTCATCGGCGACATGGCGGCCGTCGAATGGCGACGGCCGGGGGAACCGCCGACGACGTTGCCGGGCGTCGCCCCCGTGGCCATCCAGCAGGGCCGCTACGTCGCCGATGTCATTCGGCGGCGATTGCGCGGCCAGACTGTCGCGCCCTTTCGTTACCGCGACAAGGGCGCCATGGCGACGATCGGCCGTGCCGCTGCCATTGCCGATCTCAATTGGACCTGGTTCTCCGGATGGTTCGCCTGGCTGATCTGGCTCTTCGTGCACATTGTCTATTTGATTCGTTTCGAGAATCGCGCGCTCGTCCTGTTTCAATGGGCGTGGAACTGGGCGACCCGCAATCGGACGGCGCGGCTGATTACCGGTGACGAGCCCCGGCGCAATCCTTGCTGATCGGCCGCGACGCTCCGAAGCGCGTCGCACACTTTTCCGGATTTTCCTTGCGATTGGCGCTCAATCGGGTAAACTCTTTCCTTGCTGTTATGCGGTGCATCGGGATATGCGAGTCGAGGGAGAGCTATGAAGGTCCGCGATCGACTGATCGTCATGGGCGCTGTGGCCGCTCTGGCCACTGCCGCAACTCCGGCGTCCGCGCAGGTCATGTGGGCGGTCGACAGCAGCCGGGCGCTGTACACGATTGACATCACGACCGGCGCCAAGACGCCGGCCGGAACTGTCTCCGCCAACGCCGGCACGACTGGCGGCCTCGCCTACGATCGAGTGAACAACATCGTCTACCTGACGTCGACCAGCAACGACTCGCTGTACACGCTCGATCTCGCCACCGGCAACGCCACGCTTATTGGCGCCTATGGCGACGCCGCCGTCGTCATGCACGGCCTCGAATTCGACGACAGCACGGGCAGGCTCTATGGCATGTCGTCGCACAACGCCGGGCTGTACGAGATCAACAAGACGACCGGCGCCGCGACGCTCATCGGCTTGTCCGGCGCGTCGAGCTTCATGAACCTCGGCTACAATCTCGACACGAACGTGATGTACGCGACGTCGTCCGGCACCGACAGCTTTTACTCGATCGACCTGACGACCGGGGCAGGCACGTTGATTGGGCCGCTCGGCGGTCCGACCAATCCCAACGGTTTGGCTTACAACTGGAGCAATGGTCAGCTCTATTTGATCGACAATACGACGGACAACCTGTACACGATCAACATGGCGACCGGGGCGGCGACGCTCATCGGCTCCACCGGCACCGGCAATCTGCTCGGCCTGGCCTGGATCGAGCCGATCCCCGAGCCGAGTTCGCTGGCTCTGGCCGGCTGCGTCGCGGCGGCTGCCGCCGCTTATCGGCGCTATCGAAAAGTCCGACATTCAGTCGAGTGAACCCGACGAGTCGCGCGAGCAACGACCCAGACGGCGTCTCGTCTGGGTCGTTTCGTTTTCGGCGTGGATTCTCGGATTTCGTGCTTCGGATTCCGAGGTTCGCAATACCTGCCGGATCACTTCCAGAACTTGTGCTCCATCAGGCCGGTATCCACTGAGCCATCGACGAAGCGCGGGTAGTTCATGATGGCGGCGTGGAGCGGGATCGTCGTCTTGATCCCTTCGACGCGGAACTCGCTGAGCGCCCGCCGCATGACGGCGATGGCCTCGGCGCGCGTCGGCTGATGGACCAGCAGCTTGGCGATCATCGAATCGTAGTTGCTCGGCACTCGGTAGCCTTGGACGACGTGGGTATCGACGCGGACGCCAGGGCCCCCGGGCACCTGCCAGCGCGTGATCGTGCCGGGGCTGGGACGGAAATCGGCGGCCGGGTCCTCGGCATTGATCCGGCATTCGATCGCCGCGCCGCGGTGCACGATCTCATCTTGGCGGAATCGCAGCCGTTCGCCGGCGGCGATGCGAATCTGCTCCCGAACCAAATCCACGCCGGTCACCAGTTCCGTCACCGGATGCTCGACCTGAATTCGCGCGTTGACTTCGATGAAGTAAAAATTGTGGTTCTGATCGAGCAGGAACTCGCAGGTGCCGGCGTTGTAGTAACCGGCGGATTGAATCAGCTTCACGGCGGCGTTGCAGATCGCCAGGCGCGTTTCGACCGGGAGATTCGGCGCCGGCGACTCCTCAACGAGTTTCTGATGCCGCCGCTGCAATGAACAGTCGCGCTCCCAGAGGTGGACGGCGTTCCCGTGGCGATCGGCCAGGATCTGCACTTCGACGTGGCGTGGCTTCTCGATGTACTTTTCGAGGTAGACGCTGCCGTCCTTGAACGCTTTCTCGGCTTCCTGGGTGGCGGCGGCAAAACCGGCGCGGAGGCTGGCTTCGTCCTGCGCGACGCGCATGCCGCGCCCGCCGCCCCCCGCCGCCGCCTTCACCAGCACCGGATAGCCGATCTGTTGAGCCACGGTGACGGCCTGGGCCACGTTGGCGATCAGCCCGTCGCTGCCCGGAACGACCGGCACGCCGGCGCTTCGCGCCAGCTTCCGTGCCGCATCCTTGTTGCCCAGCGCCCGCATCGCCGATTCCGGCGGCCCGATGAACTCGATCTTGCACGCGCGGCACACCTCGGCGAAGTGCGCGTTTTCCGACAGGAACCCGTAGCCGGGGTGAATCGCCTGCACGCCGGCGAGCTCCGCGGCGGCGATGATGGGGCGAATGTTGAGGTAACTTTCCGCGGCCAGCGGCGGCCCGATGCAGATCGCTTCGTCGGCCGCTTCCAGATACGCGGCGCCGCGGTCGGCCTCGCTGAACACGGCCACGGCTTCGATGCCCAGATCGTGGCAGGCGCGGATGACGCGCAGGGCGATTTCCCCGCGGTTGGCAATCAGCACTCGTTGAAACACCGGATTATCCCGCTGGATCGACTTCGAACAAGACCTGCCCGTACTCCACCGGTTGCGCGTTGTCGACGAGCACGCGCGTGACCACGCCGGAGCACTCGGCGTGAATCTCGTTGAAGATCTTCATCGCTTCAATGATGCAGACGACGGTATCCGGATTCACGCGGCTGCCGACGGAGACGAACGGCGGCGAATTGGGATCGGGCCGGTTGTAGAACGTGCCGGGCGTCGGGCTTTTGATGGTGGCGAGCGCTTTCTCCGGCTTCGCGGCGGCCGGGGCCGCGGCGGCCGATGGAGCCGCGGGGGCAGCGGCCGGCGCCGCCGGAACCACCGCCGGCGCCGCTGCCATCGCGACTCCGCCGCGCCGCAGTCGGATCCGCCGCGGCCCTTCCCGCAAATCAATTTCGTTCAGATCGTGCTGACCCATCAACGACAGCAGCGCTTTGATCGTCCGCACGTCGAAGGGTCGCGGGGATTTGTTGTTGTCTTCGGCCGGCACGCAGGGCCTCCTCGCTGGGGAAGGACTAGACTCGCGCCGCGGCGAAGTCGCGCGGCAGGGTCGACAGCCGCTCGTATCCGTCGGGCGTCACCAGCACGTCGTCCTCGATCCGCACGCCGCCCCAGCCCGGCTTGTATGCGCCGGGCTCGATCGTCACGACCATGCCCGGCTGGAGCATGTCGGTGGAACTGGCGCGCAAGTCCGGCGCTTCATGCACTTCGAGTCCCAGTCCGTGTCCGAGGCCGTGAGTGAAGGCGTCGGCCAGACCGCGCTCCGCCAGGGCCGCGCGGGCGGCGGCGTCCACGTCCCGCGCTGCCACTCCAGGTCGAATCGCCGCCAGCGCCCGCTCCTGAGCGGCCAGGACCGCGTCGTACAGGCGCTCCAGCTCGGCGATCTCGCCGTCGGCGCGCGGCGGACCGGATCGAAACCATGATGTACGAGTGACGAGCATTCGCGTCAAGTCGCTGCAATAGAGCGGTCCGCGAGCGCCCCAGTCGATGAGCAGAAAGTCAGCCGAGGCCACCGTCCGCGCCGTCGGCGGAGCATGGGCCAGGGCCGACCGCGGGCCCACGGCGACGATGCTCGGGAAACTCGTCGCGCGTCCGCCGGCCATGCGGATGTACTGTTCCAGGGCGGCGCACAGGTCGTCTTCGCTCGCCGCGCCCCGGAGCGTGGCGCGAAACATGGCAAAGGCGCGCTCGGCCATCGCCACGGCGTCCCGAATCTGCCGGACCTCGTCCGCGTCCTTGATCATTCGCAGCGTTTCGACCAGCCGCGTCGTCGCCGTCCAAGTCACGGCCGGCGCCTGCTCCTTCCACGTCTCGAGCAGCGCGATCGTGACGTGATTCGCGTCGATCCCGACCGTGCGATAACCGAGCTGGCTCACGACCTGGGCGACGACCGGCGGCGTGGTGATCGTCGGCGGGCGGATATGGACGTCCAGGCCCGGACATTCCTCGGCGATCTGCTCCGTGAATCGTCCATCGCTGATCAGCAGAGCGCGGTCCGGGGCGACGACCAGGTAACTCGCTTCGCCCGTGAAGCCAGTCAGATATGTCACGTTGACCGGCTTGCTCACGATCGCGGCGTCGAGGCCGCGGGTCCTCAATTCGACCGTCAGCCGATCGCGCCGTGCCGCATGAGTCATGTCGGCCTCCTCGACGCGGACCGCGGCGATCGATTCTGGCCGCCGGCGGCTCGATTCCGCATGCATGCCGCCTGATCTTGGCAAGTCCCGGCGGATTGGTTATGGCCCCCGATAAGGTACAGGACGGCTCGAAGTTGCCTAGTGGAGCAGGAACATGGCGGGATCGGCGCAAGCGGCGGCGGCGCTCGCGGGGTTGGACGCCGCGGTGAAAGGGGAATCCTCGGCGGCCAGCGATCGAGTGCCGCTGTTCGCGCCTGCGGAGCAGGCCGTTCCGGTGACCGGAGCGGAGGCCCCGCGAGCGCGCGTCAGCCGGATCGAACCGGCGCCGCCGCCGAAGATTCCATTCGAGAAATCGGCGCCCGAGACGATCGTGGGCTGGCGGGGCTACGACGCAGCCGATCTGGCGCCGGCTACGGCGGCGCTGGCGCTTGCCACGGCCGTCGCGCTCACGTTCGTTCAGCCGTTCGTCCCGCCAACCTGGCGAACCGAGCTCGTGGTCGCGCCGTTGGCGGCGCTGTGGGTCGGGCATGCGATTCGCGGCGGCTATCGACTGCTGACGTTTCGCAGCCTGATCACGTCGCGCCGGCTGTTTCGCACGCGCGGACCGCTCTATCCGGCCGATGCACCGCTGGACTTGGGCGCCGTCGCTCGGGTCGAGGTCGTTCGCACGCCGTGGCAACGATGGCTGGGAATCGGGACGATCGTCGTCACGCCCGAAGAGAGCAGCGGGCTGGCGCCGATTGCGTTGCCGGCCCAGCGCCGGCCGGCGGCGCTACTGCAACGGATAGAAGAAGCGGCGGCCGCGGCACGAACGGGCGCGACGTTCAGCCTACCGGCGCACGGGGGACGAGCTGTTGCCGATCGGCCGAGCTGAGGCCTCCGCAGTCAGTCGGGCAGACTCGCCGCTTCGCCTCCGGCCCGGGTCGCCAGCGCCGGCAATATTGCATCAGCTGAGTAGGCGAAGAATCGCACCGACCCGTCGCACAACAAGAAATGGCCGCCGCCCGGATGAAAGCTCCAGAAGTGGAACATATCGCAGGGGTCGTTCGGCGGCGGCTGCCGGAAGGAATACGGCCCCGGCGGACAATGCGCGTACTTCCGCGCGATGCGGATTTCCCGGACGCCGAGGATGTACTCGGCCGAGCCGGTCTGTTCCTGCCCCCACCCGGCATACCACCAGCCGAGACTGTGCCCGAGCGCCGGCGGCCGTTCACCCGCGGCCAGCGTGTACGTCGTGCCGTCCGTCACGTCGGTCAGCCGCACCCGCGAATCGGTGAACAGCACGCCGTCGCGCCGGCGAAGGTCGATCCCTTCGACGCCCAGATAATCGGTAAACGCGACCTGGAAGACGCCGTAATCCCAGGCCGACTGGCTGCGGTCGTCGCTGGGGCACAGCACCGCGCGCCAGACGTAGCCGAGGATGGGCAGATGCGGCGGCTTCTGAAAGAACCGCTCCTGGGCGAACGCGCTCACGGCTTGCTTCCACAGTGCCTCCTGTTCGAGGTGCGGCAAGAGCCGCGTCAGCCAACTCATGTGCAGAAACGGATCGGCGCCGTTTTGGAAGCTGCACCCCGGGGGCAGAACCCCGTGCGCATCGTGGTAATGGTGCAGCCCCAACCCGATTTGCTTGAGGTTGTTCAAACAGGCCGTGCGCTGAGCCGCGGCGCGGACCTTTTGGACGGCGGGCACCAGGATGGCGATCAAGAGCGCAATGATGGCAATGACCACCAACAGTTCCAGCAAGGTGAACGCCAAGCGTTTCGCATCACCGTTGGCAAGCTTCGGATTCGAATCGGCGTTTGAACGAGGAGTTTTCGGGCGCGTGAGAGTCCAACCAATGGCCGACAGCACGGCCAGAGTCCCGGCCAGCGCAATGGTGACCGGCCCGACGCGGAGGCTGTCGGCTGCGCCGAAACACCCACACGACAGTTCCAGGCCTTTCCAGAGCGCGATTGCCTGAGCCGCAAGGAAAACCATGAGCATTGCAAAGGCCAGAATGTAAGCCGACGGCAGCCACCACTTGGCAATCAGGCTGATCGCCACCGTGATCTGCAGAAAGGGCAGCACCATCGCGATCCATTTGCCCAACTCGATCCCGGTCTGCTGATACGAGTACACGCTGGACAGGAAGTAATAGGGGTTGCCCAAATGCGCGAACGAACTGCGCAGCAACAACAGCGCGATGCCGATCCCGATCAGCCGCTCCAGGCAGTGGGCAATTCCGGCGCTGGTCCGGCAGGACTGGTTGTTAGTCGCCGCGCTTCGCATTTCTGGCCTCGCGCTCTTGCCACGCCACCCAGCCGCCCGGAAACAAGGCCACGTTCCGATAGCCGCGGTAGTGCAAATCCGCGGCGATGACTTCACCCCACTTGCAATACTCGCTCTGGCAGTAAACGATCACGCGCCGGTCGCTGGGGATCGCCGAGAGCAGCCGGCTGCGCTCGACCAGTCCCGCGTAGATCGGCAAATTGATCGCGCCCGGCAGATGGCCGTATTCAAAGTCCGCCGGAAACCGCGCATCCACGAATGTCGCCGCACCCCGATTTGCGAGTTCGGCGACGGCCTCAACATCGACCGAGGGCAACGATGGCGTGAAGTGGTTTCCGACGACCGCGGCCACGGCCGGGCGATTGCGAAAGAACCCGTCGTCGTGCAAAGCATGCGCGAGCAGCGCCGCCAAGGTCGCAAACACACAGAGCGCCGGCGCAGCTGGGAAGCAGCGCCTCGATTGCGAGCTCGAGATGAGCCGGCGCGTGAGACACATGGGCGCGGCCACCAAAAGGAGGAGTGCCGCGAACTCCAGCCAGGCCAACACATGACCAGACCAACGATTGGCGGACTCCTTGGCCACGACTAACCCCACGCCATCCCAGAGCGACAACAGGTCCGCGAACGAATAGTGCTGGACTTCATACGGCGGATCGACGATCCGAGCTTGATCCCCGTCGCAGCCGAGAAAGAGCACCCAATGGCGGTAAGGCATGCCTTTCCCTGGCCTGCGAACGTGCAGAATCACCGGATTGGAACTAGCCCGGAGAAAACCCGCGGTGAGCCCCTGCATCGGCTGAGCTTGCCCGCCGAGATCGTTGACCGCCGCGGACAGTTCCCCCAGCGTGCTGCCCGAATACGATCCGACGTATTTCCGTTCCAGCAATTCCTCGAATCGGACGTTGACTCCCTGTGCACGCAGAGCCGCGAAGACGCAGTAGATTCCGCAGTACGGGCCGCCGGAGAATTCGACTTTCTTCGGTTCAGTCGCTGACGGCGCAGACTGGGCCCGAGCTGCGCCGGAAACTGCGGCGAGCAGTACAGCGGAGCCGATCGCCATTGCATTCATGAGCCGCACGCCGGGTCTATGCCAGTTTTCGAGCGCGCCGCAGGAACCAGTATGACGCCGCCGCGGCCACAAGGATGCCGGCCAGGAGCAGCGCCCGCTTCTGCCACGAGCCGGCTTGAAACCAGTGGCCTTCCAGGTTGGCGACCGACGGTTGGTTGACGCTCTTCACGATCTTGCCGTCTTGCCATTCGTGATTGATGCTCCGACTGCCCTCAACAGTGACGTGCATGCCGTTGGGAATGACTGTCTTGATTTGGAACGTATCCGCCGAAAAGTTGGGCGCGAGGTTGATCTCCGAGATGGCAACCACGGTTCTTGAGTTTGTCACCGTCCCATTCGCTTGCCGGATTTGCCAGGCGCTCGAGTAACCGGAAATGACGTCGCGATCGTTGACCCGCGCATATTTCGCGATGTCGACTTGTTGAGTGACGAGATCCCATGGTCCGCCGTATTCTGGAGGCACGGCGTTCATGGTGACAATCTTGCCGTTGCCGATCATCAACTCGTCCGGTCCTTCTTTTCTCTGAGTGATTCGGCGCGGGGCCAAGCCCCGAGCCGGATCGTACCAGATGGTGTGTTTTCCCCACCGACTGGTGCTGGTGAGGACTGTGTATGTGCGCCCGTCGATCGGCCGCTGCGAGACTTCGAGCGCACCGCCGCGCAAAACGTCGATGAGTATCTCACGGTTGTGGTCCACGCCGCCATTCGGAAACGGAGCCAGCGATTCGTAGACCACTCTCCTCCTCTGTTTTTCCGCAGCGCCTAAATGGACGAGCATTGCTTTTGGTTGCATCGTGGCGGCGTCAAGTACGACCGAATAACAGCCGGTCGCATTGCAGACTGTCTCATTGGCCTCTCGCGTAGTCACGAGCCGCCCATTCTCGAGATAGCGTGTTTTGCAGTGGGATTGTATTCTCCACAGACCGTGATCGCGCCATACGCGATGCGACTCCTCGCGCCGTGGCCCATCCTTGGGGCTGCTTGCATGGTCTCCAAAGGACTGCGTTTCGACGCGAAACGATGCGTGCTCGAAATCAGCGATCGCCTGGGCGAAGCGAGCGAGAAGATCTTCAGTCGTCGGCGGGCTCGCTCCGGCGACCGCGAGAACCAACGCTAAGGAAGCGGAGACGTTCATACACACCGATTCGTGGCGTCTCTCATCACGCGGGACATTCTGACCGGCATACAAAATAACGTGGCTGTACGTGGCGACATTACTTTGCCCAATGATGGGGCCAGGCAGTTCGACGTACTAGTTTTCCCCCTTCTGCTTGACTTCGGTGCACTTTGTCTCCACCAACTTCATGCTATATGTCAACGGGCACTTAGGCGGCGGTTGACCTTTGCAAACTTGAACGTCATTTTCCCATCGCTTATTCAGTACGCCGCCCTCTGCAACCGGTTTTTTGCTTGTATAGTTCGTCGCGCCACATCCTTCGTTGCACTGGAAGGTGTCGCTGTCCGATTGACCGTTGCAATCCGGATCGAGACCTGGCTCCGGATCGGCCCCGAATAACGCAAGGATCGACCACTCCGAGGCACTTCGTGGTCCGCCTTCCGAGACCGCGACAACGAGCAAGACAGCCATTGCAGACACTCGAATCAAACGGCTAACCATGACTCACCTCCCTCGGACACTGCGCGCGGCCGCACGCTTCGCCCGTCAAAGCGCTCCGCGGCCGCGCAGCTACCCTGTAAAGACGGACCCTCAGCGCTGAGGGTCGGAATCCCGCAATGGAAGTTGGCTGCCGGCCGCACCAAATGGAAATGCAGCCTCACAAAGCGTGCGCTGCCCCGCCCCCCCCAAAAAATTGGGGTGAGAGATCGCATTCGCGAGGAGCCGGATCGTTTGCTTCCGCTGGGTCAACATGGCCGCGCTAGGACCTGAACCGCTCTGATTGACCCGATCCTAAACCTCGACCAGGCCAATGTCAAACGGATTGCGAAAAAACTCCGACGACCAATCGGAATCGCAGCGGCCCCGATGGGACACGAGCATCTGCGACCCTTAGCCGCGAGCGGGAGTCTGCGGCGCCGAGCGAGCGGCGATGATGATGCGCGCCGCGGCTTCCGCGTCGCTCAGCGCGTCGTGGTGCCGCAGCGGGATGCCCAGCCGGGCGCAGACGTGCGGCAGCTTCGTCGGGTAGATGCCCCAGCGGCGGCGCGCTTCGCGCATCGAGCACACAAATGGCGCCGGCGGCATCGGCAGCCGCGCAGCCGCGCAACACGCCGCCAGCACCCCGCGATCAAATCCCGCGTTGTGCGCCACCAGGAACTCGGCCCCGTCCAGGATCGATTGGGCATCGCTCCACACGTCGGCGAACGGCGGTTCGTTCTTCACGTGGTCCCACGTGATGCCGTGCAGATAACTGAAATGGATGGACGATCGCGGCGGACGAATCAGTCGGGACACGCGCGCCGTCACGTCCCAGTTTTCGACGCGCACCAGGCCAACCGCGCAGGCGCTGTCCGGCTGATAATCGGCCGTCTCAAAGTCGATGGCGACGAAGATCGGCGGCATGCCGAAGTTCTCGAGAGCTGATCGTGAAATCCGAGCGCGGCCGAGCCGCCGCCCATTGAACCTGCGGCACATCGCAGCCGCACACGGAAGACAAAAGAAGTCTACGGTCGTTTATCCTCCCGGAAGTCCGCCGCGGAGTCTGTTCTACGAATTCCCGCGGACCCTGAGTTTTGGGCAATTCAGCGAATGCGACCTCGCGGCCTGCCCTCAGTAGAACAGAGACACAGGGACACCAAGGAGTGGTTGGCATCGAGCCTCGGTGGCTTGGCGATCGATTTCACCGGGTTGCGGTAGATCGAAAGAGGAGTGGAGATGGCCGCTGTAGCGCCGTCGATTCTGGCTGCGGATTTCGCGCGACTGGGTGAGGAAGTCGCGGCGGTGGAGCGGGGCGGCGCGCACCGCCTGCATATCGACGTGATGGATGGCCACTTCGTGCCGAACCTGAGCATGGGCCCGGCCGTGGTGCGCTCGCTTCGGCCGCGGACCCGCCTCCTCCTCGAAGTCCACCTGATGATCACCGATCCGGACAAGTATGCCGAGCCGTTCCTGAACGCCGGCGCCGATCGCTTGATCGTGCATCACGAGGTGCTGCCCGAACCGCGGCCGCTGCTGCGCCGCATCCGCGCCGCCGGGCGAAGTCCCGCAATGGTCATCAATCCCGATTCGCCGGTCGAGGCGCTCGAGCCGTATCTCGCCGAGATCGACCTCGCGCTGTGCATGACCGTGCACCCCGGATTCGGCGGGCAATCGTATCTGCCGGACAGCAACGAGCGCATCCGCAAACTTCGAGCTCTGATCGATCGGCACAATCCGAAGTGCGAGTTGGAAGTGGACGGCGGCGTGGATCGAGAGACGGCGCCGGGCGCGCTCGCGGCCGGGGCCACGGTGCTCGTCGCCGGCACGGCGATCTTTCGCGCGCCCGAAGGCCCCGAGGCCGCCACGCGGGCGCTGGCCGCCCTCTGATGCGTGACCCGATCACGCCGCGCGGTCGGCCTGCACCGGCGGCTGGTGCTTCCACCGGCGGTGCAGCCAGAAATACTGCCGCGGATCATGCCGCACAAGCCGCTCCAGCGACGTGGTCATGCGCTGGGTGACGGCGCGGACGGCGTCGGGCACTCCAGCGTATTCCTCCGGCCGGATCAAGTCGGTCGTGCGGAGCGTGTATTCGAGCACGCCGCCGGTGCGCTGCATCCCGCCGATGACCATCAGCGCCTTGCTGCGCAGAGCCAGGACGGCAATGGCCTTGTGGGTCGAGGCTGGCCGGCCGAAGAATTCGACGAACATGCCCCGCGCGCCAGCGTCCTGATCGCCGATCGTGAATACCGCGCCGCCGCGCGCCAGCACGTCGCGCATCTCGGCCGCGTCGCCATTCTTCGACAGCACGACGCCGCCGGTCAACTCGCGGTGCTTCGTGACCACGCGGTCCAGGTAGGGATTGTCGATCGGGCGGGCAACCATGTGCCCGCGAATGCCGAACATCCCCGGCCAATAAGCCGACAACTCCCAGTTGCCATAGTGCGCCGTGACGAGCATGATCGGCCGGCGACAGGTCAGGAGCATCTGCCAGAGATCGGGGTCTTCGATGGCGATGCGCCGCCGCCAGGTGCTGCGCCGGAGCTTCCGCGGGAAGAGCGCCATTTCGAGGAACATGACCCCGAAGTGCTCATACACTTCGCGGACCAGTCTGGCGATCTGCGCTTCGGAATACCGGCCGGGAAACGCCCGGCGCAGATTCTCAGCCGCGACCTCGCGGTGCCGACGATCGATTCCGTGCGCCAGCCACGCCAGCCAGCGCACCAGACCCAGCGACCAGGTCAGCGGCAACATCAACAGAGCCGCCGCCATGACGCGCAGGACCAGATAGACGCTCAGATCAGCAATGCGGGATCGGGTTTTCGGCATGGTGCGATCCGAAATCGAGAAACCACAGATGAACACGGATCAACGCAGATTCGCCTCGATCTGTGTTCATCTGCGTTCATCTGTGGCTCGTATTTCCTCTTCGTTTTTCGGCTTTTGGAATCATGCAGCCTGTCGCTCTTCCATCGGCACGGGCAAGGGCGGCAGCGGCCGGCCGCGGGCCCAATCCTCGGCCGCAATCGTCGTCGCCTCGAGCGCCTGCTCGATGCGCAGCCGATAGTTCTCGAGATCGCGTTTGCCGAGGTTCGGCGGCACGGCGATGATCGGTCCGCCGACGCAGGTCAGGACGCTGCCGGGCTTCGGGATCGCGGTGCGGTCCCAGCTGTTGGCGCGCCAGGCGCGGGAGAAACCGCCGCCCATGGGCACGATCCGCCGGCCGGTGCGCGAGGCGAGATAGGCCAGGCCGCGCTTGACGACGCGCCGCGGCCCGCGGGGTCCGTCGGCGGTGATCAGCAAATGCCGCGTCCGGCTGAGTTCGACCAGTTCATCGAGCGCCTCGACGCCGCCCTGACTCGACGAGCCGCGCACAATCTCCACGCCGAACTCGGCTGCAATCCGGCTCAGCAACTCGCCGTCGCGGCTCTGGCTGATCAGAATCGCCATCGGCGCGGCCGTCTTGAGCGCGAAGATGATCGGAAAGCTCTCGTGCCACAGCGCGTAGATGAAACGCTCGGAAAGGTTCGGATCCCACGGATCGGTGTTCTGACCGCGGGCGTCGGTGCGCGTTCGCAGCGTCTTTGTCCAGCCGCGGATGACGCGGACACCGAGCCAGGCGGCGGCGGCAACGAATGCGGGATGACGCAGTTTCATGGTCGGCCCTCCGTGGCCGGCGCCAGATTCTAGCTCAACCTCCTTGTCACGTCAGCGCGGATTGTCGATTGCGGATTGCGGATTGGGGAATAGGTGAAAGCGGGGATGGGACGAGGATCCTTCATCCTTCACTCGTCGTCTTTGTCCGCGCGGCGGCATAGATCGCCTGGATGACGGCCACGGACTTTCGGCCTTCTCGGCCATCGATTTCCGGAGGGCGGTTCGCGCGAACGGCTTGGATGAAATCCTCGAACTGCCGGCGGTGGCCGAGGTGCGAGATGGCGGCCGGGTCGCGGGCGCCGCCGGCGGCCTCCGGCGACCGGCCCAAAGTCGCGCGAATCGCTTCGTCCCCCGGCGCGGGCTCCGCGAAGTCCCAGCGGACAATCGCATCCTGCTCGACAACAACCGAGCCGCGATCGCCATGAACGGCGATGGTCTTGGGATAACCGGGATGGATGCTGGTCGCCGCCTCGATCACCCCCAGTGCACCGGAGGCAAAGCGCATGACGGCCACGGCGGTATCTTCGACCTCGATTCGCTCGTGTGCCAGCGTGGCGGTGAACGCGGCCAGGTCGATCGGTTCGCCCATGAGCCAGAGGAGCAGATCGACGTTGTGGATCGCTTGGTTCATGAGGGCGCCGCCGCCATCGAGCCGGACGGTGCCGCGCCAGTCGCCGCGATCGTAGTATTCCTGCGGCCGCCACCATTTGCAGGTCGTTTCCGCCAGCGTGATTCGGCCGAAACGCCGCGCCTCGACCGCCTGTTTGAGAGTGCGATTCGCATCGCTGAAGCGCGATGGGAAGATCACGCCGAGCTGCACGCCGGCCCGATCGCAAGCGGCGATGACGTCGTCGCAGCGTTCGGTCGTGATTTCCAGCGGTTTTTCCACCAAGACGTGCTTGCCCGCGGCGGCGGCGGCCAGCGCCGGTTCCCGGTGCGCGCCCGACGGGGTACCGATGATCACCGCGTCAACTCCTGGGCGAGCCAGCGCCGCCGGCAGATCATCGAAGCACTCGGCATGGAGTTGGAATTCGTCGCGCAGTGCCTCGGCCGACGAAAGCCTCCGGCTCACCAGCGCCGTCACCCGCGCTGTCGGGATCTCGCCAATAGCGCGGACGTGGGTCCGGGCGATCGCTCCGCATCCGACAATTGCAAATCCGAAATCACTCATGGCGGGCCGTCACAATTCACACCTCGAAACCCGATAGATCCTCGAAGTAAAGAGGAAGAGGATCACGAAACCACGACAAATGGGAAACACGACAATGTCCTGGAAATCGTGGATTCTCTTTCGTGCTTTCAATGTGTCGCGCTTTCGTGATTGTGTTTGGAAAGAAAGCATCGAACCTGCGTGAATTCGTGGTTGACGTCGTTTCAGGAAGGAGAGCCATCCACAGATGAACACAGCTTTGCACAGATGAGCAAAATCGAATCTGCGTCAATCTGTGTGAATCCGTGGTTGGTTTTTCTCCCCGGGTTGTCATCATGCGCTGCGGAACAGCACGGCGGCGCGCCAGAGATATTGCAGCCCGCTCAGGGCCGTGGCCAGCAGCATCGCCCAGATCAATCCGAATCGCGCGGCGTCGAGGAACGAATGAATCGCCGGCGTGTCCGCACCGCGCACAGCCAGGCTCGCCAGGATGGCGATCAAGGTCGCGCATTGCAGCACCATCTTGATTTTGCCGAGCCAGTCGGCGCCGAAATTGGCCATCCGCGACTCGAAAAAGCTCCGCAGACCGGTGACGATCAACTCTCGGCCGACCACCAAGGTGACCATCCAGGCCTTCAGGTCGGATCCCGGTACCGGCAGCAGGAAGATAAACGCGCCGCAGACCAGAACCTTGTCCACGAGCGGATCGAAATTTCGGCCGAAGGCGCTGGTCAGCCCCTGTCGGCGGGCGAGATAACCGTCGAGCCAATCGGTAATGGCCGCGACGATGAAGACCGCCAGGGCCGACCACCAGGCTTCGGCGGCAATCGCCGCGAAAAGCACCAGCGCCAAGCCGAGGCGGGTGGCAGTCAGCACATTGGGGAGATTCCAAACCTTCGGCGCGGCCGAGACTTGCGTCGCCGTTGGTGCCGTGGACATCGACTGCCCTCTGGGACTGTGCGTTGGTTGACATAAGAATCGTAGCCGCCGCCGAACACCCAGCGGGAAAGAAATCCGAAAAGCGGGCGAATTACGGAGGCTCGGAGAGCACGGAAGAAGCGCAACCGGAGCCGATTCCGTCTCTGCATACTCGGTGTCTCCGTGATGGATTCGTGCCGTTGGCCTTGACGCCGCAGCGTAAATCCGCGACAGGTAGAGGGCTGCGGACGGCGGCGGTCCGCGGGACGACTGCACGGAACAGCCCATGGCCACGGATTCGGCCCACCAACATCGCAGCGGGCAGCGGCAACTCTGGCAGGCGCCGGTGTTTTTGCTTGGCCTGGCGGCGGTGATCGCCGTGCCCATCGCCCGGCCGCACTGGCGCAATCCGCGCGATGCGGGATTGGCCAGCCTCCTCGCCGAAGCGCGGTCCGCTCTCGATAAGAATCCCCCCGACGCCGCGCAAGCCCTGCAACTCGCCAACAAGGCGCTCCGTTCCATCGAACGCTTTCCCCAACACGGCGCGGAAGTGCATTTTCTGATGGGCAGCGCCCACGCGCGGCTCATCGACGCGGCGGCGCCGGACTCCAATGCCGTGGCCCAAGCCCGGGCGCACCTCGAACAGGCTGAGCGCCTCAGCGTCGCCGACGTCGATCTGCCGAAGCTCGGTTACCGGCTGGGCAAAGTCCGGCTCCTGAGCGGCGACGCGGTCACGGCTCGCGCCTTGCTCCAGGCGTCGATGGATTTTGCCGATGACCCGGCCGAGGGTTTTGCGCTGTTGGCTCTCGCCTGTCTGCATTCCGATCCGCCGGACGTCGCCGCCGCGCTCGAGGCGACGAAGCAGCAACTGGCCAAGGCCACGCCGTCGAGCGATCCCCGATCGATCGCGCAGGCGCGGCTGCGGTTGGGCGAACTGTACCTGCGGCAAGGGAACATCAAGGACGGCCGGCCGGCGCTCGAACGCATCGGCAGCGACGCGCCGGCGGACGTCTTCTTCGCCGCCCGCGCTGCGCTGGCGGAGAGCTACGAAGCGACGCGCGAATGGGCCAAGGCCGCCCGCAACTGGGACCAGGTCCGAACCAATCCGAAATTGACGCCGGCGGCCAAGGGCGCGGCCCTGTTTCGGCTGGGTCGGTGCCTGGCCGCCGATCAGCGGCCGAAAGAAGCGGCCATCGCCTGGGAGGAAGCGGCCGCGTTACCCGGGGAGGAAGGCCAAGCGGCGGCGCTGCGGCTCGCCGAATTGAAGATCGAATCGGATCCCCACGCCGCGGCCGAGGCGTTCGCCGCGGCTCTCAGCACGGTCAAGTCGCCCGGCGATTTCCGCAATCATCTCGTGAGCCTGGACGAGGCGCGGCAGATCCTGGAGCGGGCCGCAGGCGCGGCGCGGATTCGCGGCGACACGGCCGCCGCGCAGCGGCTCGTGGAACTCTATGCGCGGCTGGCGCCGCCTGGCCGGGACGACGACATGCTGGCTCAGGCCGCTGACGCCGCCGCGGAGGCCTTGCTGGAGAAAGCCAAGGAGAATCCCACCGACGCCACCGCGTTGCGCGAGCAGGCTCGCGGCCAATGGCTGGTCGCCGCCCGCGCTTACGAGCGCGCCGCCGGAAAAGTCGCAGCCGGCACCGATCAAGCTCAGTGGCTCTGGCGCAGCGCCGACCGCTATCTGAAAGCGCAGCAACATCAGGGCGCCCTCGACGTCCTCACGCGGATGACTCAACTCGAGGGCATTCTCAGCCCGGAGAACATCGCCGAGGCGTATTTTCAAATCGCCACGATTCACCACCAGAAGCAGCAATATGCGGCGGCTCGGGCGGCGTATCAGCGTTGCGCCCAATCGGCCGGGCGATTCGCATTTCCCGCCCGGCATCAACTCGCCCTGCTCGACCTGATCGAAAACCGGTTCGACGACGCGGAAGCGCGACTCCAGGAGAATCGCGCGGCTCTCCGCTCGGCGCCGCAGGCCGACGCTCGGCTCCTCGAACAGACCGAGTATGCGCTGGCCGCCGTCGCCTTCCAGCGACAGACTGCGATCAAGGAGGAACTGCGCGAGTATACCACCGCCGAACAGCGGTTCCTCGGCGCGTTACAGGAATACCCGAACAGTCCGGAGGCGCTGCAAGCTCGATTCCACCTCGGGCAGTGTTACTGGTTCGTGGCGACGCACAAGAGTCGGGCGCTGGCCGGCGGCAATTTGTCTGACGATGAGCGCGCCGCGTACCTGAAGCAGTATGCCGAGAATCTCCAGAAGGCCGCCGACCAGTTCCAGAACATCGAGGAAGCGCTGACCGCCCGGCAGCGCGCGGTCGCCCTGACTCCCGAGGAGGCGCTGCTGCTGTGGCGATCGTCCTTCTCCGCGGCGCACTGCCAGTTCTACCTCGGTAATTTTGACGAAGCGATCCGGCGGTACAACGCTTTGGCGGTTCTGTACCAGGGCCAGGTCGGCGAACTCGGTGCGCTGAGCCAGGTGTTTCAGTCGTACATCCGGCTCAAGCAGCCCGACCAGGCCCGGGCCGTACTTACGCGGATGAAAGAGTCCTTCGACAGAATGCCGGAATCGGCGTTCGCGGGCAACGAGACGTCGTATCAGCGGTCGTTCTGGGTGCAGTGGTTTCTGGATGCGGAAAAGCAGTTCGAAGCGGATAATAAGGACAAGTGAGAATCGGCGCGCGAGGAGCGCCCATGCCGCACGAGGCTTCGGCTCCGCGAGTACGGAGCCTGGCCGACCTGCTGCCCGTGCTTGCAGCGGCCGAGGGATTCGCGCCGCTGACGGAGAGGTTGCGCGCCGGCGGCAGCGGAGCGGTGGATGGCGCCTGGGGTTCCGCCGCCGCGCTGGCGGTGGCGGCTCTGGCAGCCCAGGCTCCGGCGACGTGCCTCGTCGTCATCGCGCATCCCGGCGACTTGGACGCCTGGGCCGGAGATCTTGGGGCGCTGGCCGGCCAGCCGCCCGCCCTGTTCCCCGCGCTCGAACGCATCTCCGGCGAAGGCCGAGAACTCGAAGCCGCGGCCGGTGAACGGCTCCGCCTCCTGCAGCGGTTGGCCGGCGATTCCCCGCCGATTATCCTCTCAGCCGTCGCCGCACTCCTACAGCCCGTCCCTCAGCGCGAGGCCCTCGCCGCCCGAACCCGGACGCTGCGTACCGGCGAGCCGCTCGATCTCGAGGATCTCAGCGATTGGCTGGTGACGAGCGGCTATCGGCGGATCGACGCGGTCGAACGACCCGGCGAGTTTGCCCGCCGCGGCGGAATCCTCGACGTCTTCTCTTCCGATGCCGAAACTCCGATTCGCATCGAGTTGTTTGGCGACGAGATTGACTCGATCCGCCAATTTGCGCCTGACACCCAGCGAAGCCTCGGCACGCTATCGGCCGCGGGCATTCTGGCACTCGAATCGGGGCAGCTTGACCGGGGACACTTCCTCGACCATCTGATGCCGAACGCCTGGGTCTTCATCGTCGAGCCCGATGATGTGCAGATGCAAGCGCAAGCGTTCTACGCGCGGGCCTCGGACCCGGTGGGCCTCTTCGCACCGGCCGCGAACTGGCAGCGCCTGATCGCCCGGCCAAGCGTGACTGTCTCGGCCTTGCCGAAGGCGACAGTGGAAACCGTCTGCCGGCTGCGAGTCGAATCCGTCGAGCGGTTCAGCGGCAACGTGCTGCGGCTGCGCGACGAACTCGATAGCGTTGCCGAGCGCGAGACCGTCCTCATCGCCTGCCACAACGACGCGGAGATCAAGCGACTAGGCGAAGTGTTGGCCCACGGCAAACTGGCCGAGTCCGACCGGCTCCGGCTCGTGACCGGACACGTGCACGCCGGGTATCGGCTCGTCGAGCCGGGCATCGTCGTGCTCGGCAGCCACGAACTGTTCCACCGAGCCGAGGAGCCCGCGGAGACTGTCGGCGTTCCGCGCGCCGCGCGCCGCCGAATTGAATCCCGGGCCATCGACAGCTTCCTCGACCTGGCCGAGGGCGACTTGGTCGTCCACGTGAGTCACGGCATCGCGCGATTCCGCGGCATGGTCATGCTCGAAGATCGAAGTCAGGAGGCCGAGGTCAGGGATTCGGGCTCCGCGAACGACGGCCGCCGTGATCAGCCTGGAGCACTCACCCCGTCGCAACCCCGAACGCCGCCGGCCGCGGACGGCCAAGCCGCAAATCCAGTTCACGAGCATCTCCTGCTCGAGTTCCGCGACGGCGTGATGGTCTATGTCCCGGCGTCGAAGATCGACCTGGTGCAGAAATACGTCGGCGGTTCCAAGACGGAACCGGAACTGTCGAAGTTCGGCGGGACTGGCTGGGCGCGGAAAAAGGAACGCGTCGAAGCGGCGGTGCACGATCTCGCAGCCGACATGCTCCAAATGCAGGCTCTGCGCGCCGCTCAACCCGGATTCGAGTTCCCACCCGACACCGATTGGCAGGTCGAGTTTGAAGCGGGATTTCCATTCCAGGAAACGCCGGACCAGGTCACATCGCTCAGCGAAATCAAGTCGGACATGCAGAAGTCGCGGCCGATGGACCGGCTGCTCTGCGGCGACGTCGGTTACGGGAAAACGGAGCTCGCGGTCCGGGCCGCCTTCAAGGCAATCGATAACGGCAAACAGGTCGCGGTGCTGGTGCCGACCACGGTCTTGGCCGAGCAGCACTTCCGGACGTTCTCTCAGCGACTCGCGGAGTATCCCTTCGCCGTCGAAGTCGTCAGCCGATTCAAGTCGCACGCCGAACAGAAGCGCGTGTTGGCCAGTGTTGCCGAAGGTCAGATCGACGTCATCATCGGCACGCATCGGCTGCTGTCCGACGACGTGCGGTTCAAGGACCTGGGCTTGGTCATCATCGACGAGGAGCAGCGCTTCG
>JRYK01000365.1_pt1 | contig 55096 bp, 47 predicted proteins | sample 235381 | NCBI WGS metagenome assembly JRYK01 (sample SAMN03074220, study PRJNA261476) | activated sludge metagenome | biome: Wastewater Treatment Plant; feature: Wastewater; material: Activated sludge; isolation source: activated biomass of a wastewaster treatment plant treating hydrocarbon... ... | reverse complement strand
AATTGGATGAATAAAGCATCTTTTGGGTTGCTCAAACTGAATCCAATAAATCCTTGGAGGTGCTTTACTCATTTCGTCAGCGCTCCGCGCTCTTAATGCTGATGCATAAATTGGGTTAATTTTGCAATGGGTACTGCAGTGAAAAGAAATACCTTTGTGCCAAATAATTATCGCGCCTGGAGCGTTTTCAAAATCTCAATGTATAAATATGGATTTTAGCCTGATTAAAAAATGGATGCAGAAAATGAACAATATCCTGGAAGTCTATGCCCAGGAGGAAAGTTTTACGGAATCAGAGCGTAATCTTTTACTGGACTATAACCTTCGTATCCGGGAAGCCATTAAAAATCTTCAGGTCGAACCACTATTGGTGGAAGAACCTGAAGAAGAAGCGTTAAGCACAACCCAGGAAGCTGCTCCTGAGCCAGCCCCATCGAAAACAACCGACCCCAAAAAAGCTGTCAAAGCGACAGCTGTTGTCATTGATGAAAAACCTTATGCAGAGTTATTGAACTGGAAGGATTCCGGTGATCTGTCAGGGAAACTGGAATCAACGCCCATAAAAGAGATTGCCACCGCTTTTGGATTGAACGAACGAATTGTTTGTCAAAATGTTCTTTTTAATGGAGATAAACAAATGTTTGATTTGACTGTTGAAAAACTTAATGGGATGAACAGTTATCAGGAAGCTACTCAGTATTTATGTCGCGAAATAGTGGATCGATATGACTGGATGAACGAAAATAAGATCAAGAATGCGCAAATCTTCCTAAAGCTTGTTCGCAGACGATATTCATGAAAGAATTTTCTGAAAACGAAAAGTCACATTTTTTAAAAGCACTTTTAATTGCAACCATATTTAGTTCAATATGTGTTGTAGTGCATGCTTTTTTCTTATTGACCGATATTCCAAAATACAATTGGAGCATTTATCCCAGAGACTTTGGACAATGGTATGGCATTGTCACTGGTCAATTCATACACGCTAGTTGGAGCCATTTGCTTTCAAATTTACCGCCTTTATTCATTACCACTTTGGTGCTATTTTATTTTTATCGCAGCATAGGATGGGCTAGTTATTTCCTGATTCTGACTTTAACGGGATTGATGGTTTTTGTTTTAGGACGCAACTATTCCCATATAGGGGCAAGTGGATTGGTGTATGGATTGATTTCTTTTATTTTCTTTTCCGGAATTTTTAGGAGGAATGTTAAGTCTATTGCTCTAATGAGTATTATGGTGATCATGTACAGCGGTTACCTGGCTGGCTTCTTTCCAACCGAGGAGCGGGTTTCCTGGGAAAGCCACTTATTGGGAGCCGTTGCAGGTCTGTGGACATCATTTGTTTTTAGAAATTTTCGAGAAGCGGATGAATTGGAATCACCCTGGCAGGAGTCTTCAGTTTCTGAGAGCGGGTCCAGCTATTTTTTAGAAAGGGATATTTTTGATAAAACGAGGCAGGAGAGACAACGACAGGAAGAGGAACGTTATAATTCTCTCCATTGGACAACATCAACCACAGATATAGATCAATGGGGTTCTTCCAACGATCAAAACTAACATTTGTTAGTATCGGATTGATTTAAAAACAATTCTCAAAAAATGCACCATGCTCCTTTTTAAGTGAAGCATGGTGATTTTAACCAACACGAACTTTAAAATTTAAGTTTGTTATTCAGTGATCAGATCACTCGGCTGTTCATTTTCTTCCGTAGGAACATTGGGTTTAATCCAACTCAGGGTCTTGCGAAAATGGCTCAACCAGTTTTGTTCGTTTTCCTGTAATGCCCATCCGGCGTTGTGTTCTTGTGTTTTTGTAATAGGTTCCATACCTTAATATTTAGGGTTAAAAAATGCTACTTATCATGAAGATGCTGTAAACCTTTAAAATGTTGCCTCGATCCTATTTTATCCAATTCTTATGTCTAAAATCTTTGGATTGGTTTTAACTTCCATCTTCCCTCAATTATTGAAAACGAGAAACTCCTTTGATCTTTATAGTTAATGAATTGTGACGAACAAAATGGAGTTTTGTGTTCAATAATGATAGTGCAAGATAATGTTGAATGGTTCCATCAAACAAGAGGGGAAACCCTGAATTTACTCATGGGAAACCCTGAATTTTTCAGGGGTTAAGGAGTTTTTGCGGGTCATTTTCGGAAAGTATTTCAAGAACAGCCCTTACCGATCCAAATTTATTTAACAAACGGCTGGCTTCTTCTTCTGATACTGGATACTTTTCCATCACCATTCTCAAGCCGCGCTCTACCAGCTTATGGTTAGTCAATTGCATATCCACCATCTTATTTCCTAAAACTTTTCCCAAACGAATCATTAGACTGGTAGAAATCATGTTCAGAATTAATTTTTGTGCGGTTCCACTTTTAAGGCGAGTGCTTCCACTGATAAATTCCGGCCCGAGTTCCAGTTCTATGGGATAATCTGAATAGTGACTTAATGGGCTATCCGGGTTCGAGCATATACAGGCCGTAGTGATTCCGGCTGCCTGGCAAGCTTTCAACCCACTTACGGTGTACGTTGTGGTCCCGCTAGCTGCAATTCCGATGACACAATCTTTAGCGTTGATGTGATAAGTTAACAAGTCATTCCAGGCTCCAGTAGTGCTGTCTTCAGCAAATTCAACGGCTTTTCTTATCGCTCCATCACCTCCGGCAATCAACCCAATTACCAGTTGGTCTGAAACACCAAAAGTTGGGGGGCATTCTGATGCATCCAAAATTCCAAGTCTTCCACTGGTTCCTGCACCAATGTAAAACAAGCGACCACCTTTCTTGATTTTTTCTACTAGTTGTTCAACAAACGGAATGATCCTGGGGATGGCTAATTTGACAGCCAATGAAACCTTTTGATCTTCTTCATTCATGGCATACAACATCTCTGCGACGCTCATCTCTTGCAGATCAACGAAATTTGAATGTGCCTCAGTCCAGGGTCTTTGATTCATCGATTTGTTTTTGATATGATCCATAATCCAAGAAAAGTCAATAAACCGTTCAATCCGAGGTTGAGGAAACCTAAACTAAATCCATCCAACCAGGTTTTTAAATTTTGATCGATAAAATACACCGTGCAAGGGGCCAATAAGCAAATAAAAACAACGCTCCAGTTTTCCGGTAAATGACGTTTCGTAAACAGTGCAAAACTAAATAGTCCCAATAATGGCCCATAGGTGTAACCTGCCCATTTTAATATGATATCAATGATGGATTTATTATCGATCCATTTAAAAAGAAATATTAAAAGCAGAAAGACAAAGGCAAAGGCATAATGAACTATTTTTCTCTTTCTGATTTTTTCTTCTTCCGTCCAATCCGTTCGTCTTTGCAGTCCCAGGAGGTCAATGCAAAATGATGAAGTTAAGGCAGTAATGGCGCCATCTGCACTAGGGAAAAGAGCAGATATTAAACCAATAATAAAAATGATGGCGAATGCAGGAGACATGGATTTCAAGGCAACAAAAGGAAATAAATCGTCACCACTATGTGTAATTTGCATTTGGGCAGAATACAAATACAATAAGCCACCTAAAAACAAAAAGAGCAAATTCACAAATACCAAGACAATGCTAAAGGCGACCATATTTTTTTGAGAGTCCTTCAGGTTTGTGACACTGATATTTTTCTGCATCATTTCCTGATCCATACCCGTCATACTGATCGTAACCAAAGCCCCTCCAACGATATGTTTTAGAAAGTGAGACGAGCTTTGAAAATCGGTATTGAATATGCGTAGGAAATTTTTTTCTTCAAGTTGTCTCATGGCCTGCCACGTATTCAGTTGGAGATGATTTAGGATCAATATAGTGCACACAAACAATCCCATTAGCATAAAGAAAGTTTGCAGAGTATCGGTCCATACAATGGTTTTAACACCTCCCTGCACAGTGTAAAGAAGGATCATGCATAAAATAACCAATGCAGTCCATTCGAAAGATATACCTAAATCATCCAAAAGGAACAATTGCAAGACATTGATTACGAGGTATAATCGCGCAGTAGCTCCTACCGTTCTGGAGAGAATAAAAAAGGATGCCCCAGTCTTGTATGCAAACTGACCAAAGCGGTGTTGAAGGAAATGGTAAATGGATTTCAGACCAAGTTTGTAATACACCGGCAATAGTATAAAGGCAACTGCAAAATAACCAAGGAAATATCCAATGACTACTTGAAAATAATAGAAGCCCTGAGTTCCTACCGTACCGGGCACTGAAATAAAGGTGACTCCACTAAGGGATGTGCCGATCATCCCAAAGGCAACAACATACCATTTTGAACTCCGCTTACCGATATAGAAACTATCATTGCTGGCATCTTTTGAAGTTATTTTAGCAATCCAAAGTAATGCCCCAAAATATACAATCAGTAATACACTTAAAACCAAAGAATAATTCATAAACAGCGTGTTGTTGAGCTTCTGATGCGTCAAGCAATACAAAGGTAAGGATTGATTGGACTCGTCCTTGCTTAGAGTCGTTAATCCCTATTGTATAAAATACCAGCAGATCGATTGACCTGGCATTTAAACTCGGTATGGAGAGAAATGTATCTTAATTCTTGGTAAATACTTGTTAAATGAATTGAACAATTATCATTGTACAATCGGATTGTCATATTTTGCGATATGCCAGGAAGATTATTAAAGTTATATAAAAACTCATTTGCAGGTCTGAATCATGATATTTGGTTGCTGGCGATGGTTCAGTTGGTCAATCGGGCAGGAACAATGGTTGTGCCCTTTATGACCATGTACATGACTCAGAAAATGGGAGTTTCAATGACTAAGGCGGGATTTGTACTGGCTTGTTTTGGCATGGGTTCAATCGTGGGATCATTTATTGGAGGAAAGTTAGCTGATCGGTATGGTTTCTATAGAATTATGATCATCACGCTGGTTCTGGGTGGGTTTTCATTTATCGCATTGGGATTCATCTACAGTTATTGGTGGATTTGTCTGGGCACATTTGTTATGGCCATAATTAATGAAGCCTTCAGACCAGCCAGTATGGCAGCCATTTCTGCTTATAGCAGCGCAGAAAATCTTACACGTAGCGGATCGCTGGTTCGCTTATCTGTTAATTTAGGATGGGCAGTGGGTGCTGCTGTGGGTGGCTGGATTGCTGCACACAATTATTCTTTGTTGTTTTGGGTTGACGGCATTACGAATCTGGGAGCATCTATTGTAGTGGCTTGCGCACTAACCCCTAAGGATGTAAAGAAATCCAGACAAAAGACCATGACCAATGACCAACATTCAATATCGCCATTTAAGGATTATTTTTTCTTGATTTTCGTATTGTTAAATTGTTTTTTCGGGATTTGTTTCTTTCAAATTTTCACAACTCTTCCAGTTTATCTCAAATCGGTATTGTCCTTGAGTGAAGCAAAAATTGGTTGGATCATGGGAATTAACGGATTGATGATTGCGTTTTTTGAAATGATCATTGTCTATACACTGGAAAATAACAATAAACTTAGACTGATTGCGATGGGAACATTTGTTACAGGCCTTTCCTTTATCATTTTTAATGTTTTCAGCGCAATGGATGCTTTTGTCCTTGCAATGTTTTCAATCTTGGTCATTACGCTGGGTGAAATACTAGCCATGCCTTTCATGTTGAGTTTTACGATGGGAAGAAGTAAACCTTCGACTGTTGGCCAGTATGCGTCACTGTACACTATGTCTTATAGTGTTGCGCATATTTGTGGAAGTTACAGCGGAAGTGCTATTGCTGATCATTTTGGGTTTGACGTTTTATGGTGGTGCGTTGGAGCTGTTTCTGTAATTATTGCAGTAGGTTTCTTGCTGTTGCAAAAAAAGGAAAGACTCTACCCACCTGAATCTTTTGTTTAAAGGAGTATGTCTTATCTTTGCAGCCTCTAGAAAATCAGGTAGACCATGGCTAACGTAAACAACTTGTTTCCTACAAAAAAGTCTTCGCAATTACTGCTTCTTTTGTGTTTTGCCCTGTTGCCCTATGCCAATACCTTGTTTAATGGATTCGTTTTAGATGACAAAGTTGTATTTACCGAAAACCAATTTGTTCAAAATGGAATAAAAGGCATTCCAGATATTTTTAGTCACAATAGTTTCGAAGGTTATTTTTCCGGGAGTGGAAAGTCAAGTTCGGTTAGTGAATATCGTTATCGCCCTCTAAGTCTTGTTTTTTTTGCTATTCAGTCTCAATTGGTTGGGAATAATCCCTTTATTGCTCATTTATTGCATTTGGTCTTGTTTGCATTGTTGTGTTGGGTATTATGGGGTTTACTCAATCGATTGTTGGGCTATCAACTTAGCGCTCATGCTGAGATGCTCGCTTTCATAAGTATACTCATCTTTGCAGTTCTACCCATTCATACTGAAGTAGTAGCCAATATCAAAAGTGCCGATGAGATTTTCGCCTTTTTATTCGCTGGATTGACATTCCGATCTTTATTGCTGTATCAGGATGGGGGAAAAATTATCCATTTTATTTTGGCTTTTATCTGTTTTTTAGCGGCTTTGTTTTCCAAAGAAAATGCAATTTCTTTTATGGTGTTGATTCCTTTGGGTATTTGGATGTTTGTGCCTAAATCGAAAAGGAACCTAGGGAAAAGCTTAATTCCCATATTAGTTGCAACAGGTATATATTTTTTGTGTAGGTTTTCTGCAGTTGGAACGCAACTGTATTCTGAATCAAAAAACTTTCTTGAAAATCCTTTTCTGGTTTTAAAGGGCGAAAGAATAATGGCCATGAGTACGGGTGATCGGCTTGGAACTATCTTTTATACTTTGTTACGTTATATTTATCTCCATATTATTCCGTATCCACTTACACATGATTATGCTCCAAAAAGTATTTCAACTTTTTCTATTGCTTCGCCAGCCGCATTGTTTTCATTTGTCATTTATTTAGCGGGATTCATTTTAGCATTGCGTTGGGTTCGCAGCAAACCTGTGCTTAGTTTTGGAATATTGTTTTTTATGGTTGCCCTGGCTCCGGCGTCTAACCTTTGGTTCAACACAGGTGCTTACATGGGAGAGCGATTTGCATTTATTCCTTCGTTTGGATTGTGTTTGATCATGGCATGGCTGCTAACGATTTTCTTATTGGAGCGTTATCGTTTTGGCAGTTATTTTATTTGTGGAATATTACTGATCTATTCATTTCGCAGTTTTTGGAGAAACTTCGACTGGAAGGACAATCTGACTTTATTTCAAAGTGATATTCAACATTCTTCAAACAGCGCTAAACTGAATTCATCATTAGGTTTTACCTTATTGGAAACATATAGAAACGAAGCTGACAAAGAGACCAATAAACATTTGTTGACACAAGCCATACAGCATCTAAAGACGGCTGTGAAAATTTATCCCCGGTACACGGATTGTATCTACCTATTAGGGAACGCATATTACCTGGATAAAAATTATACGCAAGCGGTATTGACTTATGAAAAGTACATTGATCTAAACCCTGCAGATGCTTCCATTTTAAAAAATTACCAGAAAGCTCTACGTGAATTGGGGCGCAAATATTTTTATGAAGACAGCAATAATTCAGCTGCAAAAAATGTCCTCTTGAAAAGTTATAAGCTCAATAATGAAGATGACCAAGTATTGGAATTGCTGGGAAGTGTAGAAGCGGAAATGGGTTATTTACTGAAATCTTTGGAATATCTGCTCCGCTCCACTGACATCAACCCAAATAATGCAAGTACCTGGGCCAATTTATATATTACTTACACCAGGTTAGGAGATAAAGTCAGAGCCCAGGATGCTATTAATCGTGGAATGGCTATCGATGCAGACATTGTCAAGAAACTCATGTCTGTCCGAACAAAGTAAAATTGTTTCGAAAAGTAAATAAGGAATTTACCTAATTCATTTTGATGTTTGATTAGGGTATTCCTCTGCGTCTCGTTCTTTTAAAGTCTTTATTCAGCGGGTAATTATTGCTTGGATTGTCTAAGGGCAACAATTTTTTCGACCATTTCATCGGCTATACGCAACTGCGCTTCCAGTGTAGATGCACCAATATGTGGAGAAATAGATGCTTTTGGATGATTTAGCCATTCAGTCCGAACTTTGGGTTCGTGATGAAAAACATCTAAGCCAACACCGGCTAGTTTGCCTTCTTGCAGCGCATTCAATATGGATTCCTCATCGAGATTCTCTCCACGGGAAGTGTTGATGATATAAGCAGTATTTTTTAAGAGATGTAAATTATCGCGATGCAATATGGCTTTGCCTGAATAAGGAGCATGTAGACTGACATAATCTGCCTTGGGCAATGCAGTTTCTAAGTCCAGCAAAGGAATATCAATGGTCAGCGATTGATCTTGTATTTGGAGATCAATGGATAACTTATCGACAAATGGATCAAATGCAATAACCTGCATTTCTATGCCGAGGGCCATCTTGGCAAGCTCTCTTCCTATACGGCCCAGGCCTATGAGGAGTAATGTTTTCCCTTTTAGTTCAGTGGAAACGCTTAAGTTCTTTTTCAGCAATTGAAATCCAGCTTCATCTTCCCATCCCCGATTGGAGCGATGCAGTCCCCTGGTCAGGCACATCATGTGACATAAGGCAAGTTCGGCCACGGACCTCGATGAAGAGGCTGGAGTGTTGATGATAGCAATGCCTTTAGAAGCGGCATATTCAGCATCGATGTTATCCAATCCGACTCCTGCTCTTGCAATAAATTTTAAATTCGGACACTGGTCAATCAGTGCTGATCTCACCTTAGTGGCACTACGCACAATGATACCATCATAATCAGGCAAACGAACGGATATTTCTTCCTGAGCAAGCTTCACATTGTCTACTTGGAATCCATGCTCCATCAATGACCGAATGCCTGTGGCTTCCAATCCATCTGTTATCAATATTTTCCAACCCATGACCCAAAAATAAAAAGGAACTCCAACTACATGAAGTTCCTTTTATGAATTTCCTAAAATTAAAGGTGAATCCCTTATTTTTTCTTTTGCGCTCTAATTGCTCCCAATCTTTTTTCAGTCTCAAGTTTTAACAGATTGTATGCAGCAGTTTGTTTTGCATCTTGGGCCAAATCACGAGCGCATTTTCCCATTTTATTTTCATTTAAGGGATTCGCTCCTGCTTTTAACAAAGATTCAATCACTTCCAGGTTGCCATTTCTGGCAGCAAACATCAGGGCGTCTTCAAATTGAATCTTAGCATGAACATCGGCACCTTTTCCTATTAACAACTGCACCATTTCTGCATTTCCAATGGAGGCGGCATAAGCAATCATGCTCATTTTCTGCTCTTTTAAATACAATAAAGCATTTACATCGTGGCCGGAATTCAGCCAATCTTTGATGTATTTGGTATTGGATTGTTCAAGGGCAGTTTGGATATCTTGTTGTGCAGAAACTGCGCTTAAACTGGCACAAATCGCTAAAATCACTAAATATACATTACGTTTCATAATCATCAATTGTGTTTTGTTTCTTAGGCTAAGATACCATAAAGCAGTCAAATGCTGCTCCGTAAAGGGAGTTTTTCGATAATTTTAACGGTTGACCAATCTGTAAATAAGGATTTACGCATGAGTTTTATCCGATTCTGCCCATACTTACGTTTGGATTGTCGGCAATTTTAGCTTGTAGAAGCTTATTTAAGGGGTGATGTAGCTCAGGATCTTTCCTAAGAATCGCTTCGGCCATTTTTCTGGCTGCGTAAAGAATAGATTGGTCATGGTGTATGTCAGCAATATTGAGTTCAATGAGACCACTCTGCCGGGTCCCATCCAAATCCCCGGGTCCTCTTAATTGCAGGTCAGCCTCAGCGATTTCGAAACCATCGTTTGTCCTGCACATGGTTCGTATTCTTTCACGGGCATCTTTGCTGATTTGATCTGCAGTCATCAATATGCAATAGGATTGTTCTGCTCCACGGCCAACTCTTCCTCTAAGTTGGTGCAGCTGGCTCAGTCCAAAACGCTCAGCGTTTTCGATCACCATGATCGAAGCATTGGGCACGTTGACTCCAACTTCAATAACCGTTGTAGCTACCATGATTTGAGTCCGTCCCTGAACAAAGCGATTCATTTCGGATTCCTTGTCTCTTGGTCGTAACTTGCCATGAACAACGGAAATTTGATAGCTGGGAATGGGGAAGTACTCCAATAATTTTTCATAACCCATTTCCAGGTTTTCGATATCCAGTTTTTCAGATTCTTCAATCAGCGGAAATACGATATACACCTGACTACCAGCTTCTATTTGGGATTTCATGAAGGTATACAATTTGCCACGAAGGGCTTCAGTAAAATGCATGGTTTTTATGGGCTTCCGGTTGGGTGGGAGTTGGTCTATTACTGAAACATCCAAATCTCCATATAAACTCATGGCCAGAGTACGTGGAATGGGCGTCGCGGTCATGACTAAAATATGTGGAGGATTTTGGTCTGTTTTTGACCAAAGCCTTGCTCTTTGTTCGACACCAAAACGATGTTGTTCGTCTACTACAGCCAAACCCAGGCGTTGAAATTTTACCTGGTCTTCCAGAAGTGCATGAGTTCCTGTGAGTAATGCTAAAGAGCCGTTTTGCAAATTATCCAAAATGCGTTGTCGTTCACTCCCTTTCACATTTGATGTCAGCAGGGCACAAGAAATTCCGGTAGGCACCAGTAATGTGGTCAATGTTTGAAAATGTTGCTGTGCAAGAACTTCCGTAGGGGCCATCAAACAAGCCTGATGTCCATTGGCAGTTGCCCATAACATAGCCAATAAGGCGATGATCGTTTTACCACTACCTACATCTCCCTGGAGTAATCGGTTCATTTGTGAACCTGATTGCAGATCGCTTAGAATTTCACTCAACACCCTATTTTGTGCATTCGTAAGTTTAAAAGGCAGGTGATGCTGAAAGAAGNNGATTACCCGCTTGCAGCATTGGAATTCCGGTATTTTTTTTCTTCCTGAGTTGCATGTTTAGAACCATTTGCAACTGCATAAAAAACAATTCCTCAAACTTGAGTCGTTGGCGACTTTTAGCTAACAGTTGTTCGTCTTTTGGGAAATGGATGTTTAACAATGTTTCTGCCCGACTGATGAACTTAAATTTTTCGATGATATAGGGTGGAAGCGATTCGTGAAGCGCTCCTGGATGAAGCTGCTGGAAGGCTTGGTGGATCATTTTTCGAATGCCGCGGCTATCAAATCCTTTTTTGGCCAATTTTTCTGTACTGGAATATACCGGCTCCCAGCGCAACGATTGAGCAGGATTGTTTGCCTGAAGCGGTGAAATTTCAGGATGGGCCATGGTTTTTTGTTGCCCATTGAATTTGATTTTTCCAAAAACGATAAACTCTTGTTGGGTATTTAGTTTACCCAATAACCACTGATAGTTTTGGAACCAGATCAATTCCAAAATGCCTGATCCATCAACCAAGGAAGCAATTAAACGCTTGGATCGCCCAAATCCAACTTCTTGTGGTATGGTGATGTGACCTTTTAGTTGGTAGTATTGGCCATCCAAATCAGCCTCTGAAACAGGAGTATACCGAGTCTTATCAATATATCGGAATGGTAAATAATCAAGAAGCTCTCCCACCGTTTTTATTTGTAAGGCTTCAGACAACAATTTGGCCCTTTGAGGACCAATCCCTTTGATAAATTCAACCGAACTGTCAAGCATTAATGCCAAAATCAGAACTTTTTATGCAAAGTAACATTGGAATCCGCGAAAATTGGCAGTCTTGAATGGAATTCGGTTTTTAGCCAACAATCCATAAATTGAGATAAATTTGCACTTGTCTATGGAAAGCATTCGACAATTGCAAGTGGCAGAACTCATCAAACGCCAGTTCAGTATGGTACTGGCAGCTGAAGGGCGCTATATTTATGGTTCGCAGGCACTGGTCACTGTTACACAGGTCATGATGAGTCCTGACCTTGCTCTGGCAAAAATTTACCTAAGCGTCTTCAATATTGATAAAAAAGAAGAGGTAATCGACCAATTGCAAGAACATTATGTCCGACTTAAACATGGGCTTCACCAAAGGATCAAAAAGCAAGTCCGTGTAATGCCGGAAATGCGATTTTATATGGATGAAACCATCGATGAGGTGTACAAAGTGGAAGCCTTGTTTAAAAAATATGAAGGTAAGTCTGGGGATGAGGATGTGAATCCTTAGAACAGTCAATGGATCTTTCGATTATTATTCCTTAAGAAGAAGTTAAATAACATTAAATCTACGATAGATTTCGTAGTTAAGCATTACCTTGGTGCATTCCTAAATACAATATCATGCCTGATCTTCAAAAATTTTCTTTTACCAAACTGTTTGTTGCAACTTTATTTTGCAATTTCTCCACATTCGTTTATTCACAAAATCCGTCTTTGTCAGGACAAATTGTAGATGCTTCAGGAAGCCCAGTAGCTTATGCCAATTTGTTCTTATTTTTTCAAAAAGATACCTCTTTGGCAAAAGTGGAGTTGTCGGATGAAACGGGGAAGTTTGCCTTCTCAGAAATTAAGGATGGTGATTATTTTTTAAAGATTTCTTATGTGGGTATGCAGGAATTGCAACGCGGTAATTTAAGTATCCTTAAAAATGAACCAAAAGATTTGGGAACTTTAACTTTGATGCCATCTTCAACCCAATTGCAAGAGACGGTTATCAGGGCAAAGAGAACATTGCTAGAAGTCAAGCCTGACCGCACTGTATTCAATGTTGAAGGGACCATAAACAGTATTGGAAATGACGGAATCTCTTTGCTCCGTAAAGCACCAGGTGTAAATGTTGACAACAACGATAACATCAGCCTTCTGGGACGGTCCGGTGTTTTGGTGTATGTAGATGGTAAACGCATTCCATTATCTGGCCAGGAATTGGCTAACTACCTGCAAAGCCTTCAGGCGGAGCAAATTGACCGAATTGAAATCATTAGCAATCCTGGTGCTAAATACGAAGCTCAGGGGAATGCAGGAATTATAGACATCAGGTTGAAGAGAGATTCCAATTTTGGGACTAACGGTACGACTTCTCTAAGTTATATCCAGGGCCGTTTTCCTAAATACACCTTATCCGGTGCTGCAAATTATCGGAACAAAAAATGGAATGTTTTTGGAAATACCAGCCTGATCTCTTGGAAAGGTTTTAATCAAATGTCTTTTCAAAGTTATCAGAATGACTTGTATCTGGATGAGTCGGTTTACAATAAAGTTCTCAGAAAATCCGTCAATTACCGAGCCGGTGCAGATTACTTTTTATCTAAATCTCACACACTTGGAGTATTGGCCAGCGGGAGTTTTGCAACCGGTGATCATCCAGGTTTGAATAGGATTGAATTATCCCAAGCCAGCAAACCATTGGAAATCGACAGCATATTGGTGGCGAACACTTTAACTGATGCCCCCAGGATGAACCAAACGTATAACATTAATTATCGTTATGATGCTGGAAAAGGTCATAAGTTCAATGTAGATTTAGATTATGGATTTTTTGAGAATAAAAACCTGAGGGATCAGGTCAATCAGTATTTTGACCCTAATGAACAGGATATACTCAACTCCTCTGTAATCAGTTTTAACACACCCAGTGACATTGACATCTGGACCTTTAAATCGGATTACGAACAAACATTGTTTGGAGGTAATTTAGGCGTTGGGGTTAAGTTGAGCCACGTCAATTCAAAAAACACATTTCATGTCTTCGATCAGCTAAATCAACAGGGAATGTTGAATCTCAGAAGATCTAACTTTTTTGAATATGATGAGAAAGTTTATGCAGCCTATTTAAGTTATCAACACAGTCTGGGTAAAAATTGGAATTACGGATTAGGACTAAGGTTAGAACAATCGGATATATTGGGTTCACTTGTAACTTATTTACCAGAATTGCAAGAACCTCCCGTCGATCTGGAATACTTGAGTTGGTTTCCCAATATTTCTTTGAGTTGGAATGCAAGTCCTGACAATGCATTTCAATGGAGTTATAGCCGTAGAATAAACCGACCCGATTATCAGGTCTTGAATCCGTTTGTTAATCAGTTGAGTGAATTGTCATTTGAAAAAGGAAATGCATTTTTGGATCCTGAAATTGTAAACAATTACGAAATGTCGTATACCCTTAAATATCGTTTTAATTTCAAATTAGGCTATAGTTTGACTACAGATCAAATTACCCGTTTGATTGGCCCTGATGATAGTGATCCGCGTGCCAGCTTTATCAATTGGGATAATTTAGCCGAACGTCGCACATTTAATTTTAGTGCAAGTTTGCCATTTCAGTTTGCTAAAAATTTGGAATCATATTTTAATTTAGGAGCTTCCCACATCCATAATTTAGCCGATTACGGTAATGGTGCCAAAGTAGATTTGAAGGCATTCACCTATAGTATTTACCAGCAACATAGTTATGCATTGCCTGCAGGCTGGCAGGCCGAGATCAGTGGTTATTTTTCAGGGCCTGGAATCTGGGGTGGGGTTTTTGTTTATGAGACCAGCTGGAGTCTCGACATTGGATTGCAGAAGAAATTCTTTAATGATCGTCTTACTTTTAAAATAAGTGGAAATGACATTTTTTACGAATCTGGATGGTCCGGCGAATCCAATTTTGACGGTTTGAAATCTTATGGAACAGGCAAATGGGATTCTAAAAGGTTAACCATCAACTTGAGCTATAAATTTGGAAATGATAATGTTAAATCCAGACGTCGAACCACAGGCTTGGAAGACGAAGCCGGTCGAGTCGGGAATGGTGATTAATTTCTTATATGTGTGCAGTCTATAGAATCTAAATTCATTTATTTTACTTGCCGGTTTATCGCATAACCTTTGGTGTCCAAAATGAATTGTGAATTCATTCTCTTAAAGCATACTAACATTTGTTAACCTTGCTTGGAAATATTTGAAAACGAATTTTTCTATTCAAGAAAATAATTTTTAGGAATCAGAATCTGCCTTGGAAAAGGAAAGAATGGTTTACTGCCTGGATTGTCATGCTTTAGGATACCTCCTTTGAGAGATGATTGTTCATACAATGATGGGTGATAAGGATGCTTATCCCTTGGGAATGGGTGATCCATGTGGATCAATTTCCGGGAAACCTAATCGCTCATCCAGGCGGTGAAGGTCTTCATCTGTGAGGTAGTGTTCGGCGAGTTCTGCATCTGTATGCAGTTGGTCAGGATCCAATCCCAATTCTTCGGAGAGGAAGGTTTCCCATAAGCGGTGCGCACGAACCAGTTGAAGAGCTTTGGTTTTTCCTAATTCGGTGAGTGAATATTGTCCGTTGACTCTTTGGTACAATTTTAATTTTACCAATCGGTGACACCATTGTTCAATTTTTTTGACTGGGTGGCCTGTAAGTTCTGCAAGGGATGATGGATCTGCAATTCCTTTTCCGGATTGCAGGGTACGTTTTATAATATCTTCGATTAAAATTCTTTTTTCAAGATTTTTTCTTGCTTTATATTTTGGAATAAATCCTTTTTTGGGAGCAAACAGCGCGATACATGCGTACACTATGGTCGTGGTAACTGCCATAGAAGGGCCCACCGGTAAATTGGCGGCTATCGACATAAGCAGTCCCCCGATAGCCGAAAAGCTGCCTATAATCGCTGCCCATAAAAGAACGAGTTGAAGGCGGTTTGCCAACAATAATGCTGCAGATGCCGGGGTAATCAGCATGGCGACAACCAATATGACGCCAACACTTCTCAACGAAGCAACTACGACCAGACTTAATAATAACATGAGTAAATAGTGGATGAATCGTGCATTAATTCCCAAAGTGCCAGAAATAACGGGTTGAAAAGTGGTTACAAACAAAGACCGATAAAAAGTCAATAAGGTGAAACAAACCACAAAAAACAAGATTACAGTGGTCCATAAATCCTCAGATGAAACCGATAACAAATTACCGAAAAGAAAATCTTTTAAATCCAGATGAACTCCCTCTTTGCCACTGAGCCATGAAATTCCAATAATCCCAAGACTAAACATAAAAGTAAAAATGATACCAATCGCAGCATCATTTTTTACTTGCATCTTTTGTTGCAACCAGGTGATGAGAAAGGCGGAAAGCAGACCAGCAATTACCGATCCAACGAAAAAGGCAAAACCAGAATATCCTACCACCAGAAATGCAACCACAATTCCAGGCAAAATGGCATGGGATAATGCATCTCCGATCATAGCCATGTTTCTTAAGACAATGAAGCATCCTAACAAACCACACATGGCACCGACCAACACAGCAATAATTACTGTTCTGAGTCCAAGGTCAGATTGTAGAAAACTTGAGAAATGCTCTAAAATTTGGTCCATGGTGGAAGAATTATTCCAATAACGAAACAAAAATACAATTTTCAACACAGAGCATACATCGGGAATACATGATCCACTGAAGGGAAAATCAATACTAAACTTAAGGTAATTTAGAAGTGCCCTTTAACCCATTCTGAAAATTTATCTTAAGATAAATACCGTCAGGGTGGTTCTTGATGTTGAGGGGTCGAATAAAAGTTTAACAATGTGCGATTAAGCTTATCGACCCATGGTGTCTTGGGAATTTTTGGCTTTCAGAAAGTTGTTAAAGAAATCCATACCTTCATTACTGATGAGATTGGCTGAAACTTTTTTACCTTCTTTATTCATAAAAACCATAGCGTTGCATCCATTTTTATAATATAAATCCATTTCCTGCAGGATATCACCATTTTTTTGAACAATTAAGTGGGCTTCTGGCGTGCACAAATTGGTTAACTGACCCACGTCATCTGTAATAAAAGACATGATGATGGAAAATGACTGTGGATTGTCAAAACTCATGGATATGTTGACATCTTTTTTGAGTGAAATGAGATCCACACTGGTGCCCTCTGACCTCATTTTGGAAAGTTGATCGGATGGAAATGCAGGTAATTCTATCGCCTTTCCACCAGCTCCTTCGGTGGATTTTTTCGAAGTGCCTTCCTGTTTACAAGATGAGCAAAAGAATAAAAATAAAGCACAATAGAACCCAACTGAAATCCGCATGTTAGTTAAATTTATATTTAAGGCCCAAAGATAAATAATAACCTGTCAAATCAATGATTCCTCCATTTTTTGAATACTGATACAAGGAACTTATTGAACGTGTATATTTGGCGGCCCCCCCCCAATTTTTAGACCAAAAATAACTGGCACCAAGAATCCAACTTACATCCGTTTGTTTGAAATCTTTGTGAATACCACTGTAGCTGTTACTGCTGATCAGACGACCAATGGATGAACCACCAAAAAATTCCATTCGATAATAATCACCTGCAGGGTCTTGTATAAGCCAATCTTTAAAGATAAACAATATAGGTATGTCAATGTAATGGAGGCCAATTGAAACGCGTAAAACATCATTTTTGTCCGATAAACTTCCTCGAACATTGTATTGAATTCCCATTTCAATAGCTGTCCTTGTAGATAAGCTCGCGGCTACAAAACCAGCCACTTCATATCCAGGTTTGTTAAAACCATAAATGTCATCTCCGTCAATTTGAGATAAAGTACCTGCCAACCTGAGTCCACCCTGAAAGCGTTGTGACATTAACATGTTGGAAATGAACAAACAAAATAAGAAGACTGAGTATTGAAAGCGCATCGTGGGCGAAAGTTAAGGAGTTCTCTATATTGTTAGGTCATATGGACAACGCTAGAATGTAGGCGATAAATACATAGATCCGCCCCAGGGTTCAAATATTATATTGCAAAATGTATTAAACATCAATTTAGAATCAGAAATATATTATAAATATTTTAATTATTGAAATTGTCATAAATTTACGCCCATAAGAACCGATCTGATTTCATGAAAATTACAAGGGGAAACCTCAAGAAACTGGAAGATATATGTAAAGCACTCCAGTATACCGTTCGATACGAACAAGGTCATTTCCAATCGGGTTATTGTCGGGTGGAAAGTAAAAAAGTGCTGGTGATCAATAAATTTTTTGATGTCGAGGGGCGTATGAATTGCCTTATGGAATTGATTCCAGAACTGGAAGCTCAGCCCGATGCGCTGACCGAAGACAACAAACAAATTTATGAAAAACTGATTTCATTGCGATCTTTACAGGAAACAACGGATTGACTTTCACATTTTTAGGCACTGGTACTTCTCAAGGCGTTCCTGTCATTGGATGCCAATGCAAAGTGTGTTTATCANNGCACATCTGGTTTAATTCATTTGGGAGATGAAGATCTATTGATTGATATGGGTCCTGATTTCAGGCAACAAGCCTTACGTGCCAATTTGAAAAAGTTAAATGCGGTAGTGTTGACCCATGAACATGCCGATCATACCGCAGGATTGGATGATATAAGGCCCATCAACTTTAAAATGGGTTCCATTCCTTTCTATGGCTTGCCCAGGGTTTTAGATGATTTGAAAAAACGGTTTCATTATGTATTTGAAGAACATCAATATCCGGGCTTGCCAGAAGTGAGCTTGAATAAAATATTTCCGGGTCAGCACATTTCGATTGGTCAGCAAAAAATTGAGTTCATTCCGGTCATCCATGGTAAATTGGAAATCATTGGAGTTCGCATCAGGGGATTGGTCTATATTACTGATGCAAGCTACTTATCGGAATCTACTATCAAGTCTATTCAAAATTGTACTGTCCTCGTGCTCAATGCATTGCACCGGGAGAAGCATCACAGTCATTTAAACCTGGAACAAGCCCTTTATTATATTGATCGCATACAACCGAAAACTTGCTACCTTACGCACATCAGTCATCATATGGGTTTGCATGAGGAGGTACAAAAAGAACTCGGTCCAAACATTTGGTTGGCTTATGATGGTCTTCAGGTAGATTTTTCAGATGAATAAACTCCAGAACGAGTGCAGTCCTTATCTCAGGCAACATGCTGGGAATCCAGTACACTGGGAACCCTGGAGGCAGGATGCATTGGAAAAAGCCAGCAGGCTGCATAAACCCATTCTGGTCAGTATTGGCTATTCAAGCTGTCATTGGTGTCATGTAATGGCTCATGAATCCTTTGAAGATCCGGAAACGGCGGTTATCATGAACGAACATTTTATTTGCATTAAGATTGATCGCGAAGAAAGGCCAGACCTGGATCACTATTTTATGAATGCCGTTCAGGCAATGGGATTTTCCGGTGGTTGGCCTTTGCATTGTTTTTTGACCGAAGACGGACAACCATTCTTTGGGGGAACTTATTTTCCACCTGACCCCAAATATGGGAGACCCTCCTGGAAAATGGTGCTCTTATCCGTGGCCGAGACTTACCGCAACAAACCCGGGGAACTCATTCAACAAGCCGGACAATTGGTCACCCATTTGCAGAACCTATCCAAACTGACATTTCGGAGAGAAACCTCCTTGGAAAGAAAACAGCTTGAAGAGTGTATTGATGGACTCATGCGATCCGCTGATACTCAACATGGTGGATTTGGAAGTTCCCCTAAATTCCCGCAACCTACTGGATTGCAATTGCTTTTAGCGGGAGCGCAAATTTTTAAACGAATCCATTGGAGAGAATTTGCAGAACACACCTTGATGAACATGGGTGGAGGAGGTATTTATGATCATTTGGGAGGAGGACTGTGCCGTTATTCAGTTGACGGTATGTGGGACGTGCCTCATTTTGAAAAAATGTTATATGATAATGCCCAATGGGTAACCGTTTTGTGCCAGACTTATGGCCAATGCAGGAATGAGTTTCTAAAATTTCTGGCGCTCGATACCCTTCAATTTTGGGAATCGCAGATGCAGGATCAATACGGTTATTTCTGGTCTTCACAAGATGCGGATTCGGAAGGAGAGGAGGGAAAATTTTATACTTGGGAAATGGAAGAGCTGAGAAATATGTCTCAGGAGTGTTTCAATTATTTTTCTGAATGGTTTGATTGGGTAAGTTTGGATCATCGTTTTCCCAATAGAAAGGTGGTTAGGCTTCAAAAAAATAAACTTCAATCTACGGACTCTATGACATTGCCCCATAAAGTTCTGGAATTAAGAGAAATTCTGGAATTGGAGCGCTCCAATAGAATACCACCAGCAAAAGACCAAAAAGGCATTATAGCTTGGAATGCCATGTTGGTATCCTCTTATGTTTCTGTCTGCCTGATGACCAAAGACAAAGTATATTTAGACAAAGCTAAACGTCTGTTAGAAGTAATTCAAGAGAGTGGTATTTTTCCAGATGGAAGTCTGGCCAGGTATATGTGGGAAGGTAAACCCGTAGGAAATGGATTTTTGGAAGACTATGCCTTTTTTGCAAAAGCATTTATGGATTGTTATCAGCTGAGTTTTGATAAGGGGTACATAGAAAAAGCCATACATTGGTACACTAAGCTGGTTGAGCTGTTTGGTACAAAAGATTCACCATTATTTTGGACGTCTTCAAAAGTGTATGGAGACAACTCCTACAATTCTGTTGAGTGGGCAGATGCTCAATATGCTTCAGCAAATGCCATAATTTGCGATCTTGCACGTTACCTATATATATGGACAGGGGAAAATTCTTATAAATTACAATTCGAGCAGATGATATCATCCATGCAAGCTCATTGTGAAAAGTACCCTTTGGCCACTAGCAGCTGGTTGGGACAACATTTGGCAAATTTGGAAGGGCATCCCATGGTAAAAACTTCCAACATCCAAAATGGCTTGGATATTTTAGATGGCTGGTGGTTGCCAACTTGGTTTATACTGCCTGAGCAGGAGAGTGAGGACGGTGTAAAGTTTTGTACGGATCATCATTGTTTACCACCCATTACAGAAGCATTCCAATGGCAAAAAATTTTCAGCTCATTATGAACCGGAATTTTGTCCATAACTTGAAACGACAAGTATGTTGCTTTGGGATCACTTTGATTTATTTTCATGCAATAGGTCAGCAATTGCCCTTGAGCGGATTGGGATATCGTCAACCCTTCGTTTTTATTCCGGCTTATGCGGGCACCAGCGGGAGTCTGGTTGGGATGGCAGATGGCCGAAGCCAGTGGCAAGGCATTGAGGGTAATCCGGAAACCTATTCCTTTCGAGTTGAGTTTCCGGTCTTTTGGTACAGCCTGGGGGCAGGTTTGAATCTGGGAAAAGATGCTACAGGATTGAGCCAGCGAATTTTTGTGCAGCCAAGTATGAATAAGATGTTTACCCTGGGATCCTGGCTAATGAGCGTTGGGGTCCATATTGAATATTCCTATCACTACTTTGATGGGTTTTCTGCAAGGACACCAGACGGAATTTATCAAGGTGGCCATATTGACCATCAGGATCCAGTCATCCCACCCACTGAGCAATCTTTTCAATTGATGGATGCTGGTGTAAGTTGGGCGATTAAGGGAAACGGATTCCAAGGTGGGCTGGTCGCAAACCGATTACTACAATCAGGTTCAAAGAACTTACCGATAGTATATGCCAACGAAAGTCATTTTGGAATCCATGCGGCTTATAAAATGAGCTTTCAGGAATGGAGTATTGAGCCTGCAGTGGTGTTGTTTTCTGATTTATTTCACCATCAATCTCAACTTTTTATTCAAGTCGAATACAATGGCAACATTTTTGGAGGTATACATTACCGGGGTTATAATCGTCAATCGAAAGAATCGTATGGCTTGAGCTTTGGATTTGGCTTAAACGAACGATGGTCGGTTGCTTATTTGCACGAATTTTATTTGGGAGGGTTGTCCCGGTCGGTAGTTCAGAAAAGTCAGGAATTCGGAATTTGGTATCATTTAGGAAGACCGGTTGGCCAAGGAAGAAAACCGCCTCAATTGAGAAGCCCCCGTTATTTTGATTGACTACCAAATATTTATGTATAGTAATATATTATATGTTGTTAAAAAAAGTTTTTTACAAAAACACAATAATTAATTGGCATATCTTGTTCGAATATTAGTGTGTCATAGAATATAAAACCCAAAAAATATTTTGTTTTTTTCTTTTTGGATTGTTTTATATTTGTGCCACTTTTTTTAAAGACAAAGTAGGTAAATATTCAATGACGATGAGAAATTCAAGTTTCTTGCTCTTCGCCGTCCTCGTGGTGTTGTTGGCCTCATGTGGTGGTAAACAACAAGATGGACAAGTGGTTGGGGCTTCGCCCAGACCTAAATGGAATGGAATCAATCCTTATGGTATGGTGTACGTACCCAGTGGTACGTTGACCATTGGTCAAAGTGACCAGGATTTCTTTCATAACCTGGTTCAGCCTCAAAAATCTATTTCAATTTCCGGATTTTACATGGATGATACAGAAATTACAAACAACGAATACCGTCAGTTTGTATTTTATGTACGCGATGAAATGGCGCACAAAGCATTAGGTCATGTGATTGAAGGAGAAGACGGGGAAACTGAAGAAGTGGATTGGGAGCAGGAGATTGACTGGGAAGATGAAACCCTGGATGAAATGTATTTCCAGGGAGCAGACGCTTTCAAAGGGGTAAAGGAATTGGATACCCGTAAATTCGTTTATGAGTGGGAATGGAAAGACTGGCAAATGGCTGCCCATAGCCGGGACATTAAGCGCTCTGCTATCATTCACAGAGAAAAGACAAACATTTATCCGGATACACTTTGTTGGGTACGCGATTTCGCCTATTCATACAATGAACCAATGACCAGAAATTATTTTTCTCACCCGGCGTTTGATGACTATCCGGTGGTGGGTATCAATTGGAAACAAGGGCGGGCTTTTTGTTATTGGAGAACTTCAATATGGAACAAATTCAAAGGAGAGGATGAACCTAACACTGAAGAGTTCCGCTTACCTACAGAACATGAGTGGGAGTGGGCTGCCAGAGGTGGCCGCGAACAAGCTCCATATCCATGGGGTGCTTATTATCCCCGAAATGCTAAAGGTTGTTTATTGGCAAACTTTAAGCCTGGCAGAGGAAACTATCCTGAAGATGGTGGATACTACACGGTGCGAGCTGATGCTTATTTCCCTAATGAGTATGGCTTATATAACATGTCAGGCAATGTTGCTGAATGGACGGAATCTTCGTATTCAGACAATGCTCACGTGATTGTACATGATCAGAATCCAGATGTGAAGTACGATGCTAAAGATGAAGATCCTGAAGCGTTTAAGCGCAAAGTGATCAGAGGAGGTTCATGGAAAGATGTTGCGTATTATTTGCATACCAGCACACGCAACTGGGAATTTCAAGATACCAATAAGTCTTACATTGGTTTTCGCTGCGTGCTTTCATTCCTTGGAAGGTCTGAAAACGACTTCCGCTAGGATTTTATTCAGTAAGTCTTTTTGATTACTCGTAAAGAGTATTGTCATAATGATTAGCAAACAATTTTCTCTTAACTCTATAAAATTTTAAAAAATGGCTATTTACAAGAAGAACTGGTTTAAATATGCAAAGAACCTGACGATTGGTGTTGGTGCTTCCATCGTTATGTTGGGTGCATTGTTCAAAATCATGTCATGGGAAGGTGGTGATATGATGATCACTGCAGGTCTGGTGACAGAGGCAATCCTGTTTCTTATCCTGGGGGTAATTCCTCCAGATAAAGATTATTACTGGGATAAATTATATCCAGGACTTGGAGATGCAGATGCAAAAATCAATCCACTCATTGAAGGACCTGTAAAAAGTGGTCGTCCTGCAAATGGAGAAGTAGTAGAGTCTCAATTAGCAGGTATGCTCAATGAATTACAAGGAATGTCTAAAAGTCTGGGTTCTTTGAAAGCATTGCAGGAAGTTGATTTCAGTAAAACTGGGGATCAAATGAAGGCCATGAATAGCTTTTATACCCGTATGACAGAAGCAATGTCTGAACTGAACGCTTCTTTGGAAGATACCAAAGCTGTGCACAACCAAGTTTCAGCATTGAATAAGAATTTGACTAATTTGAATTCTGTTTACGGTGGTATTTTGTCAGCTTACAAATCAGTAGGCAACTAATTTGAAACCTATTGATTAACCAATAAAAAGACTAAAATATGTCTATACCTAAGCAGCCACGCCAGCTCATGATCAACATCATGTACCTGGTACTTACGGCTCTTTTGGCGTTGAACGTATCGGCGGAGATCTTTAATGCGTTTAAACTGGTAAACAACAGCTTGATGGAATCCAATGCTGCATTGGACAAATCCAACGAATCCCTGGTTCCTTCTATAGAAAAAAGGGCATTGGCTAAGCCAGAATTTGCACGTTTTACTGAGCGCTCCAAAATGGCCGTTCAATATGGAAAGGAATTCACAGAATATGTGAATGCAATTGTCAACGATTTGATCGACAAATCCGGAAACAAAAACGGATCAGTTGATGATTTGGACTATATCGTGGTGGGTGAAAAGAAAGAGTTGAAAGGAAAGAAAAACAAAGACGTCACCACACGGGAAATGGTCAACAATAAGAAAGGATTGGAGTTGAAGGAGAAAATTCTAGAATATCGTGGTAAATTCCTTTCACTGGTCGATGATACGCTTCGCGCGGGCATGGAAAGTGAAGTCCCCCTTTCAATTGATGATGAGACCTGGAGACATTCCAAGAATAAGAAAAGTTGGGAGGAATTTACGTTCAAACAAATGCCATTGGGCGCTTGCTTGCCAATCTTTACAAAATTTATCAACGATGCCAAGTCTTCTGAGAATGCAATTCTGAATCACTTCAGCAAGAAACTCGGAGGTGAAGACGTGGTATTGGATAAATTCACCGTAATTTCTTCTCCAAAAAAGAACTATGTGATTAAAGGAGAGCCTTTTGAAACATCGATTTCATTGGCCGCTTCAACTTCTAAAGCGACTAATACAAAGGTTTCCTTGTCTGTAAATGGATCTGCTTTATCAACCAATAATGAAGGTGAAGCCATTTGGAAAACCTCTGCCAATGATGTGGGTACAAAAAAATACACTGCTGTAGCATCGGTTACCAATCCGGTTACAGGAAAGACCGATACTTACCGTAAAGAGTTTGAGTTTGAAGTGGGTGAACGTTCGTGCAACGTGTCTGCTGAAAAAATGAACGTATTTTACATTGGTGTCGAGAACCCTGTGGCGATTTCAGCAGCCGGTGTACCTTCTGCTCAATTGAAAGTGGAAGCTGCAGGTGGTGGTATTGATTTAGTACGTCAGGGTGGTGGTAAATTTGTTGCCAATGTCAAATCTCCTGGTGAAGCCAACATTACCTTGAGTGGTGGTGGATTGCCTCCTACCAATTTCAAGTTTCGTGTAAAACGAATTCCAACTCCAGTACCTATGCTTTCTGACAAGAGGGGTGGTGCTATGCCCAATGGTGTGTTCAAAGCACAACAAGGTGTGATCCCAGTATTGGAAGGTTTCGAATTTGATGCTAAATGTTCAATACAAGGATATAACCTCGTTCGCGTGGCTCCTCGTCAGGATGCTCAAATTGTGACTAACACAGGTGGAAAGTTTTCACCTCAGGCATCTGGCTTGATTCAGCAGGCAAAACCCGGTGACCGCTACCTTTTTGAACAAATCAAAGGTCGTTGCCCTGGGGATGTGGCTGCCCGTGACTTAGGTGACATGTCATTCCAAATTAAATAAATTTTATTCCATGTATAAGTTAAGGATCTCATTTTACTTTTTGTTCCTCCTTTTCAGTTTGTCAAGTGTAGGCTTGCTGGCTCAAACCGCCGAAGAAGAAAAAACTGAAGCAAGTGAAGAGGAAGAAGAATCAGGATATCTTGATGACATTGTCGCAAGAAGCTTGATGAAGGAACAACGCATATTGGATTACCAGCCAATTCGGGAAGCTGATGTGGTATGGGAGAAAAGAATCTGGCGCGTATTGGATGTACGTGAGAAAATGAATCTGCCGTTTATTTATCCGGTAAGGCCATTTTTTCAGATTTTGATTCAAGCTGCAGAAAATGGCGACATACGTATATTTCGTGAAGACAACTTCCGAAAGTTTGTTACCGGTGAAGAATTGGATAAATTACTTCATCGCGTAGATACGGTAGTCGTTACGGATCCTGATACTTATGAGGAGAAAGTTGAAATTCGCAAATCGGATATCGATTTTAATGATATTAAGACTTACCGTGTCAAAGAAATGTGGTATTTCAATAAGCAGACTTCAAGACTTGAATGTAGAATTTTAGGAATAGCGCCCATCAAAGATGAATACGATGATGCAGGCAATCTGAAGTATACCTTACCGATGTTTTGGATCTATTATCCTGAAGCACGTAAATTGTTGTCACGTGAAAAGGTATTTAATGATCAAAATGATGCTGCCCCCAATACCTGGGCGGATGTTTTTGATTACCGCTTTTTCTCCAGCTATATCATTAAAGAATCTAATGTCCAGGACAATCGCTTATCTGACATCTTCAAAGGTGAAAACGATGGTGTAAAGTTGTTGTTGGAATCTGAGAAAATCAAAAACGATATCCTGAATAAGGAACACGATTTGTGGACGTATTGATGGTAATCTCACAATAATAAATAAGCCGGTCTGACATCAGAACGGCTTATTTTTTTATGTAAATATTCATAGATTAATTGGCTTCAATTGCTATGACTTGATTGAATAATCGGAGGTAGTTGAACTAATTTCCAGTTTTCAATGACCACGCACACCAAACAGATCATGTAGGCAATCAACATATAGTACTTACTATAAGGTTGAAAAATAGGATCATAATAACTGTAACTAAAACTGATCATCATGCTCAGGATCATGCTACTCCATGGATTATAGAATATTCCCAGCAGGATCAATGGACTGATATACCATGGATGAACAGTACTGCTCAGTCCTATGTAAATGACATAAATCCACCAACTTGATGCAAACGGAAATGTATCAGTTCCAGATTTACGGAAAGTGACAGGCACCCAAAATTTTAGGTAGAATATCAAAAAGACCAATAACAGAATCCATCCTAGCCTCTGCTGCCATTCATAACACTTTGAGTGGAATAAAAAATCCCTTAAATAAACGTAAATCAATGAGTTGAACTCAAATTGTTCGAAATACAACCTTAAGCTTGACAAGAACCCTTCGGGTTGATGTATTGCTGGTAAATACATCAATGCAAGGGTAAGCAGTAAGGCACAGCTAAAATAAACCCATTTCTGTGTGGCTTGTTTAAAATGAACGAAGAATGGAAGCCAGAGTAATGAATTTAATTTTGATAGAATGGAGAACACCATATATCCAAAACTTGCTATTTCTGGTGGTTTATTGTAATAACGAAGGGCCCAGATAAAAAAGCAAATCATAAAAAATTCAGTGTGAAGGTTGCCAAAAAACTCTACAATTATTAAGGGGTTTCCAAAATACAAGAGTCCGTATCCGGGTGAAAGCTTTTTATCTTTTAGCAAACTATTAAGACACTTAAAACACACAATGTCGCCTATCAAGTAAAATCCTTTCATGATCAAACTGAAAATCCAAAGATTGTCATCAGACAATTTTGCGCAAATAGCAAATAATACTTGGCTTAATATAGGGTAAACAGTGTGATAGTCAGGAGAATTCAATAAAGGGAAATAATGCTTCATGGGTTCTTTCCAAGTTGCATCGGGTAGATTTGAGAGGGCTTGTGAAGGGGTATAATCAAATGGGTTGATACCATGTGATGACAGCCAGCCATCCCACCAAAACCTATAAAAGTCATTGGATAGCATCGGAATACTGATTAGACTAGTGATTTTTATCAACCCGATCAATCCAATGAATAATTGAGGGTAGTCACAATTATTTTTTCGTTGGAGAATTAGAAAAAAAGCAAGAAAGCTACCCATCCAAGGAAGTATGTAGCCAGTCCAACTACCTTGTCTGCTAAAATGCAACAAGTAAGCGATGCAAACAGAATAGACCAGATAAAGTGCTATGTCCCACCTGGAATCTACTTTCAGCATGCTTAAATGCAATCAGACTCCTGTGTCTACTTACTTTAAGCTCAAATGTCTGAGCGAATAGAAGAAATTTATCCCAAAACCAACCATCAATAAGAAATGGAACAATAGGAAGGAGTAATATTCTAAATAAATTCCCATTCCAATGGCAAAGGCGAAATAAAGGCAAATGAAAAACTCAAGCCAATTGCGCACAGTCAATTGTTGAATTAAATAACCATTGCCCAATACATTGTCTTTTATGGAAGTTAAATTGAATTTTGGAGTCCGGATAAAGGCAGATTTTTTGCCGGAATAACCTTCAAGTACGGCAATGCTGTTGTGAAAACTGAAGCCCATAGAAAGCGCCATGAAGGAAGGAAACAACAGTAAAAACCTTCCTATTTTATTTTTGACATTTTTTTCTTTCCAGCACATCATGTTATTGGCTTCATAGAAAACCGACATCACAGCCAATGTACCCAATAGGCAAAACCCAAGAAATGTGGCTTTTAAGCCAAGATCATCCATCGCAAAAAGGACAGGGACACTTAACAATGCAACCCAAAAGATCACTAGAAAAATTCCACTGCCCATTAAATGCATGATGGCATGAAACTTAGTGGATAAAGGCAATTTAGCTTTAAAAATAATGGGAAGTAATTTTCTTGAATTTTCAGCTCCACCTTTCATCCAACGAAACTGTTGTGATTTCAGACCATGCATTTCAGCAGGGAGTTCAGCTGGGCAAACAATATCTTCAACATATTGAATTTTCCAGCCCTTCAGTTGAGCGCGGTAGCTTAGATCAAGGTCTTCGGTCAAGGTATCCGATTGCCATCCTCCTGCGTCTTCAATACAAGCTCTTCTCCAAATTCCGGCAGTGCCGTTAAACTGTAGGAAATGTCCCGCGGCAAAGCGGCCAGCTTGTTCGACCGTAAAATGAACATTTAGCTGAAAGGCTTGTAACTTGGTCAGAAAGGAGTAATCTTCGTTAATATGCTCCCATCGCGTCTGTACAACCCCAATATTTGAATTATTGAAATACGGTAAGCTGGTCTTTAGAAAATTTGATTCGGGTAGAAAATCAGCATCAAAAATGGCAATGAACTCGCCCTTGCAGCTTTTCATACCTTCTTTTAATGCTCCTGCTTTAAACCCTTTTCGATCTGAACGATGAATATGCTGAATATCAAATCCTAAGCTTTTATAGTAAGCTACTTTTTGAAACGCATGATCAGCCGTTTGGTCAGTAGAGTCATCCAATACCTGGATCTCCAATTTGTCTTTGGGATAATCCAATTTAGTAATGTTATCCAGCAATCGGTCAACCACGAACATTTCATTGTAAATGGGTAACTGAATGGTTACCATTGGGTGATAATCTCCTTCTTTTAAAGGTGGTAACAAAACCTTATGTTTTTTATGCTCACGATAAGCTTTTAACAAACCTAATTGAAGAAGTGAGAATAAGGTGATGTAGAGAAGGCTTCCTGTGTACAGGGTAATAAGGAGCAACTGAATTGTGTTCATATCTAAAAGCAAAATTAATTCGCTTCAAACAGCCATAACGCATGTTCAGTCATTTTTTTTAACACAATTTTAACCTTTAACATATGTTTTGAAAATTGTAAAGAGAATTTTTAAACCTGCGCCAAAAATGCCTCTTAAGGTGCCGGAAACTTTGGATTTCCCAATCCGTTTTTTGTAGTGAACGGGTACCTCCATAACGTTTAATTTTGCTTTTGCGGCCTTAACCTGCATTTCAACGGTCCAACCGTAATCGCGGTCCAGCATCCTGAGTTGCACAAGGGCGTGATATCGAATGATGCGAAATGGCCCCAGATCAGTGTATGAATAACCATATAGGTATTTAATAAGCAATGTGGATAAAGCATTCCCAAATCGTTGTACAGGGGTAAGCGACCCAGGTTCGGCATTGCCTAATACCCTTGATCCTAATACCAAGTCCAGATTGTTTTGCACTAAACAATCCAAAAGCAGTGGCAATTGGGTCGGGTCGTCTGAGAAATCAGCATCTAAAAATGCAATAAGGTCTGGTGGGGGAGCATTCTCAGCGAGCTGGATTGTGGCCAATCCTTTTAAACAAGCGGCACCATAACCTTTTTTAGGTTCCTTGATGACTGTCGCTCCACATTGGGTTGCAATGGTTGCAGTTTGATCTGTACTTCCATTATCGCAAACATAAATCCGACGTATTAAATGTGCGGGAAGACATTTTAGGACTAATCCTATGGATTGTTCTTCATTCAGTGCTGGAATGATGACGTCTAATGTCATCTTGAGGTAAGATTTACCGATAATTCAAGCTATAAGGCTTTTAAAGTTTTGGTCAGGTAAGTCAGTGAAAATGGAAGTCCCACCCAAAACCAGGCAGGATAACAAATCAACAAGCCAACAGTGGCTGCAGTAGAAATTAAAAAATACAGCCAGTCACTTTTACGGGATTCATTCACTTGGGTCATTGATGGTAATTTTAGGCAAAAATAACTTTATTTCATATCCTCCTTCTCCTGGTGATTATTTTTTTTGGTAAAATGTTCAAATGGATTTGCCTTCAATCTCAATATGCGATTTAGGGTAGGTTTTTTATCAATCCGTGAGGATAGCGGTTAATGTTAACTTACATCCAGCAAGAGGTTCTGGTACTCTTACGCCCAATTGAATCGGAAAATTTTGATGATCATGCATAAATAACGAGTGAACGATTAAGCTGGAACCACTATCGCATGCTGGATTGAGGTACTTTCCGGATAAAAATTAAGGAAATAAGAAAAAATGCCATAAGGGCCAATACACTTAATCGCATTGAATGTGTCAATTGGTTGATGAATCCGAACAGAAAAGTTCCGAATACGATCGAGACATAGTAGATGACATCGTAAAAACTAAAAAAACAAGTGATGTCTGGATGATTTTCGGGGATCATCTTACTGTAACTCGATCTTGAAATGGATTGTATACCTCCCAGAACCAATCCTACCAAGGAAGCTAAAAAATAAAACTCCAGTTGACTTTCAACAAAATAGGCTAAAAGACAAATTCCGGTCCAAACGGCAATCATGATTTTCATGGCATAGAGGTTATGTGTTTTCTTTGAAAGAAACGCAAAAAAGTATGCACCAGCAATGGCCACCAATTGCAATAATAGGATCACTACAATCAATTCCCCGGTGGCGAAATGCAATTCTTCTTTTGCAAAGGAACTGGCCAGATAAACAACGGTTTGCACGCCTGCACTGTAAAAGAAAAATGAAAGAAGAAAAGTTTTAACGGCTGGTTGTTGCTTTACATAACTCCATGCTTTTCGTAGTTCATTAAAACCGCGTTGTATCCATTGCTCATTTGTTTTTTGTTGGGGGTCTTTAGGAAGCCAAAGAAAAGTAAACTGCGAAAATAGAATCCACCAAATACCAACACTAAAAAAGGCTATTCTGGTTGCTGCTGCACCATCCGACAAACCAAACCACGCAGGATTTTGGATCATAAGGATATTGGAACACATTAAAATAACACTCCCTGTGTATCCAAAGGCATAACCTCGCGCACTCAATTTGTCAGCCCGATCTACGGATACGATTTGGCTTAAATAAGAATCATAAAAGACTAGGGAAGCGGCATGGGAAAAAGTTGCCACCATGAAGGCCATCAATGCCCAGGTTTGTTGTGCTGGTCCAATGAATCCTACCAATGTCATACAAGCAATGCTCCCGGCTGTGGTAAAAATTCGCATGAACAACTTTCGATGCCCCCCATAGTCTGCAATCCCTGATAACAAAGGTGAAATCAGGCTGACCAGAATGTAGGCCAACGATACTGAATAAGCATAGACCGAAGCATTTGAAATTTCCAAATCCCAAAAACGAAAAGTTTTATTTGAAAACTCTAGAAAATATACCGGAAAAATGGCGGTTGATATGACCAGTGAATAAGCGGAATTGGCCCAATCAAAAAGTACCCAACCGAGTTCTGCACGTTTTTGTGTCGACATAATTTATTCAATGAACAAGAATACAACAATTGTTATGGATTTACCAACCTGACGGTTCCATTTATCTGTGAATTGATTTATTATTCACCAACATTCAATATTGCTGTATGATGATGAATCTAAGGCAACTCATCCATGTAATTTGTCTGAATCAGGTCATCAAGATACCCAAAGTGGATGGTAAAATTGGGTTCTTCTCAATATGGCACAATTACTCCAAAATTCATTACAAATTTGGCCTTGATTCAAATTAATTATGCAGTAATTCGTTACTCCTCAGTCAGTTATTGTACAACCTAGCTTCTATAAAATACAGCAAACCCGCCCGAACTTGTCGTTCGTAAGGGGTTTCTTCGCTTGTCGTTTTGTCACACGCCACCCGGATCTTGATCGTTCAGTCATTCTGTTTAATTCAACCCTAGCATATCCAGTTCAATACCCATTTTACATAATGGAAGGACGAATTCTATACTTGTCAATGAATTCGTCCAGGTTAATTTGGCAACAACGTGAAATTTTTAGAAGTGCTCTTTATTTTATGATCATCATAAATTGTACATTAAATGGGTTCTCGCTACTCTAAGACAGCACTCATTTGCATGCTATACCACTTTAGCTTTACCTTGAGTATTTTCCATGAAGAAAATAAACCTCAGGGTACTTAAGCAAAAATCCAATATTTAGTTGCCCTTTGTTAAGGATTCGGCTGAAAGAAAGTAATTTGGCAAATTATTGAGCTTTTACTGATTTATGAGAATTTTGATTTTATCCAGAAACGCAAGTTTGTACAGTACCCAAAGTTTGATCCAGGCAGCTCAGCGAAAAGGGCATGAAGTCCAAGTGATGGATCATTTAATGTGCAACATCGTGATTGAAAAGAATAAGCCTCAATTGTTTATTGGATTAGACCCTTTGAGTCAAGTGGACGCTGTCATTCCGCGTATTGGTGCTTCAGCGACGGAGTATGGTGCAGCCATAATCCGACAGCTGGAGTGTATGGGAATTTTTACTACGGTTGGGTCAGAAGCTTTGTTAAAAGCAAGAAACAAGCTTCATAGCATGCAATTTCTGGCATCCAACGGCATTGATGTTCCAAAAACCGGTATTTCAGCTGGAGATTATTGTGCAGGCTCTATTTATAATGAAATCAGTCAGGATAAAGCCATCATCAAATTACTTTCAAGCACTCAGGGACTTGGGGTTATTCTTGCGCAGAATCGGAGCCAAGGGCTAAGTATTGTAGAAGGATTTCACCGGGTAGGAGAAGATGTTTTGATTCAGGAGTTTATTCAGGATGCAAGAGGATCTGACATCCGGGCTTTTGTAGTAGATGGCAAAATTGTAGGATCTATGGTTCGGCAAGCCGTTGCCGGAGAGTTTAGATCCAATATACACCGAGGCGCCAGTTCTTACGTCGTTCGGTTGACAGAAGAAGAGCGATATATTGCATTGAGATCTGCTGAATTGTTAAACCTTTCAGTTGCTGGGGTGGATATCCTGCGATCAAAACGAGGACCCTTAGTCCTTGAGGTAAATGCATCGCCAGGCTTGGAAGGAATAGAAGGCACAACAGGTGTTGATATTGCAGGAAAGATCATTGAATTCATCGAACGTGGCGTATCAAATGCAATAGCATAAAACTTAATTAAATTGATGAACCTACAACTGCAATGAGTTTGCAAGAAATTAATCTACAAGGTCAAGAGTTTCCTCCTGGGAGCGCAGGTATGGTGCGCATCCGTGCAGGCAAGTTACCCTCGGGTAACAGCATTTCAATTTTTACGTTTGTGTTTAGAAGTAAGAATCCAGGTCCAACTGTTCTGTTGTTAGGAGGAATGCATGGTGATGAAGTCAATGGAGTTGAAATTGTCAGGTCTGCAGTAGCTAAAAGACTGTTCAACCAATTACAGGCAGGTACTGTAATTGCTATCCCTTTGTTAAATATTTTTGGATTCATTAATTTCTCACGGGATGTTCCCGATGGGAAGGATGTAAACAGAAGTTTTCCAGGAACCAATTCAGGAAGCCTTGCTTCTCGTATTGCAAAAATCATCACGCGAAAAATCTTACCCTTGGTAGATTTTGGAATTGATTTTCATAGTGGAGGCGACCGTCATTGGAATTATCCGCAATTGCGTTTTTCCTCAAAGCATCCGGAAGCAAAATCGCTTGCATTAAAAACCAATTTCCCATTGATAGTTGAAAAGCCAATGGTGGCAAAATCCTTACGGAAAGTAGCCCGGGATATGGGAAAACCTATTTTGGTATTTGAAGGGGGTGAAGCAGACCATCTGGATCATTTTATTGTTCAGCGCGGATTACAAGCCATTCTCGAAGTGCTTGCTTCCCATCAAATGATTGAAGGTAGCATAGCCCCTAATGTGGTAAAGAAAATTTTTAAAAAGACAATTTGGGAGCGAGCTCAAGAAGGGGGGATGGTAATTTATAAAAGGGAAGCAGGATGTTACGTTTCCCGTGGAGAGTTATTGGCCATATTAACCGATCCCTTTGCACAGAAGGAAACCAGGATGTATGCCACCAAGGATGGATTTATTTTGAGTCACAACAATGCTCCTATAGTAAATGTTGGAGATGGTATGTTTCATTTGGCATTTGATGAAGAGAAACATGTTACCATTTTGTAAATACTGGTTTGTAATCTGTTTGCTCATTCCCTGGAATTTACTGCAATCGGTAAACGCTCAGCCTAAACTTTCAAAGAAACATTTTAGGAAAGCCATTGAGCGTTTTGTCGGTGATGATCTATTGAATAATGCTTCGGTTTCAATACAGTTTACCTTCTTAAAGACCAAAACCAAACTGGCTGCTGTTGATGAAAACAGGGCTTTGATTCCAGGGAGCATTATTAAATTGATTCCATGCAAATTTATGCTGGATACAATGGGTGAATTGTACACATACAAAACTCCTTTTTATCTAAGAGCCCATCCTTCTGCTAACGGACAAAATGAATATTCTGTTTGGGTCAAGGGTAGCGGTGACCCAAGTTTTTGTTCTCTTAAATTTGGTTTGCCTATATCGCTGGATTCACTGTCAAGAAACCTTGCTGATGCTCTAAAAAAAGAAAACGTTCATGCGTTAGAAAGAGGAATTGAAATTAATGAAGATTGGATGGAAGATTTGCCAGAGAATCCAGAATGGTTGTATTATGATTTGGGCAATTATTATGGAGGAGGTTGTAGGGCATTGAATTTTCAGGAGAACGAATTTGATGTGGTAATTTATCCTGCATCTTCAGAAGGCAATATTTGTCCAATTAAGTGGAATAACTGGGATTATCACCCGGATGCTTTTCTATCCAAAATAGTAGGCGTGCGGGGTGACCCCACCGGAGAAATATTTGTTCTGGGAAGCTCGGGTGAATCCAATCGTAAAATATTTGGGGAGTGGAAAATTCAAAGCAATGACAGCACCAGGATCAGGGTATCAATGAATCAACCTTCCAGGGAATTCCAAATAGGATTGAGTCGTTTGCTATCACAAAGCGGAATCAGAATGGCAGAGGATTCAGTGTATAACAAACAAGATGTCTATTGATTCAAAACATTCACAACGGTTGATCTTAGAAGTGGTTTCTCCCCCCGCTCAGGAGTTGGTAAAACGGGCTTTGGAAAAAAGCGTTAATTTATATTGTGAGTCTTTTCTATATAAACTGACGGAACGGTGGACCAAAGGTACACAACGTGAACACGGTCTAAACATATTAGAGAATTACCTGGCACAACAATTAGGCAGTGACCTAACATTGGATATGAAAGATGGAAGTGGCCTTTCTCCAAAAAATTTGATTTCGGCATCTACGATGTGTAAGTTCCTATCAGGCAACCAGAAAACAGTATCTCAAAACTATTATTTTCGTTACCTTTCTGATATTCACACCACGGGTTCTCTTAAGAAGTATTTAAAACCGAAAAAAAATGTCAACCGTTTTATTTATGCTAAGACTGGAAGTATGGAGCGCGTAAGAGCCTTTGCTGGATATTTGGTTGAAGACAATGTTCCGGTAGTTGCATTTGTCATAATGGTAAATAATTTTCAATGTATAGGAAGTGCGCTGCAAGAAAAATTTGCAGTTTTATTTGATCACCTCATGGATGTAAAATTAGATAAATGAAAATGTCGAATTATATTGCTGGCAGTTTGGTTATTTTGACTCTATCGTGCGAGCAAAGAAAAGAAAACAGAGGCTTGTCCACCTTACATTCTATTGATCGTTCTGTGCCATATGACTCAATACCCGTACAAGATGACATGAGAGATCGCACCATATGGCAAAAACCTTATGAAGTCATTCATTTATTTGGGAGCCTGACAGATAAAGTGATTGCAGATCTTGGCGCAGGAAGCGGGTATTTTTCTTTTAGGTTTATTCACGAAGCAGGGAAAGTGATTGCAATAGATATTGAACCTGAACTCATCCAATTGATGAATCAAGAAAAGCAATATTATCGTCCTGATCTTCAGGAGCGATTTGAAGCCAGACTGGCGAGTCCAACAGACCCAAAGTTAAATGATCATGAAGTCGATTTTATTTTTATATCCAATACATATACTTATATAAACAATAGGGTAAATTACCTGAACCGATTGATTCCAAAATTGCGACCAGGAGGAAAAATAATGATTGTTGATTTTAAAAAGAAATTAACTCCAGTGGGGCCAGCTCAGAAATCAAGGCTTGCACAATCGGAAGTAGAACAGGAACTGATTAATGCTGGATATGATTTGATTTTGTCAGATGATCACATGTTGGAATACCAGTATATAATTATTGCAAGCCCATCTTTAAAGTAAACAAGTTCATTGTAATCATTTCATTTTTTGCACAGGCATATAGTGGCAGTTTCATAAGCATTTAAATTCAGAGGATCTAGGAAAGGAATATGGCACCTGGTTTCAATCCTTGAATTCATCTTAGTTTTCCCTCTATTCCCAATTGTCAAGATGAACCACACGACAAACCGTGTTTAAATAGCGTTTCATTGGATCTTATGGCCAAACCATGTGTTCAAAATCAATGGCTTCGTATGAAAATTAATCCCAATCCATGCATTAGAGATGCATGGATTGTCCTCATGGCCGACATGACCGAGTGGTAGCAAAGCTAATCAAGCCATACAAAATGGCTTGATCATGAGGGAACCGAGCGATACTTCGTGAGGCTTGGCCAAAAGACCATAAAGGGCTTGTCGGGGTTNNCAATGCGCATTATTCATTTCGTCAGCGCTCCGTACAAAGAATGCTATTGCATTTATTGGGTTAATTTATTAAAGGACTATTCGTGAGGACGCAATAATCTGAGCAATGATGCATGCTGACTGTCAATTTCTATTGAATCTGTTGCATCAATGGCCCTTTCCAGATATGGCATTTTAGGTTGCCCAGCATCCATCCAAGCACTCATCCAGTAGGATCCTAAATTTAGAATACTGGATCGCATGCGCTCTTCTACCTGACCTTTCAAACTTTTGTAATAGGCTTCTGCATATTTTATGCATGGAGTTTTAATCAATGTCGTTCCTCTCTTTTCGTAGCAATACTGTTTATCATACGGAAATGTCTGGCTAATTACTTTTTCAGATTCTAAAAGAGTGCTCACATGCTGGTGGCTGTCAAATATAATTTGCCAAGTGAATTCCACAATATTCTCAATGTATTGGGCAGCTCCGACAACAAAGTCAAAGTCCGTTTCAGCAAATAATTCGGGTAGCCTGCTTTCCCAAAAAGAATGGATTCCTTGTTGTTGAGTCAGTTGGCCATTGTAATTGCTTGTTGTGTGAAGCGGTACGTGAGCATCTGCAAGGTAGTGACCCAATTCAGCCGATAACTTAAGCACCTTCGTACATTCATGCAATTTAAAAGCTTGAACCAACTGTGAATAAACCCGTTGAATATGGTAAGGTAAAATGCCGTGCTTGGAAAATGAATCGGGTATGAACAAGTAAAGGCCTTTAACTTGTTCCAGATTGAAAAGTGTACATTCTGAAAGAGAAACATTCCAGTTGACAGGATCATACTGAGGAAGTATCGAATTTTGGAACCAACTTAAAAAGGATTTTCCTGAAATCGAATGTTGAAGGGGTAGGAGTTTGTCAATGCATTCCAGACTGAATTTTATCGAATCATTTTGTAGATATTGCCAATGGGGGTGGTCTGTGAAAATTGGGAAACTATCTTCTGGCGTTACGAACATTAGTTGATCAAATTTTAAAATGGCTGCTGAGTAATCTCGGGAAATGCTGTCCTTGGGGACTCTGTGAGTCCAATGATCGAGATCAAAGTAATGCCTTACGGCTTCTGCTTTGATCGCGTATCTTCTTTTATCAGGATCAATAGCATGTGTTTCCAGGTACAAAATGTTGTTTTTGTAAAATCTCATTAAATCTTCAGGTAGGGTAAAAACTGCCAATCGATTGATGATACGATGTCCATAGAAACCCCAATACCTTTTGTCAATGGGTTCGTTATGTGGCTGTAAAAAAGTGATGAGGAGAAATATGATATTTACCAAAGTCTTAAGCTTTAAAAATCTTAAAACTATGCAGCCCAGATGATCTGTTGAGAAATTTTTATTGAGTAGCCATACTGTTTTATTCTACCCTTGACTTTCGAGATTGAAATTATCCTTTGAAATCATTTGATGATAGAGAATTCTGTTCCAGAGTCATCATTTTCCCATGAAGTCATATTTGGTTTTTAGAATAGGTCCTACCAGAGGATATTGAACCAAAAGGAAATCGCTATCGCTTCGGGTTACATGAAGCCTGAAAAATGATCGAGAGTTGGTATGTTCTGGGTCAGTTTTGACGGTAATGCCATCAACTGAATCCTCGATAATGGGATAAAATCTGTACTGACTAATGGGAGGTACTCCGTTTGCATGTATTGTAATTTCACAAAATGGAGTCATCGCAGAAATTTCTTGTTTCTTTGGATGAGCGTTTTGAATACCCTCTGCTGCTATATTTTGAGTACTGGAAATATAGTTTTTGAGCAAATTTGAATTGACCATTTGAAGTGGATTGTTCAACTGTTCAGGATCATATAAGTAATATTTATTCTCAGATTTCTTAATGGTAAATGAATTTTGATTTTGATAGGGGTACTTTACTTCAACGGATGTAATTTGATTTTCCGGTATGTTGATCAAAGTTTTATCTCTCCAGTCCAGATAACTCAAATCATATTGTTCACGAATGTTTCCTACAAATGATGGAACCGATACGATGTATGGCTGCTTCGAACCATCCATTAGAAAAAAATTTCCGTCTTCTCTTTGTGTGACTCCACCTACCCAGTAGGATTTAATGATTTCGTTTTTCCGATTGAATACAGCAACCTTAATTCCAGAACCTCGAATACCTTCCATGATGGTTGGATAATATGATTTAGGCGGAATGGATTGCATCTTTACAGTGGACAGTGTTTGCAATAAATTGGCAATCGCATTGGGTAAAACCTTGTGTTTTCCGTTCAAACTCCAATACCCATCTTTCTTTTCTAAATAAATTGAATCTCCAATCTTATTGTTTAAAATGATTTTATCAATTTTTGCAATATCATTAATGGCAAATGCTCTCTCAGCCTCTAATGGTGATAACTGATTTTCGCGGATGGCCAGCAGGTAGTAACTCAAACCACCCAGCAGCACGAGTATTATAAACAATAAAAATGTATTTCTACTGGACGGTTGCATTTATTGGGTATAACGTTTTTTTCTCAATAATGTGNNTAATGTGTTCAGCCAACCAAAAAGAATGAGGATTACAAGTGGCAATCCAATATTGGTAAATTGCCAAAAGGATTTTTCATTCTGAATTCGCACTTGGTTGAGTAGGCGGATTTTAAATTCCTTTGACCTGGCTGCTAAAATGTTTTCGTCATTACACAAATATTCTACAGAATTCATAAAAAAGGTTCTGTTGCCACTATAGCTGATTTTTTCAAATTTACTATACCCCATTTGTGAGAACTTATCGGTTTGCGGGTCATAAAAGTTTTTAATTAAATCTCCGTCTGCAACAACTATCATTTTGGTATGGGAACTGGTGGATTTAAAATCAATATTCAGTTGTTTTAATGTTTCCAACATGGAAGCTTCCACTTTGTTTGTAAATGGAGAATTAAATGTGCCTTCCAGGAGAATGCCCATAGTCTGGTTTGGTTTATCAAACTTTGAAGGATCTGGTTGATAGCGTAAAATGTCAAAACCAACTTTTGCTGGAGCCAACTGGTAACGGCTATACGGTGATGAGACAATTAAAGGAGTTTTTCTTACGGAACCTGATGTTTTTACGGTGTCTATTTTGGCAGGGAAATCCAATAGTATCCGGTCAATATTATTGACAATGGGATGATTGCTATACGGTGCTGCAATCGGAAAATAATACCATGGAAATAACTCTATTTGGGGCTTGTCACCCATTTTACCAATCACTTGGGCGATCTTGGAACATTCCAAATCCAGCACGAGGCTGGGATCAATACGAATTCCGTATTGAAAAAATAAGTCTGTTAGTTGTAAGTCAAGTGGCTCAGGGATGTATTCATTTCGTACATTAAAACTATCAATACTGATTTGGAGAGCATCCACCATCCAAAGTATTTTTCCACCTCTCATCAAGTATTGATCCAAAATGAATTTGCTTCGTTCACTAAAGGGCGTCAGCGGTTTTGCAACTATGACAAGTTCAACCTGGTCTTTAATAAAATACAAACTGTCAAGATTTGCAAATGTGACGTGATAAAAAGGCTTGAGGAGTTGTTGCGCTGCTCTGGATTGTTCTGGTTTTAATTCTCCATTTGAATTGGTAAAGAGTATGTTCTTTTTTTGTTCACGTAAAATTTTCTCGACGGCGTTAGAGAATTTATATTCCAACTGCGATATGCTGTTGCTGATGTTGGTTTCTTGGTCAAGATCTGGCTGGTGCTCCAACAAGTTAACAGCAATTTTTCTTTCACCTAAGTTGAATATGGCATAAGGGTAAATGAGTTGTTCAGATTGTTCTGTCCCTGAATTGACTTTTAGGTTGATAGGATTGAGTCCGTCTTTTGCAAGTTTTTCACGAGTGGAGTTGATATCATCATGGGACCCGTCATTTGGATTCTCAAAATCAAAATTGAGATGGGTATTAATGCTTTTGAATTGATTGAGTATATCTCTTGTGGCAGTCTGTAATTGCTTAAATCCTGATGGAAAATCACCTTCGAGGAGAATTCTGACATATACTTCATCTTCAAGTTTGAGGAGGGTGTTACGGGTACCTTCGGTTAAGCTGAATCTTTTCTCTTCAGAGCAGTCATAGGACAACTTAAGATAAGAACTGATGATATTCGTAAAAAGCACTATCCCGAATACCAATACTATTCTAAAAGGCCGTTCCAGTTGTGATATACTCATTTTACATCCGTCTGCTTAATATAGACTCGTAGGTCAGGTAAAGAAAAAATAGGGTAAGGCTACAAAAATAAACTACGTTTCTAAGTTCAATCAGTCCTCTGGATAAAGCCATATAATGGTAATCCATTCCTACCATTTGAATGATGTCATCAGTTTTACCAAAAAAAACAGGTAGCTTGGAGATAAAGTAAAAGCCGTAATAAAGAAAATAGCACAAGGCTAAGCTTAGAAGAAATGAAACGATTTGATTTTTCGACAAGGTAGAAGTAAACAATCCAATGGAACAAAATCCGGATGCGAGGAATATAAGCCCAACATAAGACCCTATCACTGCACCCGAATCAAGATTTCCTTTTGGAGACCCTAATTCGTATACAGAATAATAATAAAGCAATGTTGGAAGTAATGCAGTAATACAAAGAAACAAGGATGCCAGGAATTTAGCGATAACAATATCGCGATCGCTCACTGGTTTAGTCAAAATTAATTCTAAAGTCCCTGATTGCAATTCCTCAGAAAACATTCTCATGGTAATTGCAGGAATGAGAAACAGGAATACCATTGGAGCAAGGCTGAACAGTTGATCTAAACTGGCATAGTTTGTATAGAGCAAGCTAAAATCAGGAAATACCCACAATATAAGGCCGAGCAGTATTACGAAACTACCAATGACCAGGTAGCCTATCAATGAGTTGAAAAACAGGGAGATTTCTTTTCTAAACAATGCCCACATGATCTGTTGTTTTGGTCAGAAGATTAAACACTTCTTCAATATTTGATTTTTCTTCCCTCATTTCTCTTATAGGCCATGAACGTTGTGAGGCCAATCGGAATATTTCTTCCCTAGGATCAATTTCACCACTACAATACAAGATATAGGTTCGATGATCAGTTTTAACTAGATTCGAGATGACTTTTAGATTTCGAATTGCGGTTTCTTCGGGTTCAACTCCAAATTCAACGAAGATTTTTCTTTGCTTATGGGTTTTCTGAAGTAACTCATGAAGTGAGTTATCAGCAACGATTTTACCTTTGTTAATGATGATCACACGCTGACACAATGCTTCCACCTCTTGCATGATATGACTGGAGAATATCAAGGTCTTGTGTTTGCCTATGGTTCTAATCAGTTGCCTGATTTCAATTAACTGGTTTGGGTCTAAGCCGCTGGTGGGTTCATCCAGGATCAATACTTTAGGATCATGAATCAAAGCCTGGCATAGACCTACGCGTTGCCTATATCCTTTAGACAAAGATCCAACGGGTTTCTTGTACTCATTTTCCAATCCAGTCATTTGAATCAATTCATCAACCCGTGAACTCAATGCGGGGATCTTGCACAGCCTGCCAAAAAAGTTTAGCAGTTCTTTGACGTACATATCTTTATACAGAGGGTTGTTTTCTGGTAAATACCCAATATGGGATTTAGCCTGGATTGGATCATCCAACACCGAATGACCCTCTACTATAATTTCGCCTGCGCTGGGTTTTAAAAAACCACAAATCATTTTCATGGTAGTGGATTTACCCGCACCATTTGGCCCGAGAAAGCCAAGAATTTCTCCCGCACCTGTCTGGAAAGAAATGTTATCCACCGCAATTTGTGAATCAAAGGATTTAGTGAGATTTTTGACTACGACGGACATCTTTAGAGTTTCGTAAGAAAGCGCAAATTTAAAACGTTTCAGTCCATGTAACGTGTATTGCCATGCTTTAGGACTTTGAGGAGTTGGTCAAACTTCCAGGCTTGTTGAACGGAATATGGACCAATGGCAGATCGTTCGAGAGCCGACAGGTAGGCTCCATATCCTGTAATTTGGCCAAATTCATGAGCCAAGGACCGAATGTAGGTGCCTTTTGAACACCTAATTTTAAAAGCAATTTCGGGATAATGGGAAACATCAAGATCAAATTCCTGTATGTTCATAGGTTTTGTGTCCAACTTGACTTCTGCACCTGATCGTGCCATTTGGTAAGCCCTTTTACCGTTCGTTTTTATCGCGGAATGAGCGGGAGGTTTGATGAATATTTCACCGGTTAATTTATTTTTGGCAAATTCCAGTGAACTGGGTTCAGCTATCCTTGGAATATGAATATATTGTTGGATCCCGGATTCCATATCATAACTTGGACGTGTATAACCAAGCCTGAAGCGACCTCGATATTCCTTGTCTAAAGCTTGAAACTGATCCAGAAGTCGTGTTAATTTTCCGGTAGCAAGGATGAGTAAGCCAGAAGCTAAGGGATCCAAAGTACCCGCGTGACCAATTTTTAATTTGCGATGTTGATTACGGGTTATGGCTTTGCGAATTTCATGGACAATTTTAAAAGAACTGGGTCCATAGGGTTTATTCATAAGAAGAAAGCAACCCTCCCAGAAATCGGGCATAGCATCGGTTTCTGGTTTCCAGAAACTGTTGGTTTCGAATTCCGTAGGATGGGAATTCAATGACATAGAACAGACAATTTATGGTGTGTGAGTCAGGGTTGGGTTATTCACTGACTTTAAAAATCGCAAATATCTGTAAACCAAGACCTACTAAAATCAGCAAAGGAGCAAGAGTTAACCTGATGGGACTGTAAATCAAACTTTCGTCCCAAACTTCCGGACTTGGCATTCCGCCACCCATCATGAGTAAGAGTCCCAAAACGATAAATCCAACACCAATGAGCATCCATTTGAACTGCGCTTTCCCATAAGTCATGGTTGAATGGCTTTGAGGTTTTGAAGTGCCATCATTTACTCTTGGAGCAACGGATGATGGTGATTTTACCGCGGGTTTTTTAGATTTTGCTTCTCCCATAGGATCAATGGATTAATGATTGAATTTTGTGTTTGACCAAAATATATTGCAAAGATGGCCCAATGATTAATAATAATAACAATACCATTAAGAATTTTATTGTTTCAACCCAGTCTTGAATCCAAGGCATAAGATAATTCACTAAGGTAAGCATTAGACCTAAAAGACTGACACTCAGACATGCACTGGCCAGACCCAGCGAAAGGCTTCTTTTTAAATAGGATTTTAAAATTCTTTCTTTTCCTGCACCTAGCCGATTCCATTGGAGGATTGTGGGTGTTCTGGAATCCACAAATACTTGCGCAAGGTATTCACTGATCAGGATGCCAATAAGTACAAACAAACAAGTCAGCAAAAAAGAGACTTTTTGCATTCGACTCACAGACTTGCTCAGGTCCTGGGTCAATTCATTTTGATAATGGAAGTTCTCAATACCTTTCTGACTGCGAATCTTGGATTCAAATGGAATAAAGGATTCACGATTATATGTTCCAGGATTTACCTTAAACACGATCAGAGAGGGAAGTAACTGCATGGCTGCTTTTCGGGCACTGTCGGTGACCAAATCTTGAGGTAATATATCTTTAAGATCTGCTTCATTGAGTAATTGGACAGACGCTTCCACGACCTCAGATTGCATTTTGAGCCAATGAAGGGTAGAGTCTCTCAAGGGTTGAGAAGCATTTGGCTTTAACTCAATGGCTAATATTCCCCGGTTGATCATACGTTGATCAAGTCCAAGGGTGTGTAGCCAGATCAACATAGCAATTCCAATAAGAAACAGGACCCAGGCATAATTGAGTACGTGAAGAAGAAAGCTTCTGTTTGACAGCAAGGCAAAACTAATTTAGGTCTAAAGATAGAACCTGGATTACATACAAGGTAAATCCTTAACCAACATTGCAAGAAATCAATTGCATTAAGTTTTTAGACTCAAATCAGTGTTTGGATGATGAGTGGTCACGTTGTTCAAAATCATCGAATATTTGAAGCATGACTTTAGTCTCTTGTTCCCAATGAAATCTTTTAGCAGCTTCCCTGCACTGCTTTCTGCATTCATCTTGTATTTGAGGCTGATCTAAACTTTTTATCGCTAAAAGTAAGTTTTCTTTGTTTAAACAATTGATGAGTACTCCGATACTATATTGGAGATGAATATTCTCATACTCAGGAAATTTCATTTGGATGACTGGTAATCCAACATGTAGATAATCAAAGGTTTTATTACTGAGTGAATAATAATAACTTAGGCTACGGGATTCAAGGAGATCTAATCCTATGTAGCCTTGACGTGCATGTTCCTGCAATTCTTGATAGGACAATCGTCCTAAGAAAATTACCCTATCTGTCAGATGCAATTCTTCTGTCAATTTTTTTAATTGGGGCAATCGGTCTCCGTCTCCAGCAATTTTGAGGATAAAATCAGGAAGTTCAAGAAGACTCATGATGGCAAACTCCAGTCCTCGACCTTCGTTTACGGCTCCTTGGTACCAAATAACTTTTTTTGTTGGGATGTCAATCGAAATTTCTTGGGATATCTTATTAGGCACGTTGCGCAACAAATGAAAAGGTTTTTTATATTGTTCTGAAAATATTTCACACAATGATTTAGAAACAGTAAAACATGCATGAGCATGTGGAATGCAAAGATTAGCTATTGCCTTCCAGCACCATTGAACTAAGGGTTTATTTACGATCTCTACACTTTGCTCAAAGTATTCATGTGCGTCGAAAACCAGTTTAGTCCCCTTAATTTTTGATGCCAAAGTACAAGCAAGTAAAGTGTCCAGATCGCAAGCCACAATTACATCGACCGGCCTGAATAACAATTTAAAAAATAATCTTACATTATATTCAGCATAAAAGAAAATGGATCTTCGAAAATAACATGCTAACAATGTACATTGGAAACTTAAAATGTCTGTTGAAGTTTTTCCTTTGAGACGACCAAAAACAAGCAATTCATTTTTATCGCGTTGTAAACTAACTGCAATTTTTCTTACACGTTGGTCGAAGTAGATGTCAGTGGTTGCAGCAATAATAATCTTCATGAGCGATCAGATTGTACCAATTGTAAAATATCCCAATTCCGTGTGATCATTCCTTCTGCAAGTAACGATTCTATTACTTCCTTAACTGTATTTTCATCTTCAGATTCGAATGAGTACAATAACTTTCGAAGGGGACTAGGTCCGTAAGTTTTTAAATGGGCTAAAATCATTTTTTTAAAATGGTCAACATCCTTTACGCGGACATTTTCGCGTTTCTTGTTCAAACAATTATCACAAATTCCACAATCCTGTGAATTGTGCTGGCCAAAATAATTGGAGATGAACACTTGCCTACAGGTTTCGGTTCTGACAAATTCAACCATTCCCATTAATCTTTTTTCAACAATTTTTTTACGTTGTGAATACCATTCTTGATCAATTTGAAAATAACGAACCGCCACACGCTCACCAATGAATTGAATTTGAGGCTTGCTGGTGAAAGGTTTGTACACCAATATTCCTTCAGCATTTAACAGTTTTAGATAATATATGATTTCTTCTATCGTGATGTGATGTTTACGCGCCAGGTGAGCTTCATAAATATTAACGGGTACCGTGTGAATCCCTTCATAAGATCGCAAAAGAGTTTGTAAAATCTGTCCAGCAGGCTGGGATTGATTTGTGATGCGTTGCAATTCATCATAGCTAGCCGTAATTTGAACTTTTGAAGGCCTGAGGAATCCCTCAGAGACATAAATTTTATTGGATTGTTCCAGAATACGTAAGCCGTTCAAAAGTTTGTTTGGCTTTGAATGAAAACGGCGACAAAATTCCTGCAAATCAAAATTTTTAGCCTCCTCCATGAGGGCTCCGCTGGCAATGTCAAAATAAATGGCCAGGGATTTATAAAGTTCCGCCAACTCCTGGACTGTTGGAAATTGGTTTTCCAGGTCTTTTACCAATTTAGTCAAATCCCCTTTGTGGTAACAAAGGACAGCATATGATTTCTGTTGATCCCTTCCTGCTCGTCCTATTTCCTGGAAATAATCTTCAATTCCTGGTGGAAGGTCCATATGGAAAACCAGTCGCACGTCACTTTTGTCAATGCCCATACCAAAAGCATTGGTCGCCACCATGATTTGATCCTTACCCGCAATCCAACGTTCCTGTCGCAACATCCTGTCTGTAGCTTCAAGTCCTGCATGATAGAAACTGGCGGACAATTGATTTTGATTGAGCATATCCGCAATTTCAACCGTTGATCGACGGTTTCTTGTATAAACGAGGGTACATGCTTTTATCTTCTGGATGACATGGACTAAAAAGGAAGGCTTTTGTTCTTCTTCCCTGACGACAATACTGAGGTTTTCCCGCCTAAAACTCATTTCAAACCACTGGGCAGATGGCATTCGCAGGTGTTGAATGATTTCCTCACGGGTGTGGTGTGTTGCCGTCGCTGTCAATGCAAGGAAAGGCACTTTGAGGAATTCCCGGACCTGCCCTNNTGCCCCCACTGAGCCACGCAATGGGCTTCGTCAATGGCAATGAAACTTATTTTCAAATCGGGTAATATCTCCATCATCCGTTTTGAAATAAAACGCTCGGGGGCCATGTACAAGATCTTTAAACTGCCATAAAGAGCATTGGAGAGTACATTTTCAATTTCTTTTGATCTCATACCTGAGTGGATAGCTGCAGCTTCGATTCTTAATTCTTTCAGCCGGTTTACCTGATCTTGCATGAGTGCAATCAAAGGTGAAACCACGATGCAAATACCGGAAAGACAAAGTGCCGGAACCTGATAGCAGATGGATTTACCTCCACCCGTTGGGAGTAAAGCAATGGTATCCTTTCCGTCCAGGATGGATTGGATAATAGACAACTGATTGGGACGAAATTCTGTATATCCCCAATGCTGATTCAAAATGGTTGCAGGATCAGAAATTCTCGCAGGCATTTAATGTTAAAATACAGGGCAACGTACTGGATTTTTAAATAAACTATTTTTAAAAAGAGGGTTTTTTCCAAAATGATAATGTATTCCGATCGAGAGAGATTGGTAGCCGTCGTTTGATTTTGGATTTGCACGTTGACTTCCTGAACGTGCGCGGATTTTATTTCCCAATTCAGCTGCTGTTTTTCCCCTATTGAGTAACAACAGATCGTAATCAATATAATCTGTGGAAGCATCATCTAAATAATCAGAATTGCTCAGTCGTAAAGCCAATTCGCTGGATAGACTAAACCGTTCACTCAAATGATAGCGCACACCTCCTCCAAAAATATAAACCGTTGTCCAAAGCGAATATTGCGCTTCATGGCCAGGAAGTCCTTGTCCTTCTGTCCCTAAAGGTTGTAAATCTACCCAACTGCCATAATAATTTGCTCTGGGACTAAAATGTAATAGGCCAAAGCCAATCATCAGGTAAGGACTGATACGCAAAGGCTCCAATCGAAATAAATTAAAAACTTGCAGTTGGCCTGCAACCATGAATTCCTTTATCGAGGATTCAAATTGTAAGTCTCTTTGCCTGAGTTGAAGATTTTTCGCTGACTGGTCATCTCCACTCAACTTAAACAGCGAAAATTGGGTTTTCAAACTAAAAACCGGATCAATGTCTATGCGTAAATGTAAACCTGTTAAAGGGTGGTTGTATTTTAAAGAGCTGGTCAAATTCTCACTCAGGTCACCATTGTAATTTGCCATACCCAAGGAAAGGCCTAAATCGTATTCCTGAGCAAAGGATACAAATTTGAAGGTCAATATGGAGAATATGATCAATAAGCGCATGAAATTTGCGTTTACCTAAACAAAGGTAGGTTGAAACTTGGAAGAAAATGACATTGAATTGGAATTAAATGTTGATTTTGAAGAATTTATTTATTAAAAAAAATAATTACACATGATAAAAAGAGTCTTAAGCATTGGTTTGTCTGCAGTTCTTTGGGGGTTTACCTTATTTCGGTTAGAAGGACAGGAATTATTGCCGTTAAATTGGCATCTCCAGGACTTGGGAAAAGATGGTTTACCTGGCATTCGATTGGAAAAAGCCTATGAGGAACTCAATAAAACAAAGCGAACTCCCAAAACAGTTGTCGTTGCCATTTTGGATTCCGGGGTTGATTTTAACCATGAGGATCTGAAGCCTGTCATGTGGGTTAATTCAGGAGAAATTCCCGAAAATGGTAAAGATGATGATCAAAATGGTTATGTGGATGACATTCATGGATGGAATTTTATTGGTGGAGCGCAAGAAAATGTACGTTACGACACTTATGAGGCGACTCGCCTCTATGCTGCAATGAGGTATAAATTTGAGAATGCAGATGTTTCGAAATTAAGCGGCGAGCAAAAAAAGGAATACAAGACTTATTTAGAACTCAAAGATCAAGTTGAGAGTAGAAGAGAGTCAGCAAGAAAGAATCTGGACCAAATTCAACAAACACAAAAAGTAATCCAGGGTGCTTTAGCAGCTTTAGCGGAGGTGATGGGGACTCAGGAACTTAACGAAGAGAATCTTGAGAAAGTTACCGAGACGGAATCAGAGCAACTCCTGATGGGGCTCGCAATAGCCAAACAAGTCATTCAGGGGGAAGTGAAATTCCCTTCTGTCAAAGATTTCAGGGAGGTCATCATGATGGACATAGAAGAAGGAATTCAATATTATTCTAAAGAATTGAACTATTCTTTTAATCCTGATTATGATTCACGAAGTATAGTTGGAGATCAATATCAAAATTCATCTGAACGAGTTTATGGAAATAACGATGCAATGGGTCCTGAACCATCTCATGGCACTCACGTTGCCGGAATAGTTGGAGCGATGCGCGAGAATGGAATTGGTATGGATGGAATAGCAGATCAAGTTCGCATTATGTCCGTCCGCTGTGTACCAGATGGAGATGAACGCGATAAAGACGTTGCCAATGCCATTCGTTACGCAGTTGACAATGGCGCTTCTGTGATCAATATGAGTTTTGGAAAGGGTTATTCTCCACAAAAAAGTGTGGTCGATGAAGCCGTACGCTATGCCGAAGAACACGACGTACTTTTAGTACATGCTGCAGGCAATTCAGCCACCAATAATGACAAGGTGAAGAATTTTCCGAACAGGAGTTTTGAAAAAAAGAAATTTCTAAGTTGCAATAAAACGCAAAACTGGATTGAAGTGGGAGCAAGTGGTTATGAGACAGGGAAGGAATTGATCGCTCCATTTTCCAATTATGGTAAGAAAGACGTTGATTTATTTGCTCCTGGGATGGAAATCTATTCGACTAAGCCAGGCCATGGATATGTTAAGGAACAAGGAACATCGATGGCAAGCCCCGTAGTTGCTGGTGTCGCAGCATTGCTAAGGTCTTATTTTCCGGAATTAACCGCCAAACAAGTTAAAAATATTATCCTAAAAAGTGTTTACAAACCAGAATACAAAGTCATGAATCCAGAAACCAAGAAAGAAGCGTTGATGAAACAATGGTCTTCCACTGGGGGACTTCTGGATGCACATGGAGCTGTCCAATTGGCATTAAAGACCAAAGGAAAAAAGAAATCTTCAGGTGATCCAAATGTTGGAAGCGATAAATCCAATTCAAAAAATCCTAAGAGAAGTTAATACGAACATTTGTTAGTTTGATAAAAGGAATCACTGGAGCTGGGAATAAAAATTTGACACCTGACCTCGAATCCTAAAATTGAGTTGTAGGGCGAATGGGTTGTTGGAGGGTTGGAGTAACTATTTTCTGGATGATTTGGCGAACAGGTAAAATGCGATCCGTAAACCGGATGCTTGAACCTGCACACCAAACCGTTTGATAACTATGATTAAAAGCTGCCTTTTGAAGGAGTCCCATGCCACGCTTGTAGGTTAGCAGTTTAAGCCACTTTCTCAGTGCGCGATTTTTAAGTAATAATTTTTGTAGCCAGCCAGGATCTGTGCCAGAAGCTTGAACATAAGGTGTGTTGATCACCGTGCAAGGAATTCCACTGAGTTTATAACTTAGAACAATATCTTTTTCAGAATACTGCACACAGGCATCTTTATATTCCTGATTAACAGGCGATTCATCGGATGCAATGAAGACTGTTCCTACGGAAACACCAGAGGCACCTAAACCCAGCATGTGCCGGAAACTTTGGTTGTCGCCAACTCCACCTGCCGAAATGATGGGAATTTCAGGAAAGCGTTCAACCAGCTGGGGAACAAATTGATCTGGAGGATACGGCCCAAGATGGCCTCCAGCCAGACTGGTTATTGCAATCAAGGCATCTGGTCTTAACAAGGCGGTCTTTTCTGCATATTCCATAGTGGATACATCGCAAAAAATTTTTATGCCTAGGGGTTTACAGGCTTCGATGATGGGTTTGGGGTTGCCCAGTGAGCTGATGATAAACGGAACTTTAAATTTTAAGCAAGAAGCAAGCTGATCTGCGAGTTTATAATTACTGCGATTTGCAATGAGATTGATACCAATACATGCCTTCTCACGCTGGATGATGGTTAATGCATCTTCCAAAGCAGATTGTGTTCTGAAGTTTAAGGCAGGAATGCAGGCAGCTATTCCAGCTTTCGTAGCAGCCAAACTCATGGATAAATTGGAAACCAGAAACATAGGAGCCATGATGACCGGATATTCGATGCCAAGTATGGCTGTGAGGGGCCTTTCCATCTTTGATCAATAAGCCCATTTAAGATAAGTGGTACCCCAGGTAAATCCACCTCCAAATGCACTGAGAAAAATTTTATCCCCTTTCTTTAACTGGTTTTCCCAATCCCAAAGACACAATGGCAGAGTCCCCGAAGTGGTATTGCCATATCGCTGAATGTTAATCATTACTTTGGATTTGTCCATTTCCAGAAAATCCGCTACACTATTGATGATCCGGATATTTGCCTGATGAGGCACCAACCAGTCAATTTCTTCTTTTTGTAAATGATTTCGGGTCAATACCTCCTTAATTGAATCGACCATTCCGTTGACAGCCGCTTTGAAAACCGGTTTTCCATCCTGGTAAACGTAGTGTTCCTTGTTTTGTACGGTTTCGATAGAAGGAGGTTTGAGGGATCCTCCGGCTTTCATATGGAGAAACTCCCGTCCGGATCCATCTCCATGAAATACACTGTCCTGGATACCTAGTCCATCTTCATTGGGCTCTAACAAAACAGCTCCTCCTCCATCGCCAAAAATGATACAGGTCGCTCTGTCGCTGTAATCTATAATGGATGACATCATGTCTACCCCCACTACAATGACTTTTCGATGCATTCCGCATTCAATAAATTTTGAACCTGTGGTCAATCCATATAGAAATCCTGAACAAGCCGCATTGATGTCAAAGCCCCAGCCATTCTTGATTCCAACTTTATCGCATATCGTATTGGCAGTATCGGGAAAAACCATATCACCGGTCACTGTGCAGCAAATGAGCAATTCAACTTCCCCGGGTGACGTACCGGTTTTTTCCAGTAATCGTTCTACGATGATTTTACCCATGTCAGAAGTCGCTTTTCCGGTTCCTTTGAGGATATGCCTCTCTTTAATGCCTGTTCTTGAAGTGATCCATTCATCATTGGTGTCCACCATTTTCTCCAATTCTGAATTGGTGAGAATATAATCTGGTACATAACCCTGAATGCCGGTAATGGCAGCTCTTAATTTACTCATAGGCCTGGTATTAGACGGCAAATATACCATGCTTAAAGGCAAGAGGGTATGCATTTGCAGGAAAAATGATTTATGTATTAAAAAAAATAATAAACTATAATATATTATATAATAGAAATATATAAATTAAATAATTTATAATATATATTTTTGGTACGTTCCTTGCGGCATAATCCATATGTTCATTCACTCAAAACTATTCAAGATGAAAAATTTATTCTTCTCTCTGACCCTGATGATGTCAACCACTGTATTCGGTGCTGACCCCAGCCTGGTAACTTTTAATGGAACCTATAATGCCGCCAGGCAAAAAGCCGTTCTCGAGAAAAAAGTATTGGTTTTACAATTTACAGCCAAGTGGTGTCAGCCATGTAAATACATGGAAAAGGAAGTTTTTTCGAATCTTTCTGTTCAAAAATTGATTCAGCAAAAAATTGTTTTACTCAAACTCAATATTGATGATCCCCGAAACGAGGAACTTAAAAAGGAACATAAAGTGACTGTCCTGCCTACCCTCATCATGATGCGCGCTTCTGGCAAAATTCTGGCTAGAGCCGAACAAAGCTTTAATCCTGAATCATTTATTGCATGGGCTGAAGAAAACATCAATCCAAATACAGTTTCCAAAGTCGATCCTGCTCCATCAATGGACCCTAATGCTTCAGCTGATGTGGCTGGCATAAATGCATCGGATGATTCAGATGACTTCAAAGAACTTGAAGAAGATGACATGATCGCAACTTCAACGGGAAATTCCAGCCTCGACCGCGATATCCAAGCATCGCCCAAGGTGGTGAAAGATCTGAACACTTATGGTTTACAAACCGGTGTGTTTAGTAGTAAAGACAATGCTGACTTATTTGGAATGAAACTGTTAGAACAACATCAGCTCGATGTAAGGATTGCAGAAGAAACCCGGAAAGAGAAAAAGTTATATAAGGTCATTGCAGGAACTTTTGAAAGTCTTCAGGAAGCTTTGTTGTATCGCGATTATTTACAATCCAAGAGAATTACATCCGTTATCGTTGATCAACATCTGAATTTGATTAAATAGTTAAAACAATTCTGTGTTGCTCAGAATGATGATAAAACCAAGAAATGAAAGAAATCATGTAGCCATGTAAAATGGCAACTTAAAAATAGCATGTGATAAACGCAACAGAATTGCTCTATCAAACTAAGCTATAACATTTTGAATAATGGCTCACGGAGATCTAAAAAATTCTCGTTTGTTTTTAAATGATTTGTTTTGCATTAAATCAGACGCATGCAATCTAAGCGAATAGTGATTCGAAACATTGGTAAGCTATTGCAGGTCTCCAATGGGAATTTAGAGTTTCGCCGAGGTGAAGCAATGAATCAGTTACCTTTCATCACAGATGCTTTTTTGACCATTGTAGATGGAAAAATACACGCATTTGGTCCCAATCATGAAGCACCGCTTGACGGATATGAAATGATGGATGCCAATCAAGGATATGTCATGCCTGGATTGATTGATGCACATACGCATTTGGTTTTTGCAGAGTGGAGAAATCGGGAGTTTGAAGACAGAATCAGAGGTTTATCTTATCAGGAAATTGCAGCCAGGGGAGGCGGAATTCTCAATTCTGCCGCAAAACTGAACCAACTATCCGAAGATGAATTATTCGACCGATCATTCATTCGACTTAAACAGGCTATGGCGAGAGGTACATTGGCCCTCGAAATTAAAAGTGGCTATGGCCTGAGTACAGAAAGTGAATTAAAAATATTGAGGGTCATTCATCGATTGAAATCGGTTGTCCCCATTCCCATCAAAAGTACTTTTTTGGGCGCACATTCTTTTCCAATGAAATACCGTGAAAACCATGATGGATATCTCCGTGAAATCATTGAAGAAATGTTACCCAGAATTGCCTCAGAGCAATTAGCAGATTTTTGTGATGTGTTTTGCGAAAAAGGATTTTATAGTCCGGAAGAAACCGATCGGATTTTAACAGCTGCAGCACAGTATGGTCTGAAGGCTAGGGTTCACACCAACCAGTTTACCCATAGCGGTGGACTGGAAATAGCATTAAAGCATGGATCAATCAGTGTTGACCATCTTGAAGTTCTGAATGACGACGAAATTCAACTTTTAAAAAAGGGGACTACGCACCCGGTTTTGTTGCCGTTCGCAGCGTTTTTTATGAATCTGGAATACCCGCCTGCACGAAAGATGATCGACTCCGGTTTAGGTGTCGTGCTCGCATCTGACTTTAATCCGGGTACCTCACCCAACGCTGATCTAGCGTGGGTTTGGGGATTGGCGTGCAATCAAATGAAAATGACACCCATTGAAGCCCTTAATGCCTTAACCATTAACCCAGCCATAATCCTTGGAATTGACGGTCAAACA
>JRYK01001377.1_pt1 | contig 55885 bp, 38 predicted proteins | sample 235381 | NCBI WGS metagenome assembly JRYK01 (sample SAMN03074220, study PRJNA261476) | activated sludge metagenome | biome: Wastewater Treatment Plant; feature: Wastewater; material: Activated sludge; isolation source: activated biomass of a wastewaster treatment plant treating hydrocarbon... ... | reverse complement strand
GGCGCATGGAGCCCAACGTAGGAAATCAGGAGAGCCCTATATAACTCATCCCCTTGAGGTTGCCAGGATTTGTTTTGAAGAATTGGGATTAGGTCCGACTGCAGTTATAGGAGCCTTATTGCATGATACCGTAGAAGATACGCCCATTCAGTTAAAAGATGTCCAACGTGAATTTGGTTCTAAAATTGCCAAGATCGTTGACGGTCTGACCAAATTGGATGGTTTGTACAATGTTGAAAGTCCTCAGGCTGAAAATTTCAAGAAAGTTCTATCCACACTTTTGGATGATGTCAGAGTGATTTTGATTAAGATGGCTGACCGCCTTCATAATTTGCGGACTATCGATGTCATGTCGAGGACTAAGCAATTGAAAATTGCAGCAGAAACGACCTATATCTATGCTCCTTTGGCCCATCGTTTGGGTTTGTATAATCTTAAATCTGAATTCATGGACCTTTGTCTTAAAATCACAGAGCCGGAATTGTATTCAGAGATTACCCAAAAACTCAAACAGACTCAAAAAGACCGCAATAAGTTTATCAATGATTTCATAAGACCTCTGCGCCAACAGTTGGATCAATTGCAAATTCCTTACAAAATTTACGGCCGGCCTAAAGCCATATCATCCATAGCCAATAAAATCAAAACCAAAAAAGTTGCTTTTGAGGAAATTTATGACTTGTTTGCCGTACGCATCATATTGGAAGTTCCTCTTGAAAAAGAGAAGTCCGCGTGCTGGTTGGTTTACTCCGTGGTAACGGATGTTCACAGACCTATTCCGGAACGGTTGAAGGACTGGATCACTACCACCAAATCCAATGGATACGAATCTTTGCATACCACTGTAATTGGTCCAGGAGGAAGGTATGTTGAAGTTCAGATCCGTTCCAGCAGAATGGATGAGATTGCTGAAAAGGGATATGCAGCACATTGGAAATACAAAGAGGTGGGTAACATGCAAAATGTTTATGAACACTGGTTTAATAACATCCGCGACGTGCTTGAGACGCCTCACAATGATGCTATCGAGTTTCTAAATGATTTTAAGTCCAACTTATATGGGGAAGAGGTCTATATCTATACACCGAAGGGAGAAATGAGGGTATTGCCAAAGGGAGCTACCGTCCTGGATTTTGCTTTTAGTATTCATACCGATGTCGGCAGTAAGGCCACCGCATTTAAAGTAAATAATAAACTGGTACCCATGGGACATGCCTTGAACAGTGGGGATCAGGTCCAAGTGATCGTCAACAAGAATCAAAAACCTACAGAGGCCTGGTTAAAATTGGTGGTGACGGGTAAAGCACGTAGTCGCATCCGCGTTGCACTAAAAGAAGAGCAGAAGAAATTGGCTGATGTGGGTAAGGAAATTCTTGAACGTAAGTTTAAAAACAATAAAATCGACGTTGAAGACAATCTGGAAACACTGGTTAAAGTACTGGGTTTTAAGTCACGAATTGATTTGTTTCAAGCCATAGGGGAGGAAAAGATTGATGTGACCGAAAGCTTAAGGCGGTTTGATTTGGACCGTGGAAAATTGACAGAACGCAAAGAAGAAGTCCTCGAAAATAAAGAAACCCAGCAAAAATCACTTTTTCCGGAATATTCAGGTACAGAAGGCATTTTAATCAATGGTGAACCAGGTAGGCAATTTCATTACAGTCTTGCTCATTGCTGCAATCCCTTGCATGGAGATGAAATTTTTGCCTTTGTGTCTTCGACAGGCGGCATCCGAGTACATCGTTCAAATTGCCCAAACGCCGAACACATCATGGTCAATCATGGTTATCGCATCCTCAAAGCGGAGTGGTCTGATATGGTATCCGAAACTTTTAATGCGATATTAAATGTTCAAGGGATTGACGATGGACCCGGAGTTATCGAACGTCTTACCCATCACATTTCAACCAAACTGGGTGTCAACATCACTTCATTTAGCATTCAAGGTCATCAGGGAACCTTCGAAGGGAAAATCGGTCTGAATGTAAATAACAAGGCACATTTGAATCTCATCATAAAAGCTCTTGCCCAATTACCTGGAATTACAGCGGTGGAAAGAATCGAAGCATAGACTTAACGATATCGCCGTTCTGAAGGACGACTAAGGACTTAAGTTAAGGGCACTTCTAAAAATTGCACTATTGCTCCAAAACTAATCGAAAACTTATTATTGTTTGAATTTAACTTCACAATATGTCGTTGCTACTCAGTCANNTTCGTCGCGCCTAATTCTGTTGTGTTCAATTCAATTTGGCATCAAAGAACAATATTTAGAAGTGCCCTTAATTGTTCAAAACTTGGCTAAGGATTCTGCCCTCATATTCGCATTAAGCATCTTCGGATTTATTAAAACTAACAAATGTTAGTATCGCGAATTAAAACGATGTTAACCGGTCAACCAAATTCAATTTTATGTAAGCATATTGTTTGAAGTTCAGACATTAAAGGTGATGAATGTGGATTACAACGAATTTGAACTACTTTTGTAAAATGAGCGTAAATCATTATGATTATATCGTCATTGGTTCAGGCTTTGGAGGATCCGTCGCCGCCATGCGTCTTTCTGAAAAAGGATATAAAGTGCTCGTAATTGAAAAGGGAAAACGATGGACATCCAGGGATTTTCCAAATTCAAATTGGAATGTGAAAAAATCCTTGTGGGTTCCCTGGCTTCGTTGGTTTGGTATTTTGCAGTTGAAGTTCTTTAAAAAAGTCTTTGTGTTGAGTGGAATCGGACTTGGAGGTGGATCATTGGTGTATGCCAACGTGCATATGACTCCTGAGGAAGATTTTTTTACAGATCCGTCTTGGGCACGTTTTGGGCATTGGAAAGATACGCTTAAACCATTTTATGACCGGGCTCGATTTATGCTCGGAAGTACTTTATACGAAAAAGAATATGTTGAAGACCTCGCTTTTAAGGAAGTGGCAGATGAAATGGGTGTGGGCTCAAGTTACCGCCCTGTGGATGCAGTGGGCGTATATTTTGGAACATCTCATGAAGAGCGGGATCCTTATTTTAACGGCTTAGGACCAAATCGTTCGCCTTGTAAAGAATGTGCTGGTTGTATGGTAGGATGTAAACACAATGCAAAAAATACATTGGATAAAAATTATTTGTGGTTTGCAGAAAATTTGTTCGGTACAAAAATTCAAACCGAAGAGTTAGTTTATCGGATAGAACCAGTTATTTCCGGAGGATACCAACTGACGACACATTCGAGCACTTCATGGATAAAGACCAAAAAACATTATACGGCTAAAGGAATCATATGTTCTGCTGGAGTCTTGGGCACAATGCAATTATTATTTGATCAGAAACTGAAATTTGGCACGATGCCAGGCATCAGTGATCAATTGGGAAGTGATATTCTAACCAATTGCGAAATGATTTCTGGAGTGACCGCTTCGCCCCATAGACTCAATCATGGTTTAGCCATTAGCCGGATCATGAAGCCCGATACAAATACATTTGTTGAATTGTGTAAATATCCAGATCACTCAGGTGCGATGTTTAAATTGGCGGTAATGGCTGCCGGCGAGGGGTCTATACTGATGCGAATATTCAAAATGTTTTACGCTGCAATAACCCATCCTTTAGATTGGATCCGAAGCATGCTCCAATGGAATGTAGCCCGTCATTCTATTATATTCCTCGTCATGCAGCGACTTCCAGGATCTTTGAAAATGAATGCCCAAATGGCTTGGGGTCGAGTACGGCTATCCCTGGGCTCAACAACCGGAAGTCAGATACCAGTTTTTATAAAGCAGGGACAAGAAGCCTTGTTGCGATATGCTAAAAAAGTGAAGGGTGTTCCTCAAAATGCAGCTACAGAAGTGCTATTTGGAATGTCTACCACGGCACATTTAATGGGTGGCTGTCCAATGGGGAAAGAGGTTTCGGAGGGAGTCATTGGTGTAAATGGCCAACTGCTTGGTTATCCTGATTTTTACGTTTTGGATGCATCTGTGATCCAGGCCAATCTGGGGGTTAACCCAAGTCTGACCATTGTTGCTTGGAGTGAATACGTAATGGATCTCATACCAGTAAAGGATGGTTTTGACATGCAATCACTTGAGAGAAGAATTAATTCCCAGAAGGAGAAACCTGATTCATGAATGTAGGACTTCGGGAAGTTGCTTCATGATCCTTTAGTTTGTTTTAATAAAATAAATTGTTTTTTCTCAATGTGCAGGTGACTTTTAGCTGCTATAATTCTCGGACATCACTAAACTCTGGTGCATTTCGTCTCCTCTATGAATGTGCTTCATTGACTCATTGCCAACTCACCCATTTAATGAAGTGGTTTAAATTAGCTCAAACGGTAATTTAGGGTGTGATCAACCTATTATCGCGATGCAGGAATTGCTCTATAGTTTATAAAAGAAATGAGCAAGTCTCCTAAAAGGCAAAAACGGAATTTATCTTCGTGTTGTATTTTGTTCAAATGGTATTGAGTTTAAGCATTTTATTTTTAGTTGCATTTGCTGCATCGCTGTTGACATTTTATACCGGTTTCGGTTTAGGTACACTGTTGACTCCGATATTCATGATTTATTTTCCAGTCGAAACTGCGATTGCATTGACTGGAGTTGTACACCTCGCCAATAATGTATTTAAATTATCATTGATTGGATTTCATGCCGACCGAAAAATTTTGTTTCAATTTGGTATTCCTGCGGTTTGTTTTGCAATATTTGGCGCCTGGCTGTTGTTGTGTTTGCCCTCACAGGTTCCCTTGGTGGATTACCAATTGTATGGGCATCACTATAGCGTCTATCCATTGAAATTTGTGATCAGTCTGCTGATTGCCTTATTTGTTTGCATGGACATATGGCCGATGTTCAAGAACCTGCAAATCAATCGTAAATATTTACCTTTCGGAGGTATGCTGAGTGGTTTTTTTGGCGGCCTTTCCGGACACCAGGGGGCATTGCGAAGTGCTTTTCTCATAAAATCTGGCTTAAGTAAAGAAGCATTTATTGGAACAACCGTTGTAATTTCAACTTTTGTGGATATTACCCGACTTTCTATCTATGGATCTGCTCTGGACTTACAAATGTTAGTCCATCATAAATTTTGGATAATTTCGGCCATTAGCGGTGCAATTTCTGGTGCATTTCTTGGATTGAAGACCTTAAAGAAAGTGACGATTACCCTAATGGAGAAAATCATTGCCGGATTGCTTTTGATGTATTCATTATTAATGGCAGCAGGATTTCTTTAATAAATCAGTGAAAAACAAGGTCTTATTTTATGATTTGACTTGGTTAATCAGAAGCATACCAATTAATTCAAGGCCTTGTCGTACCTTAGCCCCTTACCATTATTCATTACATTATGCCCGTTGATGCAATCCTGGGTTTACAGTGGGGGGACGAAGGGAAAGGAAAAATAGTTGACTATCTGGCAGACCAGTATCAGGTGGTTTGTCGTTTTCAAGGAGGCCCAAATGCTGGGCATACCTTGTACATCAATAATCAAAAATTTGTATTGCATACCCTGCCTTCGGGGGTATTTCGAAAAAATACTTTCAACCTGATTGGCAATGGGGTTGTCATCGATCCCATTACTTTAAATGATGAAATTGACAAGGCAGGTCCTTTCATTCCCGATTTGGTTGACAGGTTGCTGATTTCTAAAAGTGCCCAATTGATTTTGCCAACCCACCGGTGGATCGATCAGGCATCAGAAGCCTCAAAAGGAAAAGCTAAAATTGGTTCAACCTTGCGTGGAATAGGTCCCTGTTATATGGATAAAACGGGCCGCAATGGCTTGAGAATTGGTGACATGGACAACAATTCATTTGATCAGGATTATCGGATCCTTAAAGAAAAGCATCTCCAGTTTTTAAAACAATTTCCCACCGTACCTTTTGACCTTGAATCTGAAGAGCAAAAGTGGTTTGAGTCCATTGAAAAAATTAAGAAACTCAAAAGCATCCATGCCGCTTATTGGATCGATCAATGGCTCAGTAATGGGGCAAATATTCTTGCCGAAGGAGCTCAAGGAACAATGCTTGATGTTGATTTTGGAACCTATCCGTTTGTGACTTCTTCCAATACGATCGCTGCAGGTATTTGCACGGGATTAGGAATCGCACCCAGCAAAATCCGAAAGGTAATCGGCATTACTAAAGCTTATTGCACTCGGGTAGGTTCTGGACCTTTTCCATCAGAATTAAATGATGAAACCGGGCAACAAATTCGAATGGCAGGAAATGAATTTGGATCTACCACAGGAAGGCCGAGACGTTGCGGGTGGTTGGACCTGGTACAACTCAAATACAGCATAATGATCAATGGGGTCACTGAATTATGCGTAACAAAAGTGGACGTATTGAATGAATTCCCAGAAATAAAAATGGTCAATGGATATCAACTTAACAATGGCGAGAGGATTGATGAATGGCCTTACCATTTTAGTGATATTCAAGACACCCTAACTGAATCCTTTAAGGGTTGGAAACAGGACCTGAACACATGTAGTTCATTTGAAGAATTACCCTCAGAACTTAGTGATTATCTGCATTACATAGAGCAGTACGGTAATACACCTGTGACTTATTTATCGAATGGCCCAGGCAGGGAGGAGCTGTTGATCCGCAACCCTAAAGCTTAATAAACGAATAGTGATAAGTTATACCAGATTCAGCAAAGCACTGCAGGATATAATAACCGGAAGGTAAATGGTCAATGGATATGAGTTGTTGCTTGTTTAAACTTTGAACTAAAGGATTCAGGGAAAAGTGCAAACCCTGAGCAGAAATGCAGCGGTATTTTAAAGATAATGGAAGGTCCACAAATTTGATCATCAGATAATCCCTGGCTGGATTTGGATAAACAGACAATATTGGTCTTTGCACCGTTTCATTTTGAACTATGCATCCCGTTCCTGTAGTAGTAAAATATTTATTCAGCGATTGAGATGTCATACGATTGCAAACACCCTTAAGTTTGAACTCGTATCGTGTACAACTGTCCAAACCGGATAATTGTATTAATCTAGAATTCGATGACCCAACCACCCAATAAGGTTCATACAATTTTCGAAATGCATATTCATATTGGTTACTGGGATACGGGCTTGCTAACACTTGAACTTTATCATTTTGTAGGTTGGAGAAAATAAAATCCTGAACCGGTGGACAAATCGCATCCGTTATTAAAACACAATAATCTTCATACTCGCCAAATTCGAGTGACTGAAAACAGGCGAGAGGAGCAGTGGATGAAAATTCTGCAAACTTTATGGCAATTCGCATTCGTGTCCAACCAGATGGAACTGACAACGGAATTTGGAAATCAAATTGAATGGATCCGGTAAACTTGATGGCAGGGAGTGCAAAATTTTCGGCGTCATCAAATTGGCCATCTTGATTGTAGTCGATCCAGGCACCGGCTACCATACTGCTGGTGTCCGATAAATACCCTGCGTTTAATTGTATCGTATAGTGCTTGCTCTTCTCCAAAGTCCATTGGTGATTGGTTCCAACAAAATTGCCATACCCCTGATTGTTGCCACTAATAAATGAAATTTGATTCAAGCTTAAAGAGTGTAACCATTCCAGTTCTGAAGAGGGCCTATAACGTCTGCAATAATCCTGATCACTGCAACTGAAGCATCCAGAAGTTGTGAAAAAGTAAGATTGTGAAGGATAGCTGGGTTTGCCATTACAGTAAGAAAACAAAAAAAGTTCGTAGCGTGTACAAGGGTCCAGGTAGGATAGAGTAAAAAGGGAATTGTTGTTTGGAAAAAGAATACTATCCCATTTAATTTCTCCTTCTTTTCTTATCAGTGCAGTTAGGCGAGTGCCTTGAGCTGCATCCTGATATTGAAATACTACGGTTTCCCCGGCATTATGTAAAACCTGAATGTTTTCAATGGGATCACAACATCCTCCTGTCCTGAAAATCCTTGTGGGTGAATACAGTTGACTCCAACGTGGGCAGGCATTTTTAAATTGTAGCTCATATTCGGTGCAGGTTTCAAGTCCCGTCAAGTCAAATTGATTTCCATTGGTAAAAAGTTTTACAATCCAACTACTGTCTCCCAGTTTGCGGTACCGGACATTGAATGGGAATTGTAATTCCGTTTCAATTCCTGTGAGGCTCAGCGTTTGTATATCAGGTTTGGAAATCTTGAACGGAAAGACTCTCATAAGTGCATCAAAACTGTTGAGCACTCCACCGCTTACTGTTATTTCTTTTAAAGATGCATTTGGTTTGACCGATTCCATCAATAGACGCTTTGCTTCTTTTGCAGCGGCAGAAGGAAAGCTTAATGCCAATTGATCCAATGCACTACAGGGTAAAGAATACAATAAGCCAATGGCACCGGTCACCTGAGGGGCAGCGGCGCTCGTTCCACCGAAAAACCGATAACTGTTGTTGACATAAGTCGAATAGGTTGATTCACCATAAGCACCTAAATCAATGGACTTATTGCCATAGCCTGCTGCTGATTTTTTGAGGTTCAAGTCAGTGATGTTTGTGGTGGTGATTAAATAATCGCTGGGACAAGTGGTCGGTAAGTCACCTTCGACATCAACATCTATGTTTTGGTTTGTCGTAGAAGCAACGTTCAGAATTCCTTCCTTTCCAAGGCTGTCATAAATGGCACACCATAAGGGAGAATCCTCCGGTTTACCCAGGTCAGCTCCCCATGAACTGTTGGTCGCGACCACGAAGGCCCCTTTTTTACCTTTGGTTTGATTGTAAAGTCTCCTAAATAATAAAGGATAGGCATAGGATTCAATAGCATTTGCTTCGTCACCGCCACCCTGAACGAACATGAGTCGTGTATCCCAAGCCATTCCACTGATACCTTTCCCATTATTACCCTTTGCTGCAGCTAACCCACAAACAGCAGTGCCATGCTTGCCAGGATCAAATACATCCGTATTCTTAAAAGTGTTCCAACCTCGGTAGTCATCCGTATAACCATTTTGATCATCATCAACCCCGTTTCCTGGGATTTCTGCCCGGTTGAACCAAAGGTTTGGGAAAATGTCCTCATGCTCTATCTCAAGTCCCTCATCGATAACACAAATCACGATAGTGTCTCCGGATTCAGTGACACCACCCGTAGTTAAATTCCACGCCAGATCACTGTCGAAATCTGCATTGACCATTCCTCCGGTGGATCCATCATTTTTATGATACCATTGTAAAGCAAAAAAAGGATCATTGGGTTCTTTACGCATGGTCAATAATTTGTTGCGCTGAAAACCTATCACGTTTGAATCTTCAGCCAGTAATTGACGGATTTGTTCGAAGGTCAACCGCGAAGCATCATATCGGTAAAGCCAAATATTCCAACAGGAGCCCAAAGATTTTACCCTATGCAAAACTGGCACCGTGGAAAATTTAGAATTTCTGGAGGTCAGGGCTTGCCAAACCACTGGAGGATTCGACCCTTTATACAGGACGATTACTTCACCAGGACGATACGTAAGGCTCTGTGAATGAATGAATTGGGTAAAGATTATTCCCATCAGTAGCCAAAGTAAACAAGATCGCAAAGCAGTTATTTTATTGTAGTTCATGGAGTGTAGCATCTATGAAAAGTCCCACAATATCCTAAACGCCTGGAATTCTGAAAAATATATTAAAGAAATAAGTCATATTTATTACAAATTATATATATTCTTTATATATTAGCGCTTTAATTACAATATTGTACGTATTTAACCAAAATTCAAAGTATGAAAAAATTGATGATTCTTTCAGGTGTGCTGATTCTATCGCAACTGATTGCTCAGAGTTCCTCCCAAAACAGTACTTTGAAAGATGCATTGAAAAGTTTCGAGAACCGCGATTACGAATTGGCCGTTTCTGCATTTGAAAGTATCCTGATAGACAATCCTCAGGATAGGTCATTCCTTCCACAGTTGGCATTGAGCTATAAGCGTACCGGTCGCTTTGATCAAGCGAATGGGATTTACCAACAGTTGGTCAAAGAGGCAGAAGTTGATCCGGAAGTTTATTACCAGTACGGTGAATTGCTAAAAAGTGAAGGTCATTACCTCGAAGCCAAGTCCTATTTCCTTGAATATTCAAAAACCAATCCCATAATCGGTAACTACTTTGCTGAATCCTGCGAGTATGCCCATCAACAACTTTCAAAACCATCTCAATGCAAACTGAATAATCTGGAAACGAATTCAGGTTCTCCGGATTTTGCACCGGTTTTCATTGATGAACATTTATTATTCCTTTCTGGAACAGGATCTGAAATGACTGTAAAATCTCCAACAAGCTTGAGTGGCACAGACAATAAAATTATTGTTTATAAAGGCATTCAGGAAATTCTTGAAAAGGAAACCGGTACACTTGGCAATATCAGTATTTCCGAAGACAAGTCATTTTTAGCCTTCAGCCGGATGCAGAATCCCAATGAAAGAGAGAGTATTGAATTTTACCATAATCTGGAAATTATGTTTGCTCAAATGGATTTGGATGGAAGTTGGAAAGATGTTGAATCTTTTAAATACAACAGCAAACTTTATTCGGTCGGATTTCCTTGTTTGGCGGAGAATGGAAAGGTTTTATATTTTGCTTCTAATGAACCGGGTGGTTACGGAGGCTATGACATTTATGTAAGTTTTTTGGATGGACAGCAACAATGGTCTAAACCATTGAATATGGGGGCTGTAATCAATACCGCTGGAAATGAACTTGCGCCTTATTATAAAAATGGAAACTTATATTTCTCATCTGACAAACATCAGGGTTTCGGAGGACTGGATGTTTTCCGAACTGGAATTGCCAATGAACAGCAGCAATCGATTGTCAATATGGGGACTTGTGTTAATTCTTCTAAAGACGAATTCTTTTTTATCCTGGACAAACAAGGCAATGGATACTTCACCTCGAATCGTGAAGGTGGTAAAGGTGAATCGGATATCTATAAAGCTTTTCAGGTTAAATTGGAGTCTGTTGACCATAGCCTTCAGTCAATTAAAGATAAACCAGAGCCCGGAACTGTTGCCAGCCAAAATAACAATTTAGTCGAAAAAGGTGAACGACTGGTATCCGAAGAGATGCTTCAAAGTTCTGCACCAGAAGTGGTAAAGCCAACTCAACAACCTGAAAAACTTTATTTTATTCAGTTGAATTCATTGGCCAAATACAAATCTTCAATGGATGACTCTTACAAGAGATTTGCATCTTATGGTGACGTTTATAAAGTAAATATTGAACAACTGACAAAAATCAGGGTGGGTCCGTTCTCCAACGTCAATGAAGCAATTGCGATTATGAGGCAAATTAAAAAGAATGGGGCCAAAGATGCTTTTATCGTTACGGATGTGCTGGATATGAGTCGTACTTTTTTAATATCAGCTGCATTAAACAAATCAGAAAATACCAAAGTGCAACCTTCAGTGAAAGATACGCCTCCTCCTGTTGTGGAGGAAGAAGGTAAGTATAAAATCAGGGTTGCAGAATACAAAGCTCCGGATTGGTTTGATGTGAGTAAAATCAGTGACCTTGGCAGGATTGAGCACTGGACAAAAAATGGCTGGACCATCATTGTTTTAGGCAGCTATACCACTGAACAGACTGCAGCTAATGTCATGAAACAATTGAAGGAAAGAGGATTTAAAGAAGCCTATATGGTGGTAGAGGAGAATGGAAAACTTTACCGTTTGTAAAAAATAGAAATGTTAGATAAAAAAGCCAGGATTAATACTCCTGGCTTTTTTTTAACGCGCCATAGGAATACCATTAACTTCTATCAAAGTATCCATTTCATAAGCAGCAGAAAATTTGATCCTACCCAAAGTATCAAATTTGACAAATTTTCCGTTTTTCAACCCTTTGTGATACTCTGTTACGGTCGTGAGTTGACCATTCTCGTTCCAGATGCTATCAAATTGTTCTAAATATCCATTTTCATAGTGCTGAACTTCTTTGAGTTTACCATTTTGATGGTAATAAAGACTTCTGCCATGTTGAAGGTCGTTGCGAAAATCCCTTATAGATTTGAGTTTACCGTCAGAATAAAAATCATGCATCAGTCCGTCTTTTTTTTCGTTAACCAGATTTGTTTTTCTGGAGATTTGACCATTCGGATAGGTGGTAACTTCAACTTTTTGGTCTTGCTGACATTGAAATAAAATCGGGAACACTAAAAGAGAAAGCCAATTTGCTTTTTGCATTTTCATTTGATTAATCTTCAGTAAAGATACATGTTAATATTCAGGATAAACATTGAGTATTACCCCAGGTGTGTCGGTTTTATGCAGTTGGTTGCTGTTTCTTAATTGCAAAATTTAACATATTCAGGATGGTGCTTGAACTTGTTAGGAAAGATTCAATCATCAACAATGTTTAGCCAATCCCAACATTAGGAAAGAAATGGTTTGTTCATTGGTTCAAAGTAGTACTTGTTTAATAGAGATTTATAAAACTTTTCGAATAGGAAACAATTGCAATAAGTATTTATTGCGCGTTCACAGATGGATTTTAGTGAAATAATTTGCACTTATTACATCAGAATAATCAGCAAAAAAAACCTCCTTGAGATCGAACAAAGAGGTTTTTTAATTTGGTCAGAAACTTAAAAGGTTCTCGACTTTCTATCTAAACTAACAAACGTTTAAGAATAAGGAAAGAACATTATTTTTTCCAGGGTAATTTGTTAACTTCTCTTCCAATAACTGTTCCAAAGCGTACTCCTTCATCGCAGTCCATGCGCCAATGTACGCCAAGCAACACTCGGGACCATGCATTTTCCAATGCCATTTCATATAAGCTTCCAAAGCTTCTCGGTTTGCCTTCAAACTCTGTTCGATTTTCATGACAGCGATCTGTCATGCTGTAGGCATAACCAAATACACTGGCAAGCGCTTCAGCAGCAGCAGCCCCCATAGTGGAGTGACCTGATGGATATGCGGGAAAAGGCGGTGTGAAGCCGACGTCTCCAGTCAAAGGGTTATTGAGGTTTGGCTCGTAATCAGAATCAATTAGTTTTTTGATATAGGTATCTGGGCGTTCTACATTGTAATGGTATTTTGAATGCCATGCTCCAACAGCTGCATCATTTAATGCCATACCCAATTTAGCATAAGCTTCAATAGAGGTTTCAAGATTCGAGTTTTCAATTTCGATGATCTGATTGGCAATCGCCAGCCAACGTGGACCAGGACTAAAAGTGAGGTTTAATAAGTCGTCACTCCAAAATTCGCCAATCCATTCAATCAGGTAACTGCTCTCTGCATTTTTTGTATAAACCTGCAAAGCTTGCGAATAGTACTCTGATTTGGGGTCCTCGCTGTATTGCATATAATAATCTTTTGGAGGCAAGCATGTTTTTTGAACTTCAGTGATGGCAAACGTTCTTACCTTTCCAAATACGGCACCCATCGGTTTATCTGGACCTGGAACAGTAGGCTTCCAATTGCCGGGTCCTTTGTAATTTGCTTGCCAACTGTAACTTCCAAATGGGTCCTTGTAGTGGTCGTGACCATAAGGATCAGAAGTTGACCATTCCCAAAATTCTTCTCCAACGGTTTTGCCTAGTTTGTACGAGCGGTTGTAAATTTCTTCTCCAGCTTCAGTTTTGTAACGTTCATTCAACTGTTGGATCAAACCATTCACTCGGGGCGCTACACTGGAATGAATATTGGGAAAGAAACGCGGAATCATGGTGGAATACACTGCATGAACGACCGTCGGCCAATGGTAATCTACATTGGATTCTGCTTTGGTAATGGTAAGTCCTGCATAGCGGCTTGCAAGGGAATTATAATCGGGCATTCCACTGATACAGGCTTCATAAACGGCCAATCCCATTAATCCCAGTGACCTTGGAGCAGGCCCGGGGCGGTATCCAGCAGCATATCGCTCGATGTCAAGAAAAATTTTATTCCACTCCAGAGCAGCTTCCGCTGAGTAGTTTCCAACATTTTCCTTGGCATTGGGATCTGGCGAATTTGTATTTTTGTCATCCTTGTCACAGGAACTGTATAAAAATAACAATCCGGTTGCTAAAAGCAACCATTTGGTTTTTTTGAAAAAATTCATAAAGCTGTTTTTTGTGTTCTAAAAAATATTGAATTCAAAATTATACTGATGCCTATTGGGGCTCCTTAGAATCGCATTATAATCGAATTAAAATGTAATTAAAATGGACGAAATATTGTTTTTAAAGGGTGAAATTTACTTTTGGATTAGAAGATAAAATGGTATGAAAATATTGCTGGTTGAAGATGAAGTGAAAGCGGTTGAGGCTTTAAGGAAGGGACTTGTCGAGCATCAATTTAATGTTGACGTTGCGTTAGATGGTGAATCTGGTTTGGCGTTGGCAACTCTTCATGCTTATGATGTCATCATTTCCGATGTAGTCATTCCAAAAGTGAATGGATTTGATTTGGTTCGCAAAATCAGGGAAAATTCCAACACAACTCCAATCCTTCTTTTAACAGCACTTTTAGGGGCAGATCATACGGTGGAGGGTTTGGATTGTGGTGCGGATGACTATTTAACTAAACCTTTTGAATTTAAAGAATTGGTGGCGCGTGTGAAAGCGTTGGCGCGAAGATCCCAAGTAATCAAAAAAAATCCCATTGTTGTCAAATTTGCCGATGTTAAAATGGATATGGACACTAAAGTAGTGACCAGATCCGATCAGAAAATTGATTTGACACCTAAGGAATTTGCTCTATTGACTTATTTTATCAACAATCAGGGAAGGGTAATTTCGAAAGCGGAAATTGCTGAGAAAGTTTGGGATATAGATTTTGACATAAGCACCAATGTTGTTGAGGTATATATTAATTACCTTCGCAATAAGATAGACAAACCCTTTCCTAAAAAACTCATCCATACGCTCTTTGGCGTGGGATACATTTTAAAAGAAGAGGAATGACCCTATTTTGTCCAAAGCGCTAAAAATGCAGATACGCAGCCGACTGACCTTGCAATTTATTCTTATTGTGGCCATTATCATGGTTTGTGCGCTTGTATTTATTTATTATGAATTCAGTCAGAAGGTTAAAAATGAATTTTATGGAAACCTGAAATCAAAGGCCATCATGACGGCAGACATGGTCATTAACTCAGGAGCGTTTCATAATAAAGACCCACATATTTTTGATCAACATGAAAATATTCCTGCGTATACAGAAAACATTTCGGTGTACAATGACCAAAACATTAGACTCTATAGTTTTAACCCTTTGCCTGATGACATTCCCGGCAAAATTCTGGAACAAATAAGAGCCAATAATGCCTTTCGATTCGACCACAAACATTATAAAGCACTTGGGGTAGTCTATAAGGATCGTAATGAAGCACAGTATACCATTGTAGCCGAAGCGGTTTTTACTTCTGAAGCATTAGCCTTTTTGGGCCGCATTCTTTGGATAGTTTTTTTTATATTAACGGCCCTTGTGGCAATTGGGGGTTGGATTTTTGCAGGGCAGGCGCTGGCGCCCATAAATCACATCATGAATCAAGTGGATTCTATTTTACCTGCCAATATGAATCAACGACTTAGTTTGGCTCGTCACAATTATAAGGATGAACTGGATCGTTTGGTGGAGACCTTTAATAAGTTGTTGTCGAGAATAGAGCGGACTTTTCTTAATCAAAAAATGTTTGTTTCTCATTTATCTCATGAACTGAAAAATCCCATCAGTGTCATAGCCAATCAACTGGAAGTTACCTTGCAAAAAGATAGACCCAAGGAAGAATATATCCATATTTTAAACTCAGTTTTGGAAGATGCACGTAATCTGAATGTAGTGACCAATAACCTGATGCAGCTGTCTAGAATAACATTTGAAAACAATGATGTTGAGTTTAAGTATTTAAGAATTGATGAATTGATTTGGTTGTCAAAAGAGGAATTGTTGAAAATTCATAGTGATTATAAGATAAATTTTGAAATTAAAAATCTTCCTGAGGAGGAAAATGAATTGGTTGTGCGGGGAAATGAGTCTTTGTTGAAATGTGCTTTAGTAAATTTGATGGAAAATGGGTGTAAATACAGCCCGGATAAAACGGTGGATGTTCGGTTAAGTGTCGAAGGTGATAAAATTATTCAACTTGACATTGTCAATGTTGGCAATGGAATTTCTGAGACTGAAGTTGATTTGATTTTTAAACCATTTTACCGTAAGCCAGACCATCGCTCAATCAGTGGACATGGAGTAGGCTTATCCTTGGTGAGCCAAATCATCGGGTTACATAAGATCGATCTAAAGTTGGATACGTCTGAGTCCGGAAGAACACATTTTGTTTTGCAGATTCGTGAAAAGAATTTAAAACATCCTGAGCATGAAATTAATTGAACGAGATCTGGAAAATCTTCCTGTATTCATATGGAATAAACTTTGTTTATTAAATTTAAAGCTTGCAGGGTTATGAAAGTTTCTTTCCATGTTTCGTTCAGGTTAATGACCTTGGTTATTGTAGGCCTTGTTTTTATTTCTGGCATTTCGTTATTTTGGTTTCAAAACAGACATAGAAACAGCATTGATAAGAGAGATAGAGAGGCAAATGCGCTTATACTAAACTGGTATCAATTGTTTTTGGAGGCTGACCGTTATACAGAAGGCTATCGCGGCCCAATTTCAGCAAGGACAGCAGCTTATATTGCAATGGCTTCTTATCAAGCAGCATTGCCTTATTCTCAGGAACACTATTTGAGTTTGGAGACACTTTACCCTGTAAAATTCGCCAAATTTGACCCGGTATATGAATTTCATTTAGGTGCGGCGTTGAATGCGTGTTTTCGAACGTGTTTTGAAAAATATTTTGTTACTGCACCCATCTCTATTCATAATAAATTTCAGCAAACATTTATTTCCAACCGCAATCGCTTTTTGACCACTGCATCTCTGGAACAAATAAAACATTCTGAAATGTTTGGTGAAGAAATGGCTCTGGCAGTATATGATTATTCGGCTGAAGACAGCATAGGTCATATGGCTTACCTTCATCTTTACGATCCGGCATATGTTTCTCCTAAAGGCTTCGGAATGTATTCCATAAATCCAAAGCATCCTTTACCACCTCTTTTACCGTACTGGGGAAACGTCAGACCCTTCATCATAGTGACTGAAAAAAACTTGGCCAAGCCATTGAGCGATTATCGTTACGACCCCTCATCGGTATTTTATACAGAAGCATTGGAAATTTTAACGGTGAGCTCACCATTATCAAATGAAAATAAATGGATTGCAGAATTTTGGAGCGATGACCATCCTGGATTGACTTTTACGCCTTCTACCCGGTGGATATCCATTGCCAATCAGGTAGTATTCGAACAAGAATTGGAAACCGGTGTATTATTGGAATTTTATTTAAAGCTTAGTTTTGGACTTGCAGATGCAGGCATCGCTTGTTGGAATTCCAAGTACCACTATAACCTGGAGAGACCGGAAGCCTTCATTGTTAACGCACTTAATCCAAAATGGGAACCTTTGTCTGCAGCACCAAATTTTCCTTCATACCCCAGTGGACATTCGATCTTCGGAGCAGTAGCTGCAGAAGTTTTAACTCAGTTTTTCGGAAAGCAATACGAAATAACCGATGACTCCCATAAAGATCGAGATGAATTTGACGGAAAACCTCGGTTTTTTAAATCCTTTTATGCCATGGCTTTTGAGAATGCTTACTCAAGAATTTCTTTAGGAGTCCATTTTCGATCAGACTGTGAAGAAGGTCTATCCATGGGTTTTAAAATAGGTAAAGAAATTTGTAAGGTCAATTTGCGAAGCAAAGACTACTCGTCAAAATAGACGAGTGCAGAGATACAATAATAACTCACAAAGAGGGTAGTTTAAAGATTGGCTTAAATTTCCAGAATTTAATGCTTTAACAGAACACAAATCTAGGTATCCATTCGCAAAGCCAGGACCTCCTTGTGATATGGACTAAAATGGTCAAAGCTTTCATTGAACCCAATGAATGCAATGGCATTAACTGCGCGGAACGATGACGAAATGAATAAAACACAATCAAGGAATTATGAGCGTCCGTTTGCGTAATCCAATAGATGCTTTATTCATCCAATTNNCCTTATGGTCTTTTGGCCAAGCCTACGAAGTATCGCTCGGTTCCCTCATGATCAAGCCATTTTGTATGGCTTGATTAGCTTTGCTACCACTCGGTCATGTCGGCCCTGAAGACAATCCATGCATCTCTAATGCATGGATTGGGAATGAATTTGACTTCGCCCAAAATGATGGTAGTTCAGAATGACGATTATCATGCACAGAGGTGACATTTTTGTTAAATGCTTGGATAAATTGGGTCGACTTTTGTATTTGATCTATATTAGCAGGGTGAAATATATAATTTATGGAATGATCGGTTTGGTGCTCAGCATGGGATTTAAAGACATGCTCCATGTATCATTGTATATATTTCAAAAAGAAGCTTTAACCAAAAGTGTTTGTGTAAATAAGAAATCAAAAAAGTGCAAAGGCAAGTGCTATTTAATTAAAAAAATAAAAGAGTCTCATCAAGATAATTCTAACGGACTACCTCAAAACGATCAAATAAGTTGCAAGGATTACTTTTTGCTTACCCCAATTTGGGATTTGAAAGCGCAACACATCATACGTAAGAAAATAAGTTTTATTTTTATAAGCCCGTTTTCAGAAACATATGTTTATGAAACTTGTGATCCTCCTGATCGTTGGGCGTAGTTTTTACTAAAACACACTTCATTCAACTCATTTGAAAAAAACTGCTAAGCTTCACTGTATATAGTGGTTTAGCAATCGTCCTCCATTTTAACCGTTGGTTAAGTCCGTTGGATTGATTTTAAGTTTAGAACAATGTTATTTCTGACCCTCTAAGGTTAATTTATACCATTGTTTTTGATATTCACTTTAATTGCTTCTATATGTTTCGCTTTCTGATAGCCATCGTTTTGTGGATTGTGATGCCACTGCGCACATGGTGCTGTGACATCTGTGCCTGTAACTCAAGTATGCAATTGGCCGGATTAAGCCAGTTGGTCAGACAAAGCAGTTTATCCTGTTCGTTTGCCCGAGCCAATTATCGTTCAAACCATGAAGCCGGAGTATTTGATGCATTCAATACAATGACATTACAGGGCAGTTATTTGATTTCTCAGCAGTTTAAGATAGAACTGCTGATTCCTTATCTTGCGAATATTCGGACTGCTCCAGGAGCCAACGTCGAAAAATACGGCTTGGGAGACATCCAATTCATGACCCACTGGCTATGGAAAAAAGAACTGAGTTCATCATCAGAGTGGATGTTGAATTCCGATATGAGTATGGGTATTAAAATTCCTTCCGGTAAATTTGGTGGCACTCTGGCGGTTACAGGCCTTCCAGACAATATCCATGTAGGAAATGGGCACTATGCCTATGTATTGAGTCCGGGTTTAGGAGTCTCAAACCAACATTGGGGTTGCTGGTTAAGTAGCAATTACCTTTACAATTTTAAAAAGACCAACAGTTATCGTTTTGGCAACCAATTCAACCTGCAAGGCCTTATATATTGGAAAAGTAATCGTGAAAAATCAATTCGCATTGCTCCTGCAATGGGCATGGTGTATGAGCGATCAGACAACAATCAATCCATATCAGGATTTGAAGTAGCTGAAACAGGAGGCTGGGGCGTCCTTTTACCCTTAGTGGTGAGTGTTCAATGGAATGATTTAATGTTTCAATCTTCTTATTCCATTCCACTCCATCAAAATTATGCGGGTGGTGGCAGTGAGTTGAATGCAAAATGGAATTTACAATTATCAATTTTTCTTTAATCAAAATTTAAACCACGTATTATGAAATTTTCAAATTTTATAAAAGTATTATTTCTTGTTTGTAGTTCAGTGTTATGGAGTTGTGGTGATGACGAACCAGCTGATGAATACGAATACCATGCACACATCCATCATCCTGCTGATGCAGCTGAATTTGTTCTAAACGACACCCTGGATCTGGAGGTTACCTTTGAAAGTCATACCAGCAATACCATCCACCACATCAATGTTGAAATCATCGATGTTTCCAACAATGTGGTACTTTATGACGCTCCTGCCAGTGCTCATGTGCATGACACGGATGGCACGTATGATTATGACGATTTCGTTGGATTGAATACAACTAATGGATATAAAGCTGGAGGTACTTATAAGTTAACCGCTAAAGTATGGGGTCCTGTAGACGGTGAATCCGAAGTCAGTGAATCTGTTCAGTTTAAGATAAAGAATTGATCATAGTTGAAAGCCCTTCTTGGGAAAAGCTGCGACGTAAGTTGCAGCTTTTTTTTTCTGCAGACAAATTTTCAAGAAAACTACCCTTAGGTGATTTTACTGCATTTAATGAAAACCAAAATTTTTGATAAAGTTGCTTGTTGTGGAATTCTGCTCCACAGAAGATTTTTTTCTAAACAACTTTAGTAGTCACGAGCTTGATTGCCAGAAAGTCTCGTTGTGAAAAGCTTCAACGAATCGATGGTGAAATGAGGTAGATTGACGATTTTTCCTTGGATTCTAAACGAATCAACTAAGCTATTTCAGTCAACTCCACTTTTCTCTGGGCTTTCTTCCGATCGTTTTCATCCAAAATAATCTTTCTAAGACGGATAGCTTTTGGCGTAACTTCAACATATTCATCTTCTTGAATGTATTCAAGAGCTTCTTCCAAACTGAATTGAATTTTTGGGATGATTTGGATGGTACCATCTGAACCGGAAGCCCGCATGTTGGTGAGTTTTTTTCCTTCGACAACGTTAACCACCAAATCACCTGGCCTGATCTGTTCCCCAAGAATTTGTCCAATATAAATGTTTTCACCTGGGTCAATGAAGAATTTACCACGGTCTTGAAGATATCCAATGGAGTAGGCTGTAGCCATGCCGGCAAGCTTAGATACTAGAACACCATTGCTACGGGAAGGTATATTTCCTTTCCATGGCTGGAAAGAAACAAACCTGTGGGCGATGATGGCCTCTCCTGCGGAAGCAGTCAATAATAAGTTTCTTAAACCAATCAACCCCCTAGAAGGAATTTCAAATTCAATATGAATTAAATCACCGCGGGTCTCCATGACTTTCAATTCACCTTTGCGCATGGATACTTGTTCTATGACTTTACCTGAAAAATTTTCAGGAACATCAATCGTCATGATTTCAACAGGCTCACATTTTTGTCCGTTGATTTCTTTAATGATTACACGAGGTTGGCCAACTTGCAATTCGTATCCTTCGCGTCGCATGGTTTCAATCAAAACCGAAAGATGCAATATTCCACGGCCATATACCAAAATGGAATCCGGCGATTCTGTATCTTCCAAACGGAGGGCTAGATTTTTTTCCAATTCTTTTTCGAGTCGCTCACGGATATGTCTGGAGGTTACATATTTTCCTTCTTTTCCAAAGAACGGTGAATTGTTGATGGTAAACAGCATCGAAAGGGTAGGCTCATCCACCTGTATGGGTTCAAGCCCTTCAGGTTGTTCAAAATCAGCAATGGTATCTCCAATATCGAAGTTGTCCAAACCAAAAACAGCACAAATATCACCTGGAGGAACTTGTTCAACTTTCGTTTTTCCTAATCCTTCAAACGTGTATAATTCCTTAACCCTGGACTTGACCATTTGTCCGTCTCGTTTCACCAAAGTCACTGGTTGATTGACGCGAATACCTTGTCTTAGAATACGACCAATGGCAATACGTCCTATATAAGAGGAATAATCCAGACTACTGATCATCATCTGAAGATTGCCTTCCGGAATGACGGGAGGAGGTATGTGTTCAATGATGGTGTCTAACAGAAAAGTAATGTCTTCAGTGGGTTCACTGTAATGCTTACTCATCCAGCCATGCTTGGAGGAGCCGTACACGGTTGGGAAATTCAACTGTTCTTCGCTGGCCTCAAGGTTAAAAAACAATTCAAAAACCGCATCGTGCACTTCATCAGGTCTACAATTGGGTTTGTCGACTTTGTTGATGACCACAATGGCCTTTTTACCCATGCTGAGGGCTTTTTGCAGAACAAACCTGGTTTGTGGCATTGGACCTTCAAAAGCATCCACCAGCAACAGTACACCATCTGCCATGTTAAGAACCCGCTCGACTTCACCTCCAAAATCCGCGTGACCTGGTGTATCAATGATATTGATTTTGATGTCTTTGTAGTTGACGGCAACATTTTTAGCCAGAATGGTTATACCCCTTTCTCTTTCAAGGTCATTGTTATCTAAAATGAGTTCACCGGTTTGCTGGTGCTCACGAAATAATTTAGTCTGAAGCAAAATTTTGTCAACCAGGGTGGTTTTTCCGTGGTCGACATGGGCAATGATGGCAATGTTGCGAATGGATTGCATAAAGTATAGAATAATGGGCTGCAAAAATAGCCATTTAAAATGGGCAATGTTCGGTCTGTAAAAGGGATAACATATTATTTACAATTAATAAACAGCACTTTATATATAGAATTTAATGATATATAATTTAATCAGGAGTGTTTCCGAGATTTTTTAAAAAAGCTGTGCAATAAAAATCTTTTAAATGTTAGATAATCAAATGAATATGCATATAAATAAAAAAAATTTAAAAATTTTATGACCTTAAGGCAGCAAATTTAGGAAAGCGGGTATCTATAGTTTGTAAGCCGGTTTAAAAGGGAATTGTTTGAAATAAAGATTTAGCCGAATCTATCATTTACTTCCAAACTAGGTAGTGATAGGTAAGGTTAGCTTCAGGAACCCGGGTTTTGAAGCATTTTTATAATGCTCGTTATTTGAATTAATTATACATTACCTACTACTGTCTTAAGGAACTATCCGCTTGTTCATACAACGGATAGTTTTTTTTGTTTAATGCACATCGAGTTCTTTCTCATTTTTACGCTTCAAATTACCCTTCTCAAATTTGTAGGCTCAAAAGCCTTATTCCCTACTTAAGTTTCCACTCCATCGGCTGTATCCTCCCTTTATTGTACCTTTGCGGGCCTCAGCCCATTTTACAACATCATGGATCGTAATCAAATCATAGGGATTCTTTTAATCGTAGCAGTACTGTTTGTTTGGAATCAATATTTTTTCCAGCCTGAAATGGAAGAACAAAAGAGGAAGCTTCATCTTCAGGATTCGCTAAAAAATGCTCAATCGCTCATTTCGAAGGATAGTATCGATGTTTCTCCTTTAAGCAGCGTTACTCCATCTGCTGTTGATACTTCTTCTCCTGAAACCAGTGTTGCGCAAATTCAGCCAAAGAATTTTACATTACAAAATGATAAAATTAAAATTGAACTGTCCAATAAAGGTGGCGTTATACGCCAGGCTGAGATAAAGAATTATTTTAAATCCTATGGACATGTTGAGGGAATGGGTGATATGCCAATGGTAAAACTTTTGGAAGACAAACGCAATGTTTTTGGATACAGCTTTAAGCATCAGGGACGTGAATTCAGAACTGACCAACTGATGTTCGAAGCTCAGGAACTTGGTAATCATAGCATTCGTTTTGTCGCGACGCTAGATGGAGCTGCCAAGTTTATCCAACAGTATGAACTCCTTCCCGGTGAATATACCTTACGTTATTCGGTATCCACAGAAGGTATGGATGCGACTCAAACCTATAAGCTCCACTGGGAAAATTACCTGGATAAAATTGAAAAGAATTGGGAATACGAGAGATTCAACAGCACGGTATACTATAAAGAGAAGGAACAAGATCCTGACTATTGTTCATGCAGAGGTGATGATAAAATAGAAAGTCAGGAAAAAAGGGTTCAGTGGATTTCTCATTCACATCAATTCTTTAATACTTCTTTAATGGCAGAAGCAGGATTTTCCGGTGCGACATACGAAACCATACTGCTGCCTGAGACCGATGATAATCTGAAGAAATTGGTCAGTGATGCTCAGATCAGCGGACAGGAGATGACGGGGAAAAATTTTAACATGAATTGGTACCTCGGACCTAATGAGTATAACCGGCTAAAAACCTTTGAAGTTGATTTACAATACATCATTCCCTATGGTTGGAGCATTTTTGGGACGGTCAACCGATATGTCATCAGGCCATTGTTTTCTGTATTGAACGATTGGGTAGGGACCAAAGGAGTCATTATTCTTTTAATGACCTTGATCGTTAAATTGTTGGTTTTTCCACTGGGATATAAAATGTTGCATTCCCAGGCGAAAATGACGGCTCTTAAACCGGAGATCGAAAAAGTAAAGGCTAAGTTTAAGGATGATATGCAAAAGCAGCAAATGGAAACCATGAAGATGTACAATGAATTTGGCGTAAATCCTTTGGGGGGTTGTTTTCCATTGTTTCTTCAGATGCCTATCTGGATTGCTCTGTATCGCTTTTTCCCCGCAACCATTGATTTTCGCCAGGAATCCTTTTTATGGGCGGCTGACTTGACCGCTTATGATGAGTTTTTGCACCTCCCGTTTTCTCTGCCAATGTTTGGTGAAAGCGTCTCACTGTTTGCTTTTTTGTGGATGGTCTCTACTTTGATTTTTAGCTATTACTCATCCAAGACCATGGATTTTTCAGCAAACCCGGCTATGAAATATATGCAGTATGTCATGCCTGTAATTTTTTGGTTTATGTTTAATAAAACAGCCAGTGGATTGACCTGTTATATGTTTTTTAGTAATGTGCTAAATATCGGTCAGACGCTTCTGGGAAAGTACTATCTGTTTGACCAGGATAAAATCAGGGCTGAACTCGAGCTGAATAAAAGTAAACCCAAAAAGCAAGGGGGATTCCGAGACCGATTGGAGACCATGATGAAAGAACAACAAAAACTGCAGCAGGAAAAAGCAAAACAAAATAAAAAATAATGGAACTAACAAATGTTAGCATTAGCTTTTTTGCCTTGGTAATAGTATTTTCGTGTGGCCGAAAGGTAAACCACAATGGTGCAATTAATGAAAACAAGACGGCAACACCACTACCTGTCTTCAAAACAAGTTTTAATGCATCTGATACCTTGTTGGATAATACAGATACCATTCTGTACTATCAACGATCCGCTTGTTTCGGATTTTGTCCAACGTTCAATTATACAGTTTTTGCCAATGGGATAGTACGTTATAACGGCCAGCAGCACGTTGATCGGCTGGGAAATTATTATGCATTGGCAACAGACGACTGGTGGGATTCAATCAAAATCCAAATGCGCATTTGTCAGTTTTTTGAACTCAAAGAGCTTTATCCTGTTGAACCAGAATTATACATACCCGACTTACCCAATACCATTGTGCTGATCAAAGAATTGGGATTGAGAAAGAAAGTGACCGATAATCACCATGCTCCAAAACCTTTGAAGGATTTTGAAATTTTTCTTGAGGAGCACTTTAAAAAACTTGATTTTGTAAATACCTGGGATTAATTCTCATGAAACTATCTTAAAATTTGTCGAAATCAAACAGGATCGTTGGTGTCGTAGGAGCCGGTAGTTTTGGGACTACAGTAGCCAGTCTGCTATCTCACAACGTTGATGTATTGATGTATTCACGGCAACCGGAAGTCATTCAAAAAATTAATCGAGAGCATCAGCACCTGGGATATACATTAGCACCTAACATTCGAGCTACAGGTTCTTTAGAAGAAATTTGCCATGAAGCCCGATTGATTTTTCCTGTTGTGCCCTCTGAGAATTTTAGAGAAACCTGCAAAGCAATGTCTTCATTTGTCGGCCCTGCGCACTTGTTGATTCATTGCACCAAGGGCCTCGATATTGAAGGAATTCAAATGTCAGAACTTGCCCATGTCAACATCTCGCGAAAAAATGTTCACACCATGAGCGAAGTCATACGCCAGGAGACTTCAGTACTTCGTGTGGGTTGTCTTGCCGGCCCCAATTTGTATCGTGAAATAATGGCACAGCAGCCGGCGGCTTCAGTGATTGCAAGTGAATACGATGAAGTGATCAAAAGTGGCTCCGAAGCATTGGCTAGTCGATTTTTCTTTGTCTTTGGGTCTTACGACCTTTTGGGAGCAGAAATGGCTGGTGCATTGAAAAATATCATTGCTCTTGGATCAGGTATGCTCGCCGGGAAGGGAATGGGGAAAAATCTAGAGGCAATGCTCATTACCCGAGGCCTGCGAGAAATGATTGAATTAGGTCGTTGTATTGGATCTTCTTCCCGTTCCTTTTTGGGAACTGCGGGAATCGGGGACCTGATCGCTACCGCTACAAGCCCGAGTAGCCGCAATTACAGTTTTGGTTTTAGGATTGGCAAAGGTGAACAGATGAAAGATGTGCTCAACAGTATGGATGAAGTGGTTGAAGGGGTAAGGACCGTTAGAATTGCCAACCAACTTGCAAAACACTATCATTTGCGGGTTCCCATCATCAATATGATTTACAGCGTAGTATTTGAAGATCTTCCCATCGAACGGGCTATTCAATTTTTAATGAGGTATCCTTACCTGCCTGACGTGGATTTTATATGATTCAATTTTATCCTTAGTCATTTGTACATTCGTCGAAAAAAGGAGGTCGTTTGACGCATTATCATGTCGTTGGCCGGTGGCGGGAATAGTTTTGTACCTTTAAGCGGAAATTATTAAACGTTTGAGTAAATCATAAAAGTATGGCATCCATTAATCCTGGACCTGGGCTGGAACAAAAGCGAACTTTCTGGAATAAGCCAGAAGGTGTGACTGGAACGCTCGTTTTGGGCGGACTTTTATTGGGCGGTGGTTATTTGTTGTATAAGAACTTGCCTTGGATCCTTAGTCTGACTTCTAATTTGATCTACCTCAGTGGTATGTTGCTCGTTCTTGGGGCCATCATTTATATGGTCCTGGATCCCAAAATGAGAACCTTAATTGGCTACATGTACAAGAGTATAATGCGATGGATCACCGGTATTTTTGTTACCATCGATCCCATTGGGATCCTAAAAAATTATATTGATGAGCTCGAAAAGAATTTGTCAAAAATGAGCGAACAAATTGGGGTATTGAAGGGTCAGATCCGTAAGCTTCAGACGAATGTTACGGAAAACAGTCGTGAAATCGAAACCCAACTGCGAATGGCTCAGGTTGCCCGAAATCAGGATCAGGAACCACAAATGGTATTGGCAACCCGGAAAGCCGCACGATTGCAGGATACCAACGAAAAATATCAGCATTTACTTTCCAAAATGGACATTCTGAGTAAAGTGCTTACCAAGATGTATCAGAATTCTGAAATTCTTCTTGAAGATACACGTGACCAGGTGAAACTTAAAGAGCAGGAACGCAAAGCCATCAGAGCGTCTCATAGTGCAATGAAATCAGCCATGAATGTGATTAGCGGAAATGCCGATCAGCGCATTTTATTTGATCAGGCACTTGAGCACATTGCGGAAGATGTAGCCTATAAAGTTGGGGAGATGGAGCGATTTATGGAGCTTTCACAAAACTTTATGAGTTCTGTAGACCTTCAAAACGGTGTATTCGAAGAAGAAGGTCTCAAAATGTTACAAGAATATGAGGAGAAGAGCAAACTGCTTCTGATGGGTGGTAAAAACGAAGCCTTATTGGAGTCAAGAAAACCTGAGCGTCAAACACTTGAAAAGGGAGAAGATGGAGGAAGTCATTATGATGGCCTGTTTAAAAGCTAACGAACGTTAGTAATAAAGACCTTTTTTTTATCAATGAAATTGGATTAAAGAATGTTTTCATATTTAGCCTATTTGATGTTGGTTGCGGGTCTCTACCTTGGAGCGCGTGCACTGGGACTGGTTCATAAAAAACAAAGTGAAGATAGCCGACCCAGCGAAGCACAAAATGTGGAGAAGTATCTGGTACTAGGGATAGCAGCCTTGTTGATTAGTGTTGGGATATACCTTTTGTGGCCTGCTTCAGAATCAAACCCGACAACAACAGGTGTTACCAATCAAACACCACCCAGTGAACCCAATTATGCCAATTTAGCCAATTGGACCGATGAATCCCGTTTAGCTCTTATGAACCAATGTATGGAAAATGGTAGGCGAACAGCAGAAAAATATCCTGAAATTGTAAAGCAATATTGTGAATGTGCAACCTCTAAGATAACCCTGGCATTTACTCCACAATCTTATCAAGACATGTTATCCAAACCCGTGGAAGAGCAACGTCAAGTGATTTCACCAGTGGTTGAATCATGTGTAATGATCATGAACAAATTAATTCAACTTACGGATGAAGCTAAACCTCAACCGAAAGGACAGTAGCGTGGTTTTGGATTTTTCAAAGTATTGGAGTTACACGTTCTTCGGTACTTTTTTATGCTCATTCTAATGACCCTTAAAATTTGTGAATAAACTTATTAGAGCTATTGTAGTTTCTTGCTAAAAAGTCTGTTCAGCAAGTTCATGATGAAATTATCCAGTTTGTTTAATGCATTCGATCACCTCTGGGCTCAAAATTTCTCATTACCTCGGCTTCGAATTGAAGATACTCCTGCCACCGCTGCCGCACATAAGATTTGTCGTTGTAGTGTTCTGCTAATTGTAAAAACATCTTATAATGTCCCGCTTCGGAAACCATAAAATGGTGATAAAATTCCTGCAGACCCTGGTCCTCTAAATGTAACGATAATAATCGGAATCGCTCACAACTTCGGGCTTCAATCAATGCACAGGTTAACAGTTGTTCGGTAAGTCTTTGCTCGCGTGACCCACCTTTTTTTTGAAAACCAAGTAATGCATTAACATATTCATCTTTGCGTTGAAAGCCCAATTTCATATTTCGTTTGGTCATCTCTTGTATAACCAGTCGAAAATGACCCCATTCTTCAGTGACCACTGGAGAAACTTGTTGAACCAATTCCGTTTTGTCGGGGTATTGTTGGATCAATGAAATGCATGAACTTGCTGCTTTTTGTTCACAATATGCGTGGTCGCAAAGTATTTCTTCCAGACTTATAGATGCCAGATTCGTCCAACGTGGGTCTGTGGGCAGATGCAAGCCAAGTTTAGTCAGTTCTTTGTTTGTACGCATTCCAGCAATTGTTTGATCAAATCCAAATGAGCAATTTCGTATCGCTCTGCCCCGCGCGTCCATACAATCGTAATGGTATCCAATTCATATTTACTCAACTCCCGGAGATCTTCACTATCCAACTGGTATTGTACTTCGTAAAGCGATTGTCCTTCTGTTCTATTGATTCGTAAATCCGATTGGGCAAAAGTCTGCAGATATATATGATGGCCATTCATAAAGTCCATGCGGACGGGTGAATTGGGGTCCAAGTACCCCAGGACATCAGCCGCTTTTAGGCTATTGACTACAAACTCAACTTCCAGAAAGAATGACTTCTGTGTATACAAAATCCTTGCGGAAACTTCTAAAAATTCTTGATTCTTAAAATATTTATACAAGTTGGAATCCGTATGTGAGAACCAGGGTTCCTTGGATGTTGCATATATTTTACCATCCTGACTCATATACTTCTTGCAAGGAATTCCATACCACCTTGAGGCCATATCGGTTGCAGTTGCTTGATAAGGTTCAGAAGAAATTTGGATTTGATCATAGTAATCAGGTAGCTGGCCATGGTCTATGCGGTTTAAGTGCCTACGCATTTCCTTAAGTCTGGATTGAATTTTATCATTTGATTGAAAAGGCAATTGCCTGGTGGTTCCCAGCATTTCATTTAAAACATTTCTCATTTTATATTGAAACCTTAAAGCTTCTTGTAATGATTCAATTTGATCATCCAGTTGTTTGGTGTGACTATTCTTGGATACATGCTTTATTCGTTCGGAGGTAAACTCCATTAAATTTTGATTCAATGAATCAAGTTTATCTTGTACAAAAGTCAGGTTACCCTGTAAGCGCTTTTCCATGGCCATTAAACTATCTGGCGGCGCTTCAAGATTGACTTTATAAGCGCTGGGCGTGTCCTTCACTGAAAAGGAAAATAAAGAGTGGAATAGATAACAAAATAAGAAGAACACTGTTTTTCGAACACTTGAAATTGATACAAAACTATAACTTTTGACCCTCTTTTCCTTACTTTTGGCGTTTATTTAATGTAAAAACATAAATGAAAACAATTTCTCTAATGGTGAGCTGGGGTTTAATTTACCTGGTTTGTAGTTGTCAGAATATGAGCACCAATTCAAAAAGTAATTTATGGGATACTTCAGTTGATAGTTATCCGGTTTCCCGGGAAGATACGATTTCGGACAACTATTTTGGAACAGTGATAAAAGATCCATTTCGCTGGCTTGAAGATGATCGTTCAGTGGAAACAGAGGAATGGGTCAAATCCCAAAATCAGGTCACATTTAATTTTCTCGATAGTATTCCTTTTAGAAAAACAATCAGGGAGCGATTGGGCGAGCTCAACCATTACGAAAAATGCAGTGCTCCTGTGAAGAAAGCAGGCCATTACTACTTCTTTAAGAACAGCGGATCTCAAAACCAGGATGTACTTTACGGTACAGATAGCCTTGGTAAACCACCAGAGACGATTATCGATCCAAATCTATTTTCCAAAGACGGTACCACCTCCTTGAGTGGCTATTCATTTTCGAAAGATGGAAAGTACATGGCATTTCAGATTTCAGAAGGTGGTTCAGATTGGAACTCTATTATGGTAATGGACCTGGCGACCAAGACATACCTTCCGGACACCATTCGGTGGGTGAAATTCAGTAATGCTGTTTGGCGTGGAAATGGTTTCTATTACAGCCGATATCCAGAACCAGGTTCACAGAGCAAACTATCTGGTCAAAATGAGTTTCATGCTGTTTATTACCACGAATTAGGAAAGTTGCAACAACAGGACCGCTTAATTTATGTGGATCGGTTGAATCCAAAAAGAAATGCTTCAGTAGATTTAACAGAAGATGAAAGATACCTGATATTATCTACCACCGAGTCAACCAGCGGAAATGCATTTGCCATTATGGATCTTAAAACACCTCAACCAAAATTTCAATGGATCGTTAATGGATTTGAAAATGATTTTACGGTGATTGGTAATGAGGGGGATCAGCTATTTGTGCATACCAATGCTGAAAGCCCCAACTGGAAATTATATAAATTTTCATTAGCAGAATCCGATTTTCAAAAATGGCAAACCTTGATACCAGAAAGTGAAGACCGATTGGAACAAGTGAAGTACGTTAACGGAATGTTTTTAGCTGTGCATATCCACAAGGCGTATCACACCCTTCAGATGTATGATCAAAAGGGAAAGAGGTTAAGATCCATTGACTTACCTGAACCCGGTACCCTCGGGAGTCTTCAGGGTGAACCATCAGACCAGGAAATCTTCTTCTCTTTCACTTCTTTTATACGGCCAAATACCATTTACCGACTGGATTTATCCAATGATAATTTGTCAACCTTTTTTACACCTATCATTAAAAATTACTCTTCGGAAGCTTACCAGACCGATCAGGTATATTTCAAGAGTAAGGATGGAACAGAGGTGCCCATGTTCATTACCTATAAAAAAGGAATTTTTGAGGGGAAGGCAAAGCAACAACCAAAACCAACTTTGTTATATGGGTATGGGGGGTTTGATATTCCGGTGATGCCTGCATTTGCCGTTTCTCGATTGTTGCTCCTTGAACATGGNNGGTAAGCAATGGCATAAGGCTGGAACTTTAAGTCAAAAGCAAAATGTTTTTGATGATTTTATGGCAGCTGCAGATCATCTCGTTGAGAAACAATTTACTGACCGGGCACATCTGGCCATTGAGGGAAGGTCTAACGGGGGACTACTGGTCGGAGCTTGTATGACTCAACGACCTGATTTATGCCAGGTAGCATTTCCTGGAGTTGGTGTGCTGGATATGCTGCGATACCATAAATTTACCATTGGATGGGCTTGGGCTACTGATTATGGCACCAGCGATACGAAGGAGGGATTTGATTACCTTATAAAGTATTCGCCGGTACATAATGTAAAGAAAGTGAATTATCCAGCCACTCTGATTACCACCGCAGATCACGATGATCGTGTTGTACCTGCACATTCATTTAAATTTGCAGCTGCTCTTCAACAGGCACAACAAGGAAAAAATCCGGTTTTGATTCGTATTGATGTCAGTGCAGGGCATGGAGCCGGTAAACCCACGTCCAAAAGATTAGATGAAGCGGCCGATGTGTTGAGTTTTATGTTTTACAACATGCAATTTGACCCAACCGCAAAATAAAGCAAACATTCAAACGTTACCTTGCAGCAAGATTGACTAAAATAAAACAAATGAATACAACCCAATACCTCGATGCAAACAAACAGCGGTTTTTAGATGAGCTGCTGGAATTATTGAAAATTCCATCGGTAAGTGCAGATTCGAATCACAACGCTGACACTGTGCGTTGTGCTGAAGCAGTGAAGCAGTCATTGCTGGATGCCGGATGCACTCATGCCGAAATATGCAAGACCAAAGGACATCCGGTGGTTTATGCAGAGCGTCTGGTGGACCCTAAACTGCCTACCGTTTTGGTTTATGGCCATTACGATGTGCAACCTCCGGATCCCCTCGAATTATGGTCCAGTGGTCCTTTTGAACCTGTGGTAAAAGATGGAAAAATTTATGCCCGTGGTGCCTGTGATGATAAAGGCCAGATGTTTATGCATGTCAAGGCACTAGAGTGTATGGTTAAAACCAATTCTCAATCTTGTAACATCAAATTCATGATTGAAGGGGAGGAAGAAGTGGGTTCCTCCAATCTGGGTAAATTCCTAAAAGCCAATAAGGAAAAACTCAAGGCAGACATCGTATTGGTCAGCGATACCTCTATGATCAGTATGGAGAACCCTTCATTGGAAACCGGGTTACGTGGGTTGGCTTACCTTGAAGTGGAAGTGACCGGTCCAAACCGGGATTTACATTCTGGTGTATATGGGGGCGCAGTACCTAATCCAATTACCCTACTGGCTAAAATGATTGCTTCATTGCATGATAAAAACAATAAGATAAAAGTCAGAGGTTTTTACAGAGATGTGGTAGAACTCACTGCAGAAGAACGTAAATCATTAAATACTGCACCATTTGATCTAGATGAATATAAAAGAGACCTTGAAATTGATGATGTATGGGGCGAAATGGGGTATACAACTTTGGAGCGAACAGGTGTTAGGCCGACGCTCGAACTCAATGGAATATGGGGCGGTTATACAGGTGAAGGTGCCAAAACCGTACTGCCATCCAAAGCTTATGCTAAAATCAGCATGCGTCTGGTCCCTAATCAAAATTCTAAAAAAATCGCAAAGCTATTTACAAAGCACTTTGAAAAAATTGCTCCTCCGGGAGTAAAGGTTAAAGTGACTGAATTGCATGGTGGAGAACCGGTGGTTACCCCTACAGATGGGGAGGCATATCGCGCCGCTGCCAAGGCGATCGAAGCAACATTTGGAAAAAAGCCTATTCCTACTCGTGGAGGAGGAAGCATTCCCATTGTTGCATTATTTGAAAAAGTACTTGGTTTGAAAACTGTATTGATGGGATTCGGACTGGATTCAGATAATATTCATTCTCCCAATGAACATTACGGTCTTCAGAATTTTTATAAAGGAATTGAAACCATACCTTACTTTCATCAATATTATGCAGAACTGAAAAAATCAAAATAAATATGAATAGGAATAATTGGATCGCATTGGGCTTTTGCTTTGCATTTGGTACAATGCAATTAATGGCGCAGAAAAATGAAATGAAAATGGATACATTGAGTTACAGCATTGGGGTACTTTTCGCAAGTAGTCTAAAGCAACAAGGACTGGATAAAGTGAATACAGCAGATTTGGCAGAAGCATTTGATGCAATAATGAAAGGTGAGAGTACCAAAATCAGTGCTGAAATGGCAACTCAAATTTACTCCAAGAAAATGGGAGAGTTGGCTGCAAAGGCAAGTCATGCGGCAAAAGCTGAAGGAGAGAATTTTCTAAAAGAAAACTCCAAGAAGGAAGGAGTCGTAAGCTTGCCCAGTGGTTTACAATATCAAGTGTTGAAAATGGGAGATGGAGCTAAACCAGGCCCAACCGCAAAAGTTAAGACCCATTACCATGGTACTTTGATCAACGGAAAAGTTTTTGATAGCAGTGTTGAAAGGGGAGAGCCTTTGAGTTTTCAGCTTAACCAGGTAATTAAAGGATGGACAGAAGCATTGCAATTGATGCCCATCGGAAGTAAGTGGAGGCTCTTCATCCCATATTATTTAGCTTATGGAGAACGCGGGGCTGGTGCTGATATTAAACCTTACTCGGCACTTATTTTTGAAGTAGAGCTTTTGGGAATCGAAGAATAATACTTACTAACGTTTGTTAGTAATGCATTCCACTGGGTATGCACATTACCATTGTCAGTGTTTTACCGGAGCTTTTGGATAGTCCGTTGCGACATTCAATAATCAAAAGAGCTCAAGACAAGGGTCTGTTGACCATCGAAGCCATTGACTTGCGTCATTTTGGTATAGGTAGTTATCGTCAGGTCGATGATTATCCTTATGGTGGAAGTGCAGGGATGGTACTCATGATTGAACCATTGGTCAATTGTGTGGAAAGCTTACAGAAGATAAGGGCTTATGATGAAACCATCTATCTCACTCCCGATGGTGAAAAATTAAATCAATCTTTGGCAAATTCATTGAGTTTAAAGAATAACCTTCTAATGATTTGTGGACATTACAAAGGAGTTGATCAACGATTTCGCGACCAATGGGTAACCAGAGAAATTTCAATTGGAGATTTCGTTTTGTCGGGTGGAGAGATAGCAGCTGCTGTGTTGGTTGACTCCATTGGTAGACTCATACCTGGTGTATTGAATGATGAAACCTCAGCTTTGACAGATTCCTTTCAAGATAATCTACTGGCACCCCCAGTGTATACCCGACCAGCGAGTTTTAGAGGATTGAACGTACCCGATGTATTGCTTAGCGGTCATGCCGTCAAAATCCAACAATGGAACGATGAAATGTCATTACGGCGAACGCAAGAAAAAAGACCCGATTTGTTGAAGGATGATTAATTTTAGGAATGCATCCTGATTGGCAGATTTTTTTCGGAACCGTTTCGGGATTCAAACGCTTTAGTGCCGAGCATTGGATTCCATTGATCATTTGGATTTCATCTACGTTGATATGGATTCGTTGGGCTTCCACCAAAAGTACGCATCTTCAATACCGATATGCTTGGTGGTTTTCTGTGTCATTGGCCATTGCGGTTTTAAGTTGGATGTGCATTCGCATAGCCTTAGGATCTTTTGACTGGAAGGAAGATTTGCCTTTTCACTTATGCAATATGCTTGCATTGATCTTTCCGGTGGCACTCTATTACCGGATTCATTGGTTTTTTGGAATCCTCTATTTTTGGGTACTTGTTGGAACACTTCAAGCGGTAATTACTCCGGATTTGAAGGAACCGTTTCCACATTTTGTTTACTTCAGGTATTGGTGGATACACTGTGGGTTGATTAGCCTGGTCATGTATGGTCTTTTGGTATTAAGATGGAGAATTGTGGTTCAAGATATCAAAAATGCCCTGCTTTGTACCAATGTGTATCTACTATTTTCGTTGTTAATCAATGTGGGTTCAGGGGGGAATTATTTCTTTTCTATGCGTAAGCCCGATGCAGCAACACTTTTGGATTATCTTGGTCCATGGCCCTGGTATCTTTTAACAGGACAATTTGTAATGCTTATATTGTTTGTTCTGTATTTTTTGCCCGTTTATTATTGGCAAAAAAAATGGAGTTAAGATCTCTTGATTGGCTTGTTTTATTTCTTAGGAAATTGGATAGTATATTGTATTTTTTTATCCATTTGGTTTTCACCTTGAGTTGATTTAGCCAATCGTAATTCGTATTGAATTTTTATTTCGGGTGCAATGGGTATTTTAAAATGGATATAAAAGGTTTTGTAAAAAAGAATACGAACTTTTCGAATTTTATTGATTTGAAATTGCAGCAGACTCACCACGCGTTGTGCTTCTTTGTCACAATCCGGATGCAACGACGATATGATTTGGGTATGAATGACTTTCCCCTGATGGTTGATTTCACCTTTGATGACTACCACACCTTCAATTTTTTCTTGCAAAGCTGAGGGAGGATAAATTAAGTTTTTCTGAATGAATTCATTCATTGATTTTAGTCCTCCTTTATATTCCGGAGTCGGCAGAAAGTCTTTGCTTTTTTTCTCTTTTTTCAAAAATCAAAATTAAGTGTTTACTTTACGATAAAGGGTCTAATAAAATCTATTTCCTGGTGACGCAACATAAAATTAAATTGTTTTAGTTCATTTTGAAGTATTGAGTGATATGCATTCAATTGAATTTCGATTAGGTTATCAATCTCCTTGAGGTATTGTTCCGCCTGGTCTGTGGGAGGATACTGTCCATGTTCATAAAGTGCGATAAGGTGAGCCAGTTTATTGGTTAGTTTGATTGGATAATTTATCGGATCCTGATTGCTTTTGCTTTTTGTTTGGTAAAGTTCACTTTCAATGTTAACCAATGCACTATCTATGCGATCCTTATATTTGAAAAGCTCCGCAGTGTTGCTATCGGGGGCAATTTGCTCGCAAAATTCATTAAGTTGTTTTCTGATTCCCCGCATTTGTATAATTGCCTTATGTGACTCATCAATGCGATCTCTTATCTTTTTAATAAAGGTATATTGTGATTTGACAGCTTCCTCGCTCACGTCATAAAGTGGATTGGTGCTAATGGTTAAGATGGTGGTATCAACATAATTTATTCCTTTGACTAACAAACGGTAGTTTCCAGGCTTAGGTTTGGGAGCCTGCAATCCAGCCCACCACAAAACCATTCCATCAAAACTCTTAGCTGGTTTTTCCCTTAGATTGAATTCAAGTCGGTTGCTACCACTTTTTAGTTTAAGGAATTCATATCCTTCAATGTTTTCGAAATTACTCCATTTTTTGAGGGTATCTCCACTATCTTGAATGCAATAGAATGAAATAGTGTCACGAGGGCCAATCGTATCTTGGTAAAATACCGCCACGGGATTTGCAGGATGGTTAGTCCCTGAATAAATTTGTTTGTTTCCATTGCTATCCGTTCGAATTGCGGCTTTAGGCTTGAAAATAACATGCTTGGACTTTTTAGGGATTCCGACCAATTGTCTGAGGGGGCCAAGATCATCTATTATCCAAAGGCTTCTGCCTTGTGTGGAGGCAATGAGAAACTCATTTTTTACTTTCAGGTCAGTGATGGGAACAAAAGGGAGATTTAACTGGAAGGATTGCCAATTTGCTCCATCATTGGTTGAAACAAAGAAACCGTATTCTGTTCCTGCATACAATAGCCCAGCTTGCACTGGATCAGCCCGTAGCACTCTTGTAAAGTGTTCGGATGGGATTCCAGTGACAATGGATGTCCATGTTTTTCCGTAATCCGAAGTTTTGAACAAATATGGTTTGAAATCTCCATTTTTATAGGCAGTTGCGGCAACATAGCATCCTCCATCCCGATGTGGATCTGGTTCAATGGAGTTGATCATGGTCCATTCCGGAAGAGCAACCGGTGTAACGTTATTCCAATGTTTTCCACCATCTTCACTCACATGGATCAATCCATCGTCCGAACCAACCCATAATAGGTCTTTCTTTCGTGGAGACTCAGCAGCTGCAAACAATGTGCAATAATATTCAACAGAAGTATTGTCTTTAGTGATAGGTCCTCCGGATGGTTTCAATTTTGTGGAGTCATTTCTGGTTAAATCCGGACTGATCGTTTCCCAATGTTGTCCTTCATTCTCAGTCACGTGCAAATGATTTGAAGCGGTATATAGTCGCTTAGGGTTGTGAGGACTAAAAAACAATGGAAAATTCCATTGAAACCGGTATTTTAGATCTAGAGCTCCGTGACCCAATGGATTGTCGGGCCAAACATGCACATTCCGGGAGAGATTCCTTTTGTGATCGTACCGACTTAGGTAACCACCATAACTTCCACCATAAACAATATTTGGATCCTGTGGGTCTATCGCAATATGGCCGGATTCACCCCCTGCCGTAGGTTCCCAATCTGTTTGACCTATGGCATGACTTTCCGTTCGGTGAGGGATTCTGATAGTACTGTTGTCTTGTTGGGCAGCATAAATGCGGAAAGGCTCAGAGTTGTCGGTTTGAACTCTGTAAAATTGAGCAGTAGGCTGATTGTTTTGTTCTGACCAATGGGTTCCCCCTTCCTTTGAAATTTGACCTCCACCATCATTTGCGAGCGCTATAAATTCAGGATGGAGTGGATTGATCCACATATCATGGTTGTCCCCATGGTGAACCGAAACACTCTGAAAACTTTTACCTCCATCTTTCGAACGATGAAGGGATACATTAAGGGCATAGATTTCTTCAGGATTTTCCGGATTTACGCAGAGACGAGAAAAATACCAGGCTCTTTGACGGATACTACGATCTCCGTTGACCAGTTTCCAGGTTTTTCCTGCATCGTTTGATCTATATAAACCGCCATTTTCGTTTTCAATCATAGCATAGATCACATCGCTATTGGCTGCTGAAATAGCAAGAGTACTGATTCCCCAAATTCCCTTTGGAAGGCCTTCGGAATGCGAAATATTGGCCCAAGTATCGCCACCATCCGAGCTTTTCCAAATACCCGATCCTGGACCTCCACTTGACATTTGATAAGCATTTCGACGCATGTTCCAGGTGGCTGCATAAACAATCCGAGAATTATTAGGGTCAAATAACACATCAATTGCTCCTGCACTATCATTGACAAAAAGAACTTTTTTCCAATTTCTTCCACCATCTATGGTCTTGAATATTCCCCGGTCCGGAGTGGATTTAAACACATTCCCCAATGCAGCAACCAAAACGATATCTGGATTTTTGGGGTGTGTCCTAATGCGAACAATGTGTCGGGTATTGTTCAGTCCCATCGATTTCCATGATTTCCCGGCATCCTCAGATTTCCATATTCCACGTCCCGGACTAACATTTCCCCGAATGGTTTCTTCACCTTCCCCAACCCAGTAAATATTGGGATCAGCTACAGAAACCTCCACAGCGCCGATACTACCTCCAAAAAAACCATCTGAAATATTTTCCCACTGGGCTCCTGCATTGATTGTTTTCCAAACTCCCCCTCCGGTAGTTCCCATGATAAAAGTGGACGTTTTATTGGGAATACCCGTTATGGCGCAGGATCGCCCACCACGGAATGGACCTAATTGTCTCCATTCCATGGACTTAATCATTTCAAACTCAGCTGCAGTTTGTCCAAAAACTTTACCAAGGGTGAGTAAAATACTCAGGCAAATTATGATTTGTATATTTTTCATTGTAAATAGAATCAGTCAGTAAAAGATTACAGGATGAGGTAGAGAATTAACCAGCCAGCTAGATATCCAATTAAGGCCAATAAACTAATTTTTCTAAAATACCATTGATAGCTGATTTTTTCAATACCCATGGCGGCAACTCCTGCCGCAGATCCAATAATCAAGATACTTCCTCCTGTACCTGCCGAGTACGAGATCTGGTGCCAAAAATGATGATCCATAGGCAGTTCATACATCCCCATTGCTCCAGCCACTAAAGGGACATTATCGATTATTGCGGAAAGGATACCCAAGGTACCTGCGATCAGTTCAGGATGGACAAAGTAGAGGTCGAGAATTGCACCTAATTGTTCAAGTTGTCCAATTTTTTCCAAAGCAGAAATCGCCAACAAAATGCCACAAAAAAATAATATGATGGGTATTTCTATTCTGGAAAGTGCTTTGCGAACCGTTGGTTTTTGGTGGTCTTTGGTTTCAGGAAATCTATAAGGGTGATCAATTTCTGAAATCAACCAAAGAATGGATAAAGCACCCAGCATACCGATAAATGGGGGTAAATGCGTGTATGCTTTAAAAAGAGGTACAGATACCAGCAAGAGCAAACCTATCCATAAATAAAACTTAGAAGAAATGTGCAGGCTAGGTGGTGTAGGTTGACTAGCCAGGTTACCCTTAAATCGATGAGAAAAATAAACTATCAGCAAGGGTATACCAATGTTTATCAGCGAAGGGATCAACAAGAATTCCAGCAATTGTATGGAGGACACTTTGTGATTTATCCATAACATGGTGGTGGTGACATCTCCAATGGGAGACCAGGCACCCCCTGCATTTGCAGCAATTACGACAAAACTGACATACCAGAACCGGTCTTCGTTGTGTTGAATTAACTTTCTAAGAATAGAAACCATGACAATGGTTGTGGTCAGGTTGTCCAGTAAAGCGGATAAAAAGAAAGTCAGGAGACACACTATCACCAATAATGTAAACTTCTTCCGAGTTCTGATCCATTGATTAACCACATGAAACCCATGATGCAAATCAATCAATTCTACAATGGTCATTGCTCCCAAAAGAAAAAATAAGATGGAAGCAATTTCGCTGAAGGAATGGCCTAGATCTTCTGATAAATGTTCAGATGCTTCAGGAGAAAATTGATTTAATGAAATAACTGTCCAGCAGGCAATTCCAGTGATCAAAGCGCAAACCGCTTTGTCGATTTTAAGTTGTTGTTCGAAAATGATGGATAGATAGCCTAAAATAAATAAAATACTGACAGTCAACTCCATGTTTAATATTTGAAAGGATGAAATTAGGCATTCTTATCTTCATCTAGCCATTTTTAAAACTATAATAAAGCCCGGAAAATGTCTAACATAGCTTATCCCTGCCTTATCCGGTGACCAGGAAGAATTGGTTAACTTTGCGCTATTATGTCGTCCGGATTACAAATTGGATCGGTCAATCTTCCTGATTTTCCTCTCTTGTTGGCACCCATGGAGGATGTCAGCGATCCTCCATTCAGGATAGAGTGTAAAAAACAAGGTTGCGATTTAATGTATACCGAATTTATTTCGGTAGAAGGATTAATACGTGATGCAGCAAAATCCATCCAAAAATTAGACATTTTTCCAGAAGAAAGGCCAGTGGGTGTCCAAATATTTGGAGCGGAGTATGATTCAATGATGAGGGCAACAGAAATTGTGACGAATGCCCAACCTGAAATCATTGACATAAATTATGGATGCCCCGTACAAAAAGTAGTGTGTAAGATGGCCGGAGCAGGAATTTTAAGAGATGTTCCTAAAATGGTTGAATTGACGAGGGCAGTAGTAAAATCCACGAATCTTCCGGTCACGGTAAAGACTCGCCTGGGTTGGGATGATAACAGCATTTTTATTGAGGATGTAGCTGAGAGACTTCAAGATACCGGAATAAAAGCTTTGACTATACATGCCAGAACAAGAGCCCAAATGTATAAGGGCCATTCAGATTGGTCCTGGATAGCGAAAGTTAAAAACAATCCCAGGATACACATACCCATATTTGGGAATGGAGACATTGACCATCCTGAAAAAGCCTTTATCTATAAAAATCGTTACGGAGTAGATGGTTTGATGATTGGTCGTGCCAGTATTGGCAATCCATGGATATTTAGAGAAATCAAGCACTATTTTAAAACCGGTCAGCTGATCGATCCCCCAACTTTCGGTGAGCGAATAGATGCAGCCAGACAACATTTGTTGAATTCCATAAACTGGAAAGGGGAGCGATTGGGAATTTTAGAAATGAGGAGGCATTATACCAATTATTTTAAAGGCCTTTCCGGTATTAAGGACTTTAGATCGCAGTTGGTGGTTTCCAATGAACTAGAGAATATTATGGATATTTTTAATGCGATGGAACACTACTATTCAAATGAAATGCAAGTGCTCTCGTGATTATGGAAAGGATGGGTTGGTTAGCCATTTCGAACGTTGAGAAAAATATACTTTCCGTCATTTCCGATGTTGGGAAAACTACTGGAATTAAAGTTTTCGCAATTGGAGGTTATATACGGGACAAAATTATCGGACGCCCCTCCAACGATATTGATGTGGTCTGTATTGGAGATGCGATCGAACTTGCAGGATTGGTAGCCAATCGTTTTAAACCTAAACCAACGGTCAATTTTTATAGTCGCTTTGGGACCGCCATGATTCAGCATGAAGACTGGAACATTGAATTTGTGGGAGCACGAAGAGAATCTTACAAACACGATTCGAGAAAACCCATTGTTTTTTCAGGCACGTTAGAAGATGATCAATTGAGAAGGGATTTTACCATTAACGCCATTTCAATTAGCCTGAATGCAGAGAATTATGGTGCTTTGATAGATCCATTCAATGGGTTGGAAGATATTAAAAATAAAACGTTGCGAACACCTGGAAATCCCGATATTACGTTTTCAGATGATCCTTTACGAATGTTAAGGGCAATAAGGTTTGCCACTCAACTACATTATTCCATTGAACCTTCAACCTACGAAAGCATAGTACGATGCGCAGAAAGAATCCGAATAATATCCAAAGAACGCATCACAGCTGAATTAGATAAAATCTTATTGTGCGAAAAACCAAGTATTGGATTTGATATATTGTTCAAAACAAAACTTTTAGAAATCATTTTACCTGAACTTGTCTTATTGCAAGGGGTGGATTATTGGGAAGGAAAAGGACACAAAGATAATTTTTATCATACCCTTCAGGTGGTTGACAACTTAGCCGGGAAGTCAGGGAAACTGATGCTGAGATGGGCTGCGTTACTTCATGATATTGGTAAACCTCAAACTAAAAAATACGATAAAGCTGTTGGATGGACATTCCATGGTCATGACGCGGTTGGAGCTGCTATGGTACCCCGGATATTTAAATCGCTGCGATTGCCATTGGATCATAAACTTAAATATGTACAGAAGTTGGTTAAGCTCCATTTGCGACCAATTTCTTTGACACAGGAAGAAATTACCGATTCTGCCTTGAGAAGATTGTTGTTTGATGCCGGGGATGATTTGGAAGACTTGTTGCTTTTATGTGAGGCTGATATTACCTCAAAGAACATCACTAAAGTAAACCGTTATCTGAATAACTATGGTTTAGTACGTCAGAAACTTTACGAATTGGAAGAACGCGACCGCATTCGAAATTGGCAACCGCCAATTGATGGACAAGACATCATGCATGTATTTAAAATTGGGCCAGGAAAAGAAGTTGGTTTGATCAAAACATGTATACGAGAAGCCATTTTAGAGGGTCATATAGCTAACGATCGTTCGGCTGCCTATCAATTGATGTTAGACAAAGGACGTGAACTGGGATTATCCCCTGTAAACCAGGAGGAAAATTAATCCATTATGATACATAACATTAAAAATATCTTTCAGTGGTTAATTCATTGAAATGATCTTCAATTCAACCCTTTGGTTTCGAGCTCTTCCGGCAAGGGTATCATTTGATGCAATGGGAACCCTTTTTCCATAACCTTTATGTTGAACTTGAGATGCCGATATTCCTTTTTCAATCAGATAATTGGCAACATTTTTCGCCCTTGCGGTACTCAATCGATCACAGTATTCGTGAGTAGGAATTGAATTGGTATGACCACCAATTTCCACAACGACGTCTTTGTTGTTGGATAAGAATTCATAAATTTCATTGAGTACAGCAAATGATCGGTCATTGATCACAGCAGAATCTGCTTCAAAGTACAGTTGATTAATTTGAAGCGTTTGTCCAACGGTAATTTTTTTACGGTCAAGATCCGCTATCACCTTTGGTTGGTCAATGATAATCTGATGATTGTAAACACAATTGTTTTGATCCATGACTCGTATGGCCTGCCGGCCTGGACCTAGATTTGAATTTTGTAATCCCGTTTTACCATTCGACCACAGCACGCGTTTTGTTCCGGTTCCTCCCGTGATCTCAATGCTGACTTTGCCATCTTTACGGTTGACATCAGTAACAGCGGATTTGGAAATTACAGTGACGCCAAGAGGTTCAGGTTCTTTAATTTTTATAGTAGCCACATAGTCCATAGCCTCGGCATCGGTCACGGTTACCGTATAGGTTCCTGCGCCCACACTGTCTCTTCTAGCAACTTTACTGGAATGATCCGCCCAGGTATAATTATACGGCGTTTTGCCTCCTTTAGCGATGACAACGATGCTGGCAGTTTTATCACCGGCACATTTGAGTTCTCCTTTACTGTATGCGATAACATTAAACTCTTGTTCTTCACCATCAAGGATATCAATTCTGAACAAGCCACGATCAGCGGTGCCAACCCACAAATCGTCATTCTTATCGCAAGCCAGAGAAAGTGTTTGAGCAGATACAAACCCATAATCTTCATCCAGCAATAAGGTTTCGTCAGTATAAGGATTGAATTGAACTAACCACTCTGAGGCAACATATATTCTTCCTTTACTGTCAGAAGCCAGCGCTCTTACGGGTCCTTGACTTAAACCTCGTTTAACAGCGGCATCTTGCCAACGTTCTCTTCCATCTTCCTCGTAAACTAACCACATTTTATCTTCAGCCAATAACCAGGTTCCTTCAGTCGATGCAATTGCACCTGTAAACCGGTGGTCTTTCTCGTAGAGGTCCCAATCTTTATCATGTATTCTCAAAATACCCGCATCTGTACAAATCCAGAATCGTTGGGTTGGATCGAGGTACATTGCGTTGATGTTTTCAGATTTTAATTTTGAATTTTTGACCGTGTAGTGATTCAAAATGCGGTTTTGGTCATCTGATACTCTAAACAATCCTTTATCTGTCCCAACCCAAATATCACCTTTGTAGTAAGACATACATTGAATTTTGGCCCCTTTGATTTCCAAGGGGATGAGTTGATTATGATCCTCAGTTTTGAGTTGTTGTAGGCGGTTGCCATACCAAACCATTTCCTTTTTATCTTCTGCGAGGCCCGCAATGGAATCCTGACTGATCACTTCAGGGTCCAATTCCATGGAAATCATACGATAAAGTCCCCTGTCAGTCCCTAACCACTTGTAATTTTGTTTGTCAATCAATATAGCTCTTACGGCTTCGTCTGGAGCTAACTTTTGGTAGTTTTCAACTAAAGCTTTGTTTTCGCTTTGTCCAAAAAGGGTTACAACAAAGAAGAACGAGGCAAATGTTTTGATGAATTTCATTGGCGAAAAATAATTCTAACTAAGCATTTAACGATACCTCCTGTTTTTTTATTCTGAAAATATCGCCATTAACCAAATACCGGACCAGGAAATGGGCTAAATCCAAATGATTTGCAAATAGATTCTAAATTGAATTCGCTTATATTAGCACCTTTATTCAAATCAAATGAGAAATCTTTTTAAAGTTAAACCACTTGACCACCTTTATGCTGAAGCAGCGGATACCTCGAAAGGCCTGAAGAGGACCCTGGATGCAACCAACCTGATCAGCCTAGGGATAGGAGCCATTATTGGTACCGGTATTTTTGTATTAACGGGTACAGCTGCCGCTGTGCATGCTGGACCAGCGCTGGTTTTGGCCTTCATATTATCAGGTATCGGCTGTGCATTTGCTGGCTTATGCTATGCAGAATACGCCTCCATGATCCCGATTTCCGGAAGTGCCTATGCCTATGCCTATTCGACATTAGGGGAATTTATCGCTTGGATCATTGGCTGGGATTTAATTCTGGAATATTTGTTTGGTGCATCGACCGTTGCGGTTGGTTGGTCCGGATATTTTATCAGTATTTTGAAAGATTTTGGAGTCTATTTGCCGCCGGAGTTGACTGCATCAACCGGAACCAAACTGGTCAATATTCCCAATGAAGGTTGGCAAGCATTAAGCTCTAGTGTAACTGAAAAACTTGCTGCTGAAAGTGTTGATGTAAACAGTCTGGAATCGGTCACCGCTTTGTTTAATTTTCCTGCTGTGCTCATCATTGGAATCCTTACAACTTTGTTGGTTATAGGGATTAAGGAATCCGCCAATTTCAACAATGTCATTGTAATCGTTAAACTTGCTGTAATCATACTGTTTATCATTTTTGGGTTCAATTACATTTCGTCAGAAAACTGGACACCCTTCATTCCTGATCGAATTATAGATGCAGATGGAAGAGGTCATTACGGTTGGTTTGGCATCGTTTCAGCAGCCGGTGTGATTTTCTTTGCTTACATAGGCTTTGATGCCGTTTCTACGCTCGCTCAGGAAGCTAAAAATCCTCAGAAAGATATGCCAAGAGGTATTCTTGGGTCTTTGGTCGTTTGTACCATTTTGTATATACTGGTTTCCTTGGTCATGACGGGGATTGTAAATTATAAAGAATTGAATGTTCCAGCACCCATTGCTTTGGCCATTGATAAAACCGGTGAAAGCCTGCAATGGCTGAGATTTCCAATCAAGTTGGGAGCAATAGCAGGATTGAGTTCTGTGATTTTGGTGATGCTTATGGGACAACCTCGTGTATTTTTCTCCATGGCAAAAGACGGATTACTACCAGCTAGTTTTGCAAAAGTCCATCCCAGATTCCAAACCCCCTATGTGACGACCATTATTACAGGAATTGTTGCCGCATTTTTTGCAGGGGTCCTACCCATCAATATACTTGGAGAACTGGTTTCCATAGGTACCTTGTTTGCATTTGTGATCGTGTGTATCGGAATTATTGTTTTAAGAAAGTCTCAGCCAGATTTGCCTAGACCGTTTAAAACCCCATGGGTTCCTTTGGTTCCCATACTCGGTGCTTTAATTTGTTTTGCCCAAATGCTTGGTTTGCCCATGGATACCTGGTTGCGTCTGATTGTCTGGATGTTGTTGGGTATTGCGATTTATTTCTTTTATGGAATTAAGCACAGTAAGGTTCAAAAACTTTAATTGTATTTAGAGTTGCCCTATATAGATAAAATTCCATAAGGTTTTTTCAGTTGAAATTTTTGGATGATGCGTTCCTCCATTCAGTAGGAAGGTAAATAAAATTTTCATTATGGATGGAATGACAAAACGGCAAAAAAGAAGAGTATTCTGTTAATTGAAGTTTAGTATGTCTCTGGTTTGAGACCACCATTGGTCTTAAGACAATCAACACGCAATTAATGCCTCAGGAAATTGTTGGGTTGTTTAAATTAAATCCAATGGAGGACCCTGAATAAAATGTGCTTATGGCTTTTATTCAAATATTGTTCAGACTCCTTGATAAATTTGAATTGAAACTAACAATTGTTAGGTCCTTTCAGTACGTGCTTTTTGCCGCCACCAATAATACACCGGAATGCCAAGTGCAACGATCAGTAAGCCAGGAAAAGAGTAGTTTGGTTTTTGTATCAGGAGGTTCATGCAAAACATGCCTGCTAATACAATGTAAAGAGCGGGTACAAAAGGATAACCAATTGCTCTATAAGGTCTGGGAGTATCTGGTTGCTTGATACGCAGTACAAATAATCCGATGATGGTAATTACAGCGAAAAACATTACAGCAAACATTACATAATCCAGTAAATCACCATACTTACCTGAAAGACAGAGAATAGAGGCCCAGGCAAATTGAATCCACAGTGCATTTCCCGGAACTCCATGTGAATTGTTATCTTTCATGCTCTTAAAAAAGAGGCCATCCTGAGCCATAGCCTGATAAACTCTTGCGCTGGCAAAGATGATTCCATTGTTACATCCAAAAGTAGAAACCATAATAAGCAAAGCCATGATCACTGTAGCCACCTGACCAAACATCATAAATGCAGCGGCACTTCCAATCCGATTATCGTTCGCAAATTGTATTCCCTTTGACAGCGTATCCTGACCATTTGGATCTCCATAAAAAGGAAGCAGGAACAAATAAGCCACATTGGCCAAAACATACAATACCACGACAATCAACACGCCAAAGAATAAACTTTTAGGTAAGTTTTTTTCTGGATTTTCCATTTCTCCAGCGATAAAGGTGACATTATTCCAAGCATCACAGGAAAACAACGATCCCACTAAAGCGACTCCAATGGCCGACCATAATAATGTGCCGTTCAATTCTGTTAAAACATAAGTACCTGTCTCACTTAGGGTATAACTGGGAGAAAGGTTCCAAAAATGATCCCAGTTGGATTGCCATATTTCCCAGTTGCCAAAAACAAAGATTCCTAATACAATTAATCCCAACAATGAAAACAATTTAGCAAATGTGAAAATTCGTAGAATCACTTTACCATAATTCAATCCTTGACTGTTCAGGTAACTTAATAGTCCAATGACGGCAATCCCTAAAAGTTGTGTTGATTTGATAGACCAATCTCCAATATTGAACACGATATGTTCTTCATTAAAAATAGGAACCAGTTCTCCAAAATAACTTGCAAATGCTACGGCAACAGCCGCTATAGTTCCACATTGAACCACAAGAAAAACCGTCCAACCATATAAAAAACCGGTAAGCGGATTAAAAGCCTCTTTTAAAAAAATATAAGGTCCTCCAGCTTTTGGAAACATGCCTGCCAATTCGCCTAAACTTAATGCACCTAGAATACTGATAAGTCCAGCTATGGCCCAAATCAGTAAAAGCCAGCCAGGTCCACCAACAGTTCTGGCAATGTCAGGACTCACTTTGAAAATTCCAGATCCAATCATCGAACCTGAAACGATTAAAATGGCGTCCAAGAGGGTGAGTTTTAATTTCATGCAATGGTTTATTGCATAAATGTATAAACATTCACCTGGATTGAAGAATTTCGAAACTAATTCTGTGACATTCGAATCACATTGGACAATTGAATTGCCAATGAAGGATGGGAAAGGCGTCTATGCATAAGGGATTGACAGATGGTTTTTTACCCTTAATTTGGAAAAAAGTTGCTTATTTGTTGTTTTCTGTGGCTAATACCATCTTCACTTTCAAATTAACGCCAATTTGCAGCACTTCGACCAGATCCTGAACAGATAATCCTTGATCCATACGGATTACGCAGGTTAAGTCGGGAACGGATTTCATGTATTTTCTTAAATTGGTTTCCAATTGACTATAAGGTACCTCATTGTTTTCAATGTAGTAGCGTTTATCGATGGTCACCGAAATGGCAATTGGCTTGGTAGTAGTTTGTTCACTTTGTTTAGATGATGGCAACATCAACTTGATCATATTAGGATTAGCCAATGTGGACACAATCAAAAAGAACAAAAGAAGGAAAAACATGATGTCATTAAGTGATTCAACACTCAATTCAGCAGTTTCTCTTCTGCGGCCGCGTATGTTCATATTACGATGTTACTTAACAGGTGTATGTAAAATATCCATAAACTCAATGCTTCGGCGTTCCAGTTTATTGACCAATTCGTCAAGCATCATGGTGAGGAAATAATAACCTAAAAAGGCGACAATGCCCACCAACAAACCTCCAGCAGATGTGAGCATTTTCTGATACAAACCGCCCGAGATAACACCTACGGAAAGGTTATCGGAAAGAGAAATGTCATAAAAAATCTTGATTACCCCCATGATGGTTCCAAGGAAACCAAACATTGGAGCAATTCGGGCAATGAGTGAAAGGTAAGTTACTTTTTTCTCCAAACGAAACGTTTCAACGCGACCAACGTTTTCAATGGCGGTTTCTATTTCAGGCATTGGGCGACCCAAACGGGATAAACCCTTTTCCACCATACGGGCTAATGGAGTGTCACTTCCTGCACAAATACTTTGAATGACTTGAATATTTCCACTTCCAATATTGGCTCTAAGATTCTGCATCACGCGCTCATCTTCCTTGGCAAGGGATTTAAAACTTAAAAATCGTTCAATAAAAATATAAAGTGCAACAAAGGACAACAACAACTGGATGGCGATGATACCAACTCCAATCGGACCGCTGGACAATATAATGTCTACAATGCTAGTCTTGGCGACTGCCTCAGCAGCAGCGTTACTGGCTTTCTCAGCCCAAAGTAAAGTGATTAAAGGCATTTTGAATTAATTATTAGGTATTTAATTGTAATCGATAAAGTCAGTTAATTTGGTATGTCGAAACAACATATTATTTTTCATATGCAGGTGTACCGAGCACAAATGTAATCAATTGTAATAAACCGTGCTATTAAAAAGGAGATAAAAATTAATATTTATCAGATTGGTGGTCAATGAATTAGCAAATTTATGCACCATTACACACTTGGCCGGTAGGTAAAGCTTATGGATTTGCGTTACCTGGGATGAATTTAGAAATGTGGTGGAGATAAGGGGACTCGAACCCCTGACCCCTTGCATGCCATGCAAGTGCTCTAGCCAACTGAGCTACATCCCCGGACGAAGAGAACTCCAATAGATTTTCAATCCATGGTGTTTTCCTTCGGTTATTTGGTGGTGCGAAAATAAAGAATTGAATCAATATTTTTTAATATCACAAAGGCAGGTGTAGTTTTTAGTTATTGGTCGTTTAATTGGGGAATCGGGTGGAACCCAATTACCTGAAAATTTACACTTTTGTATTTTTTTACTCTGCTATTTCAAGTGGATTTATCTTTTTTCAGTGGAAAAATCAGGAACTTAGCCTTGACCTATTTAAAGTCCAGAACTTTAACTTATTAATAATCCAACAGACTGTTATTTCGGACTAAGAATCAATTCACTTTGAAGAAAAATCCGCAAATTTGCACATTATTCACTTTAAAAATTAAATCTATGAGTTTACAAGACAAATATCGTTCAGTACTAGATTTGGGCAAGGCTTTGAATGTTCAGAATGGAGATGTTCAGGAAGTGGATGGAGTATTAAAAATCTGGGGCACTACTCAAACTCAATATGAAAAAGATCAACTTTGGGATCAAATTAAAGAAGTCGGAGGAGATCAACCCAATGACCTCATAGCTGACATCCAAGTTGCCAACACGGACTATTATGCTCAACATACGGTTAAATCGGGTGAAAGTCTAAGCAAAATTGCAAAGCACTATTACAAAGATGCAAGTGCCTACATGAAGATATTTAATGCCAATAAGAATATTTTGAAGGATCCTGATATGATTCATCCAGGACAGGTACTTACGATTCCAAACGCATAAGCGAAAACTGTTATAATCTAACTTTTAAGGCCGCACTTGAGCGGCCTTTTTTATGGATCTACATCAATATGGATCCTTATTGACCGAAAGGTTTCTATCGACTGAATCGTTTGTACCCATTGTTTAATGAACAGCTTAATCGCATGAAGTTGATTAGAGTCTTTTTCTATTTTAATCAACAACTCTCTTACATAGCTTCCTTTTATTCGTGAAATATGTGGTTCTGAGGGTCCTAACACGCGTTTGCCTAAGGATGTTTTCATTAATTTACAGAGATGGGATGAGGCCTGTTCAACCACAGGTACTTTGCGATGCAATAATTGGATCCGGATTAAGCGAACAAATGGAGGGTACACGAATTTTTTACGTTCCTCTAGTTCCTTTTCATAGAAATCCTGAGTTTTATGTTCAATGACGAACTGTATCACAGGATGATGAACCTGGTAACCCTGGATGACTACAATGCCTTGGTCTGCGCGGCGACCTGCCCTGCCGCTCACTTGAGTCAACAATTGAAACGCGCGTTCTTGAGCCCTGAAATCCGGGTAAAATAAAATTTGGTCAGCTTGTAAAATGCCTACCATTCCAACGTGGTCAAAATCCAAACCTTTGGTGACCATCTGGGTTCCGACCAGGATATCTGCTTCCTGATCCTGAAAACTTTCAATGATTCTTTGTTGCATGTTCCGGCTTCGCGCAATTTCCAAATCCAATCGAACCAGTTTTTGTTGGGGAAACAATTCCTGTAATGACTCTTCGATTTGTTCTGTGCCGAACCCTAGTTGCTGTAAAGTATATTGACCACAATTTGGACAACTTGAAGGAACCGGACTGGTAAAACCACACAAATGACATTTCATTTTGTTTTGTTGCTTGTGCAGGGTCAACCTAATGTCGCATTGTCTGCAACTTGATTCCCAATGGCAATTGTTACATTGAAGTAAAGGACTATATCCTCGGCGGTTTCTGAATATGATTACCTGCTTTCCACGTTGAAACTGCTCTTGCATTAAAGCTACCAGTTTCTCAGAAAAGTGGCTTTTCTTTTTATCTGCAGTATGCAAAGATTTCATAGACACCGTTTCTATCTTGGGAAGTTCGCTTTCTCCAAATCGGGTGTTTAAATGCATATACTTGTATTTTCCTTCAAGGGTGTTGTAATAAGATTCCAATGAAGGAGTTGCACTGCCCAAAATTATCTGACATTCGTGCATTTTACTCAGCACCACGGCAGCATCTCTCGCCTGATACCTGGGCGAAGGGTCATGTTGTTTATAAGATGCATCATGTTCTTCATCCACAATAATCAACCCCAATGAATGGAAGGGTAGAAAGATAGAGGAACGAGCACCAATAAAGACATTTGATGTTTTTTTTGCACTATTCCAAACGGCAAGTTTGGATTTGGGATTTAAGTCTGAATGATATTCCAAAAGTTGGTCGCCCAAATATTGCCGAAGCCTCTGAACTAACTGTGCGGTCAATGCAATTTCGGGGAGTAAATAAAGAACCTGTTTTCCTTCATTTAAAACGTCTTCAATGAGGCGAAGGTAGATCATGGTTTTTCCACTACCGGTTATTCCATGCAACAGAATGGGTTTTGAAGTTGATGGTTGATTGCGTATTTCCTGATAGATTTTTTCTTGGTCTGAGCTCAAGCTTACTTTTCGGGTAGCCAACTCCACTGCGGGATATTCGAATTTGTCTAATTGGATTTCTTCAAAGATTTCTTTTTTTATGAGGGATTGTGTGACGTCAATCGGAGTGCCGCTCAACTGTTGCAGGAATTTTCGTTTTATCCATCCCTTATCTTTTTGGTGTTGAAGATAAGTAATGAGGGATTTGGATTGTCTTTCAGAGCGTTGAATTTGGTTGAGGGCTTCGTTTAGAAGATTTAGATCCTGTGTCAATGCCGGATTCAATCTTATCCAGGAAATTTTTTGTACTGTCGTTGAATCATCCAGTTTTTCGATCATCGATATCCAGCGTTTTTCAAACATTTTGTACAATGTTTTCAGAACGGTTTTTTTTTGCAAGATTTCCTGTATTTCTTGCAAGCGAAGTTCTTTTCTGATATCAAGCGCTTCTAAAATTAAATACTCATCTTCTGAAGCATCCTGAGGGATCCGTTTCAGATCGATCAAAGAGTGAATAAGCGTTTCGCTATCGGGTCTTAATGCCAAAGGTAATGCTGCTAAAAAGATTTCCCCCAAACTACACAGATAATAACCACTCATCCATTCCCAGAATTTCATTTGGGTCTCAGAAATCAGAGGTTCCTCGTCAATTATATTGATTATAGTCTTCGGTTTTTCCCATTGTGAATAATCCGATATTCGATAAACCAGGGCCGCATAGTGCTTTCTTTTTCCAAATTCAACCTCTACGCGCTTTCCAATAGCAATATCGCCCCTGAGACTGGGTGGGATTTCATAAGTAAAGGTGCCATCCACCGATAATGGAAGGATGAGATCTGCAAATCGAGGCGAATTACTGTGCATAATCGGAACAGCACAAAAGTAAATCGATTATCCAAAATTCCCTTTAAGTCATAATAATCATTCATCCATGCAACCCTTTTACTTAGGTCTACGTAAGGTATTTAATGGATGATTTACCTTAAATTGAGTATATTTGTTAGGATAAGGCAGTATGTATATAAAAATTACTTTCGTTTTTTCTCTATGGTTATGGAAAGTTTGCCTGTTTTCTCAGCCTTCAGTAGAAAATTGTAACAATTCCATCGATGATGATGGGGATGGTAAAGTTGACTTAAATGATCCGGATTGTATTTGTCGGGGTATTAAGGACACTTTATTCATTCCTTCCTCTCTCATCCCAAATCCTTCTTTTGAAGAATACACCTGCTGTCCCTCACGCCTTGCTCAGTTGGATTGTTCAAAAAATTGGATTCAAGCTTCAGATGCCACTTCTGATTATTTCCATACCTGTGGATTTAGCCAAGATCCAATGCGCGGTAGTCCTCCACTGCCACTTCCTGCGGGAAATGGTTATGTTGGCTTTCTGGACTTGTATAACCATCCGGCTAGAAATGCAACTTATAAAGAATACGTCGGCGCTTGTTTAACCAGCCCAATGATTGCTGGAAAAGAGTACACCTTAAGCTTTTGGATAGGATTTGGAAAGAGGGGAAGTTCGTATGGCCCAAGATCCTCCACCACACTGGCTATATTTGCCAATGAGCAGTGCTCAAGATTACCTTTTGGAAACAATAATTCTTGGTTGTGCCCGACCAATTACACGGGTGGTTGGATTGAAATGGCTAAAGTTTCTGCCTCTGGTACAAATCAATGGGTAAAAGTCAACGTCAAATTGCGCCCTAATCGCAATTTGGAAACCATTGTGATTGGTCCGGAGTGTACACGTGCAGATGGTTATTACTATTATTTTATTGATGAACTGATCCTGGAAGAATCAGTCAAATTTGATTCATTAATTTTAAGTATAGCCGGTGATCCCTGTAGGGATTCCATCCGAGTCATTCCATCCACGATTGGTATTCAACGAATCCAGTACCAATGGTATAAAGATGGAATTGCTATTGCAGGCGCAACTCTTCCAGGCTATGTCATACCAAGAGGTGAGGAAGGTCGCTATGTTTTAAAAGCCATTGATGGGCAAGATTGTGAATTGAGTAATGATTTCGATTATCGACTGGATTCCAGTTTTTATTTTTTAGATACCAGTTTTTGTAAGGGGAATTCTCTGCAGGTGAATGGAAACACACTGGATAGTTCAGGACAATATAAATTTACTTTGCAAACAGCGTCAGGTTGTGACAGTATTATCCAAATAGATTTACATGTCCATAAACCGGTGGATCGATTGATGGATTTAAGTATCTGCGAAGGTTCATCCGTGCAACTGAATGGGAATATTTACGACTCATCTGGAGTCTATAGCTGGTGGGAAAAAGATCAACATGGGTGTGACAGTATGACTCAATTGACGTTAAAGGTGACCAATATCATTAGGACGCAGTGGGATACCGCAATTTGTTTTGGTAGTGAATTGGTTGCAGGTGGAGTGAAGTATCAAGCTGCCGGAACTTTTCAACAAGCTCATCTTTCTTCACAGGGATGTGATTCCATTCACACCATTCAACTATCCATACTCCCCGAAATCAATGTGAATCTAGATACCGATTTGTGTCAGGGAGATTCAATTCAATTTAACCAACAATTGATCACTCAAGCAGGTCAATACCGCATGACCATACCTTCGGCATCGGGTTGTGACAGTAACGTAGTCTTGGATGTATTGATAAAACCTACCTTTCTGATTCCATTGGATATCATCAGATGTGATAGCGATAGTTTTATGATAGGGTCAACAACTATTCACAAAACAGGTATATACAATGTACCCTTTATAAGTTCACAGGGATGTGACAGCATTATTCGCGTGGCCTATACGGCGATTCCTGCGAGCGTCCAACACATGGATACCATTAAATGCTTCGATGAGTCGTTGGTAATCGGCGGAATAGAATATACTTCACCTGGACTATACCGCCAATATTATCAGGCATCTCATGGTTGTGACAGTATTGTTACCATCCAATTTAGTCAAACGGTTAAACCTATCCTAAACGCTACAGTGGCTCATCCAAAATGTGCCACAGATCAAAATGGTTCCATTCAACTCTTTGTTGCAGGAAATAATGGCCCTTACCAATTGCGATGGAGTGATGGTTCATTGTTGAGTAATAGAAATCAGTTACAAGCAGGAATTTACGAAGTCACGGTATCAGATGCCAATAATTGTTCGGTAAAAGCCTCATATGAAATAATACAACCACAACCTTTGCAATGGCAAATTTCAACCACCCAAGCAAATTGTAAATTTCCTTTGAATGGAACAGTATCTATTGACCAGTGGTCAGGTGGTAATGCACCCTATCAATTCATTTTAGATAATAAACCTTTAGATAGTCTGGTTACAAAAACCAGCGTGAGTACAGGTACACATACATTGGAAATTAAAGATGCAAATGGATGTTCTGCAGTTAAAGTTTTTACAATTCTTGAACCACTTCAAGGTGGAGTATCCTTGCTACCAGACTCAGTTCATATCATATTAGG
>JRYK01001213.1_pt1 | contig 56066 bp, 52 predicted proteins | sample 235381 | NCBI WGS metagenome assembly JRYK01 (sample SAMN03074220, study PRJNA261476) | activated sludge metagenome | biome: Wastewater Treatment Plant; feature: Wastewater; material: Activated sludge; isolation source: activated biomass of a wastewaster treatment plant treating hydrocarbon... ... | reverse complement strand
TCGAGAGACTCGAATACCTGTCCATGCCCTTCGCGCTCGCGTCGCAGATCGAGCCGGGTGACGTGCCGAGCTCGGTGCGAGCGCTCTCTTTCGACGAGAGCCCGTCGCTCGCGACGACGGCGAGCCTGCGGTCGGAGCTCGTGTTCCCTTCCGTTGAGGAGGTGGACTCGGTCGTGGGAAGGCTGCGCTTCTCGGTCCAGTCGTTCCCGCGTCTACGGGCCTTGTCACTCAAGCTCGGTCCACGCGCGAGCGAGCTCGCGGTGCTGTCGCACTACCGGAAGCTCTCTGCACTTCACTTGGTCGGCGTGAGCTCGGTGGCGCAGCTCGAGCCCGCCGAGGCTCTCGGTGTGCAGTCACTCGGTATCGTGAGTGGTCGACTCGAGTCTCTGGAGGGCTTCGAACGCTTTCGCAAGGTGAAGAGACTCCTGCTCAAGAACTTGCGCAACCTGCGCGACATCGGGAACTTGCCGAAGATGCCGGCGCTCGAGTCGCTCGAGATCCAATACTGCGGTGCGCTGGTGGATCTCGANNATGCGCTCAAACGCCGTTTCAGCGAACTCGCCATCACGGGCAAGCGCCACCTATACAGGGACGAGGACGGTAACTTCGTCGAACGGTTCTAGGGCACGCAAGCTCCGCTCGCGTTGCACTTCTTGCCGCCGCCGCACGGGGTGCCCGCGGGTGCTTTGGGGAATGCCGGGAAGCCGTTGGTACAACTGTCGAACGTGCACGGGTCGCCGTCGTCCGGGAGGTCCGTGTCGTGGGCTTTGGACACGGCGGTTGGGTCCGGAGGGAGGGCCGGGACGTCCGCGTGGGTCCGGAGGGAGGGCCAGATGTCCGCGTGCCGCCGACAGGGCTCGGTACAGGTGAGGGCCAGATGTCCGCGCGAGTCGCCCGGTGTGGAATCGGGCCGGAGAGGGCTCCGCTGATTTTTGCGGTGGGCCGGCCTCCCGGATCGCTCTACCGTGCGCCGCGGGGATGAGTCCGCTGGCGAAATACGTGGTCGAAACCGTGATCACGCTGCTCGGCATCGTCGCCCTGGCGGTCGTGGTGCTCTATGGAGCGCGCCGGCTCGGTGTGGGGCGACCCGCGGGGCCCCTCTCGCTGGTTGGGCGCCTGCCCCTCGATGGTCGCCGAGCCATCTACCTCGTGCGAGTCGGGAAGACGGTCTACGTCGTCGGAGCGAGCGAGGCCGGGCTCGCGAAGCTCGGGGAGCTCGCCGACACCGGTCTCGAGCTCGAGACCGAGGGTGGCGTCGAAGCACCGAAGCTCGAGGGCTTCAAGCAGGTGCTGGCGCGGGTCACGAAGAAGGCCGAGCCGGGCGATGCGAAGGAGGGCGAGTCGTGAAACGCACGCTCGCCGGCTTCCTCGGTTTCGCGTGGGTCTTCGCCGCTCCATCCCTGGCTCTGGCCCAGGCGCGCGACACCAACCCCGACGATCTGCTCGGGCGACCCATCGCGCTCGTGGTCGCACTTGCGCTCGTGTCCCTCCTGCCGTTTGCGTTCATGACGCTGACCGCGTTCGTGAAGATCTCGACGGTGCTCCAGATCGTACGAGGCGCCATCGGTGCTCAGAACGTGCCTTCGAACACCGTGATCATGGCGCTGGCCGCCGCGCTCACCCTGCTCGCCATGGCGCCGGTCGGCTCCCGCATCCACGAGAAGGCGAAGCCCCTCATCGAAGGCGACAAGGTGACGGACACGACCGCCTTCGTGAAGGGCGCATTCGAAGCAACCCGGGAGCCCCTGCGCGATTTCCTCAAGGCGAACGCATCGCCCCGCGAGCTCGACCGCTTCTTCGAGATCGCCAAGGCAGCCCGGCCCGAGGCCGAGCGCAAGGACGTGACCCGCACCGACATGGTCATCCTGATCCCGGCGTTCGTGGTCACCGAGCTGGTCGAGGCCTTCGCGCTCGGGTTCGCGATCTACCTACCTTTCCTGATCATCGACCTGGTGGTCTCCAACGTGCTGCTGGCGCTCGGCATGCAGATGCTGAATCCGACGCAGGTGAGCCTGCCCTTCAAGCTGCTGCTCTTCGTGGCCGTCGACGGCTGGGGGCTTTTGGCTCAGGCCCTGGTGACCGGGTACCGGGTGAGCTGAAAAATTCGCGGTCAGGGCGGGAATACCCTGGCGCCACGCGGGTTTTTGCCGTGCCGGGAGGGGCTCTTCCGGCATGTTGACTTGGATCGCGTCGTCGCTAGGATGCCGCGGCCCGAGCCGGCGGATGCCCGCCGAGCCTCGGATTTCCTTTCCCAAAGGGGGGCTCTCGGCCCCTCGCTCAGTTGGAGCTCGGATGACAACCGATGTGATGATCTCTGCGAACGCGCTCTCGAAGCGCTTCGGGAGTGTCCGCGCCCTGGACAAGGTGAGCTTCGAAGTCCGGCGCGGTGAGGTGGTGGGCTTTCTCGGCCCGAACGGCGCCGGCAAGTCCACGTTCTTCAAGATGCTCACCTGCGAAGTGCCGCCGACGGCCGGCCGCATCCTGTTCGAGGGCCGCGACATCACCGGCAAGAGCGTCACCGAGGTGTGCCAGCTCGGGCTGACCAAGAGCTACCAGGTGAACCAGCTCTTCGGCGAACTGACGGTGGGCGAGAACCTGACCATCGCCGCGCTGGCCGAGCGGCGCGGCCGCTTCCGGCTCGACCTGCTGGCGCGCGTCGCGCGCATTCCCGGGCTGCAGGCGCAGGTCGCGCACACGCTGGAGCTCGTCAACCTCGCCGACCGCAGCGACACGCGCGTGGCGCAGCTCGCCTACGGCGAGAAGCGCCGGCTGGAGGTCGGCCTCGCGCTCGCCTCCTCGCCCAGCCTGCTGCTCCTCGACGAGCCGCTCGCGGGCATGAGCCCGGCCGAGCGGGCCGAGACGGTGCGGCTGCTGCGCTCGATCGGCCGCGGCCGCACGATGATCATCATCGACCACGACATGGACTCGCTGTTCGAGCTGGTCGAGCGCGTGACGGTGCTGCAGGAAGGCCGCGTGCTGGTCGAGGGCACGCCCGAGGAGATCAAGCGCAACGCCGCCGTGCAGGCCGCCTACCTCGGCGGCATGCACGCCGTGGAGATGGCCGCGTGAGCCTGCTCGAAGTCGAAGGCCTGAACAGCTACTACGGCGACTCGCACATCCTGTTCGACGTCGCCCTGCGCGTCGAGCGCCACGAGGTGGTCGCCCTCCTCGGGCGCAACGGCGCCGGCAAGAGCACCACGCTCAAGAGCCTGATGGGCGTGGTGACGCCGCGCTCGGGCTCGGTGCGCTTCGACGGCGCCGAGATCGCCGGCCGCAAGAGCCACGCCATCGCGCGCGCCGGCATGCAGCTGGTGCACGAGGAGCGGCGCATCTTCGGCACCCTCGACGTCGAGGAGAACCTGGTCCTCGCCGGCCTCACCGCGACCTCGCGCTGGCCGCTCGCGCGCATCTACCGGATGTTCCCGCGCCTGCAGGAGCGCCGCGCGAGCCGCGGGTCCGACCTCTCGGGCGGCGAGCAGCAGATGCTCGCGATCGCGCGCGCGCTGGTGCGCGACCCGAAGATCGTCCTGCTCGACGAGCCCTTCGAGGGGCTCGCGCCGGTGATCGTGCACGACCTGCTGGAGGCCTGCCGCGCGCTCGCGGCGGCCGGACAGACGATCGTGCTCGTGGAACAGAACCTCGCCGCGACGCTCGCGCTCGCGCACCGCGTCTACATCATCAACAACGGCCACATCGCGCACGAGGGCCCGGCGGCGGAGCTCAAGGCGCAGCCCGACCTGCTGCAGCGCCATCTGGGCGTCTGAAGGACGCTACCGGGCCGCGCGCTCCGCGTTCGGCGAGCGGGATCGGGCCGCGAGCCGGGCTCGTGCGGCGCTGCGCCGCGGAGCCGGGCGTCCTCGCCGACGAGCGTCGGCAGCGTCAGTACAGGTCCCGGGGCCGCGCTCAGCCCTCGGCGACCCCGAGGTAGGCCTGGCGAACGGCCGCGTGCTCGATCAGCTCCTGCCCGGTCCCTTCGAGCGTGAGGCGGCCGCGCTCGAGCACGTACGCGCGGTCGGCCACCGCGAGCGCGAGGTACACGTTCTGTTCGACGAGCAGGATCGTCGCCCCGCGCTGCGCGAGGCCGGCGATGACCTCGAAGATCGATTCCACGACGCGCGGCGAGAGACCGGTCGAGGGCTCGTCGAGCATCAGCACCGAGGGATTGGACATGAGCGCGCGCGCAATCGCGAGCATCTGCTGCTCGCCGCCGCTCAGGGTCGACGCGCTCTGGCGCCGGCGCTCGCGCAGCACCGGGAACAGGCCGTAGACCCACTCGAGGTTCTCGGCCACGCGCAGGCGCTCGGCGCACAGGCGGCCGCCGAGCAGGAGGTTCTCGTGCACCGACATCCAGGGGAAGAGCTCGCGCCCCTCGGGCACGAGCGCGAGCCCCCGCCGCGCGATCTCGTGCGCCGGAAGCCTGCCGAGCACGCGGTCGCGGAACACCACCCGCCCGGCGACCGGCGGCAGCAGCCCCGCGATCGACCGCAGCAGCGTCGTCTTGCCCGCGCCGTTCGAGCCGACGACGGCCACGGTCTCGCCGGCCGCGAGGCGCAGCGACACGCCCCAGAGCACCTGGATCTTGCCGTAGCCGACCTGCAGGTCGTCGACTGCGAGCAAGTCAAGCCCCCGCGGCACGCGCGCCTCCCGCGCGGCGCGTGCCGAGATAGGCGCGAATCACTTCCGGGTCCGCGGCGACTTCGGCGGGCGTGCCCTCGGCGATCTTGCGGCCGAACTCGAGCACGACGATGCGCTCGCAGACCGCCATGATGATCTGCATCAGGTGCTCGACCATGAGGATCGTGACGCCGCGGGCCCGCAGCCGCTGCAGCAACTCGCGCGCCTCCTCCAGCTCCTTCGGCGTGAGGCCCGCGTGGATCTCGTCGAGGAGCAGGAGCCGGGCCCCGGAGCCGAGCGCGCGGGCGAGCTCGAGCCGCCTGAGCTCGATGATGGTGAGCGCCTGCGGCTCGTGGTGCGCCTTGTCCGCGAGCCCCACGAACTCGAGCAGCTCCGCCGCCTCGCGCGCGGCCCGCTCGAGCGAGGCGCCGCGCGCGCCGAAGGCGACGCCCACCATGACGTTCTCGAGCACGCTGAGGGTGTGAAAGGGCTGCGGAATCTGGAAGGTGCGCGCGACGCCGAGCCGCGTGATGCGTTCCGGGGCGAGCCGCGTGACCTCGTGGCCGTCGAACGTGATCGAGCCGTGCTCGGGGCGGTGCACCCCGGTGATCGTGTTGACGAGCGTCGACTTGCCGGCGCCGTTCGGGCCGATGAGACCCACGATCTCGCCCGCTCCGACCTCGAACTGGACGCCGGCGAGCGCCTGCAGCCCGCCGAAGCTCTTGGCCACCGCCTCGCAGCGCAGCAGGCTCACCGGGCCCGCCGCGCCAGCCGTGGGCCCGCCCAGCCGGCCGCGCGGGCGGCGAGCACGTACAGGCCCTGCGGGAAGGTCGTGACGATCACGGCGAGGGCGAGCCCGATCACGACCAGGCTCTCGAAGCCGCCGAGCGCCCGCAGCGCCCATTCCCAGAAAACGCGCACGACCAGCGTGCCGAGGATCGGCCCCTCCGGGATGCGCAGTCCGCCGGCGATCGTGTAGAGCAGGGGCCAGATCGAGTCCTCGATGCCGAAGATGCCGGGCGAGATGTGGCGCGTGAGCGTGTGGCTGTTAAGGGCCCCGGCGACCCCGGCGACGTAGCCCGAAAGCGTCATCGCCATCAGGCGATGAGTCCGCACGTTCACGCCCGACACGGCGGCGACGACTTCGTTGTCGTGAATCGCCGCGAGCGCGAGCCCGGACTTCGAGTTCATGAGGCGGGCGGCGAGCAGATAACTGCCGACCATCAGGGCGAGCGCGGTCAGGTAATTCAGGATCGCGATCGTCTCGATCGCGCGACCGCCCGCCCACAAGGGCGCGGCATCCAGGCCGTCCCAGCGGTTCGTGAGCCCGCCGAAAGGCTCCACCACGAGAACCTGGACGATCGCGGTGAACCCGAACGTCACCATGCCGAAGTACCACTCGCGCAGCCGCAGGCAGAGGCGCGCGATGGCCAGGCCGGCGAGCGCGGGCAGGAGCGGCCCGACGAACATCGCGACGGCCGCCGGCAGGCCGAGCCGTCCCGCGAGGAGCACCGAGGCGTAGGCGCCCAGGCCGAGAAAGGTCGCGTGGCCGAGCGAGAACTGCCCGGAGTGCGCGGCGATGTTCCAGGACTGGGCGTAGATCGCGAAGATGAAGACGTAGGTGAGGACCTGCAGGACGAACTGCTCGCGCACGAGGGCGGCGACCACGCCGCCGGCGACGAGCATGGCGAGCGCGACGGGGAGCGTACGCCGGCGGCGGACGCGGGCGGCGGCCGCTCGGCTCACGCCCCCTCCCGGAAGATCCCCTGCGGCCGCACCATCAGCACCACGATCAGGAGCACGAACGCGATCGCGTCCCGCCAGGACCCGCCCAGGAAGAACGTGCCGAAGCTCTCGACGACGCCGTAGAGGAGCCCGCCCAGCACCGCGCCCGGCACGCTCCCGAGACCGCCGAGGATGATGACCGCGAACGCCTTGATCGCGGGAATCGTCCCGGCGTACGGGCTGAAAGGGTTGACCACGCCGTAGAGCGCGCCCGCCAGCGCGGCGAGCGCGCTGCCGATGCCGAAGCACAGCATGTCGATCCGCCGCACGTCGATGCCCATCAGCAGCGCCGCCGCGCGGTTCTGGCTGGTCGCACGCACGTCGCGCCCCGGCGCGGTGTGAAAGAGGACGAACCAGAGCCCGAACGTGATCGCCCAGGCCACCGCGAGCAGGATCACGAAGTCGTAGCGCAGGTTGACCAGGCCGAGGGAGAAGTACTCCGTCGCGTAGGGGGTCCTGATCTGGGCGTTCTCGCGAAAGTAGGGAACGAAAAAGCGCGCGAGCGCGTTCTGCAGCACGAGGATCAGGGCGATCGAGAGGAAGATCTCGTTGATCTTCGCCGTGCCCCGGAGCGGGCGGAATCCGAGGCGCTCGATCGCGACGCCCAGCAGGCCCACGGCCGCGGTCGAGCCGATCATCGCGACGTACGGGTTCACGCCGGTCGACTGCGCGATCAGGATCGTGAGGAACGCGCCCCACATCATGAGCTCGCCGTGGGCGAAGTTGACGAGCTTCATGACGCCGAAGATGAGCGTGAGCCCGGTGGCGAGCAGCACGTAGATCGAGCCCACCACCAGGCCCCAGACCAGGACCTGGAGCAGGCTCGCGGCGTCAAGCCCCATGAACGGGCGCCGGCCTCACGGATGCGCAGGACCGGCGCGGCCCGTTCTACGGGTGCACATACTTCGCGTCGGCGACGTCGTGCGGCCAGACGACTCGCGGCCGCAGCTCCTTCAGCTTCTCGTCCCAGAAGAACTGCTGCGCGATGAGGTAGAAGTCGACTTCGCGGTACTTGGGATCGAACAGGGTCTTGCCGCTGCGGATCGGCATTACGTACTTGTCCACGGGAAGGGCTGCCAATGCCGCAATCACCCGCTGGCTGTCGAGCGAGCCGGCCCGCTCGATCGCTCGCGCGGCGATGTGCACGGCATCGTAGGCCGACACGCCGAGCACGCCCGGCAGCACGCCGTAGCGCTTCTGGAAGCTCGCCCGGAAATCCGGCCAGCGGGCGAACGCCGGGTTCTTGGGCGTGGCGTAGGTGCTGTACACGCTCAGGATCGTCGTGTGGCTGCCGATCTTGCCGAGGTCCTTGTAATAGAGCGGGTCGTCGACGCAGGCGCAGACCGGCCCGATCGCGACCTTCTTCGGGTCGATGCCGACGTCGAGCACTGCCTGCTGCACCATGGCCACCGTCTCGCCGCGAAAGCCCATCGGGACGAGCACCTGCGGGGCGAGCGCCTTGATCTTGGTGAGCTGCGCCCGGTAATCGGTCTCGCCGACCTTGAAGCGCTCGGTCGCCACCGTCTCGAGCGGAAGGTTCTTCTCCTTGATGCGGTCCGTGTAGCCGCGGACGTACTCGGCGCCGAAGGGCGAGTCCTGGTAGAGCCACGCCACGCGGATCGGCTTGCCCGGCGCGAAAACCGGTCTCAGGCCCTCGGCGATGAAGTCGGCGGTCCCCGCGCCGTACATCAGCCCGGTCGCCTGGTAGTGGAACACCATCGACTTCGTCGGATCCGGCCCCATGTCCTTGGTGCGCGTGAAGAGCGGCGTGGACGGGGTCGGGATGTAGGGGATACCGCGCTCCTGGATGAGCGGCAGCGCCGCCATGCCGAAAGCGCTTCCCAGGCCGCCGAAGACCACGTTCACCTTGTCCTCGACGATGAGCCGGGTGACGCCGGACACCGCGCCCTCGCGCGAGGTCTGGTCATCGCCGATCACCAGTTCGACCTTGCGCTTCGCGCCGCCCACCGTCACGCCGCCGGCGGCGTTGAGCTCCTCCACGGCGAGCGTCGCCGCGCGCTGCTGGTCCGCGCCGGTGCCCGCGGCCGGCCCGGTGATCGACGTGATCAGTCCCAGCCGGACCGTCTGCGCCGACGCGGAGCCCGGCACGAGGATCCCCGCAATGGCGCCCGCAACGACCCATGCTCCCGCGCATCGTGCTGTGTATGACATTCGCATATCGCACCTCGTCTCGGATTGATGTCAGGCGCTGCAATGTGCATCACTGATCCCGCCGTTTCGAACCGCGCTTCCACACCCGCGCGGGGGACCGTCCGGCGCTACTCGGCTGGAGATCCTCTTCCGGCCGATGCAGGACTGCGCCGCCCGCGCGCCACGCAGTTTAGCCTCTCTTCGACGTCGAGTGAGGAGTTCGGGCTTCCGGTGCGCAGGTGACCGGCGGGGAGCGCGCGGTGCGCTTCATCGGCAGCCGGCGAACACGCCACGGGCGCATCGGGGCGCGCACATGGGCGCGCGTGCGCATCGCGGGGTCCAGGCGCCCCGATCCGGCCGCCTCAGGGCCTGACGAATCTCGACCGGCCGCCGCCAGCCGGCGCGGTCGCGCCGCCACCCACGCTCCCGCGGCCCGCTGCGCGTGCGCCCGCCGGTCCCGGGCGCACCACGCCATCAAGCGCCGTGGGCCGCGTGCTGATCCTCGTGGCGCGTGATCCGAACCTTGGCGCAGAGGTCGAGGTTCAGGTTGACCGGGCTGGTGTGCTCGAAGTCGAGCTCGAGCAGGTCGTTGAAGAAGACGCCCTTGCCGCGCGCGATCGGCTGGTGCTCGGTCCAGTGACCGGCGCACGCGGCGATGCCGACCGCCTCGGGCTGGATGCCCTCGGTCACCCGGAGCCGCCCCGCCACGCGCCGGCCGGTGGAGGTCTCCACCCACACCGCCTCGCCGTCCTGCACGCCCTTGCGCCGCGCCGTCTCCGCGTTCACGGCGATGCGGTAGGAGAACGGATCCATGCGCGCCACCTCGTCCAGCCAGGGATTCTCCATCGTGAACCCGTTCACCTGGATCGCGTCGCGGTAGTAGAAGGCGTACAGGTCGAACGCGGCGTCCTTGACTTCGTGCGACGGGCACGGCAGCCACTCGGGGAGCGGGCCGTAGTAGCGCGGGTCGAAGCGCATGCCGGCCGCCTCGCACAGCTTGCCGGTGCGCTCGCCGAGCTCCATCAGATACTCGTGGTAGATCGGGATGCGCACGTCGACGAACGGGCGCCAGTACACCTCTTGAGCCTTTTTCGGCCAGGTGATGACCCCGTGCTCCTTGAACCAGTCGAGCCCGCGCGCCGGGCCGAACTTGTGCTTGAGCTCCCGGTCGCAGATCTCCTCGAGCGAGTATGTGCCGGCGGGATCGAGCATCTGCGGGCCGTCGAGCCCGTAGAAGGCGTTGATCGCCATGTTGATCTCGGGCCCGAGGCCGAGGCGGTAGGCGAGACCGAGCAGCACCTCGCGGGCGCTGCGCCGCTCGTGGGTCGGCTCGGCGACCGGCTGGCGGATCGGCCAGCCCCACTCGCCCATGCCTGCCGGATGGTTGAAGATGAAGGGGAAGTTCGGCCGCGGATCGAACACCTCGAGGTAGCTCGCGTCGGGCAGTACGATGTCGGCGAAGTCAGAGAACTCGTTCAGGAAGAGATCGAACGAGACGATGAAGTCGAAGTTCTTCAGGCTCCGCGCCACCGCTTCCTTGTTGCCGACGCTCATGATGGAGTTGGCGCCGTAATTGATCATCATCTTCGGGCGGTAGGGCAGATCGAAGCGCTGCCACCACTGCTCCTGATCGGACGAGGCCATCAGCGGCGACACGTGCGAGAGCGGGAAGAGCTCGGTGAAGCCCACCGAATCGGGGCGCCGCGGCTCGGCCGGCGGATAGGGCACGTGCGGCAGCATCCACGAGCCGACCGCCATCAGCCCGTCGCGGTCCGGACGCGGCTGGTAGCGCGGGCGGCCGCTCTCGGGGTGGCCGTGGCACACCGGGTTGAAGCCGAGCGTCCCGCCGACCACGTCGGCCGCGCCAACGATGTGATTGAGCAGATCGATCGCGAAGCAGTTGTACATCGAGTTCTTGTGGCCCTGCGCGCCGCGGAAGAAGATCGCCGAGGCCGGGCGGTACGGCAGGGTCACGCCGTCGACGACGATCGTGCTCCCGACGCGCGCCGCCGCGCCGAACTCGCGGGCGAGGCGGCGGATCGTGGCTGCCGCAACGCCCGAGATCCGCTCGCCCTCCTCGGCGGGGTACTTCTTCAAGTGGTCCCGTAGCACGGCGAAGGCCGGCTTGCACGGCTCGCCGTTCACCCGGTACTCGCCCTCGAGCGCCGCGCTCGTCGCCGCCGGATCGTCGTAGGTCTTCGCCGCTCCGGCGCCGGCGTCCCAGACGAGCGGCTTGCCGGACGCCGCGTCGCGCGCATAGCGCCCGTTCGGCCGCACGAGGTAGATCGCGTCGGTCTTCGTGCGCAGATACTCGACGTCGTAGATGCCGAGCTCGTTAACCAGGCAGTTGGCCATGGCGAGCGCCAGCGCGGCGTCGGTGCCGACGCGGATCGGCACCCATTCGTTCGCCTTCGCCGCGGCGAAGTTGCACATCGGGTCGACGACGACCATCCGCATCCCGCGCTCGCGCGCATCGGCCGCCTGCGCGATGTTCGGCGTCGCCGCGTGGCCAGCGCCGTGCCCCTTGGACGCGCCGAAGTAGATGGCGTAGTTGCAGTGCTTGAAATCCGGAACGACGGACCACGACGCGTGCGTGATGCCGCCCGCGGCGTGCGCGCCGTTGCCGCAGTGCACGCCGCCGCCCGCCACCCACATGTTGGGCGTGCCAAACGCCCAGCCGAACGTGAAGAAGAGCAGCGACGAAGGCGCCATCGTGGTGGTCACCTGGAGGACGAGCTGGCGCGGATCCTCGGCGCGCACCTTCTCGAGCCGGGCGGCGGTCTCCGTCAGCGCCTCTTCCCAGCTGATCGGCTTCCAGCCCGGGTCGATGCCGATCCCCTTCTGCGGGTTGGTCCGCCGGAGCGGCGTCTTCAGCCGGTGCGGATCGTAGAGGATCATGATCCCGGCAATCCCCTTGGCGCAGAGGCGTCCGCTGCCCGTCGGGCTCGCGGGATTGCCTTCGATCTTGACGATGGTGCCGTTCACCCGGTGGGCACGGATCGCGCAGCCGCCGTAGCAGATCGTGCACACCGAGGGGATCCACACGTCCTCCCGGATCTCCTCGCCCAACGCGCGTCCGGCATGCATGACCGCTTCGAGTTCCTGTCTGGTGTCCTTCATGGCGGCGTCATCCTCCCGTGGCTGCGGGCAGCAGGTAGACCAGGATCGCCGGCGGCGTTCCAGGCGCGGCCGCGGCCGGCAGCGGCTCGTCGAGGGCCTGCCCGTCGACCAGCTCCCCGTTGACGAAGATCCGCGTGCACATCTGCAGCAGGCGCGGCGGCGTCGACGTGCGGAACACGCGCGCACCGAAGTCGGCGCCGTAGCGGCGCTCGAGCTCCTCGAGGAGCCCGCGCAGGGTCGGCGTCGCGGCGAACTCGAGCGCGAGCTCCCTTTCCTTGGTGACGTAGGCAATCAGCCCCATGAAGGAGACCCGCACGGTCACCGCTTCGGCCGCGGGGCGCGCGGGACCGCCCGGAACGGGCGCCGCAGCCGGTCTGCGTACCGCATCGTGCGCGTTCATCGTCGCTCTCCTTCGCGCTCCTTCCCGCCGCCCGGACTGCGGCGGGACAGCGCGTCACGCCCGCTGGCGCCGCGCGGGCATCACCAGCGGCAGGTAGACACCCGCCCGCACCGTCGCGAGCTTCATGAAGAAGTCGCCGGCGGCCGAGGTGAGGCCGACGAGCGCCATCGCCGCCGGCGAGTGCGCGCCGGGGACGAGCAGCAGCGCAAGCGGCACGATCAGCCCGAGCGCCAACGTGCCGCCGTAGAAAAGGAGCGCGAGCCGCCCGGCGAGGATGTCGCGCACCGACCAGCGGGCAGCCACGTTGCCCCCCGACCATGCGCCCTGGATCTCGAGCGCGAAGAACAATGCGACCACGGTGGTCACGCCGATCCACATCTCGAGCAGTCCCGCTCCGGAGGCGACGCCCGTCACCGCGCTGATCACCAAGAGCGCGGCGACGCCGCCGCGAAACGCGAATGCGATGTAGAGCGCCGGGTGCAGCGGCGAGTGCCAGAACGGGATCGCCTTCGAAGCCGTATAGCAAAACCCCATGTAGCCGATGATTACCACCGTGCCGACCGCCGCGATCACCTGCCCGGTCCGCGTCACCGGCCCCGCGACGTCGTCGGGCGCGAGCAGCAGGGCCGCGAGGTAGATGCCCCCGCCGATCAGGAACAGGGTGAGCCCGATGAATCCGCGCGCGATCCACGAGGTGCGGAATCGCCGCATCATACCGAGCGCGCGCTCCGGGCGGCCGAGATACGCGAGGTGGGCGAGCGCGCCGAGCGCAGCGAGGACGTAGGCGACGGCGAGCCCGGCGGTCACGCCGTAGATCGATGCCATCACCCAGGTGCCGCCGGCGACGCCGACCAGGAAGTGTCCGACAACCATCAGGACGCCGCGCCCCACTCCCCATTCCCGCTGCGGGCGATAGTCCCCGCGCAGATCGACGATGAGCTGGTCATACCGGTTCATGTCCGCCTCACGGTCCGAGGTAATAAACGTTCGGTCCCGTTCCCGCCTCCGGGTGCAGCGTGAATCCGCCGCGCTCCTTGATCAGGCGCGACACGATGCTCTCCGGGTCGTCGAGATCGCCGAAGGTGCGCGCCTTGGCCGCGCAGTTCTCCACGCAGGCGGGATCCTTGCCCTCCGCCAACCGATGGCGGCAGAAGTTGCACTTCATGACCACGCCCTCGGGATGGCGGTCCGAGCAGGCCTCCTCGTAGGGCGTGGGCCCGGCCTCGCCGAAGTAGTAGCGCCGCTCGTCGAGAAAGTAGCGGTTGTTGTACGGGCAGGCCATCATGCAGGCGCGACAGCCGACGCACATGTCCTTGTCGATGTCGACGATGCCGTGCTCGGCGTAGTGGCTGGCGCCCGTCGGGCACGCGCTCACGCAGGGCGCATCGCTGCAGTGGTTGCACAGCACCGGGAGGAAGAGCATGCGCGGGGTCGGGTAGTGTCCCTCCTCGCGCTTGAGCACACGGGCGAAGAACACCCCGGGGGGCGTGCCGTGCTCGGCCTTGCAGGACATCTGGCACCCGTAGCACGCCATGCAGCGCTTCAGGTCGATCACCATCCCGAGTCTCATGCCGATGCCCTCCCTGCCACGGCGGCGCTGCGTCGAGGGATCGGTCGACGGCCCGCCCGATGCGCGCGGAGTCCGCGGCGGCGCTCCACGCCCGGTCTGCCCACGGCGTGCGCACGGCAAGGGCGGCCTCGCGCGAGCGCGACGCGCCGCCGCGGGCCTTCCCGTGCTCAGCGCCGGCGCACCGTCGAACCGTTGCTACGCATTGCGTAATGACTTGCGCATACCGTAGCACTGGTCCGGACCCGGAGCCGTGATCCATCTCACATCCGGATACCCCGCGCGGACCGTCGCGCGCTGCTCGCCGGAGCCTCCGGGGTCGCCGCGCCGAGCCGCGCGGAGGCCGCGCTTGCCGCGTCGCGCAAGACCGCGGCAAGCGGCCCGTCCCAGGTCACGTCGAAGCGGGTCTCCGGTCCGAGGAGCGTCATCACGGCGACGAGCGCCTCCGTGTGGTCGAACACCGGCGCGCTCAGCGCGTTGATGGAGGCCATCTGCTGGCCGCGGACGCGCGCCATTCTGCGCGCGCGCACATCCGCGAGGCGCTGCTCGACCTGCGCCGCGTCGCGGCCCTGCATCTCGGACGCGAGCAGACCCCCGGTCACGTGGCGCGGCAGGAACGCGGCGAACACGAGCCCGGTGGCCGAATCGAGCAGACGCAGCACCGAGCCCACGCGCACGTTGACCGCCATGGGCCGCCGGCACTCCTCCCAACGCACGATCGTCGGGCCGGCCGAGCCCCAAACCGCGACGAGTCCGGTCTGCTCCGTGCGATCGCGCAATGCCGCCACCCCCGCGCCGGCGACGCGGACGTAATCCAACTGGTGGAGCGCGGAAAGCCCGAGCGTCAGCGCAAGCGGACCGAGCGCGTAGCACCCGCCGGGTCCGTCCTGCTCGACGATGCCGGCGCGGCTCAAGCTGGCAAGATAGCGATGCACCTTGGCCGAAGGCATGGCCACGGCCTTCGCCAGTTCGCTCAGCATCATCGGGCGATAGGCCGCAGCGAGCGCCTCCAGCACGCGCAGCCCGACCTGGACCGACTTCACGCCGGGTTGACTCGCGCCGGATCCGGCGCGCCGCTTGGCCGCCGCCCTCATGCCCGCCGGCTCACCGTGTCCACCTCCGCGCGCCAGACTGCGGCCCCGTGCGTCGTCGGGGTGGCTCACGAGCGCTGCAGGTCGCCCTCGATGGCGCGCCAGAAGATCTCCGGCGCTTCCACGTGAGGGTTGTGACCGAGCCCGGGCAGGACCGTCACCTCGGATCCGAGACGGCGCATCGCCTCCGGGCGGGCGTTTGCGTCCCGCTCCCCGCAGAGCAGGCGCAGCGGGACCTTCACCATCCCGCCGAGCGCGCCGAAGTCCGTCCACCCGACCCGATTGGTCAGCGGGTCGGCGGCGAGGCAGAATTTTCCCTCGGTCTCGCGCACGCCCGTGGCCGCCGCCGGCGTGCCGGGATCGACGATTCCCTTCAGGCCCGATACCCGCAGATAGCGCTCGATCGCCTCTTCGCGCGTGTCGAACAGCCGCACCGGCGCGCGCGCCACCGCCTCCGCCTTCGCGTGATCGTCGTCGGTCCAGCCGACCTTGACGCTGAAGGCGACCGCGCGTCGCACGCAGACGCCGAACATGCCGGTGGCGAGGGCGAGCGCGACGACGCCCCCCATCGAGTGCCCGACGACGATCGCTTCGTCTTCCGGTCCCAGCAGCTCGGCCACGTCCGCGGCGTACACGCCGAACCCGTACGGCGGCGCATGGAACGATCGACCATGCCCGCGCAGATCCGGGACGATCCAGCGGCCTGGCCAACGCGCGGCGAGCAACGGCCGACACCCTTCCCAGACGGCGCCGTTCGCACCCATGCCGTGCAGGAACACCAGCACTGGTCCCCCGGTCCCGCCGCGTTCACACCAGATCGAGCGATTCATGACTCTCCGACCACGACCGGGCTGCGGCCGGATGTTAGCCTACCGGCGCCCCGCGGGTGGCCCGGACGGTCGCCGCGCGCACGCGCAATGGACGTTGGCGCCGGCGCGAGAGGGCGCGACGCAATGAACGATCGGATCGGAATCGACTTCGGCGGCACGTTCACCGACGTCCCGCGGCGCGCGCCGCGCGGCCGCGCGCGCTCTTTCAGGCGGCCTGATCCGCGGGACAAGAACGCTTCGTCAACGGGGCGCCGGTCCGGCGCGGCCCGCGCCCGACCGTGGCGCTCGGAGTGCGGCGAAATCAGCCTCGACGGCTCGACGCCCTGATCGATAGACCCGCGCGCGCGGGGGGCTGTCGCGAAACACCGTGCGATTTGCCGCTTCCCGGGCTGGCGATACGCTCGCGCATCGAGAATGACGCAGGTTGAATTTCCTGTGCGCGAGACGTGGTGAGCAGGGTCTGATTCTCGACGATGCGGCGAACGGTTCGGTGGAGCATGGCGGGCGTTTCCCGCGAAGAGACTGCAAGCCTAGTCCTGCGGCATTGCGCCGGGGCCGGCCCTGGGGATCCTCCACGACCGCGCCAGTGGCCTTCGGCTCGAGACGCCTGATGCGTGACCCTTGCGGGGGCGCCGCGCGCGAGCGGGAGGTCGGCAGTGCTACTCTAGACGGCGCGCACATCCCGTGCGCGATCCTCACAGGAGGAGCCAGATGGCGGACCTCGACACGGGCAAGGCGGTTGCGACCTTGAACCGGATCCTCGAGCAGGAACTCGCCGGGGTCGTGCGGTACACCCACTACTCGTTCATGGTGTTCGGGTTCGGCCGGATCCCCATCGTCTCCTGGCTGCAGTCGCAGGCGAGCGAATCACTCGCGCACGCGCAGGCCGCGGGGGAGATGATCACCATGCTGGGCGGTTATCCGTCGCTCGCGATTGGCCCGCTCCTCGATTCGCATCAGCACGACATCGGCTCGATCCTGCGCGAATCGCTGGAGACCGAAGGCGAGGCGCTCGCCCTGTATCGTGACCTGCTCGAGATCGCCCGGGACCGCTCGGTGACGCTCGAGGAATACGCGCGGCAGATGATCCGGGCCGAGGAGATGCACGCGGGTGACGTCGATAAGATGCTGCGAAAGCCCGGTGACGTCACCCGGTATGGCGCCTAGGGAAGGTCTGCACGAGCACCACGGGGGGGTCGCGAGGCCCTGGCGCGACGGCACGGATCTTGGCCGACAGCGTCGGTCATCTTGACGTCGTAAGTGGTTGAATCCTGGCGCGCCCGGCAGGATTTGAACGCACGATCAACCCGAGTACCTTCGCCGCCAATTCCGATGAAGCCGTGGTGACGTTCGCCGACTCACGGCGGCGCGTGTGGTTCAAGCCGTCGGACTGGCGGTGATGTACCGAACGTCGGGATCAGGCAGCGCTCGCCCAGCCCGGACCCCTTTCGGTCCGGGTCGCAGTCTGGTCACGCCCCATCTGCACGGGTCGCAGACCGGTCACCACGGGCGCGTCGGGGCGCGCATCACCGCCCCACCTCCCACGGCGGAACGGGCCCGAACCGCTGCACGAGGAAATCGATCAGCGCGCGCACGCGCGACGAGAGCGTGCGGTTGGGGAGATAGACCAGGTAGATCGCGCTCTCCGGCACGAAGTGGAACTGCCGCAACACCGGCACCAACTGCCCCTGCCGCAAGGCGTCCGCCACCATATAGAGCGGCAGGATGCCGATGCCCAGGCCGGCCAGGACGGCTTCCCGCACGACATCCATTTCGTCGGTTTCGAATGCACCGCTCACCGGCACCGAGTAGTTCCGCCTGTCCCGGCGCAGCGTCCACACTCCCTTGCCGGCGAGCGGCGCGAACTGCACGCACTCGTGCGCGCGGAGGTCCTCGATCCGGCGCGGCGTTCCGCGTTGCTCGAGGTACGCCGGCGCGGCACACAGCACGGAGCGGTTGGCCGCGAGCTTTCGCGCCACCAGATTCGCCGCCGGCTCGAACGACACGCGGATGCCGAGGTCGAATCGCTCATCGCCCAGGTCGAGCGCGCGGTTGCTGCAGGACAGGCTGACCCGGACTTTCGGGTACTGCCGGTAGAAGTCCGAAAGCGCCGGCAACACATGCCGCAGCGCAAACGCCGGGACCGCCGTGACCCGGACCAGACCGGCCGGCTCGGTCTGGGTTCGGGTCAAGCGCTCCTCGGCCAGCGCCGCTTCCTGGACGATCCTGGCGCAGTGCTCGTAGAAGAGCGCGCCGGCTTCGGTCAGGCTGAGCTTGCGCGTCGAGCGGTTCAGCAGCTTCACCGACAACGCGCGCTCCAGCGCGCTCACGTGCCGGCTCGCCAGCGACTTCGACATGCCGAGCCTGTCCGCGGCCGCGGAGAAGCTCTTCGCTTCCACGACCTGCGCGAACACGCGCATCCCGTTCAGGCGGTCCTTCATTGGTGGCGATTTTGCAACAATACGTTGCAGTAAACACGATTTATCCTGATTCTGCAATCTACTAGATTGCCGTCACAGCGGTAGCCGAACCGACGCCGCGCAACGAACCGAGGAGATGGTCATGGGTCAGCAGGTCGCCGGCGCCGGGCAGATCGACATTCGCTGCACGCCGTGGAGATGGCTCCGCACCCGCGTCGAGCGGCTGCGGGCGCCAATCGATTTCGCGCCGGTCGGACTCGACCATGAACCCGCCTCTCATCCCGAGGAGGGGGAGCTTTCCGACGCTCGATCGCCAGCCGGCGCCCGTGTGGCGAGGAACCACGTCCCAGTCGACTCGACGCGCCGTGAAGACCCCCCGCGGACGCTGCCCGACGGACGCAGTGTCCGCGTGCGCCCGGTCCGGCCGACGGACGCCGGGGGGATTCAGGAATTCGTGCGCCGCCTTTCGGACCGGTCGCGGCGACTGCGCTTCTGCGCGTCGATCCGCGAGCTCCCTCCGGCGACGCTCGCGCGCCTGACCGGATCCGCCGGCCAACGCGGGCCGGTGCTCGTCGCCGAAGCGGACGACGGCGGCACGTCGTGCCTCGTCGCGCTGGCCGAATACGCCGTGGGCGAAGACGACGGCACCTGCGAGCTCGCGTTCGTCGTGGCCGACGCCTGGCAGCGCCTGGGGCTCGGGCACGCGCTCATGGAGATGCTGATCCGGTCGGCAAGCGACGCGCGCTACGTGCGGGCCGTCGCGGACGTTCTGCACGACAACGAGGCAATGGTCGCGCTGGCGCGCGCGTGGGGCTTCGCCTTCGCACGCAGCCCCCACGGCTCGACGATGCTCAGGCTCGTACGGGACCTCCAAGCTCCCCTGCGCTGCGGCGGGGTGCGCACTGCCGCCGGCGGCGCGCCCCAGACGGGTTTCGCCCCGGCGTTCGCCGCCACGTAGCGCCGGAGCCTACCGCTGCACCCGCAGAACGAACCAGTTTCCGATCCACATCGAACCGAGGAGATCGTCATGAGCGGTGAAGTCGTCAAAGTCGGACAAATGGAAATCCGCTATCTCGTGGATGGCGCGCAGACCGGCGGGCTCGGGTTGTTCGAGATGAAGGTGCCGGCCGGCGCCCACGTGCCCCCGCCGCACAGCCATACCGACAACGAGGAGTGCGTCTACGTGCTGGAGGGCGTGCTCAGGTATACGGTCGACGATGAAACCCGTGACCTGAAGCCGGGCGAGTGGATGTCGACGCCGCGGGGGTCCGTGCACCACTTCAGCAATCCCGGCGCGCAGACCGTCCGCACGCTCGTGATCATGACCCCGGACATCGGCGAGCAGTTCTTCCGCGACGTGGGCGCCCTGGCCGCCGCGGGCGGACCGCCCGATCGCGCGAAGCTCGTGCAGATCATGACCCGCTACGGGCTGGTGCCCGCCGCGCCGAAGCCGGCGCTGCGCGTCGCGAACGGTCAGGTCGCGTGAGCCTTGCCCGCCCGTCGACCCGGGTCCCGCGCGCGCGGCGCGAGATTGCCGATCGACCCGCGCCGGACTCCGTCATAATCGGTCATGCGGGCGGCGCGCGGCGGACCTGCCGTGCAGCGGCGTCGCGGGAAGCGCGGGAAGGTCGCCATGGTCATTTCAATGTTTCAGGCCAGCGTTCCACGGCTGGCGAACGTCCTCGAGAACCTGTCGAGCATTCTCGACAAGGCCCAGGCCCATGCAGACGCCGGCAAGATCGACGTCCCCACGCTGATGGACTACCGGCTCTTTCCCGACATGTATCCGTTCTCCAAGCAGGTGCAGATCGCCTGCGACAAGGCGCGAAGCGTGGTGGCCCGTCTGGCCGGAATGGAGGTCCCGTATTACAAGGACGACGAGACAACCCTGGCCGCACTGAAGGTGCGGATCGCGAAGAGCGTCACGTTCATCCGCAGCGTGCCGGCGGATCGGATCGACGGCACCGAGGACAAGGAAATCGTGCTCCCCGTGAGCGGCAAGGAAACCCGCTACAAGGGCATGCAGATGCTGCTGGGTCATTCGATGCCGAACGTCTATTTTCACGCGACGACCGCCTACAACATCCTGCGGCAGAACGGTGTCCCGATCGGCAAGCGCGATTTCCTGGGCAATCCGTGAGTCGGGACGCGCCGCAAGGCGCACGCAAGATTGAGCCGCGCAGCGGATGCCGGCGGGATTTGTGACTGTCGCGCCCGGCAGGATCTGAACCCTCGCCCCCCTGGTTCGTGGGTCGCCGCGACCAGATTGATCGACAGCACTGCCTGTGCATTGGGTCTGGCGCGCCCCTGCTCCCAGTTCTCCAGCGTGCGCACCTTCGTGCGAAGGTACGCCGCGAACAGCGCTCGAGAGAGCCTGAGGTTCTGTCGAACGCGCACCAGTTCCCGGGCAGCGACACCGGGCACCGGCTTGAGCACCACGGCGTGGGTTCGCAGCGTGCGCTTGCCCTGACGGGCGTCGCGCAACGCCGTCATCCCTTCGCCCAGTTCGGCGAAAGGGTTGCGCTTCGCCGCGCGCCTGGTCTTGTCGGTCCTCATTTCGATCTCCTCGCGTCCAATTCCGCCTTGAGCAGGTCTCTCGACACTCTGCGCTGCCCTGCGGTCAGATCCGTCAATTCGTCCCTGCCGCAAAGGGTGTGGAGCCAGAACTGCATGCCGGCGCTCCACCAGAAGTAGACGACCCGCAGGCCGCCGCGCTTGCCCATGAAACTGCTCGCCCGCTTCGCTCCCTCTCCGAAAGGCTGATCCTTTTCCGCTCCGAGACCGGCGGACAGCACCACGGCTGCTTTCGTCCCGATCGCGCTCGGCTCAGCATCAGGCCCGGGACGGTCGGCGGTTGCATGCAGGTCACCGCCACGGACCGAGGCTGGAGCAGCGACGGGAGACTGCAGACGGTCATCGGATTCCCTACTTCGTCTGCATCTCAACCGGGGGCAACCATCCCCGGGGCACTTGCGTCTCCGAGCCGGGGATGGCGCCGGAGAGAATTTGTCGTTCAGGCCGGCCGCACGACTTCAGGTTGTGCGGTGCAATACAATGCGTCCTGATCAGCCGCGCATGGCCCGCCTGACTATCCATCTTCAAAGCACCGGCGGCGTTGCGACCCGGTGGGCCGCGGTCGCAGGAGCAGCCCGCCCCTAAACGCAGCGAGCGAAGTCGATGACCCCAAAGCAGAGAAAGTGGCTGGTCGGAGCCGCGGTAGCGCTCGTCGGCGCGCTCGCCGTCATGGCGTGGGAACGATACGGCGCGAACGGCGAGACGGAGGACTTCGCCCGCAGCAACGGCCGCATCGAAGGCACCGAGATCGACGTCGCCGCCAAGTCCGCCGGACGGGTCAGCGCCATTCTCGTCAACGAGGGCGACTTCGTCACGGCCGGCCAGGTCGTGGCCCGCATGGACACCGCGACGCTGCAGGCGCAGCGCCACCAGGCCGAGGCGCAGCTGCAGGAGGCGCAAAGCGCCGTGGCAACCGCGCGCAGCCAGCTCGCGCAGCGCGAGAGCGAGAAGGCGGCGGCGCAGGCTTCGGCGGTAAAGCAGAACGTCGAGCTCAAACTCGCCAGGCAGAAGCTGTCACGTTCGAAGTCGCTCGCCGGCGAAGGCTTCCTCTCCGCGCAGGCGGTGGACGACGACCGGGCGCGGGTGGACAGCGCCCAGGCGGCCCTCGAGGCGGCGCGCGCGCAAGTCACCGCGGCGGACGCGGGGATCGCGAGCGCTCGTTCCGAGGTGGCGCGCGCGCAATCGTCCACCGCCGCGGCGCAGGCGAACATCGACCGGATCCAGTCCGACATCGACGACAGCGCGCTGCGCGCGCCGCGCGACGGCCGCGTGCAGTACCTGGTGGCCCGGGTCGGCGAGGTGGTGGGCGCCGGCGGACGGGTGCTGAACCTGGTCGATCTGAGCGACGTGTACATGACGTTCTTCCTGCCGACGAAAGAGGCGGGGCGGGTCGCGCTCGGCGCCGAGGTCCGCCTGGTGCTCGACGCCGCGCCCCAGTACGTCATCCCGGCGCAGGTGTCCTTCGTGGCCGATGTGGCCCAGTTCACGCCCAAGACGGTCGAGACGGCGGCCGAACGGGAGAAGCTGATGTTCCGCATCCGGGCCCAGGTTCCGCCGGACCTCCTCAAGAAGCACATCAAACAGGTCAAGACCGGCCTGCCCGGGATGGCGTACGTGCGGCTCGATCCCGCGGCCGCGTGGCCGGCGCACCTGCAGGTGAAGCTGCCGCAATGAGCGCGCACGAGCCGGCGGCGGAGGCGTCGCGGCGCGCGGCTTCCCCCGTCGCCCGGCTGCACGAGGTCGGCTTGCGCTACGGCAAGACCCGGGCGCTCGACGCGGTGAGCCTCGACGTGCCGGCCGGGTGCATCGCCGGCTTCATCGGCCCGGACGGCGTCGGCAAGTCGAGCGTCTTCGCGCTGATCGCGGGCGCGCGCGCGATCCAGTCCGGGCGCATCGAGGTGCTCGGCGGCGACATGGGCGATGCCGGGCACCGCAACGCGCGCCTGCCGCGCATCGCGTACATGCCGCAGGGCCTGGGCAAGAACCTGTATCCGACGCTGTCGGTGTTCGAGAACGTCGACTTCTTCGGCCGGCTGTTCGGGCACGCCCGGGGCGAGCGCGAGCGGCGCATCGCGGAGCTCCTCGCCGCCACGGGGCTCGCGCCGTTCGCCGGCCGGCCCGCCGGCAAGCTCTCCGGCGGCATGAAGCAGAAGCTGGGGCTCTGCTGCGCGCTGATCCACGATCCGGACCTGCTGATCCTGGACGAGCCCACCACCGGCGTCGACCCGCTGTCGCGGCGGCAGTTCTGGGAGCTGATCGACCGCCTGCGCGCCGACCGGCCGGGCATGAGCGTGCTGGTCGCCACCGCCTACATGGAGGAGGCCGCGCGCTTCGACTGGCTGGCGGCGATGAACGCGGGCCGCGTCCTCGCCACGGGCAGCCCGCAGGAATTGCTGGCGCGCACCGGGACCCGCAGCCTGGAGGAGGCCTTCATCGCCCTGCTGCCGGAGGCGCAGCGCGCGGACCACCGGGCGATCGTGATCCCGCCCCCCGCGCAAGGCGCCGACGGCGAGGCGGCCATCGAGGCGCGCGATCTCACCATGCGCTTCGGCGACTTCGTGGCGGTCGATCACGTGAGCTTCCGCATCCGGCGCGGCGAGATCTTCGGCTTCCTCGGCTCCAACGGCTGCGGCAAGACGACCACGATGAAGATGCTCACCGGCCTGTTGCCTCCCAGCGAGGGCGAGGCGCGGCTGTTCGGCCACCCGGTGGACCCGCGCGATCTCGCTACCCGCCGGCGCGTCGGCTACATGACCCAGGCCTTCTCGCTCTATGGCGAGCTGACCGTGCGCCAGAACCTGGCGCTGCATGCGCGCCTCTTCGGCATGCCGGAACGACGCATCGACGCGCGCGTCCGGGAGATCGCGCAGCGCTTCGGCCTGCTGGACATCATGGACGCCCTGCCCGACGCGCTGCCGCTCGGGCAGCGCCAGCGCCTGTCGCTCGCGGTGGCGATGATCCACGGGCCGGAGATGCTGATCCTCGACGAGCCGACCTCGGGCGTGGACCCGGTGGCGCGCGACGCCTTCTGGCAGATCATGATCGACCTCGCGCGCCGCGACGGCGTCACCATCTTCGTCTCGACGCATTTCATGAACGAGGCCGAGCGCTGCGACCGCATCTCCCTCATGCACGCCGGCCGGGTGCTGGTGAGCGACGCGCCGGCCGCGCTGACGCGGAAGCGCGGCGCAAAGTCGCTGGAAGAGGCGTTCATCAGCTACCTCGAGGAAGCGGCCGGGGAAGCCGCACCCGCCTCCCCGCCCGGCGCGGAAACAGCGCCCGCGCGACCGCCTGCCGCGCCCGCCCGCACGCCATCGCCGGCCCGCAGCCGATCGTTCCTCGACCTGCGCCGCCTGTTCAGCTACACCCGGCGCGAGTCGCTCGAGCTGCGTCGCGACCCGATCCGTCTGACGCTCGCCGGGCTCGGGAGCGTCATCCTGATGCTGGTGATCGGCTACGGGATCAACATGGACGTGGAGGACCTCTCCTTCGCGGTGCTCGACCGCGACCAGACGACCCTCAGCCGCGATTACGCGCTCGACCTGGCGGGCTCGCGCTATTTCACCGAACGCGCCCCGATCCGGGACCACGCGGAGCTCGACCGGCGCATGCGCGCGGGCGAGATCAGCCTGGCGATCGAGATCCCGCCGGGGTTCGCCCGCGACGTGTCGCGCGGCACCCCGGTCGAGATCGGCGCCTGGATCGACGGCGCCATGCCCGCGCGCGCCGAAACGGTGCGCGGCTACGTGCAGGGCATGCACGCGCACTGGCTCGCCGCCAAGGCGCGCGCGTCCAACGCGGCTGGTGCGACGGCGGGACTCGCCAACATCGAGACGCGTTATCGCTACAACCCCGACGTGCGGAGCCTGCCGGCGATGGTGCCCGCGGTGATCCCCCTGCTGCTGATGCTGATTCCGGCCATTCTCACCGCCCTGTCGGTGGTGCGCGAGAAGGAGCTCGGCTCCATCGTCAATCTCTACGTCACGCCGGTCACGCGGCTCGAGTTTCTGCTCGGCAAGCAGCTCCCGTACGTCGCGCTCGCGATGCTCAACTTCCTGCTGCTCACCGGGCTGGCGGTGTTCGTGTTCGGTGTGCCGCTCAAGGGGAGCTTCCCGACCCTGGCGGCGGCGGCACTGCTGTACGTGATCGCGGCCACCGCCCTGGGGCTGGTGATCTCGACTTTCACCCGGAGCCAGATCGTCGCCTTGTTCGGCACCGCCCTGCTGACGATCCTGCCCGCGGTCCAGTTCTCGGGGATGATCGATCCGGTGGCGTCGCTCGAGGGGGCGGGCAGATTCATCGGCGAGATCTATCCGACCACCCACTTCCTGACCATCGCACGCGGCACGTTCTCCAAGGGGCTCGCTTTCGGCGATCTCCGGGCGTCGTTCGTTCCCCTGTTGATCGCCGTGCCCGTGCTCGTCGGCCTGGGGGCGGCCTTGCTCAGGAAGCAGGATCGCTGACCATGCGCGCGGCCAATATCCTGCACCTGGGCGTCAAGGAGCTGCGCAGCCTGCTGCGCGATCCGACGATGCTCGTGCTGATCGCTTACGCCTTCACGTTCTCGATCTATGCGGCTGCGACCGCGATGCCCGAGACGCTCAACAAGGCGCCGATCGCCATCGTCGACGAGGACCGGTCGCCGCTCTCCGCGCGCATCGTCGACGCCTTCTATCCGCCGTACTTCGCGCCGCCCGAGCTGATCACGGCCAGGCAGATGGACGCCCGGATGGACGCCGGTCTCGACACCTTCGCCCTCATCATCCCCGCGCGCTTCCAGCAGGACGTCCTCGCCGGACGCACCCCCACGATCCAGCTCAACGTCGACGCCACGCGCATGAGCCAGGCCTTCACCGGCAGCGGCTACATCCAGTCGATCGTCACGGGAGAGGTGAGCGCCTTCGTGGCAGGCCATCGGGCGGCGACTACGCCGCCGGTCGGCCTGGCGCTGCGGGCGCAGTTCAACCCCGAGCTGAACAAGTCCTGGTTCGGGGCGGTGATGCAGGTCATCAACAACGTCACCATGCTGTCCATCATCCTCACCGGCGCCGCGCTCATCCGCGAGCGCGAGCACGGCACGGTCGAGCATCTGCTGGCCATGCCGGTGACCCCGCTCGAGATCATGATGAGCAAGGTCTGGGCGATGGGGCTGGTGGTGCTCGTCGCGGCGGGGCTGTCGATCGCGTTCGTCGTCCAGGGGCTGCTCGCGGTTCCGATCGAGGGCTCGATCGCGCTGTTTCTGGCCGGGACGGCGCTGCACCTGTTCGCCACCACCGCCATGGGCATCTTCCTCGCGACCCTCGCCCGCTCGATGCCGCAGTTCGGGCTGCTGCTGATGCTCGTGCTGCTGCCGCTGCAGATGCTCTCGGGCGGCACGACGCCGCGCGAGAGCATGCCCGAGTTGGTCCAGTTCGTCATGCTCGCGGCGCCGACCACCCATTTCGTCATGCTCGCGCAGGCGATCCTGTACCGGGGCGCAGGCTTGTCGATCGTCTGGCCGCAGCTCGTCGCCCTCGCCGCCATCGGGACCGCGCTGTTCTCCGTGTCGCTCGCGCGCTTTCGCAAGACCCTCGGCCAGATGGCGTAGCCCGACCGGACCGGCAAGCCGGGTCTCCAGTGGCAACCTTCGCGGGTGGCGCCACGAGGATGCGGTCCCTGCGAGCATCGGCGCTTGACAAGGCAGAACACCTGACGGTAGGAACGTCCGGTTGCCGGCGCGCGATTGCGCGGATCGCCGGCATCCGCTGCCCACCGATCTTCGACCGCGCCGTCGGCACGGCCGGTCTTCAAACCCGGGCAAGAACGGGTCAACGGGGTCCGCGGAATTCGATCGCCGTAGGGACCGCGCGCCGACATCGCGCGCCGCCACTCTCAGTATCAGGAAAGCGCAACCGCCGCGATGCTCGCACTCTTTCGAGAAAGACTGCCCGAAGTCCTCAAGGCCATCGCGCCCCTGATCGGCACGGTCTGCGTGCTGCAGGTCGCCCTCGTCCAGGCGCCCGTCGCGGTGTTTCTCCAGTTTCTCGCGGGCTCGATCCTCGCGATCCTCGGCCTGCTGCTGCTCTTCACCGGGATCGACCTCGGGGTCCTGCCGATGGGCCGGTTCGTCGGCGCCGAGCTGCCGAGGAAAGGTTCGCTGTGGCTGATCCTCGCGGTCGCCTTCGCCCTGGGCTTTGCCACCACGGTCGCGGAGCCTGACGTTCTGGTCCTTTCCGGGCAGGTCGAAGCGGTCTCGCAAGGCGCCGTCTCCGGGCAGCCCCTCGTCTACCTCATCGCGGCGGGTGTCGGGCTCTTCGCGGCGGTCGCCCTCCTGCGCGTCGTCTACGGGTTTTCCATGAGGTACTTGCTGGCAGCCGTCTACCTGACGATGCTCCTCCTGTCCGCGCTCGCTCCGGCGGAGCTCGTGCCGCTCGCCTATGACGCGGGCAGCGTCACGACCGGTGTGCTGACCGCGCCGGTTCTGCTTGCCCTGGCGCTCGGGCTGAGCTCCGTCCTCTCCGGGCGGTCAGCCGTCACGGACGGGTTCGGACTTCTGGGGTTGGCGTCGGCGGGGCCGATCATCGTCGTCCTGCTGCTCGGATTGCTGCCGCGGTGAGCGACGCGCTCGCGCTGGAGCACCTCGGCGGCACGGCCTGGAGCGTCATGCTGGCGGTGCTGCCGCTCGTCGTGCTCTTCGCGGTCTTCCAGGTGCTCTTCCTCCGCTTGCCGGGCAAGGAGGTCTCCCGCATCCTGACGGGGACCCTCGTCGCGGCGGCGGGACTGTTCCTGTTTCTGCTCGGGGTAAGCATCGCGTTCCTGCCTTTTGGACGGTTGATCGGCGAAGCGCTCGGGTCGCTGCCCGGCCCGTGGGTGGTCGCGTCGCTCGGGATCCTCCTCGGTTTCGCGACGACCTGGGGCGAACCCGCGGTGCGCATCCTGGCTGGCCAGGTCGAGGACGCGTCGGCCGGATCGATCCGGCAGTCGATGGTGCTCATCGCGGTCTGCGTGGGGGTGGCCCTGGCGGTGGGCTTCGGGCTGCTCAGGATCGGCTACGGCATTCCGTTGCTCTACCTGCTGGCGCCGGGCTACGCGCTCGTCGTCGCCATCATGTGGTTCAGCGAGAAGGAGTTCGTCGCGATCGCCGTCGATGCCGGGGGCGTCGCGACCGGGCCGCTGGCCAACAGCTTCCTCCTCGCGCTCGCCTTCGGCGCATCATCGGCCACGGGCGACCAGGATCCGCTCGTTCATGGTCTCGGCCTGGTCTCGCTCATCGCCCTCGCGCCCGTCGTGTCGGTCATGGCGCTGGGCCTTCTCGTCCGCTGGAAAGACCACCGCAAGGAGTCGTGAGAATGGACGCCTCTCTGATCGTGAGCATTGTCCGGAAAGGATGGGGCAGCACCGTGCTGGAGGCGGCGCTGAAGGCCGGCGCACGCGGAAGCACCGTGCTGTTCGGGCGCGGCGCGGGGATCAACGAGCACGAGAAGATCTTCGGCATGTCGATCGAACCGGAGAAGGAGATCGTGCTGACCGTCGTCTATGCGGCTCGAATCGAAGCGATCCTCGACGCGATCGTCCGCGCCGGGCAGCTGAACGAAACCGGCAGGGGAATCGCGTTCGTCGTGCCGGTCGAGAAGGTGGTCGGCGTCGCCCATTTCATGAAGCAGATCCCGGATGCCGGCTGAGGCGATGCGCTTGAGCCATTCTCCTCCCTGGAGCAGGCATGCAACGGACCGCAAGGCGAACACGCGATCCGATTGACCGGGGCCGCGGCACGACCTCGGCGAACAGGCTCGACGACCCGTCCGTGTTGGACGTCGAGGACGTTCTCCGGGCGCTCGGGACAGATGCCGAGAACGGGCTTTCCTCGGACGAAGCGTCACGCCGCCTCGCGGCGGACGGACCGAACGAGCTCCGTGCGGCCCCGCCGATCCCGGTCTGGCGGCGGGTTCTCGCGCAGTTCCAGGATCCGTTGATCTACCTGCTCCTGGCGGCGATCGGCGTCTCGCTCGTCGCCTGGGCGATCGAGGGCCGCGCCGGCTGGCCGGTGGACGCCATCGTCATCGCGCTGATCGTGGTCGTGAACGCGGTCCTGGGCTTTGCACAGGAGGCCCGGGCGGAGAGCGCCGTGGCGGCGCTCGCCCGGATGACCGCCGCGACTTCCGCGGTGATCCGCGACGGGCACCTGCAGCGCATCCCCAGCGCGGCACTGGTGCGCGGCGACGTGCTCGTGCTCGGCGAGGGCGAAGCGGTGGGTGCGGACGCGCGCCTCGTGCAGGCCGCGTCCCTGCGCGTGCAGGAAGCCTCGCTGACCGGCGAGAGCGAGCCCGTGCTCAAGGACGCGGCGACCCTGTCCGGTCCGGCGGCCCTCGGCGATCGACTCGACATGGTCTTCAAGGGCACCGCCGTCGTGCGGGGCACCGGCCGCGCCATCGTCACCGCCACCGGGATGGAAACCCAGATGGGCTCGATCGCCGGGATGCTCGAGGCGACCGAGGAGGAGCCGACCCCGCTGCAGAAGGAGGTGAGGCGCATCGGACGCATGCTCGGCATCGCGGTCGTCGTCATCGCGGTGGTGGTGGTCGCGACCGTGCTCCTCATCTCCGACATCCGCACCGTCGCCGACGTCATCCCCGTCCTGCTGCTCGGCGTGTCGCTGGCGGTGGCGGCCGTTCCCGAGGGGCTGCCGGCGATCCTGTCGGTCGTGCTCGCGATCGGCGTGCAGCGGATGGCCAAGCGCAACGCCATCGTCAGGAAGCTCTCCTCGGTGGAGACGCTGGGTTCCGCGTCGGTGATCTGCTCGGACAAGACCGGCACGCTGACCCGCTCGGAGATGACCATCGAGCGGGTCGTGACTGCCTCGGGCGCAGCCCGCATTACCGGCGTCGGCTACGCACCCGAGGGCCGGGTCGAGCATGAGGGTGGCAGCGTGGACGCCGGGCCACTGCTGGCCGAAGAGATCGTGGTGCTCAGTGGCGGCAGCCTGGCCGGCAACGCCGCACTCCGCCGGACCGGGGACGAGACATGGGAGATCCAGGGCGACCCCACCGACGCCGCGTTCCTGGTCGCCGAGCGCAAGCTCGGCGTGGCCGAACGCCGCGCGCGGCGCTTCGACCGGATCGGCGAGATCCCCTTCACCTCCGAGCGCAAGATGGCGTCGACCATCGAGGTCGACCACGAGCACGACGACGCGGTCGTAGTGATCAGCAAGGGCGCGCCCGACGTCCTGCTCCGGCGCTGCACCCGCGTCCGCGAGGGGATCGAAGCGGTCGCACTGGACGACGCACGGCGCGCGCGGATCCTGGCCGACGTCGACGTGCTGTCCGATGCGGCGCTGCGCACCCTCGCGGTGGCCTACCGCCCGCTCGCGCCGGGCGAGGACGCGGCGCTGGGCGAAGCCCTCGAGCGGGACCTGATCTTCGCCGGCACCGTCGGCATGATCGACCCGCCGCGCCCGGAAGCGGCGGTGGCGATCCGCGAAGCCCATCGCGCCGGCATCCGGGTGGTGATGATCACCGGCGACCATCCGCGCACGGCGGCGCGCATCGGCGCCGATCTCGGCATCGTGGCGGCCGGCGAGCGCGCGCTCACCGGGCTCGAGCTCGACGCGCTGGACGAGGCGGCGTTCGCCGACGCGGTCCGGCGGACCTCCGTGTACGCGCGGGTCGCACCCCAGCACAAGCTGCGGATCGTCGACGCGCTGCAGGCCGACGGGCACATCGTGGCCATGACCGGCGACGGCGTGAACGACGCACCCGCCCTCAAGGCAGCGGACATCGGGGTGGCGATGGGCGTGACCGGGACCGAGGTCACCAAGCAGGCGGCCAAGATGGTCCTCGCCGACGACAACTTCGCCACGATCGTGGAGGCGGTCCGCGAGGGGCGCGGCATCTTCGACAACATCCGCAAGTTCCTGCGCTACCTGCTGTCGTCGAACATGGGGGAGGTGCTGACGGTGTTCCTCGGCGTGGTCCTCGCCGGCGTGATCGGCCTCACCGGCACCGGTGAGGCGGTGGTGCTGCCGCTGCTGGCGACGCAGATTCTGTGGATCAACCTGATCACCGACTCCGCGCCCGCGCTGGCGATGGGCGTCGACCCGGAGACCGAGGACGTCATGGCCCGCAGGCCGCGCCGGCTGACCGACCGGGTGATCGACGCTCGCATGTGGGCAGGCGTGATCGAGGTGGGCGTCGTCATGGCGGCGGTGACGCTGCTGACGATCGACCTGTACCTGCCCGGCGGGCTGATCGATGGCGGCCGCAACCTCGACAACGCCCGCACGGCCGGCTTCACCGTGCTCGTCTTCGCCCAGCTCTTCAACTGCTTCAATGCCCGCTCGGAGCGCGCGAGCGCCTTCCAGCACCTGTTCACGAATCCATGGCTGTGGGGCGCGCTCGCTCTGTCGGTGGCGCTGCAGGTCGCGGTCGTCCACCTCGGGTTCCTCAACGTCGCCTTTGGCACCGTGCCGCTGGAGCCGGGTCAGTGGCTGGTGTGCGTCGGGATGGCGAGCGCCGTGCTGTGGTTCAGCGAACTGCGCAAGGCGCTGGTGCGTCGCGTCGGCGCGGGCTCGCCAGGCGCGAGATCGTTAGAGAGGGACTAGGGCGCGGGTTTCGCGCCGACGCGAGTACCCGCCGGCACTGGTGCCGCGCGCCCCTCCCGGGCCGACGCGGGGAGTTGATAAGCTCGGGCCTGCCTCGCCCAGAAGACGCCATGTCCGACGACACGCTGCTGATCGCTCTGCTCGCGCTGCCGTTCGCCGGCGCCGCCGGGGCGCTGTTCTTTCCGGCGAACGCGCGCAATGCCGAGGCCTGGCTGGCGGGCGCGATCGCGCTCGCCGCGCTGCTCGTCGCTGCGCAGTTCTATCCCGACGTCGCGCGCGCGGAAGTGCTCCGCAGCGAGTTCCGGTGGCTGCCCGAGCTCGGCCTGGGCTTCACGCTGCGGATGGACGGCTTCGCGTGGTTGTTCGCCGTCCTGGTCACCGGCATCGGCTTCCTGGTGGTCCTCTACGCGCGCTACTACATGTCGCCGCAGGATCCGGTGCCGCGCTTCTTCTCGTTCTTTCTCGCGTTCATGGGCGCGATGCTCGGCGTGGTGCTTGCCGGGAACCTGATCCAGCTCGTCTTCTTCTGGGAGCTGACGAGCCTGTTCTCGTTTCTGCTGATCGGCTACTGGCACCACAACGCCGCCGCGCGCGACGGCGCCCGGATGGCGCTCGTCGTCACGTCGGCGGGCGGCCTGTGCCTGTTCGCCGGCGCGCTGCTCGTCGGCCGCATCGCCGGCAGCTACGACCTCGACCGCGTGCTCGCCGCCGGCGATCTAATCCGCGCGCACGAACTCTATCTGCCGGCGCTCGTCCTCGTCCTGCTCGGCGCCCTCACCAAGAGCGCGCAGTTTCCGTTCCACTTCTGGCTGCCGCACGCGATGGCGGCGCCGACGCCGGTGTCGGCCTACCTGCATTCGGCCGCGATGGTGAAGCTGGGCGTGTTCCTGATGGCGCGCCTGTGGCCGGTGCTCGCGGGCACCGACGCCTGGATCTGGATCGTGGGCGTCGCCGGCCTGTGCTCGTTCGTGCTCGGCGCGTACGCGGCGATCTTCCAGCACGACCTGAAGGGGCTGCTCGCCTACTCCACCATCAGCCACCTCGGCCTGATCACGCTGCTGCTCGGCCTGAACAGCCCGCTCGCGGCGGTGGCGGCCATTTTCCACACGATGAATCACGCCACGTTCAAGGCGTCGCTCTTCATGGCCGCGGGCATCATCGATCACGAGACCGGCACCCGCGACATCCGGCGCCTGAGCGGTCTCGCCCGCTTCATGCCGATCACCGCGACGCTCGCGATGGTCGCGGCCGCGGCCATGGCCGGCGTGCCGCTGCTCAATGGCTTTCTCTCCAAGGAGATGTTCTTCGCCCAGGCGCTCGCGGTGGAGGGCCCGTCCCAGTCCATGGATCGCGCGCTGCCCTACCTCGTCACGGTGGCGGCCGCGTTCAGCGTCGCCTATTCGCTGCGTTTCATTCGCGAGGTGTTCTTCGGCCCGGCGCCGGTGGATCTCCCGCGCGCGCCGCACGAGCCGCCGCGCTGGATGCGGTTTCCGATCGAGGCGCTGGTGCTGGCCTGCGTGGTGGTGGGACTCTTCCCGGCCGCGACCGTCGGTCCGCTGCTCGACCTCGCCGCTCGTGCGGCGCTCGGCCCGGCCACGCCCGAGTACAGCCTCGCGCTCTGGCACGGCTTCAACCTGCCGCTCGCGATGAGCGTCCTCGCGCTCGCCGGCGGCGTCGGCGTGTACCGGCTGCTGAAGACGCAGCTCGCGCGCGGGGTGGAACGCACCCCCTTCCTGCCGCCGATCGACGCTCGAGCGGTGTTCGATCGCGTGCTGGCCGCCGTGTCGCGGCGCTGGCCGCGCGCGCTCGAAGCGGCCGTCGGGACGAACCGGCTCCAGCCGCAGTTGCGATGGCTGGCGGTCCTCGCGGTCGTCGCCGCGCTGGGGCCGCTCTACCGCCATGGGCTCGCGTTCGGCGAGGGGGCTTCGCCCGACGTCGATCCGGCGCTCGCCATCGCGTGGGTGGTGGGCGCGGCGTGCGCGATCGGCGCCGCCTGGCAGGCCAAGTTCCACCGCCTGGTCGCGCTCGTGCTCGCCGGCGGCGCCGGACTCGTCACCTGCGTCACCTTCGTCTGGTTCTCCGCCCCCGATCTCGCCCTGACGCAGCTCCTGGTCGAGATCGTGACCACGGTGCTCATCCTGCTCGGGCTGCGCTGGCTCCCGCAGCGCATCCCGTTCGCCTGGACGTGGGCGGGCGCGCGGGCCGCGGCTCCCCGGCGGCTGCGCGACCTGGCGATCGCGGTCGCCGCGGGCGGCGGCCTGGCGACGCTCGCCTATGCGGTGATGACGCGCCCGCTGCCCGAAACCGTCTCGCGGTATTTCGTGACGCAAGCCTATCCCGCAGGGGGCGGGACGAACGTCGTCAACGTGATCCTGGTCGACTTCCGCGGCTTCGACACGCTGGGCGAGATCACGGTGCTCGGTGCCGTGGGGCTCGTCGTCTACGCGCTGCTGCGCCGCTTCCGTCCGGCGCGCGAGAGCCTCGACGCCCCGCCCCAGCAGCGCAAGCAGAGCGCGGCAACCGCCGCGGACGACGTGCTCGTGCCGGGCGTGATCATGCGCCTCATGTTCCCGGTGATCGGCGTGCTGGCGCTCTACCTGCTCCTTCGCGGCCACAACCTGCCCGGCGGCGGCTTCGTGGCCGGGCTCACGATGGCGGTCGCGCTGATCCTGCAGTACATGGCAGGCGGCACGCGCTGGGCGGAGGCGCGCCTCGACATCCAGCCGGTGCGGCTGATCGGCGCCGGGCTGCTGATCGCGGCCGCCACCGGCGCCGGCGCGTGGGTCGTCGCGCGCCCGTTCCTCGCCGCGCTGGCCGTCGACGTCGAGCTGCCGCTCGTCGGCAAGCTTCAGCTGCCGAGCGTGTTCGTGTTCGACGTGGGCGTGTTCGCGCTCGTGGTGGGCGCCACCGCGCTGGTGCTCGTCGCGCTCGCGCACCAGTCGGTCCGCAGCCACCGCGCGCCGCAACAGCCATGAACGAGCTCGTCGTCGCCCTGGCCATCGGCGTGCTGACCGGATCCGGCGTCTGGCTGCTGCTGCGCCCGCGCACCTTCCAGGTCGTGATCGGCCTCTCGCTGCTCTCCTACGCCGTCAACCTGTTCATCGTCGCAATGGGAAACCTGCGCGTGGACGCGGCGCCGATCGTGCAGGCCGGCGCGGGGGCCGACCCCGCGGCCTTCGCCGACCCGCTGCCGCAGGCCCTGGTCCTCACCGCCATCGTCATCAGCTTCGCGATGACCGCGCTGCTCCTCGTGGTGCTGCTGGTGGCGCGCGGCCTCGCCGGCACCGATCACGTCGACGGCCGGGAGCCCGAAGCGTGAGCTTCTGGCAGGCGCATCTCGTCGTCTTGCCGGTGGTGCTGCCCCTCGCCGCGGGCGCGCTGATGCTCCTCTTCGACGAGGGCCGCTACGCGCTCAAGGCCGCGATCAGCGTCGCGGCGACCCTCGCGCTCGTGGCCGCCGCGATCGCGCTCGCCCGGCTCGCCGACGCCGGCGCCGTCCACGTCTACCGCCTCGGCGACTGGCCCGCTCCGTTCGGCATCGTGCTCGTGGCCGACCGGCTGTCGGCCGTGCTGGTGCTGCTCGCCAGCGCGCTCGGGTTCGCCGCGCTCGTCTTTTCGCTCGCCCGCTGGTCGCGCGCGGGGCCGCGCTTTCATGCGCTGTTCCAGTTCCTGCTGATGGGCGTGAACGGCGCGTTCCTCACCGGCGATCTGTTCAACCTGTTCGTGTTCTTCGAGGTCTTCCTCGCCGCCTCGTACGGCCTCGCGCTGTACGGCTCGGGCGCCGCCCGCGTCCGGGCGGGCCTGCACTACATCGCCGTCAACCTCACCGCGTCCCTCCTCTTCCTGATCGGGGCGAGCCTGCTCTACGGCATCACCGGCACGCTCAACATGGCCGACCTCGCGGTGCGCGTCCCGGCCGTCGCGGCCGGCGACCGCATGCTGCTCGAGGCCGGCGCGGCCATCCTGGGCATCGCGTTTCTCGTCAAGGCCGGCATGTGGCCGCTCGGCTTCTGGCTGCCGGGCACCTATGCGGCCGCCAGCGCGCCGGCTGCGGCGGTGTTCGCGATCCTGACCAAGGTCGGCGTCTATGCCGTGCTGCGGGTCTCGCTGCTCGTGTTCGGGGCCGAGGCCGGCGCCTCGGCCGGCTTCGGCGGCGACTGGCTGGTGCTCGGCGGCATGCTGACGCTCGCGTTCGGCGTCATCGGCATGCTCGCCGCCCAGGAGTTGTCCCGGCTCGCGGCGTTCAGCCTGCTCGTCTCCTCCGGGACGCTGCTCGCGGCGATCGGCACCGGGGGCGTGGCGGTCACCGGCGCGGCGCTCTACTACCTCGTCGTCTCGACGCTCGGGGTGGGCGCCTTCTTCCTGCTGATCGAGCTGGTCGAGCGCGGGCGCGCGCCGGGCGCCAACGTGCTCGCCGTGACCGCGGAGGCGTTCGGCCTGGGCGACGCCGACGGCGAGATCCCCGCGGAGGAGGTGGTCGGCATCGCCATCCCTGCGGCGGTGGGGGTCCTCGGCGTGACATTCGCCTGCTGCGCGCTGCTGCTGGCGGGGTTGCCGCCGCTGCCGGGATTCATCGCCAAGTTCGCGTTGCTCGCCGCGCTGCTCGACCCAGACCCGATCTCCGCGGCGGCGTGGAGCCTGCTCGTCCTGCTGACCGTGTCGGGGCTGGCGGCCACCATCGCGACGGCCCGCGCCGGCGTGCGCATCTTCTGGGCGTCGCCCGAGCGCAGCGTGCCGCGCGTGGCGGTCATCGAGATGGCCCCGGTCGTGCTGCTGCTCGCCCTGTGCGCAGGGCTCACGGTGCAAGCCGGGCCGGCAATGCGCTACCTGCAGGACACCGCGCAATCGCTGCACGCGCCGCGCGGCTACATCGAAGGGGTCCTCGCCCGATGAAGCGCCTGCTCCCGTTCCCGCTGCTGTCGCTCGCGCTCCTCGCGACCTGGCTCCTCCTCAACCAGACGCTCGCAGCGGGGCACGTGCTCCTCGGTGCGGTGATCGCGGTCGGCGGCGGGCTGGCGCTCGCGTTGCTCCAGCCGCCGGGGCCGATGGTGCGACGGCCCGCGGCGATCGCTGCGCTCGCGTGGCTGGTCCTGGTCGACATCGTGCGCTCCAACGTCGCCGTGGCGCGCATCGTGATCAATCCCGGACACCGTCGCCAGACCTCGGGTTTCCTCGATATCCCGCTCGAACTGCGCGATCCTGCCGGGCTGGCGGTACTCGCCTGCATCATCACCGCGACGCCGGGGACCGCCTGGGCACGGTACGACTCGGCGCAGAGCGTCCTTACCATGCACATCCTCGACCTCGTCGACGAGGACACCTGGATCCGCACCATCAAGGACCGCTACGAGCGGCGGCTGCTGGAGATCTTCGGATGAGCGCGACGCTGCTCGCGGGCGCCATCGCCTTCGCGCAGGTGCTGCTCGCCCTCGCGATGGCGTGCGCCGCGTTCCGCTTGCTGCGCGGGCCGCGCGCCCAGGACCGGGTGCTCGCGCTCGACACGCTCTACGTGGCCGCAATGCTGCTCATGCTCACCTTCGGCATGCGCGAGGCGAACGCCCTCTACTTCGAGGCGGCCCTAGTGATCGGCATGCTCGGGTTCGTGGCCACCGCGGCGCTCGCCAAGTTCCTCCTGCGCGGCGAGGTGATCGAATGAGCCACGCCGCCGGCCTGCCCTCGTTCGTCGCGTTCGTGATCGCACTGCTCGTGGTGCTCGGCGCGGTGCTGACCCTGATCGGCGCGCTCGGTCTCCTGCGGCTCAGGAGCTTCTACGACCGGGTGCATGCTCCCACCCTGGGCACGACGCTCGGCACCGGCCTCGTCCTGATCGCCTCGCTGACGCTGTTCTCGGCGCTCCAGTCGCGGCCGGTGCTGCACGAGATCCTGATCGGGGTCTTCATGACGATCACCACGCCGGTGACTTTCATGCTGCTGGTCCGGGCGGCGTTGCATCGCGACCGGTCGGCGGGCCGGGATCCGGCCGCGGAAGGAGCGTCACGCTCGCAGGGTCGCCCCCCTGAACCACGACCAGAGTAACGCGCGGCTCGGGGTCGGGAAGGCGGCGGAACTTCAGCAAGGCCCGCACCGCCCGCAGGCTCGACTCGCTGCCGTCGGCCGCGATCAGCACCTTGAGCAGGACCCGCCGCCGGGGCGGGTCGCACACGACGATCGCCGGCACTGCGCAGCCCGCGAGCATGCCCCGGCTCGTCGACCGGAGCACGAAGACCTCGAACGCGCCGGACCCGCGCGCACTCATCACGATTCTCCGTCGATCGCCGCAAGCGGGATTGCGTTTGGTCAACGGCGCTCACGCAGGCGCCGTGCGCCGCCCGCTCGGCTGGCGCGGGCATCCAGGAACGTATAGCCTTCGCGCGTAAGATCGGCGTCGGGACGCGCCGGGGGTCGTGGCCCCGCCTGCCATCCGGAAGAACGAATGGATGCCGGACGTGCCCCTCCCGCCGGCGCGTTGGCGCCCCCCCTTGGAGCAATGCAATGGTCCATCTGAAGCGTCTGCTGGCCGCTACGGATCTCTCCGCCCCTGCGCGGCGCGCAGTCGAGCGGGCAGCCCTGGTGGCCAAGGAATCGGGCGCGACGCTCGACCTCACTCACGTGGCAAGCCTTGCCCCGCTGGAAAAGCTCCGGCGCCTGCTTGCCGGAATGCCCGCGAACCTCGAGGAGCGCGTGCTGGATGCAGCGCGGGAGGGAGTGAACGAGTTGGCCGCCGCAATCCTGCGGGATCACGGCGTTGCAGCCAGCGTGCACGTCGCATCCGGCCCCTTGCTGGCGGAGCTCGCCAGTCGGGCCGCCACGCTGTCAGCGGATCTTGTCATCCTCGGAGCACGCGGCGCGAGCTTCATGAGGCACCTGGTGCTCGGCTCGACCGCCGAGAGAATGGTGAGGAGCGCCACTCGACCGATGCTGGTCGTCAAGCAAGCGGCGCATGAGCGATACCGGAACGTGCTCGTGCCCGTGGACTTCTCGCCGAGCTCGCGCTCTGCGCTCAGAGTTGCCCGGTCCATTGCCCCGGGCGCCGCCATCGTCCTGCTGCATGCGTATGAAGTGCCGCTCGAGGGCAAGTTGCGGTTCGCAGGCGTGGACGAGAAGACGGTCGACCGCTATCGGGCTGCCGCCAGGGACGACGCGCGCCAGAAGCTACAGGCGCTCTGCGAGGAGGCCGGACTCTCGCCGCACGGCGCCGCATTGCTGGTGGTGCATGGCGACGCAGCGCTGCAAATAATCGAACAGGAGCAAGAACGGGATTGCGACCTGATCGTCATGGGCAAGCACGGAGAGAGCATGGTTGAAGAGCTCCTTCTGGGCAGCGTCACCCGACAGGTCTTGGCCCAATCGGAAGCCGACGTGCTGGTATCCGTGTGACGGGCGAGATGGTTACGTCGCCGAATCGGCTGCCTAGACATCTCGTTCGCATGGCTACCGTAGGAGTTGGGCAGCATGCAGGATCGCGACTCGGCGAGGTAAACCACGAGCGGGAGCGCGCCCTGATCGATCAAGAGATCACCAGCGAAGAAGCGGCGGAGAACGCTCATCGCGTCTGGGCCGGCGTCGTCTCAGAACGGCGAGGTCCAGTTCCTGATATCTGGTGATGTCAACAAGCTAAGCGAACCCGCCGAAGAGTCGGGGGAAGCAGGGTGCGTCGTTGAGAATCCGCTTGCGCTTCCACGCAGAGTGGATCTAGCGTGGTGCCCGTTGCTCGAGGCGGCGCCTCGATGCAGCCCGGGAGCTTCCGGCACCGACGGCCCGCCCGTGAAGGGAAGCGAACTCCAAGCGCCTCGCCTGTGACGGGCTGGGAACCAGCCCTCCCACGCTCAGGTGCATTGTGCGCGGCCGCATGAACCCTCCGCGACGCGCGTTCCTGCGGGCTCTAGCGAGCTGAGTCGCCTCGTCGTTCGACGAAGCGCTGCCGACTGTCAGTGACCGTCGAGGCCGCCTGCGCCTCGGCGGTCCCTACGCGAAGCGTCGCGCCTGCGATCCGGCAGCGCGCGCAACCCCTCCGAGCCCCGAACGGTGCGTTGCCGTTCGGCAGTCCCAGCGCCCTGCGCGCTGCGCCGTCCGCGTTCTTGGGTGCCTCGGGTGTCCTCGAAGCGCGCAGGCGGTCGGGCTGTCCCTGGCCATGTTGCTCGTCTCGCCGTCGATGGAGCGCTCGATGAAGACCGACTGCATCCCCCTCCTCCGGCGCTCCTGGCGCCTGCCGAGCGTTCGCTCTCCGCTTCGCCGCGACGGGGGCGCGGGGCACGCGGGCCGGATAAGACGACAGTCCTGCGCTCCACTTCCCGCTGTGCCGCTTTCCGTGAAGCCTCCGCCGGGCGACGCACCCGGGCAGACTCACTCGAGCGCGCAAGCTCGGTAGCGACCGTGGCCCAGGGAATCCGTTGCTCGCGCGAACGCGCCGGAACGTGGCGGCGCCGGGAGAAGCGAGGTTTCACCTGCGTCGGGGCGATGACCTACCTCGGTCTCCGGCGGCGCGCCTTCGACAAGCACATCCGGCCAAGGCTGCCGCCCCCAGTACCCTGCGGAACGTCGCGGGTCTTCGAGCGAGCGGATCTTGATCGAGCATGGAACCACTACCGCGCCTCGCTCGCGCAGGCGCTCGATGGAGCGAGAGGATGGACCCCACATCGCGCGCGCTGAGGCGCGGCAGGCCACTGTCGGACATCGCTGAGCCTGGCAAGAGGCCCGTGCGACATCGAGGGCGTACTGCGCCGGAGGGCAGACGGCCGCGTGCCGGCAGCCATTCGTCGACCGGCCAGACGGCCAAGCCGGCACCGTCTCGACCGATTGACCTCGACGCCCGCGACGACACTGCAGTCCAGGACGAGCGATGAGCCTTGCCACACAGATGTTGATCACCGAAAGATTCGGCCTGCTGCTCGGGGTCGAGCAGCTCGCCGCAGTGCTCGGCTACGAGTCCCGCTACGTCCAGAACCTGATCTATGCGGGCAAGCTCCCCATCCCGACCACCAAGGTCGGAGCACGCACCGTCGCCCACTACGCCGACGTGGCCGCCTACGTCGACTCCCTGCGTGCCGCCCGCGAGGCGGCCAGGGATGCGGCCTAGCGCGGCTTCTTCGCGATCTCGGCCGTGTCCGGGTGCGTGTAGCGCTTCAGGTGCCGCCAGTCCTTGTGCCCGGTGACCGCAGCGACCTCGGGGATCTGCCAGCCGGCCTCGAAGAGCGCGCTCGTCGCCTCGTGGCGCATATCGTGGAAGTGCAGATCCTCGATCTCGAGATGCTTGCACGCTCGGGTGAACCAGAAGCTCAGCGTGCTCGGTTCGTACGGGAAGATCCGCGGTTCGCGCTCGCGCCGCGGCTGACGCATGATGATGTCGAGCGAGTCGCCCACGAGGGGGACCACCTCGTCGTTGCCCTTCTTTCGCCTCGGGTGCTTGCGGTCGCGCACGATGATCGTGCGGCGCGCGACGTCGAGGTCGGGCCAGGCGATGCGGCAGAGCTCGCCGCGCCGGAACGCGTTGAGCGCAGCCACGCGCAGCATGTCGGCCATCGGGAGCGCGGTGGGCAGGGTCGGGAGGTACGCGAGCAACCGCGTCCACTCGTCGGGCGTCGGACGTCGCGTGCGCTTCTCCCCGGCGCCGATCAGCCCGAGATGGTGCAGCGTCGGCCGCGCCGCACCGACCGCGTCCTGGTAGGGAATCTCCAGGAGCGAGCAGGCGTAGCGCAGGCCCGTGCCGAGCTTGGAGATCTCCATGTTGACGGTGTAGGGCCCCGCACCCTGGCGCCTGCGGATGCGGCAGTAGTCGCGGATCTCGGCGGTCGCGAGCTTCTGCAGTTGCATCGCCCCGAAGTGGCCCTTCAGTCGCGCGAGCATGTAGTGCTCGTTCGACTGCTTCCCGACAGGCCGGCCGGCGTCGGCGCGCGCCGCCTCGTAGTGCGCGAGCAGCCGCTCGATGGTCGCCTGGCGGCCGCCGAAGCGTCGGCCGCGGTCGGCGGCATGCTCGGTCGCGCGCGCCCAGGCCTCGGCCTCCTTTCTCGTCGCGAACGTGCGGCTGATAGACTTCGAGCCGGACCGGCGGACCTGCGCCCGCCAGCGCGCACCGACGGCCACGATGCTCACCACATTCGTCCCATTAGTTCTGTTGTAGCAGTAGTTGTAGCAGTTGGGTATGCAAACGAAGTGGTGACAAATGGGTAGAACAGCAGGGAAAATTGCAGCCTGAAGGGGCTGTCAGGGGTCCATCTCGCCGTAGTTCAATGGATAGAACGAGCGCCTCCTAAGCGCTAGATTCAGGTTCGATTCCTGACGGCGGGACCACCTCAGTTAGTCGCATCCGGCTGCCGCATCGGCTGCGTCGCATCAAACGCGTCGAGCTTCATGCACTCGGCGAAGATGCGCATGATCGTCGGATAGGGCGACACGTCGCACGCGTAGCGCTGCGCGTTGAAGACCTGCGGGACGAGGCAGCAGTCGGCCATCGACACCGCGTCGCCGTGGCAGTAGCGGCCGTGGCGCCGCGCGCGGACCAGGTAGTCCTCCAGCATCGCGAAGCCTGCGGCGATCCAGTGCCGGTACCACGCGTTCACGCCGTCGTCGTCGAGCTCGTAGCTGCGCTTCACGTACTTGAGCGTGCGCAGGTTGTTGAGCGGGTGGATCTCGCACGCGACGATCTGCGCGACGGCGCGCACGTACGCCCGCTCGACCGGATCCTCGGGGAGGAGCGGCGGCAGCGGATGGCGCTCGTCGAGGTACTCGATGATCGCGAGCGACTGGATCAGCGTGTGCCCGCCGTCCGCGAGCGCCGGGACGAGCCCCTGCGCGTTGACCGCGCGGAACGCGTCGGCCTGGTGCTCGGCCTTGGGCAGGCTCACGTACGCGGCCTCGTGCGCGATCCCCTTGTACGCGAGCGCGATGCGCACGCGGTAGGACGCCGACGAGCGGAAGAAGGTGTAGAGCTTCATCGGTACACTCCGCGGGGTAACCTCGCCAGTCTACCGCGACGAAAGGAAGGGCCGATGTTCCCGGGCAAGCACTACGACGAGACCAGGGTCGGCGAGACGTTCAGCTCCGCGCTCACCGTGACCGAGACGCACCTGGTGATGGCCGCCGGCCTGTTCGGCGACTTCAACCCGCTGCACGTCGACGAGGAGCACTCGAAGCGCTCGCGCTTCGGCGGCCGCATCCTGCACGGCCCGTTCACGAGCGCGCTCGTGTCGGCGCCGGTCGGCATGTACTTCCACACGACCGCGATCGCCTACATGGAGCACACCTGCCGCTTCAAGGGTCCGGTGCGGCCCGGCGACACGCTCACCACGACCTGGACGATCGTGGAGCGGCTCGACAAGCCCAAGCACCGCGGCGGGATCTGCGTGCTCACCGGCGCCTGCCGCAACCAGCGCGGCGAGGTGGTGGTCGAGGCAGAGGGCAAGATCCTGGTGAGCAGCGCGAGGTAGGGCGCGCGCCCTACCCGCGCGCCCGCTTCCGCTCCTCCTCCCGCAGCCGCAGCACCCGCCGCTGCACCTTGCCGGTGGTGGTCATCGGCAGGGCGTCGATGAACTCGATCTCCTTCGGATACTCGTACGGCGCGAGCCGCCCGCGCACGTGGCTGCGGATCTCCTCCTCGAGCGCCGCGGAGGGCTGGTGGCCCGGCGTGAGGACGATGAACGCCTTCACGACGTTGCCGCGCTCGGCGTCGGGGCTCGGCACGACGGCCGCGTTCGCGACCGCCGGGTGCTTGACCAGGCAGTTCTCGATCTCCGAGGGTCCGATGCGGTAGCCGGCGGCCTTGAACATGTCGTCGGCACGCCCCTGGTACCAGAAGTACCCGTCCTCGTCGCACCGCGCGAGGTCGCCGGTGCGGCACCACTGGCCGGTGAACTTCTCGCGCGTCGCCTTCTCGTTCTTCCAGTAGCCGAGGAAGAACACCGCGTCCGGGTCGCCGTGGATGTCGGTGCGGTGCACGGCGATCTCGCCGATCTCGCCCGCCGGCACCTCCGCGCCCGCGTCGTCCATGAGGCGGATGCGGTGCCCCGGGTAGGGGCGGCCGATCGACCCGGGCCGCGCGGGCCAGAGCGTGTGCGAGTTCCCGACGAGGTAGTTGATCTCGGTCTGGCCGAACATCTCGTTGATCGTGACGCCGAGCTGCTCGCGGCTCCAGCCGAACACCGTCTCGCCGACCGCCTCGCCCGCGCTCATGATCGAGCGCAGGCTCAGGTCGTAGCGCGCGCGCGGCGCGGGCACCGCCTTCATCATCATCTTGAGCGCGGTCGGAAAGAGGAAGCTGTTGCGCACCTGGTACTGCTCGAGGAGGCGGAACGCGCGCTCGGGCTCGAAGCGGCCGCGATAGCCGAGGATCGGGTAGCCGTAGTACATCGTGGGCAGCAGGGCGTCCATCAGCCCCCCCGTCCACGCCCAGTCCGCGGGGGACCAGAACAGGTCGCCCGGCTGCGGGAACAGGTCGTGCGAATGGATGAACCCCGGGAGGTTGCCGAGCAGCACGCGCTGCGGCTTGAGCGCGCCCTTGGGCGGGCCGGTCGTCCCGCTGGTGTAGATGAGCAGCGCCGGATCCTCGGCCCCCGTGTCGACCGGAGCGAAGCGCCACGACGCCTTCTCCAGCAGCGTCTCCCACGGCGTCACCCCGGTCTCGCGCGCGCCCGCGACCCCGATGACGTGCTTCAGGTCGGGCAGCCGCGACCGGATCGGCTGCAGGTTGGGCAGCGAGGCCGGGTCCACGAGGGCGACGCTCGACTCGCTGTGCGCGAGCCGGTACTCGAGCGCCTCCGGGCCGAACAGGATCGACAGCGGCATCGCCACGGCGCCGAGCTGGTAGCACGCCATGTGCGCGATCACCGTCTCGGGGCGCTGGGGCAGGACGAGGGCGATGCGGTCGCCGCGCGTCACCCCGAGCGCCGCGAGCGCGTTCGAGAGCCGGTTCGCCTGCTGCTGGATGTCCCAGTACGTCCAGGCCGACGTGGCGCCCGACTCGTCCTCCCAGTAGAGGCAGAAGCGGTGGCGATCGCGCGCGTGCCGGCCGCAGCACGCCGCGGCGATGTTGAAGCGCGCCGGCACCTCCCAGCGGAAGGCACGGTAGAGTTCGTCGTAGCGGTCCTGCATACCACCTCCGCGGCGGAAATTAGCACTGTGCAAAGCGGAGTGCTAGGTTGCGGGCCACGCGGCGTCGACCAGCGCCGGCAGGATCGTGCCCGACGGTCCGAGCAGGCTGAAGGAGGCCGCGCCGGTGAGCGGCGTGGGGTCCCGGTTGATCTCCACGACCGTCGCCCCCGCCGCGCGGGCGGTGAGCGGAAGCTGCGCCGCCGGGAACACGGCGCCCGAGGTTCCGATCGAGAAGAAGACATCGCACGCGCGCGCCGCGGTTTCCGCGCGCTCGAGCGCCTGCGCCGGGAGCGCCTCGCCGAACCACACGACGTCGGGCCGCAGGTGCGCCCCGCAGCGCGGGCAGCGCGGCGGCCGCTCGCCCGCGCCGGGATCGCCTGCGATCACCACGCCCTCGGCGAAGCACCGGCTGCGATGGAGGTTGCCGTGGAGCTCGACCACGTTCGCGGACCCCGCCCGCTGGTGCAGCCCGTCCACGTTCTGGGTCACGAGCACCAGCGCGGGCACGAGCCGCTCCAGCCGCGCGAGCGCGCGATGCCCCGCGTTGGGCGCGGCGCCGGCCACGAGCCCGCGCCGCCACGCGTACCAGTCCCAGACGAGCGCCGGGTCGCGCCGGAAGGCCTCCGCAGTCGCGAGCTCCTCGGGGCGGAAGCGGGCCCACAGGCCGGTTTGTGCGTCACGGAACGTGGGAATCCCGCTCTCCGCGGAGATGCCGGCGCCGGTGAGCACGCCCACCGCGCGCGCGGCGCGCAGCGCGCGCACGAGGCGCGGGTCGAACTCGACGCTCATGCGGGCATTATGCGTGGGGGCTTGCCGGGCCGCGTCGCCGCGGCGCCGTGCACCGCCTTCGCTCCGGGCGCAGAATGGGCCATGCGGGCGATTTTCGGGTCCGAGACGGTGTCGCAACTTTGCCACGCGGATCTTGTCTTAGCGCCGGGCAGGGCCGAAAATCGCCACAAATTCCTACATGAGCAGCGCACGCGAAGCAGATACTGAGCGCACTTTCCTCGCAGCGGAGGCTCGCATGGAAGGCAATCCGACGCAGGTCTTCTCGGCATTCGGCGAGGCGGGGGCGGCGGTTGCGCCGCGCGCCGGCACCGAACGGGGACACGAGCATCGCGGCGAGGTCCTGGCGCGGTTCCGCGCCCGCTACGAGAGCCGCCTCGAGGAGGAATACTCGCTCGCCGAGTACCTCGAGCTGTGCAAGTCCAACCCCGCCGCGTACGCCACCGCCGCCGAGCGCATGCTGATGGCGATCGGCGAGCCCGAGTCGATCGACACGCGCAACGACCCGCGCCTGTCGCGCATCTTCTCGAACAAGGTCATCCGCGTCTACCCGGCGTTCCGCGAGTTCTACGGCATGGAGGAGACGATCGAGCAGATCGTCGCCTACTTCAAGCACGCCGGGCAGGCGCTCGAGGAGCGCAAGCAGATCCTCTACCTGCTCGGCCCGCCCGGAGGCGGCAAGAGCTCGCTCGCCGAGAAGCTGAAGCAGCTCATGGAGGAGATGCCCTTCTACACGCTCAAGGGCTCGCCGGTGAACGAGACCCCGCTCGGTCTGTTCAATCCCGACGACGACGGCGCGACGCTGGAGGAGGAGTACGGCATCCCGCGCCGCTACCTCAGCCCGATCCCCTCGCCCTGGGCGGTGAAGCGCCTGAAGGAGTACGGCGGCGACCTCGGCCGGTTCCGCGTGGTCAAGCTGCGCCCCTCGATCCTGCAGCAGGTCGCGATCTGCAAGACCGAGCCGGGCGACGAGAACAACCAGGACATCNNGGGCAACTTCAAGGGCACCGAAGGCTTCGGCGCGATCCCGTTCGACGGCATCATCCTCGCGCACTCGAACGAGAGCGAGTGGCAGTCGTTCCGCAACAACAAGAACAACGAGGCGTTCCTCGACCGCATCTACATCGTCAAGGTGCCCTACTGCCTGCGCGTCACCGACGAGGTGCACATCTACGAGAAGCTGCTGAAGCACTCCTCGCTCACGCACGCGCCGTGCGCGCCCGGCACGCTGAAGATGATGGCGCAGTTCGCGGTGCTCACGCGCATCAAGGAGCCGGAGAACTCGAGCCTGTTCTCCAAGATGCGCGTCTACGACGGCGAGAACCTGAAGGACATCGACCCGAAGGCGAAGTCGATGCAGGAGTACCGCGACTTCGCCGGCGTCGACGAGGGCATGACGGGCCTGTCGACCCGCTTCGCCTACAAGGTGCTGTCCAAGGTGTTCAACTTCGACCACACCGAGGTGGCGGCCAACCCGGTGCACCTGCTCTACGTCCTCGAGCAGCAGATCGAGCGCGAGCAGTTCCCGCCCGACTCGGAGAAGCGCTACCTCTCGTTCGTCAAGGAGTACCTCGCGACCCCGTACGTCGAGTTCATCGGCAAGGAGATCCAGACCGCCTACCTCGACGCGTACTCGGAGTACGGGCAGAACATCTTCGACCGCTACGTGACCTTCGCCGACTTCTGGATCCAGGACCAGGAGTACCGCGATCCCGACACCGGCGAGATCCTCGACCGCGGGGCGCTGAACGCCGAGCTGGAGAAGATCGAGAAGCCGGCCGGCATCGGCAACCCGAAGGACTTCCGCAACGAGATCGTCAACTTCGTGCTGCGCGCGCGCGCCGCGAACCAGGGCAAGAACCCGTCCTGGACGAGCTACGAGAAGCTGCGCGCGGTGATCGAGAAGAAGATGTTCTCGAACACCGAAGACCTGCTGCCGGTGATCTCGTTCAACGCCAAGGCCTCGGCGGAGGAGCAGAAGAAGCACCAGAACTTCGTCGACCGCATGGTGGCGAAGGGCTACACGCCGAAGCAGGTGCGCCTGCTGGTCGAGTGGTACCTGCGGGTCCGGAAGTCGTCGTGAGCGCGGCCGCGGTGAGGCGCCCGGCGGGGAGCCTCACCCCCTCCCCCGGCTGCGGGGGGGCGGGTCGGGGCGCGGGAGGCGGCGCGCCGACCGGGCGCGGAGCGAGGCGCGCGCGCCCATGACGGAGGTGATCGACCGGCGCGAGAACCCGCGCCACAAGAGCGCGGTCAACGCGCAGCGCTTCCTCAAGCGCTACCGCGCGCAGGTCCGGGAGGCGGTCGCGCGCGCGATCTCGGGGCGCAAGATCGCCGAAGCCGACCGCGACGCCAGCGTCTCGATCCCGGCGCGCGATCTGAACGAGCCGGTCTTCCAGCACGGCGCCGGCGGCCGGCGCGAGATCATTCTGCCCGGCAACAAGGAGTACGTGACCGGCGACGAGATCGAGCGCCCGCCCGCCGGCGGGCGCGGCCAGGGCGGCGGCGCCTCCGACGACGGCGAGGGCGAGGACGCCTTCCGCTTCCGCCTCTCGCGCGAGGAGTTCCTCGACTTCTTCTTCGAGGACATGGCGCTGCCCGACCTCGTCAAGACCCAGCTCGCCGCGATCCCGCACCACAAGCGCGTGCGCGCCGGCTACCGGACCGACGGCACACCCACCAACCTGGCCGTGGTGCGCACGATGCGCGAGTCGCTCGCGCGCCGCATCGCGTTCGGCGGCCCGCACTCGGGGCGGCTGCGCGAGATCGACGAGGAGCTCGCCGCGCTCGCGCGCGACGGCGCCGGCGCGGACGACCCGCGCGTGCTCGCGCTCCTCGCCGAGCAGGCGGAGCTGCGCAGCCGCGTCGCCAGGATTCCGTTCATCGACACCTTCGACCTGCGCTTCCGCAACCGCGTCACCCAGCCGATGCCGATCGCGCAGGCGGTGATGTTCTGCATCATGGACGTGTCCGGTTCGATGGACGAGTCGCGCAAGGATCTCGCCAAGCGCTTCTTCATCCTGCTGCACCTGTTCCTCAAGCGCCACTACGAGCGCATCGAGATCGTGTTCATCCGCCACCACACCACCGCGAAAGTGGTCGACGAGGAGGAGTTCTTCCACTCCACCGAGACCGGCGGGACGGTGGTCTCGAGCGCCCTCGCGCTCGCCGCCGAGGAGATCAAGGCGCGCTTCCCGACCGACCAGTGGAACATCTACGTGGCGCAGGCCTCCGACGGCGACAACTGGGAGGGCGACTCGCCGCGCTGCCTCGAGCTCCTGCTCGAGGACCTGCTGCCGGTGGTGCAGTACTTCACCTACGTGGAGATCACGACCGGCGAGCCGCAGAACCTCTGGGTGCACTACGAGCAGGCGCGCGCGGCGCGCTCGAACATGGCGCTCGGCCGCATCCGCGACCGCACCGACATCTACCCGGTGCTGCGCGAGCTGTTCGCGAAGAAGGAGAAGGCGGCCGCGTGACGAAGCCGATCCGCCCGCCCGGCAAGAAGAGCCAGATGCCGCTCCCCCTCCCCGAGTCGCACCGGCAGCGCGCCGGCGAAGGCCACGGCGCGGAGGCGCTGCCCGCGCGCGACCCCGCGCGGCGGCGCGCCGAGCCGCTGTCGACCGGGTCGGAGTGGAGCTTCGACCTCATCGCGCGCTACGACCGCGAGATCGCGCGCGTCGCCGCGGGCTACGGGCTGGACACCTACCCGAACCAGGTCGAGATCATCAGCGCCGAGCAGATGATGGACGCCTACGCGTCCAACGGCATGCCGATCGGCTATTACCACTGGTCGTTCGGGAAGCGCTTCCTCGCCACCCAGCAGGTCTACAAGCGCGGCGCGATGGGGCTCGCCTACGAGATCGTGATCAACTCCAATCCCTGCATCGCCTACCTCCTGGAGGAGAACACGATGCCGATGCAGGCGCTGGTGATCGCGCACGCCTGCTACGGGCACAACTCGTTCTTCAAGGGCAACTACCTCTTCCGCACCTGGACCCAGCCCGACGCGATCGTCGACTACCTGCTGTTCTCGCGCCAGTACATCATCGAGTGCGAGCAGCGCTACGGCGAGGAGGAGGTCGAGCGCACGCTGGACGCCTGCCACGCGCTCGCCACGTTCGGCGTCGACCGCTACAAGCGCCCGCCGAAGCGCACCCTCGCGCAGGAGCGCCTGCGCCTGAAGGAGCGCGAGGAGCACCTCCAGGCGCTGGTGAACGAGCTGTGGCGCACCCTGCCCCGCCGCGCCGACGACGCGCGCGAGCAGCCCGAGGCGCAGTTCCCGTCCGAGCCGCAGGAGAACCTGCTCTACTTCNNCAGACCCAGGTGATGAACGAGGGCTGGGCCACCTTCTGGCACTACACGATCATGCAGACCCTGTACGACGAGGGGCTGCTCGCCGACAGCTTCCTGCTCGAGGTGCTGCACTCGCACACCAACGTGCTGACCCAGCCCGGGTTCGACAGCGAGTACTACGGCGGGATCAACCCCTACGCGCTCGGCTTCGCGATGTACCGCGACCTGCGGCGCATCTGCGAGGCGCCCACCGACGAGGACCGGCGCTGGTTCCCCGACATCGCCGGGTCGGACTGGCTGAAGACGCTCGACTTCGCGATGCGCAACTTCAAGGACGAGAGCTTCATCCAGCAGTTCCTGAGCCCGAAGCTCGTGCGCGACTTCCGCCTCTTCACCCTGGTCGACGACGAGGATCTCCCGAACCTGCGCATCGGCGCGATCCACGACGACGCCGGCTACCGCCTGGTGCGCGAGTCGCTCGCGCGCCAGTACTCGCTCGCCGAGCGCGAGCCCAACATCCAGATCGTGGGCGTCGACGTGGGCGGCGACCGCTCGATGACGCTGCGCCACTTCCGCCACGACCGCCGCCCGCTCGCGCCGATGTACAAGGACGTGCTGCGCCACCTCGCCTACCTGTGGGGCTTCACCGTGCGCCTGGAGACCGCGAAGGAGGACGGCACGGTCGAACCGACGCACGAGTGCAAGGTCGACAAGCGCCGCCGCAGCGATCCGACCCTCGCCGCGGCGCTGCGCGCCGCCGGCTGAACCCCGCCGCGTACTACCATTGGCGCCTTCGCCTCCGGAGGACGCCATGACCACCCGCCCCGCCGCGCTCGTCTTCGACGCCTACGGCACGCTCTTCGACGTCCACTCGGTGGGCGCGGAGGCCGAGACGATCTGGCCCGGCCGCGGCGCGCAGCTCTCGCAGCTCTGGCGCGCGAAGCAGCTCGAGTACACGTGGCTGCGCAGCCTGATGGGGCGCTACGAGGACTTCGCGCAGGTCACCGCGAGCGCGCTCGGCTACGCCTGCGCCGCGCTCGCGCTCCCGCTGGGCGAGCCCGAGCGCGCGCGCCTGCTCGACGCGTACCTGCGCCTCGCGACCTTCCCCGAGGTCGCCGCGGCGCTCGGGCGGCTGCGCGGGGTCCGGCTCGCGATCCTGTCGAACGGGTCGCCGGCGATGCTCGCGCCGGTGGTCCGGAACGCCGGCCTGGCCGGCCTGATCACCGACGTGCTGTCGGTCGACGAGGCGCGCGTCTTCAAGCCCGACCCGCGCGTGTACCGGATCGCCGTCGACCGGCTCGGCGTGCCGGCGGAAGCGATCGGGTTCGTGTCGTCGAACGGCTGGGACGCGATCGGCGCCCGGGCGTTCGGGTTCCGCACGTACTGGGTGAACCGCTCGGGCGCGCCGGTCGACCGGCTGGGGTTCGAGCCCGACCACGTCCTGCGGTCGCTCGCGGACCTGCCGGCGCTCGTCGGCTGAGCCGGAAGCGCCCGCCCGCGGGCGGCCGCGACGCGCGGGAGCGGCGCGGGCGCGGGTTATCATAGGCGTGCAGCGCACCCGCCATGCCGATGAAGTTCTGCTCCAACTGCGGCGCCCCGGTCGAGCTCCGCGTCCCCGCCGGCGACAACCTCCCGCGCCACGTCTGCCCGGCGTGCGACACGATCCACTATCAGAACCCGAAGATGGTGATCGGGTGCATCCCCGAGTGGGAAGGCCGCATCCTCCTCTGCCGGCGCGCGATCGAGCCGCGGCTGGGCCTGTGGACGCTGCCGGCCGGTTTCATGGAGAACGGGGAGACGGTCGGGCAGGCGGCGCTGCGCGAGACGCTCGAGGAGGCGAACGCCCGCGTCGAGCTCACCGCGATGTACTCGGTGCTCTCGGTCCCGCACGTGAACCAGGTGCACATCTTCTACCGCGCCCGGCTCCTCGACCTCGCGTTCGGCGCCGGGACCGAGAGCCTCGAGGTCGGGCTGTTCGCGGAGACCGACATCCCGTGGCGCGAGATCGCGTTCCGCACCGTCTCCACCACCCTGCGGCACTACTACGCCGACCGCCAGGTCGGCGCGTTCGGCTTCCACGCCGGCGAGATCCTCCCGGTCAAGTGACCGCGCCCGCCCGGCGCTTGGTGTTCCGGCGGCCGCGGGAGTAGATTGGCGCGCCGATGCCCCCCGGACGGCATCGTCGCGCCCGCCACCCGGCTGCCGGGTCCGGCAGGCGCACAACAACGCGAACCGGGAACGGAGGAGACCCGCCATGAGCCTGCCCGCCTCGATCAGACTGCCGCTCGTCCTCACGCTCGCGCTCGCGCACGCGCCGCTCGCGTTCGCCGCCGACCCTGCACAGCTCGACGCCGCGAACACGGCGTGGATGATCACCGCCACGGCGCTGGTGCTGTTCATGACCCTGCCCGGGCTCGCGCTCTTCTACGCCGGGCTCGTGCGCGCCAAGAACGTGCTCTCCGTCCTGATGCAGTGCGTCGCCATCACCTGCGTGGTCACGCTCGCCTGGGTCGTGGTCGCGTACAGCGTCGCGTTCGGCGACGGCGGCGCCGCGAACGCGTGGTGGGGCGGGTTCGGCAAGGCCTTCCTCGCGGGGGTGGACGCGAAGGCGCTCCGGGGAACGATCCCGGAGACCGTGTTCGCGATGTACCAGCTCACTTTCGCGATCATCACCCCCGCGCTGGTCGTCGGCGGCTACGCCGAGCGCGTCCGCTTCTCCGGGATGCTCGTGTTCAGCCTGGTCTGGCTGCTCGCCGTCTATGCGCCGGTCGCGCACTGGGTGTGGGGCGACGGCTGGCTCGCGCGGCTCGGGCTGATGGACTTCGCCGGCGGCACCGTCGTGCACCTCAACGCCGGGCTCGCCTCGCTCGTCGCCGCGCTCGTGCTCGGCCGCCGCCGCGGCTTCCCGGAGACGCCGATGCCGCCGCACAACCTCACGATGACGGTGACCGGCGCGTGCATGCTGTGGGTCGGCTGGTTCGGATTCAACGCCGGCAGCGCGCTCGCCGCCGACGGCGCGGCGGGGATGGCGATGCTCGTGACGCACGTCGGCGCCGCCAGCGGCGCGTTCGCGTGGATGGTGTGCGAGTGGGTGCGGTTCGGCAAGCCGTCGGTGCTCGGCATCGTGACCGGCATGGTGGCCGGGCTGGGCACGATCACGCCGGGCTCGGGCTTCGTCGGCCCGCTCGGGGCGATCGTGATCGGCGGCGCGGCCGGGGTGGTGTGCTTCGCCGCGACCAACCACCTGAAGCGCGCGCTGCGCGTGGACGACTCGCTCGACGTCTTCCCGGTGCACGGCGTCGGCGGCGTGCTCGGCACGCTGCTCACCGGGGTGTTCGCGGCGAGCGCGCTCGGCGGCGTCGGCTACCCCGAGGGCCGGACGATGGGCGGCCAGGTGCTGATCCAGCTCGCCGGGATCGCGGCGGTGGCCGTATGGTCCGGCGTCGTCAGCTACCTGGCGCTGAGGGTGACCGACGCCCTCGTCGGCATGCGCGTCGCGCCCGAGGAAGAGACCGAAGGCCTCGATACGGTCCTGCACAACGAGAAGGGATATAGCCTCTGACCGGTCGCGGCGGCGCGAGCCATTGACAGCGCGGGAGCGGCTGGCTAGCTTCGTCGCATGGAGCGAAGGGCTTTCGTTCGGGCCTGCGGCATGGCCGGTGCGGCCGCGGCGCTGCCGCAGCTGCTCTCGGAGGCGCTCGCGCAAGGCGACGCCGAGCCGCGCCGCTACGGCCGCGCCCGCCTGGTCGGACCGGACGGCGCGCCGCTCAAGTCCAAGGCGATCCCGGTCGGACAGAACCTCATCTTCCACTACCCGTTCGCCGGGACGCCCTGCTTCCTGCTCGACCTGGGCAGGCCGACGCGCCCGCGCGCGCGGCTGCGGACCACCGCCGCGCGCGCCTACGAGTGGCACGGCGGCACCGGCGCGAGCGGCGGCGTCGTCGCCTACTCCGCGATCTGCGCGCACAAGCTCACCTATCCCACGCGCGAGATCAGCTTCATCAGCTACCGCGCGGAGAAGACGCCGGGGAGCCGGTTCGCGCGCGTCATCCACTGCTGCTCCGAGCACAGCCAGTACGACCCGGCCGACGGCGGCCGCGTGCTCGCCGGCCCCGCCCCCCAGCCGCTCGCGGCGATCCTCCTCGACTACGACCGGGCCGCGGACGAGCTGTACGCGGTCGGGACGCTCGGCGGGGAGATGTTCGCCGACTTCTTCGCCAAGTACGCGCTGCGCCTCGCGCTCGAGCACGGCGGGCGCGCGCACGCGGCGGTCGAGGGCGCGTGCGAGGTGAAGCCGCTCGGGGACTACTGCCGCCAGCAGGTGAAGTGTTGATCCCCTGGCTCGGCACAGGCACCGCGTTCCCCCCCCTCACTTCAGCGCTCGAGGAGCCGAACGGCCTGCTCGCGGTCGGCGGCGACCTCTCGCCGCGCCGGCTGCTCGCCGCCTACCGCCGCGGCATCTTTCCGTGGTACTCCGAGGGCGACCCGATCCTGTGGTGGAGCCCCGACCCGCGCATGGTCCTCTTCCCCGCCGAGCTGCACGTGACGCGCTCGCTCGCCAAGACGCTGCGCAACGCGGCCTACGAGGTCCGGTTCGACACTGCGTTCGACGACGTGATGCGCGGGTGCGCCGCGCCGCGCGCCGGCCAGCCGGGCACGTGGATCACCGCCGAGATGCGCGGCGCGTACGGCCGGCTGCACGAGCTCGGCTACGCGCACAGCGTCGAGACCTGGGTCGACGGCGCGCTCGCGGGCGGCCTGTACGGCGTCGCCATCGGCCGGGCGTTCTTCGGCGAGTCGATGTTCTCGCGCCGGCGCGACGCCTCCAAGATCGCGTTCGTGCACCTCGTCGCCTACCTGCGCGCCGAAGGGTTCGGCCTGGTCGACTGCCAGATGCACACCGGGCACCTCGCCTCGCTCGGCGCGCGCACGCTCCCGCGCCGGGAGTTCTCCCGCCGCCTGAAGGAATTGGTAGACTGCGACCGACCGCCCGGGCGCTGGCAAGCGCCACCCGCCGGGGCGCAGCAGAGGAGCGCGCAAGCCGCCGCATGTCGCAGCTGAACGACCTGCCGCACGCCGTCCTGCAGTTCTACGTCACGGCGCCCTATCCGTGCAGCTACCTGCCGGGGCGGATGGCGCGCTCGCAGGTGGCGACCCCGTCGCACCTGATCGGCAACGACCTGTACGGCGACCTCGTGCGGCTCGGGTTTCGCCGCAGCGGGATCTTCACCTACCGGCCGCACTGCGACACCTGCCGCGCGTGCGTGCCGGTGCGCATCCCGGTGGCCGCGTTCGAGCCGACGCGCTACCAGCGGCGCGCGATCCGCCGGCACGAGGGCCTCGCCGCGAGCGCGCTCGGCCTGCGCTTCCGCGTCGAGCACTACGCGCTGTACCTGCGCTACCAGGCGGCGCGCCACGCCGGCGGCGGCATGGACCAGGACAGCCGCGACCAGTACTCGCACTTCCTCCTGCAGAGCCGCGTGAACACGCGGCTGGTGGAGTTCCGCGACGGCGCGAAGCTGGTGATGGTGAGCATCGTCGACCAGCTCTCCGACGGGCTGTCGTCGGTGTACACGTTCTTCGACCCCGAGCTCGAGGGCGGGAGCCTGGGGACGTTCAACATCCTGTGGCAGATCGAGCAGTGTCGCGCCGCCGCGATGCCGTACCTCTATCTCGGCTACTGGATCCGCGACAGCCGCAAGATGGCCTACAAGGCGCGCTTCCGCCCGATCGAGGGCCTCGTCGACGGCGTCTGGCGGCGGCTCGAGCCGGGCGAGGTGGACGGCTGAGCTACACTCCGGCGCGCATGCTGTACGGACTCGCGCGCCCGCTGCTCTTCCACCTCGATCCCGAGACCGCGCACGAGCTCGCACTGCCCTCGTTCCGGCTGCTCGCGCGCTGCGGCCTGCCGGGGCTGCGCGGCGGCCCGCTCCCCGGCCCGCGCGTGCGGGCGATGGGCCTCGAGTTCCCGAACCCGGTCGGGCTCGCCGCCGGGCTGGACAAGAACGGCGCGTACATCGACGCGCTCGCCGCGTTCGGCTTCGGCTTTCTCGAAGTGGGCACGGTGACTCCGCGCCCGCAGGCGGGCAACCCGCGCCCGCGCCTGTTCCGCATCGTCGAGCGCGAGGCGATCATCAACCGCATGGGGTTCAACAACGTCGGCATCGAGCGCTTCGTCGCGAACCTCCGGCGCGCGCGCTACCGGGGCATCCTCGGGGTCAACATCGGCAAGAACGCCGACACCCCGATGGAGCGCGCGGCCGACGACTACCTCGCCTGCCTCGAGCGCGTCCATCCGTACGCGAGCTACGTCGCGCTGAACGTCTCGTCGCCCAACACCAAGCACCTGCGCCGCCTCCAGCAGGCCGGCGAGCTCGACGCGCTGCTCGCTCGCATCGCGCGCCGCCGCGCCGAGCTGGCGAAGTCCGCGCGGCGCCGCGTCCCGCTCGCGGTGAAGATCGCGCCCGACCTGGACGACGAGCAGATCGCCGCGATCGCGCGGCTCGTGGAGCGCCACGACATCGACGCGGTCATCGCCACCAACACGACCGTGTCGCGCGCGGGCGTCGAGGGCCTGCCCCACGCCGACGAGCCCGGCGGACTCTCCGGCGCACCGGTGCGCGCACAATCGACGGCCATCGTGCGCAAGCTCGCGCGCGCGCTGGGCGGGGACGTCCCGGTGATCGGCGTCGGCGGCATTCTCGGCCCCGCGGATGCGCGCGAGAAGCTGGGGGCGGGCGCCGCGCTCGTGCAGGTCTACACCGGCCTCGTCTACC